>Ga0179593_1494580_pt1 | contig 14499 bp, 12 predicted proteins | sample CZODoug2_1_08_16_FD_185931 | JGI IMG/M metagenome (GOLD analysis project Ga0179593, IMG submission 185931) | Vadose zone soil fungal communities from Angelo Coast Range Reserve, California, USA - CZODoug2_1_08_16fungal (PacBio error correction) | ecosystem: Environmental > Terrestrial > Soil >...
ACCGAATGGAGAAGAAGGGAGGGTCGGAAACTCCGAGAGACGAAAAAAAAATAGGTCGTCCAGGGTGAAGGAGGGGAAAAACTTTCCGATCCATCCAAAGATAAAGCTGACAGATTGGATATCCTAAGGGCGGAGACGGATGAGCGTGGGGAAACTTTTGCGCGAAGGAAGGAGAGGCCACAACAAGGAAAGCAAACCTAAAAAAAATGGTCCACCCCTCTAAAACGTGCGCGGGCTATGGAATCTGGGAGGTACGTCATGGAGTCTAACGTCGAATCTACAAGGAGTTAAATCGCGACACATCAGAAAGAGAAGAAGAAATTCTGAAAAAATTCAAGTGGAGCATCACCGGTTCGAGCACCGACGTGGAACTGGCACAAAGGTCACGGTTGGCAATCAACCCCAGTGAAAAAAAAAAAAGGAGAAAAAAGAAGAAGGCACCGCGTTCGCAGGCAGAATGGTTCGGAGAGAGAGGGGCCCGAGCTTCTGGGGGGGAAAGGGGTTCGTTTTTGGCGAATCAAACCATCTTACGCGCAAAACTCAGGGCACTGAAAGGTTTCGCGGGGCATTGCAATGTTAAAAAGTTGAAAGAGGGGTGGTCGGTGTTGGCGTGAACAGACTAGAAAGAACAACCTCGACCAATATTTAGGAAAAATGGTCCGAACATGTGGTGGTGCTGAAAAGGAGGCGTCTTTGCCGCGACGGAAATAAGAATTACCAAATTTGCACAAAAACGAAGGAGGGGAACAATTTTGGTTGACCCCGAATGACCAAAAAAAAGGTGAAAGCAAAGACGGGTAAAGAGGACAAAAACACTGGTAGAATAAACTCTGATTCGCTGGGTGGTGAGTAAGGCGGAAGCTCGAGGGAGACAGATGGGGGGAGGAATGACACGAACAATTTGAAGAGCTGCGATGGAACTCGAACATGAAGCGGGAATCCGGTCAATGGCGGCCTAATAAACTACAAAGGATTGGGATTACCCACGGAAAATTTGGGAAGGCAGCGCGAATGGGGAGGTGAAGGGAAAAAAGAGAGGAGGGGTCCGCAGAATTCGGGGGACTGGTAAAAACAAAACCCCGCGAGGGTTCCAGCTACGGCGGGCGAGTCAGAACTGGTGGGGAGTCTTCCTGAGAAAACCGCGAAAAGAACAAAGTCAATCCACCCCAGAAGTCGCGGGAAAAAGCCGTGCAATGGAGTCCATTGAACGAGATCGTCATTACACGATGCCGAGAAGGAAAAAGACGGTCAGGGCTGCGTTAAGAAAATTTCAAGGCACAGGCGAATTTGATAATCTAAAACGATAAAGAATGAAAAGCAATGTGCTCGGAGGAAGAGATTTGAAGATGCGTATGCTATAAGCGGCTATCTGGAAAAAGGCGGGAGACAAGAAGGAGAATCGGGGAACGGGAAAGAGAAGAACTCCAGGTGTCTTCGGCTCCGTTATAAACAGGCAGACCTACAGTGTTAATCCGGTGACTGTACTCAGGGGAAACAATGAAGATGCGACTGAAGCTCATGCCTCACAAAAAGGATGTCTGGTCCAAGAAATTGGAATCGGGGGCAAACGAAATTAACATGCCATCAATTAATAAAAAGGGACCAAGGAAACTTCGAAATTGCAGCAAGACCTCCACTGACTTATAAGCACAAGATGGAAAATGGTAAGCTATGGGTAAAAACTAGGGCGGCCGCGAGGGCTAATCATGACCGCTTAAATGCGACGACAACCACCGGCACGCGGTGGGACGTCAGACACAAAACCATCATCGACGAATCCTTAAAGGTTCAAGGCCCGGAGATCAAAGGGGAGCCCGGGTCGCAGACGCGATAGAGGCGGAGCAAATAAAGCATCGACGGCATGGGGGGGCGCAAGAGAAAATCTGAGAACCGACGGGGATGTCCGAGAGCCGAAAAGGGACGGGAAGGCAACTCCCAACTTCAGGTAATCTGTCCTGCCTCAAATTAGCGGAAACCTGAAGAAGCTGGGGGATGAAACGGAGTCTGAAGGGCTACCAGAGAGGTCCAGAAAAAAGGCGTCTGATGCACTCCTCAACAAAACCGCAGAAAGCCAAGGGAAAGGGGGGTGAATCCGCCTGTTAACCATCGGGATTTAAGAAAGAAAGCGGAGAAGGAAGAGAGATGGGAGAGTGGAAGAGGAAGGGCGGGTGGGGGGGGCGGGAATAGAGTGTAGAGAAGGAGGGGAGAAAGAAAAAGGAGGAAGGGTGGTGGGGGAGAAGAAGGAGTGAAGAAAGGAAAAAAAAGAGAAAGTGAAAAGATACTGAAGAAATAGGTAGTGAATCGTGGACGCGGGAATAAACTAGGGGGGGGAGGAGGCGGAAAAGCAAAAGGGGGAGCGGGATAGAAGGTGAGGGGGAGGACGATGAAGAGGGAAGGTGAGGGGAGGGGGTGGGAAAAGTGGAGATGGAGGTGTGGAAAGAGAAAGGAGAGAGAAATAAGGAAGGGGATAAGGCTCACTTGATCGGAGAAGGGGGGACGTGGGGTCGATACCCCGGCTGCGCAAAACTCAAAAGGGCGCAGAGCTTTGGGGGAAAAAAGGGGGGGAGGAATGGGGGGGAGGGGATAGGGTGCAGTGTTGGCTTTTCAAAAAAGAGAGAAAACACACAATCATCGAAGGAGGGCGAAGAATGAGGGAAAGAGTGTTGTGCTATCTTAGAGGTTCGTGCCCAAAGACATAAAGAGAAAGGGAACGAAAAACGCGATTCAACAAAGGGGGGGGGCCGAAGGGGGAAAAGGAGGGGGGAGTTTCTGCATCAAGAACGAGCGATCAGGGTCACAAAACGGGCGAAAAGAGGGGAAATTCGGAGATTGATTACGCAGCATAATCAGCGGGTCCAAACAGAAATCGCGAAGGGGACGGCAAGATAAGGGAAAAAAGGGGTCACAGCGGGGACGAGGGACTGCGATGAGCGTGAAATCCGGAAAGGAGCGAAAAACTACGGCACGTTTAGAATTGTTGGGGACGTAGCGCAACTGACAGGGGTAGAAATGGGGCACGCCAAGAGGAGGCAAGGCAAGTAGGGGGAGGTGATACGGGATCCCGCTCGTTAAGCCATCTACGCGACGGAGGAAAGGAAGTTGAGTCGGCAGGGCTTAGAAAGAAAGAGTAAGCCACGGAAAGACAAGCGTAGGATTAACAAGACTGAAGGATGACATTGAAGGGGGAGGGGGTAACGATAAGGACTGACAGGCTCCTAGAGCTCAGGGAAAAAGTAGGTGCGGCCTGATGAAAAAAGGGGACCGATTGATCTCATCAGACAAGTACTGTCGACATCAAGAGTTCGGGAGCGGAAGAGATTGATTCCATCTTATATACAAATATCTGGAAGAACGCAGAAAAAAAAGTCTGAACAAAATCAAGTAGGGGAGAGTGACTTAGGGGGATCTAGGGAAAAAATACAAGGGTTCTACGGTAGGAGAAGCCAAGAACAACGCGCAATGCTGGCAGGGTTAGCCGAGACGTGCAAAAAAAGGGGCGGAATTTAGCATTTTCGATGACCTCTCGCCACCGGAGAAGCTTAGGGGGGGGGACCAAAAAAAAAAAAGGGACGGAGGAAAAAAGAATGGGGGGACAAATGGAAGAAAAATCACTACTGGAAACAGAAAGGGACGAAGGAAGCCTGAAGGAAGGGAGATTATCGAGAGGCAAATCATGGAAGAGAGAGGATAAATGCTTTGAGCCCGGGGGAGCTCCGAGATTTCATGCCTCTTTCCTTCCGAAAAACCCCAAGAGCTTCAACGCTTTTGGGACGGAAAACTGCAAAGGCATCGTCAAGTCATAATGGAGTTACGTCACAGGATCTCAAGTGGTCCGAGCACCGTGACGGTGGCGCATGCGCGTAGAAAAAGATTCGTGCGCAAACTCTTAAGACTGAGCATTCTGGGGGGGAGGAAATATAAAAAAGAGGGGTGAAGGAATCAGGTGGAGTTGGACGTCCTCCGACGCCGATGCAGGAAGCCCAACGGCTGGGGACTGCTTCCTAAACGGACTCTAAAACTACTTGAAAGACTGGGTGAGGCAAAGATGTGAGCAGGGGCAGAAACTCATCTACTCTAGAGGGATGAGCATCTGCCAGGCCAACCCACCGGGACCACAGTCCAGGGCGAGGTGGAAATCAAAATGCCACACATAGGGGAACTTGAAAGCGCGCAAGGGCCTCTTGTCTCGGAGAAGGGTGGGGGGGATGCAGCAACCGAACGAAACGGAGACTAAGATTCGGCCGCTATGGAAACCGAAGCCCGGGGGGGGGAACCCTTAACTGTCTAGAAGATTGAGAGAAGATGCGCTGTCCGGATGCACGGCGCCACGTACTCCTCCACAACAAACACAGACCTCGACGAACCCTAAAGAAAAGCGTGCTGCCGCCTCCGGGTGGAAGCGCAAACTGGATACAGATTTGGATGGTGCGCCTACGAAGACCGCGGTTCGCGGGGGGCGACCAAGAAAACGAGACTGGAAGTTGGACCCAAAAGGAAGAAGCGGAGGGCCCCACCCCGCCGGCGCACTGGCGGGGACATCTGGCTGCCGTCAAAACAATACAGCGGGCTAAATACAAAAACTCGGAAAGAAAATCTTCAAAAATAGCAGGCAATGAGGGACTGTTATACCAACGCACTTAAACTCTTCAAAGAAAGGCTTAAGCTTCACTTGAAACAGCCCGGGCACCCCTAAACATTCGGATCGAAGGGCAGTCGAAGATGACGCTGATCCCAATAAGGCTGGATCATCGACACACGACACGGTGGAAAGAAAAATGCCAAATGCGGTTCGATCGCTAGGGAGCGAGGCAGGCCCCAAGCGGAAAAAAGAAAAAGCACCGGACCGCATCTGCAGCGACGGGCCGGGGGCAGGAAAATGGAGGAGGAAAGGAAAAATAATCCCAACAGGAGAGGTCGGCGCTGGGGTCATTCAGGAGACGCCCGAACGATTCTGGCATCGATTGGTTCGACGCTCAGTCGGTGAAAGAGAAAACGCTAGAGGCTACGGATGGAGCAGCTGACGTAGGGATTTTGGGCCCGAGAGAACTGGCGTCAAGGGAGAGCAGAGCGGGTGAGATACCTGTTCTTCATGGGGACGAGAGACCCGAGTCGGGAAAAAGTCACGGGAGAGGGATTGAGACATCGGAACCAGGGAGGGACGGGGGGTCAGCACCTCACGCGTAAGGTTTTGCGCGCGATGGGCGGGGGACTTGCTGGGATGGATCAGATAGACAGCATGACCCCTTACAGGGTTATCTACAACTGAAGGGGGAGTAACATGACCGGAACGCAGTGTACCCTGTACGAGGGTAGGGGCTTCACTGCGACTTAACGACCATATCTACGAAAACATCAGAGCGGCCCTCAAAAAGAAAAAGAATCGGGAAGCATCTGCGCAGGGGAGGACCAGGCAAGAAGTTTTCTCTGATTTTCAGAATGGGCATGTTGGCGGCAAAGAAAAAGAACCCTGCGAAGGTAAAAAAGGCCTCGCGAAGCCCGATACTCTAGACCCTAGGTATAGCGGGGGGTAGGGTGGAATCTGACTTGGAGGGTTAACAAACGGAGGGGAACTAGTACAGTGGGTGAACCCCGAAAAAGAGCGATCAACAAAGACACCTGAGGTCTAAAAACGGGTGGACAAAAAAAAGGACGCATAAGGGGGGGGGGTAGATACTAAGAACCGGCCCTAGACTAGCATCGTATAGCGAACTTCGACGAGAAGAAGAAATACCTTCAGGAATGAGAAGGGAAGAAAGGGGATAATGCCGAAGGCTTCAGGCCAAAGGGAACAACCTTTTTATGAAACGACCGACAAAGAGGGACAAAAGCGTCGGAACATGTCCTCACTCAGAGTGCAAAGGCGAAAGATAAAGGACACGAAGTCTCGGTTTTCGTATTCAAAAAAAATTCGCGGGTCGAAAGAGGAAGGGGAAAAAGTCCTCTCGGCCGGAGAAGAGGACCTATTTTACAGCCTTGAGACACCAAGTCGAGCCTAGCACTGTGAGGACAATCACTTAAATAAAAACATGCGCGACTAAGAGGAAAACTGCGAGCGAGAATGAGGAGGGATACAAAAAAACAACAAACAATCTGGTAAACCCTCGGGGAAGCGAGGCGCCGCATAAGTGTTCAATAAACCGAGGTCCTTTGTAGAAAACAAAGACGAACGGGGCGGGAGGTGACCGGAAGCGTTAAAAACGGGCAAGGAGCTTGGTGCGAAAGATCCTATAAGACCAGACGCGAACAGGGGTCCGTTCGCAAGCGCAGCGGGCCAAAGCTGGCCGATACGATCCTAGGAGAAGAGGCTGTGGCACGAGCGGGGGCGTAATGCCGACCACAAGAGGAACCTAACGGCACTCTCATTCCACTCCGAACAGGAGGGCACGTTTGTTGTTCATCATCAAAAGGTCGGCGAAGTCCCTCCCTCTATTCCGTTCAAGATAGTCTTAGGGGAGGACTTTTCTCTCGACGGTCGGAAAGAAAACAAATACGGCGAATCGCAGCGTCATCGAGGCCATCAATCGGTATATCGAAAAAAGATGGTAAAACAGAGGGGACGCATACTCGATGTTCGTCTAATACCCTATACCTACTCATACGGCATCACATCGAATCCGGGGCGCTGAGAGTGGAACCGTCCTACGGGCCGCTGTTGATTGCAGTTTGGCCACTGTTAGGGGGTTAAAAAAAAAAACAAAAAAACCAAAGTCTAAACAATCGTCCGGAGTCAAAAAAGAAGCGCTCTGAAAGAGGGGAAGATACCCCGGGCCGGGAACATTAACGTCTAGCTGGTAAAAAATTCGGTCAAATGGGGGGGTTCGTGACCGGCCCGAGAATCGGCAGCGGGCAAGCTTCAGGGAAAAAGCTTCATTCGGGCACGTATTCATCGGGGGGGGGCCAATGCCTAGAAAAGTCACGCTCGGGACATATGGAAAACTCTATCACCATACAGGATTAACCTTAAGTAACCATCCTCTGCTAAACGGCTAAAAAGAAGGGAAGAAGGAAGGTTCAAGGACAAGCTCATGGTCCCAGAGCGGACCCACCGAACGGGACGGGCCCCGAATTCAGGAAAAGAGATTGGAGGGGGTCGGACCAAAGGGGGGGGTCAGGCCAGAGTAGGCGCGCCGCGCAAGGAACCGGGCGCGGGGGGGGGGCAAGTGTTACTCAAGCAAAGCGTAAAAGAAAGGATGTTTGCCTGCTCGAGGGGCTTCGAGGGGGGGCACTAATGGGGGGGGGGGGGGGTTGGCCCTAAGAAAATGAACAAGGTAAGCAATAGGCTCGGTGCTCTGCTTAGAGGACAGGCGATCAATGGGAAGAATCTGATGAGAACTAACGTCAGAAGTCATGGGCGCTCTGAGCAGCGCGTTTTTAACGGGAAAACAAAAATGGCCGATTCCAACGAATACTCACGCGCGACACAATCGCAAAAGACAGTTCCAGGGCGACTAACGCTATCCGACGCAACTCGCTAAATAAGTGGGTGGAAGGCGACTCTCCGACGAAGAGGTAACTCGACTTACACGCAGCGCGAAAGAGCACCGGAAATGTAAAAGGCAAACGGGGGTAGAGCAAAACCGGTGCAAAAGGAGATCAAAAAAAAAATCCTCGACAATCGCCAAACGAAGGCAAGTCAATGCGGAGTCATGGAGGGCACCTGTGTGGCGAAAAGTGTGGGTGGTGAAAAAACCGGGGGGGCGGGTGTTAAACGGGGGGGGGTGTGTAAGGTGGGGGGGAAACGGTTTGGCCACACACACTGGACCAGCGCTGCTTGCTCGAATATAAATAAAAAATTGTATGTCAGATACCCACAAAAAGGGGGAGGGTGGGCCCGCAAAAGAAAACGCCGTCCGCCGACTTGTAGGGGAGACTGTTTGTGGAATGAGAGCAAGGGATGGGGGCGGGCGGGAGGGGGCGTGCGCGGTGGGGGGGGGGGGGGGCTGGGCGGGGGGGGCAAGGGGGGGGGGGTAGGGGGGGCAAGGCAGCACGGAAGCGTGGAGGGCGGGCCCGACGCAGTGAGGGGACGACGGAGGGGGGGGGGGGGGTGGGCAATGGGTGGTGGGGTACGGCAGCGGGGGTGGAAAAGCGGGTGGGTGGAGGGTCAAGGGCACAGGCAGGGAGTCGTGCGTGGGGGGGGTTGAAAGGCGAGGGTGTGTGCATAGGGTGTGGGTGCGGGCGTGAGGGGACTGGGGCACGGAGTGGGTCTTAAACGGGGACTTAGAGAAATTCACCTTAAACATGCAATCGTATTCCAAAGAGTTGATATCAGTCCGACTGATAAAAAAAAAAAAAACGACAAAAGGAGGCGGCTCAAGGGATTGGGGTCTATCTTACTTTGTGGCTCGTCATGGGCGTCTGAGATGCACGAAGAAGAGGACATAAGGGAAGTGCACAATCCCTTTATTCTGAATTAAAACTATATAAACAAAAACAACGTGAAAAATTATGAATAGGCAGCGGAAGTAGGTGGAAATGATGCTGGGGAAAGTCCTGCTCACTCTTTATCTAGCCGACCAAAAATCTTAACACCAGCAAGGCGCCATCCAAATAAGATGAATCAAACCGGCGCGTCGTCATGACGAGTATGAATCTCTAAAAAACAAGAAGAGTCCGAGCAGGCGCCGTGGGAAAAAGACTAAAAATGTCCCCACCAAAGAAAGGGCCGTAGCCGCATTCAGAAAAAGAGGCGCAGGTCCACGTCATTGGGGTGAATTGGGGGAAAAAGAGGACTAAGTTTTGGAAAGGGTCTGAAACTGATACCGGGTTAGAATAGATTTGATCAGGATAACACCGCCTGCTATAAAATCATTAATTGAATCCACGTTCACTCCCAGGTTATAGGCCTCGGGGGAAAACACCCAGATGTCAATAGTGCCAGGGAGGAAATCTGGCACTATTTACCTTTCCAACGTCGTGGCGAGACTAGGGAGGGAAGAAACCATCAGGTGCTCGCGTTCAAAAAAAAAGACGTATAAAATCTCATAATATGCGGCGGAGGATAGTCGTGACGAGAACTTAAGCAACAAAGCCCCGCTCGAACCAGGGGCATGCCGGATCTAAGGTGCGAAGCTGGCCTTAACTCGTCCTTGGGGAACGGGGGCCGCGTTATCGTCGTTGGCATCTTCCAGTGAGAGGTCAGCCGCCACGCGCGGCTAGAAACAGCAAGGAGGGGTTCTGCATGTGCTACAGAGGGGGGCAGGATAGAGGGATAAACAGCGCCAGAAACCGAGGCGAGTGCAGAAAAGTTGCAATGTTCTTTGCGCTGAAAAAAGCAAGAGAACATGGACGAACCCTCATGAAGGGAAAGTCAGAAATCGAAGGCGAAAAGCGGAGGGCTTTCAAAGACAACCGCGCGGTGCCTGCGGAATCGGATCCGAAGAAGGCCTAGTACCCGTATCACGAAACTGAGGCCCCGCAAAGTCTTTTCAAAACCTTGTTAGGAGGAGATCCATAACTGGTTGGCGGGGTCGCAACTCTGGTAATAGGAAGGGATTGTTGCACAATGCGGATGCTGAAAGAAAAACCAGGACTAGGAGGAGCGGGCGGCGCCCTAAGGTAGTAAAGAGTAGTGTGAATAAGCGTGTCAATAACCACGGCGTCGACAAAGTCAAAAATACCCAGGGATCAGAACGATGCCTAGTGCCGAAAAGTTGGGCGGAAATAAAGGATGAAGGACGGGCCCAGTCCAGCACAAGAAAATACTACGGGGCCCTCGCTACTTGGTCCGACCAGGGTAGATACCGTCAAAACGCCGAGCGGGGGACCCAAGGAGTGAAATCAAGGCTATCGAATTTCGTTGGGAGACTGTACTTGGACAGGTTCTAGAAACTTCGTAAGCGCCGGCGCAGGAGCCCTAGTCTCTAGTTTGATTCCGTCAGGGAGGGATGGAGAGAGCCAAATCGTCTTGCGCTCGGAACAAAGGGGGAAGAAATCACAATACAGAAAATAAAAAAAAATGCGGGGAAAAAAAGCAAAAAAAGACACAAGAACTCAAAAAGTCAAAACACAATAAAAACAAAGGGGTCAAAATAACTGAAAAGACAACAAAAAAAAAAAAACCGACGCGAAGGAAACTAGTCTGCAACTAAAGCGCAGCTTTGGAAAACAGGACTTGGCGGGAGAAAAACCGTCGAGGAACAACGACCCGACTTGGGATTGTATTGAATGAGAATCGCAAGGCGCGTTCGCGGCCCGCAGAAAAAACCACGCGCTCTTAAGCACTCGACGTCGTCGGGATCGAATCTATCAAAAAAGCGCCGGAAAAGAGCACTGAAGACAACAAAGCTAAGCGGGCTATGAGAGTGATAAGGGCGGCGGACCAGCGAACTTGAAACGTGCCCCCCTCGGCAAAGGTCACAAGAAAAGACTGAAAAAAAGGAAAAAAAAAAAACTCCAAACGGAGAGAAGGGGTATTTACCAACGGACTGCATCGCTAAGCTGCCTGATAAGTTTCAAAGAGAATGGGATCCCGGAAAGCGCCTGACTTCTGACCAGCGCAGGGAAAGGCGTTGCTTTCCAGACGCTGGGTCACCATTGAATAGAAAGACTACGGGGGAGACTCGGATGACAGAGGCAGAGGAACGACGCGGAGGCCTGGGGAAAGGAGGGAGTACCGACCGCTAAGTATAGCGGTTCATTAGACAAAAATCTGACTTCGGGTTGCTAAATATAAAGACTCTGCCGGCGAAGCCGTCATCGGAGTTCTGTAAGACACCAAAGGTGGGGGGCCAGCGTAGGGGAGAACAGGAAACGTCCAGTTGAACGTGGCGGCTCTTCAGGGACGGTATATACAACTCGAACGAAGGAAAGATGAAAAAAGCGGGTATCAGGAGGAGTGTCAAAGAAAAAAAAAAAAAAAAAATAAAAAAGAAGGATCCTTGTGGTGGAAAAAAAACGGTTGGATATGAAAAGTTTGTGTTTTATGACTGAGGTGCAGCAAAGAATAAAGTGACGGCATTAGTTAAATAAGCCCCGCCCGCGCTGCCGAACACTATAAAGAAAAGAAAAAACGGGAGGGGGAGATGTCTCGGTGCGATACATGCGAATAAAGGTGAAGGGCGGGTTCGAGCCAAGGCGTCGACCACCGCAAAAAGGATTAAAAACAGGGTCCGATGCAAGGGGAATCGGGCTAAGCGGTGGGGGAACTGCGCGATATGTGGGGCGCTCATAGAGGTAATTAGTTCGGCGACTAGGTTCAAAAGACCTCGTGATGTACAGGCCGCCGTTGTACGGGTCTGGCAGAAAGTTGTCAACGCTTGTGGGCTAAGGAGGAGAGGAAAGAAAAAACAAAAAACAAAAAGGTCAAGCCAGGGCCAGCAAAGAGGCCAACAAAAAACAAAGAGCTCTTGTGGGAAAAAAGCACGAAGGGTACTGGGGTGAAGGTAGAGGCAACCGCCACGTGACAGGGGTCAAGATCCTCGGGATCCTCGGACAACACTGGGGGAACATATCCCCAATCAGCCAGCACGGTACAAGCCGGTCTAAACGATGAAAGAATAAGGCAGCGGCGGAAAGCGAAGAGAGAGAAGGTGAGATTTAAGGACGAAGGGCGACCAGAAGAACAAACGCCCAGGTCAGAAAGCGGTGCCGGAAGCACTCGCCACGACACAAGCGACCTCTACTGTGTTCGCTGATTGGGAGGACTAAAAAGACGTCACAACTCTCGAAGGGGGTCTATGTGAGCTCGCCGTGGTGAAAGAACGGGACGGTCGGGAGAAGGTGTCCGAAGCCCTGCGCGAGCGCGACTAACGGGCTAACCGCGGGGCAGTGGTGAACAGGCCGGTTTCGCAAAAAAGGAGGGTGAGCAGCATCTTCATAGGGGGCCGAACGAAAGCGTCCTCGGGGTTCCCGGAGGGAAAGAAAAAGAAATCGCCGGGTGAAATGACGAAGCATCTTTGCGGAAAAAGCACCTCGGAGTACGTGAACGGGGGAGAGCGGGTTGGTGGATGTGGGACGCCCGAAGCCTGCAAATTCGACGACAGTAAGGCGCGCCGGAATGGTTCCCAAAACGCGTACACTTGATGGCCAGGTCCAGAAGGAAAAAAAACTGGTAGGGCGCCACGCCGAGAACCGCAGGTAATGGATAGAGGGAAACAATAAACGGGATCCTTATTGGCGCAGGCATGAGGAAGGCTTCAAGCAGCGGCAGGCAGGGAACTTGGGAAGTGGTGGCCGTTCGCAACGAAAGCGAATGAGATCAGATTCGCCAAAGTGAATATAGACATCCTCGGGGGCGGTCCAGTCCTTTTACCCCAACGGTTCGGCTCTCTAGATCTTATAACCCTTCTGCTGCGTATATTGGCCGTAGACGTGCAAACGCAACCAATAGTCTACCACTTCGGCGCGCCCGGCCGCGCTCTGGGAAAAATTCCAGGCGATGGGGTACCTTCAGGTAAAATCAGCCGTCATGGCTGTCTGGACCGGTGGGTTGCGGGAACTGCTCAGAAGGGAGAGAGTTCCTTGCGCAAAGAGTTCATCCACAGCGTAGCTGTCAGCAGTTGACCGGAGAAGTTGGGCCGGACAGATGACCAGAAGTTGTGAAGCGTCGAGGATAGAAAAAACTAACCCGGAGTGGGAGCAGAAAGCGTTTATGGGCACCCAGAAAAATTCGCCGTAGGGCGAACCGATGAGGCTGCGCAAATGCGCCCGACAGGGCACGAGGGACAAAGGGAGATAGGGAAACAACGTCCGTAGGGCGTCGTGAAATTAGAAAAAAATGTGCGACTGAAAAGAAAGAACACGACGCCTTTGTGAAGAGCAATAAAGCGTGAAGGAACGCATGGCAAGCTGAAGCACAGCAGGGCTGCCAGAGAACGTTAAGAGTGACACCCTCGCGAGAAGAGTCTGGGAGGGTCGGACTGCCGTTAAAAAAAAACGTAAGCGGCCGTTATGGGAAATGGCAGTTCAGGTGCGACGTAAAAAAAGGGGGTTCTTTGAACAAAAAAAATCTACATCGGCGAGATCGGTAGCGAAAAGAATCATTCGGGAACGAGGTGCACAAACCGTCCTCCGAGACCAAAAAGGGCAGGTGGGAAGCGCGTGGTTTGAACCCTTCGCGAAGAAGGGGGACCTAGTGGGGGTAAAGGTGAAAAAGAGACCCATGATCGGAATAAGAGTGGGGAACTCCTCACTCTTCTGCGTCTCAAAAAAGATAGACGTCTGTAAATAAAGCGGATCAGAGATTCACGAAATCCTGGGATGAGCTAATCCTGAGGGCCTTACGAGTCACTAAAAATGGGAATCGTCAACCACACGACGTTGCCATTATCTCGTATCCCTGGCACGCTCGAGGGAATTGCCCCTTGTCCGTCTGGGTTTAGCAGGACGAGTGGGGGGTAGTTGACGGGGGGAAAAATTAGATCGGGAAAAAAAAGGGCGCAATATAACAGTGCATCGGGCGCACAGCTGGAAATCGTCGGAGGGGGAAAGTGAAGAAAAGATGCTGACCGTGACGCTCGGGAATAGACATAGGGAACGTGCAACGTACTCAGCAACCATGCGTGGGTAAACAAGTGTCGGATTGGTGTCGCTCAGACTTGCGGAAGGAGGGAGGCATGGAAAGCCGATCCGCGCAAGATGGAACAAAGGTTGTTGCTTGAATTCGCGAGAATCTTTAGAGAGAAATAAGCCGGTCAAAAGACGAGAAGCGTTGAGAGAGCCATTGGACAAGGGCCGGAATGATACCCTCACGCGGCAAGGCGGGACAACCAAAAGGGGTGAAACGAAATTCGCGTGTGGTCTGGTTGAGGCATTGAGTTAAGAGCGGAAACGAGCACAAGAAGCGGGAAAAGAAAAAGATAAACAAAGTCTCTACCCAGCGCGTCGGTATTGGGGGAATGTGGGTGAAAAAGTTGTAACAGCCACAGAAAAGAGGATACCAGTCAGCAATTCGCGCAACATCAAACGCTCAAATGGGGCCAGCAGGAGGGGGATAACCAGAAATCGAAAACCAGACTCGGCCCAGAGGGTCGAAATCAGGACCGTTTTGAAATCGCCGCTGCACTCTGCTGGGGGTCTCGAAAAACTGTTCTTCTTTCAAATAAAAAACAACGAGCAGGAAGGGGGGGTTTATTTGCCAAAAAGAAGGTTTGGGGAAATGCACGTCGGGAACGAAAAAAGGTTAAATGCGCCCCCAACCCCTGAGTGGAGAAGAAAGTCTTTATTAAAAAGTGTCATTTAGTCGAAATAAAAGAGGGAGGAGGACGCTGAACGAAGAAAGGTAATGTCACAAAGCATCAAAGAGCCAAGCGAAGGGAGCTGGTGGGGGCAATGTGTTTCGTTGAGGGGCAGCCTTTCCGTGAAGAAATGGATGGGCTCCCTAGGCGGACCTTGGACGCACAACGTTTAAACAACACGTCGGGACGCGTGGTTCGACAGAGGGCAGACGCGGTCCTAATCTGTTAAATGGATCGACAGAAGGTTCCAAAATCACGAACAAGAAATACTCTGGACGATAGACGAAGGAAGGTCACGCACTCACGTAATTAAAAATAAAAAGTG
>Ga0179593_1580414_pt1 | contig 14499 bp, 14 predicted proteins | sample CZODoug2_1_08_16_FD_185931 | JGI IMG/M metagenome (GOLD analysis project Ga0179593, IMG submission 185931) | Vadose zone soil fungal communities from Angelo Coast Range Reserve, California, USA - CZODoug2_1_08_16fungal (PacBio error correction) | ecosystem: Environmental > Terrestrial > Soil >...
GCTTTGGGGAAGGGAAAGACGCTCGAGAGGCAGAGGTTCCAAAGGGGCGCCCAAAGTCCACAATTTAACCTGAAAGCCTTTAGAAAAAAAAAAAACAGAGGGGGTGAGGGGGCACGAGGTGACGAGAGATCGGCGGAAGGGACGAACAATCGAGACGCGCCGAGAAGACTGAGAGTGGGGGAGGGGTCTTCTCCTGACCTATGCGGGAAGAAAGCGATTCAGGTCAAAACAATTGCGAAAAACACTCTTGACGGAAAAAAGAAACTTGGTAAAGAGGAAGATGGGGTATCTGCAGGTAGGACAAGTGTGGGGGTCGACGGCATACACATAGGCTCAGGGGGGGGGGGGAAGGCCGATTACTTTGCGAAAAAGAACAGGCATAAGAACAGAAGCCAAGGAAGGTAAGAAGATGTGGGCTGATGGAAGGGAAGCCGGTTGATGATGCCTGAACGCCGGCAGGAGGGCTCATCACGGAGTCAGGCAAACTGTGTGAGATTGAGTCCCGTGAAAAGGAGTCAAAAAGAGAAAAGCGCGAATTACGAACAGGAAAAGCAAGAAGGGGTGGTTGAATGTCACAGGGGCCTGCCGTGTTTTTAAAACGGTTTAGGTCGAGGCCGGGGGGAACTTTGCATGCTGAAGATAAACGTCGGTCGGGACAAAGGGCGGGCCAGATTGGAAGGGGGGAGGGAATTTAAACAGAAAGCAAAGCCCTATGCATGGGAATGAAAAAGACTAAAGAGGGAGCGCCTCAATATGGAGAAGGGGGGGAGATAAGAAGGAAACGAGAGAAGATATGGAGGAGCCAGTATAAAGGGCGAAGAAGAATACAATAGATGAATAAATTTTTGTGAAAGAGAGGAGGTACAAAATATCAAGAAAGCGTCTAATTAGGGATTGTACGCGTGAGGGAGGGTCCCGGGCAAGATGCGCCATGTGGGCTGGGAAAAAGTAAATATTCTAAATTCATTACTGGCGAAAAGCGGGTGTGTAATTGTGGGAACAATGGGGGGAAGAATAGAAGGTCATACGAAAGGAAGGGGCAGGGTGCGAAAAATGTGTTTCATTCAGGGAGTTGCGAAAAGGGGGTACATGGTTAGAATATGGTGGCGCACACATGGTCACAACGAAAGGTAACAACAGGGACGCATAAAATGAACTCCTGCTAGAAATAACAGACAGAGGGGGACAAGGGGACGAAGGGAAGACAAGGTCTAAATGGAAAAAGAGGTAGTCCGCAAAAGGCGATAGGGCAGCGCGCCTCCGGATAGATAACGAAGAAATATGGGAAAGGATGGAAACTGAGAGGGGGAAGAATCACGGCAAATATGGGAGGTGACAGCAAAGAGACGGAGAAAACTACTTAGAGAGATTGCGAAGGATTGAGAAAATATGAGCCAACGTGTACTTGCCGGAAAATGGGGTCCCTCGTCAGCGGGGAGGGAACAGTCAGCCAAAAAAGAAAGATTAATACTAAGGCTGAATGGAGACATAGCGGGGGGATGAGAGCAAAGGTTGGGATCGATATGCCGTATTTCGGAGAACTATCTTTTCGTACCAAGCCGAATAAGAAGCGAAAAATTAGTACAAGTCGTGAGCGCGGAAATCAATTGGCACTTGCTATGCTGACACACACACACAACAAAAACCGTAATCCAGAAAGAAAAAAAAGAGGGAGTCGGACAAAGAGGAGAGGATCTCCTCCAACCAAAAAGGTGGGAGGGAAAGGATTTAAAAGAACTAAACTATCTCCTGGCAATCAACGGATAAAGAACTACGGACCGGAGATCTTCAACGTGCACAAAAAACAACCAAGGGGAGGGAGGCTACCACTTGCGGGAATGAGAACAACTAGAGGGGGGAAAGCCGAAGTAGAGTAGGCTGAGAAGGATGTGTGGGGGTCAACTAAAAAAGGGTGAGGAAGTCAAGAGGGGGGGGCTATCGTGGAAAAGCGAAAGAAAGTGTAATTACGGCTTTCCAAAGGGGCTGTGTAGAAAACAGATACACCGGTTGCACGAAAAAAAAAGGGGGTGGCGATATCCCACAGTATGAGTATGGCGGGAGGAGTAATACTAGATCGGTAGGAGTTTGCCGGGTACACATTCGCCTACGCAGGAAACATGCGAGACAAAGAAGAGGAAGGGTTCTCTGTGAAAACGTCAATATTCACTTCACAAGAAGGGTGGAGAAATAAAAAAGATGGAGACAGTTGGGAGGCGTCTTAGTAAAGGTGTAAACAAATTGTCTAGCAGCAGGTTGCGATGGCGACGTGTGAGGACGGCAATGAAAAAATACAACACCAGACGGTGAGTAGGGGAGAACGGCAAGCTCAGGGCCACTGCGCCAATTGGGGTTCTTCGAAGTGGATTATTGGAGATAATATGAACTAGGGCCGTCGCGAGTGGGGGGAAAAAAAGAAAGGCTACGTATATGTTGGAGCTTATGCAAAGGAATTAGGGGGGAAAGCGGGGGACTTATTTCTGGCAAGAGTACTGGGGAAAAGGGTTGATAAGGGGAGCATAAATGGGAAACAGCGGAAAAAGATTTTTTCGTGGGAAGAGCCATCATGGGGGATGGAGCTAGCGAAAAGAATTTGTCGCGGTTTCTTTTGGGGTTGGGGAGACACGTGGCGCGATAGGGGAGGCAGATTGGAAAATGGAGACACGAATCGGAGCGGGGAGCGCGTGAAAAGAGTAAGGCCGAAGGCGCCGAGGTTCCCCAGGGTGGCTAAGAAAGAGGGAGGCGGCAGAAAGGACGCTAAGTCCAAGAAACATTGTTCCGGAAGAAGGGTCAGAATGCTAGGTGAGATTGTATATTTCGCAATTATCACTGAATATTGCTCTCTCAAAAAAAAGAGGGAAGCAGAAGTGGGACTGTCAGAAAGGGTTCGAAAAGAAGATCTTCCAAAAAGAAGAGTGCAAGAAGAGTAACAGGGCGGCATAGCTCTCCGCGGACCTGGAAGCGAGCAGATAAGAAGAGCGTTGCTACAGAGACCCAGGCGGAATAGACAGGACAAAAAAAGCTAACTTCAGGGCGAACGCTCCCCATAATCACTCAGGAAGGTGGAAATGAAGGGGCCTCCCACCGAGAATAAAAACCGGAAGATGCAGACGCAGCGGAACATGGAAAAACTTCGCAAGGCGAACCCGGAAGGGAAAAGAGGAACCGAAAATTTCCAAGGGCAGAACTCCAAGGCTCACTAAGAAGGACATGAAAAGGAGTGGCTACCATAACCGAGGTACAAACAGGAGCATGAGAGGGAAAACTCCTTAATCCTTGGAGCTTCCGACAGTAGTGTGAGCAATGCGGATAATCCGATTAAACCGGCCAAATGGATTCAAAGAAATAAAATGGGGGAGAAGATGTAATGAGCGCTCTGTGGCTACGGGCGAGTAATCTCCGAAATCGTGAAACTCGACAGAACAAGACGCAAATCAATCATGAGGCCGCCCATGGTCCTAAATAGAGATGTTGAGGAGGCAAAAAGGAGGAGTGGAATATCCTAGGGAATGCAATCATCTGTGCAGTTTAAAAGAGAATGGATCTGCACGGGGACCACCATATCAAGGAAGGAAAACGAACAAATATCAGAACCGGGGAGAGGGATATTCGCGACACAGATACTCACACTCCTCACATCATGGTGTAACACAACGAAAAAAAATAGAAAAAAAAAAAGGAACAAAGGGGGGCACAAAAAATTTTCTCGGAAACAGCAGCGATAGAAAAGGCTCGTTCCGCTAGAAAAAAACAGATATCAGGCCTTCATCGACGGCGCAGAAGAATTGAAATGGGGAGAGTGAAGTGTGCGCACCACAAAACAAAGTATTTTCAAGATAAATAGCAGTCCAAAATCGGACTCCGTGATAGAGAGGAGATAGGATCAACGGGTAAGACCATCTGCAGTGTGCAGAGGATAGGAAAGAAATAAGCGCCTGACGGGTACACTTTTGTATAGGAGGGGACGAACAGAATGGAGCACCCAGGGCACAGGTAAATTGGAGATTGGGCTATTTGGCTTTTTATTATGGGGAAGGGGGGAAAAGATCAAAGACGACTAAAGGACGCCGCTCTCACAAGGGGAACAGGCGCCGCAGCAATTAAAATCAGGGAATTAGCGGCCTCGTCACGCGTCGTCTCGGGAAAAGGGGCAAAAAGACATGTAAGGTAATCTGAATCCGCACTGTCGAAGGGAAAGAGGACGAAATATTTCCCAAGCATTTCGAGATAGCCTGCCTACGGGGCCTTACAAAATAAAGTCTGTATAAACTCTAAAGGATGGGTTCACCGAAATGATGAAACAAGAAAAGCTCATCCTATCAGTAAAATCGCCAAGACAAAAGAAGGGACAACGCAGAAACCGGAACAAAGTGCGAAGCGTGTCACCTGATCGCACATTGCTCTAGAAGATGAAGAGAACCGAAGGGTTCTGAAATAGAAAGGACAATATTACAAAAGGAGTAAAGGGCCGAAATAATCTGGCACACTCCACCAGCTGAAATAAAATGGGAAATTCAAATTGTTGGGGAGCACAGTCATTAAATACACTCGGAGAAAGAAGAGGGGTTAAAAACTCGGGTGATCCAATAGGATGACCGGAAGAATGTGGGCCCAAGTCAATTGGTGCATCTACAAAGAGGAAGAACACGATGTCGCTGAGTAAGAAAACATTTTAAAATTCATCTACTTATAAAATATTGTCAAAAAAAAAAAAATTAAAAAAAAAAAAAAAAACAAAAATAAAAAAAAAAAAAAAAAAAAAAAAAAATCACACTGTTAGAAGGAAGATGAACTAAGGAACAATGCGAATGCGAGTAAGAAAATCACGTTGCTGTGAGGAACGGCCGCCAAAAATCAGGCGAACATCTCCATCGAGGCGAGAAGCGAAGAAGGAAGTCGGAAATATTACGCCTCAGCCAGGAGCGAGGGCGGGGGGGGATAAAAATCCAAGAAAAAAAGTCAGTCCATGGCTCGGTTCGTCACGCAGGAAAAGAATGAAAGACTCAGAAGAAACGAAAAAAAAAAAGAGACGAAACAAAAATCTCCGTTCATAACAGATTCGCGCAGAGGGGAGAAACTGGAAGCACGGGAAAAAGGAGCAAAGTAGATCCTGCAGTGCGCTCCACCAAGGATACGACGGTGCCCCGTGGCGGCCGCATCAGATAGAGGTTAACGTCATCAGCCTCCAAACAAGATCTACAGCCGGGGGGGGGGGGAAAAAAATGAAGTACGAAAAGAGAAAACATTAACTCGGGAAACAGATTCAGCGGTGAACCAGAAAGACGGATCCACGAAGGACCCAGTCTGGGGGAGTGGGAAATCATGGCAATTTTAACCTCAAGAGCCTCCTGAAAGAAGAGGGAAGTCGACAAAACAAATCTGTATCTCTTCGGGGGAAAGTGAGCTCACAAGTACCACAGGCGAAAGCAACCGGCGGACGTAGGCCCCTCAGAATGCTGGGGACAAGGCACGTGCGCGTTGATGTGCCGCACCGGAAAAAAGAAGACAGTTCCGACGGGAAGAAAAATAAGAAGGAGACACCCCCACAAAACCCACACAACATCTAAAAACAAAACGAGGAAGGGAGAGATATCTCAAAAAGGGGGGGGGGAAATCTTACTAGCCGGAGCCCGCGTTCAATGTAAGGGGATGTGATCACTGGAAACGCAGTAGTGAAAAAATTAGGAGGAGAGATCCGGACGGGTGGAATGAAGCGCCGGGGGGGGGGATTGTAGACGACAGCGAGATGACAGGGCGTGGGGAGGAGGAGGAACTGCCATTAGAAGGAGAAAAACAAGGGACCCACGATATTTCCGTACACCACATAGGAAAGAAAAAGAGTGACAAACACCAGACTGGGGGTGAGCTGTGGGGAGAAGCCGGGTTGATTGTAGTTAAAAGCGTAGACGGAGACGCGGAAATAAGCTCAAGGAGGGGGGGACAAGTATGGGTAAACGGCGGCCTGGTGGCGTCACAGAGCTTGGCGATTCATGGGAGAAAAGAAAAACGGCCGATAAACCATCCAAAAGCCTTCGGCAATGAAGCTTAACGGACGGAGGGGAGACAGTAAGGGAAGGAGGACGTTGAATGTCGGCGGGGAAAAAGGTTTTGTGATCCTTCAAGCGGGGACACGAATATGTGGTAAAAAAAAAAACAATGCCTATATTGAGGAAAGGAAGCATTAGCTTGCATAGGTTTTTTTCGTTGGTCGGCGGAGGAGCAAGCCGGCTGCATAAACAACTGAGAACACTACCACGCTGGGGGGGGGGGGGGAAGAGCCCTTGGCGTGGAGTTTCTTGAAGAAAAAGCAATCCGAAAGAGAGGGGAATGGAGGAAAGAAAGAAGGCGACTTCTGGCGCACACGCAGGGGGAGCCCAGTGGCTGGGACTCCCTTTACGACAGAACCTGAAGTGAGAAAAGAGGGAATGATAAGATAGGAAGGAGGGACTGCCTACGGGGAAATCGCTGGAAGGTCACGGGGTACGTGCTTAGTAAATTCCCGGGGGCGCACCGTGGGGGGGGGAGAAACAAGGCGATCAAATGGAAAATCTACTTTGGCCACATAAATCGAGGGGGGTTTGCGGGGGTCGAATGTGGGCCCACTAAGAGATAAGTATTGAAAATTATTGGAAAGAAAAAACGTGTTTGAAGCACAAATGGAACAGGAGATGGGGGGAATTGCGGGGGCAGTGTGGAGAAAACAGGGAAGAGGGTGAGAGCGGGCACATAGTCCCAGCAGAACAGGTCAGAAGATATAGATGAAAAGGGATCACGCGAAGGGAGGAAAAGTGTCTAAATCGGGGGGTTGCCAGCATGAGACGACGGATAAGGAGAAGAAGGAAAAAGCGCGGCTTTGTGGGGGGAGAGAGAGAGAAGCGGGAGAGCAAATCGTGGGATACCTCCGAGGCAGATACGTTTACGCAAATGAAAACGGGGAGAATGTTCAAGGATCAAGGAAGGATACGATATCCAAGCTTCGGGGGAAACGGGTGGAAGCTACAACAGGGGACAAAATATCAACGGATGGACGGGCGGGGGCGCCGGCTTCTGGTTTTGGGCGATGCGGAAAGGGGACAGCAGGAATGGGGAGGGTTGGCGTATTTCACAACGGCTTATCAGGGAGAGAATGTCCGAGGAATAAGAGTCTAAAGGGGCGCAGCTTCCAGTGACGAAAACGATCAGAGGCTTGAAGAGGTACACCAAGGGAGAGAGGCATTAAGATTGTCAAGACTGACGGCTGACAGAGTCTTAAAGGGGACGCAATGAGAAAAAAGTGAGCGGTAACGTGGGAGGAAATTAGCCTATCTACAAAGACGTAAGATCAATATACGGACCTTTCGTAGAAGAGTTGGGCGACAAGCTTGACGGGGGGGGCACTAAAGAAAATGACGAGAGCGAGCCAGGCGTCGCGAATAGGGTTCTTGGGATCGTCAAGGAAAAAGGTTTCAGCGTAAAGAGCAGAATGCCTAAGGATTGGAATGGTGATGGGCCTTTCCAGAATCCCAGGGTAGGGTGGGGAAAAAAAATAGGCAAAAAAAAAATGGCAAGCGACTATCCCAGGTTCGTGATGAATTGTTAGAGGCTTGCGAGGAGGAGGTGGTCAGGGACACGGAAGATGGCGCCTGACCGCACATAGGGAGAAGGGTCCCAGAACAGCAAAAATCTTGGGAAAGAAATCAAGTAAAAGACAACTAATGAGCTATTTGCCGGAGTAAGGATTTAATCGTTCATGAAATAGGCGAGTGGGAGGGAGCGACAGTTGAGGACGAAGGATGAAAAAAGAAGGCTAGGAAGATGAGGGTGCTATAAAACTGCCACAGCGGGAGGGGGAAGAAAAAGCAATGATGAATGGAAATAATGACAGTAGGAAAGGGAAGCGATAGTTAAGGGGGCAAATGTGTGTCATCTTAGTCCAGACGAAAGACAAGGAATTAAAGGAAGTGGGGGGGGTTAGCATCGACAGTGCTGGAAAAAGGGAGCGGGGACATTTCGAAAAACGACATTAAAACAGACTTGAAATAACGTGGGAAATGCGTCTTGAAGCGGAATGAGTAGAATAAGAAAGCAAATATGAAGAGGGTGGAGCGGGGGAAAAGAGTGGATGAACGACTATATTTTGAAGAGGAGGTGACTAAACTAGAACTAGATTTAGAGCGCGAAAAGGGGCGGTGAGAGGCCTCTAGCGGGGGGGGTGTCCGTGACCCGAATCTCAAAAAAAGAAAGGTGCAGGACAACGAAACATGAAGGAAACGAGACCACATCAATCCACATACAAACGGAGAAGGATGTAGCTTTTCCTCGCGCGTGGCGAGTAAGTAACGGAGGGGACACCAGTGGGTCGCCATGGACGAGGCGGGAAGGACAGAGCGGGGTAAAAAGTCAAGGGACGTCTAGGAGCCGCGAGGGAGATGCGGATGATAGGGAAGAAATTTCTTGAACATTCAGAAGGTTGAGAAATCATAGAATCTGACAAACAAAGAGAGGGAGGAGGAAATACAGGGAATTTTCGAAAGGACACAGAAGGGAAAAAAATCTTAACCTCGCCGGCATCTACTTATTCTTTGAACATGGGAGCAAATAAAGTAATTGCCCAACCCCTGCGTCCTCCAACGGGGTTCCGGGGAGGGGCACAACAAAAAATAAAAACATTCATGCGATAAAAGAAAAGTGCAGCGTCCGACCCCATGCATCAGTTCAAAAAGTCAATCAGACCGATGAAACCACAAAATCTAAACAGGAGAGAACGCAGTCTCCGACCAGTTCAAAGAAAACTAACCTCGTCAAAATTAGGGCAGGAACATAAGGCTATCGATCACCGGGTCACGAAACCTCACCCTAAATCACTACAAAGGGAAATAGCAGGAGGCGACTCATCCGACTCTAAAAGTCAGAAACAATGGATCAAAAAGTCCCCGCTTGTCAAAGAACTCGAGGTCCGGGAAAAAAAGATAGGTATCATCCTCTGAAAAGGGTGCCGCACCAACTGAGAGGAAGATTCAAGGCTCGGCAGAGGAGAAAAAGAAACAAATCAAGGATTCGATTTAGGACACAAACTCGTGGTGAATCAATAAAGAACAATAATCTCATCTCCTAAATCGTCCAAAGAAAAAGAGACCTGGGGAAAGAAAAAGAGACGGAGTAACGCCCTCTATGCTCTAAGAGGAAGGCAGAGGTCACTTTACTAAGGGATATAAGTGTTCGAAGGTCGAGGCAGGATCATGGCCAGGCACAAAGGGTTTAAACTGAAAGAACAAACAAAACGACTAGCAAGGTAAGCAATCGAACAAAATGAGCAAAGAAGAGTAGGGATATTCGAAACAAAGGACGATGCGCCACGGATGTAATAGATTGTAAGGAAGTATCACGGGAAGACAGTACACAACGAACATAAGCCAAATGTCCGGAACGACATCGGGTAGGTTACAAGCCACGAACCAGGGAAGAAGTCAGGAATAAAAACCCTCCGTACCGCCACATCAGGAAGAGGCCAGATAATAGTTCGTTCAAGACGGTCAGCAGAGGCACAAAGCGTCAAAGAGGTTGACATCCTTAGGGAAGGAGGGACATTAAAAGGAGTTTGGAACCCTTTTCTGGTGTACCCTAGTGAAAAACCACAAAGAGTACAACATACAAAAAAGCACGATGTTGGGGGAAAAATAATCGGGGGACAGGGGCGGAAAGACGCGCCGGCCAACCTGACACAGGTGGTTTGGAAACAGCTTAATTGTGAGGAAGGAGGGCCACAAAATATCCGAGAAGCAGGGGCAAGGAGGATCCCATTATTGGCTATTTTCTATTTTCACAGGTTTGTATATCGCAGTTGGAAATATTCCTGAATAGGCACAAACAACGCGCAAATCAGTGCCAAAGACAAGTACAAATCAAGAACCTAGACATACAAACAGCCCAAGTGGCGATCCCGCCGAGAATCCTGGGAGAGCGCGGCGAAGCATCGCCATCGGAATTAACCCCCTGAGAAAAACATAATGAAGTAAACGCATAAAATGGCAAGCACTAATTAGCAACAGCCATTGCAACGGAGGAGGCAAAGCCGGCCTCCAAAGGGGCCCGAGGTTCAAAAGAGTGCAGGTTAATCATCCTTATCAAAAGGTAAGTAGCTGCGCGTTTAGCACAAGTACGATAACACTCATACTGGCCGCCTAGAAGAAGGACGTTTAGAAAACCAGCGGGGACAGCTGCAAGTATATTGCACCTGAAACTGCATCTGGTACAAAACAGCCGGAAAAGCTAGAATATTCAACTGGGACAAGGGTTAATGTAGATCGGAAACAAATGGAGCCAAAAGGGACAATACTTTGGAGATAGACCTCAATGTGATGCAAAAGGTTTTGCGCCAAGTACAAAATTTTTTTAAAACGACGCACAGGCGGAGGCCCATATAGCGCAACGAAAAAGCTGGAAATAAATTAATTCCAGCATCTACATGGGAACAAGCCAAGAAGTGCACGGCGGCGAATACGGAACACAAACCATTGTGGGGAAACAAAAAAAATTTCGAAATTAGACGAATACATATTCACGGAGCCTCAAGAACGCTAAGGTAGAAGAGGAAAGAAAGGATTGGAACACTAGGAGGGAAAATTCGGTTGTGGTCGTACTGGGCCTCAGGACTGAAATAGGAAGATCCATCGGCGCTCAAGAAGGGGGAAATTCAAGCCTACGGGAATTAACCCTCCAGCAGGGAGGGAGAAACGTAATGGGAGGCCCAGGGGAAGACAGCCAAAAGGTCCGTACTTGTCGAGCATGCCGGCGTCATAGGCCCATAAACGGAGAAAAAAGCTCAATATCGGGGACGGAACAACGCCGGAAGATGTCACTCATGACGATTGAAAGCGAGACACGAGGCCTCGAGGCAAAAGCAAAAATTAAACGAAAAGCCAAGTCCCTGAGGCTCTCCACCCCAAGCCGATTGCAGCATGAGCGAATGAAGGGAACGGGACTCATCAAAAAAAAGAGGCTGGAGTCATAACACAGAAGAAATCAATCCGCAGGAACGAATAGTGCCAAAAAACACAAACAGCGGAACAAAGTCTAAAAGTCCAGCGCAGAAACGAGATGACAATCGACAGAGCTGACACCAGAGGCGCGGGAAAGAAAACTCATGACTCGAAGGATAGACACAGAAGGAGTATGCTGCGGCTACAACGATCACGACGGGCATTCAGTGACTGACGTACTAGATTCGCGTGAAGTCTGCAAATAAAAAAGGTTCGGCTACGCCTGAGTTGAACAGAGCCGCAGGTGACTGAATGCGATGTACAACCACTCAAACACGAGACGGAGTAGCACCGAACAGTTTCAGTTCGCCCATGGCCGGCCGGTGGATCTGAACCGATGGTAAACAAACGCGGGAATTACAAGAGCAGAGAAAGAAAACACGCCGAGGGCGTGGAACGGTCAGCAAAGCTGAAGCACTAGTCGCGATCATCCAAAGGAGTCAAAACTCGTCCGAACGGGGGGAAAAATACGGACAAGAGTCCACTAGCTGAGCACACCAGCTCAACAGGGAAACGAAAAGCAGCGAAACTGCAGAAGAAGCAGACAACATCGCAGAGGAACTGCCGCGGCAAAGCCAAACCTCAGGTCGGCGCGACCCCACAGCGGAGTACTATGACAATTAACCCGCCAAGCGGCGAAAATCACCCCTTAGCGCAATATCATCAAGTTCGCGCACCAACGCCACGTGACGAACGAGCAGCGTTCCTATTGAGAAAGATCGGCCGCGTGTCAAGAACTCCGACTCTCTTGCGAATAGTGACCAGGGCGTCAATCCGCGAAACAACCTGCGCCAGAGCGGTCAAGACGCTTGCGACGAAGAGAAAAGCTGCCGCATGAATCTCTGCTCCAACAAACGGGTGGCTCTGTTACCTTTAACAAGGGCCGCACGGCTGTGCGTTGACCGGACCGAACGCTGCTCATGGTCGCCTATGGCACAGGGCCTGGTGTTTTCGTGCTCCGTCTTTGCACCAAAGGCCACATGGAGAAAGGGCGGACATATACGCATCTGGCCGAGTAAGAACTCGGCCAGAGGAACTAGCACAGGGATGGCTGGGCGAGAGGTGTCGCACGATTGTGTAAGAACAGAAGGAAACGAAGAAGGCGGCAAAGGTGCGTCGGGGATAGCCCACACGAAAAACCCCCTTTTTTGTGTTCATACAGCGTCTCCGTGTAAAGACCCGAGGGGGGGGGGCTCAAACGTCACCGGTCGGGCACCGAGGAAGAAGCAGACATGAGCGCGGCATCGGGCGCAATCAGTTCGCAGAGGGTGTTATAGATCCCGAAGTGGAGGGATGGGCTCTCAAAGTGGTAAGGGAGGACGACGCGAGAGACGGAGGGGAATGTATCGGCCAGGCCGATTGAAGAGGGGGGGAGTGGAAAACCATTTGTCGAAAGCACTGTAGTGAACCCACAATGGTGAAAGGGTGGTGTCTGAAGGATTGATGGTAAAAGAGAATCGCCGCGGGCATTCCTTGGCGAGCACAGGGAAGCGGCAGGGGGGGGGGTGGGACAAGCTGTTTGGCGGATGGATGGTACCGAGAATTTGGAAAGGAGACTGCGCCTGGGGGAAAAGAATTCACGGTGAGAGCAGGCCGAGGACGTTGAATGGAGGGTGTAAAGGAGTTGTTTTAAGCGCTGCGAATTGGGGAGATGCCGGCGGTGTGATAGTGATACGGGGACCGTAGGTTTTTTTAGGCAGGGAGACACTTAGTCGGGAGAGGAGGCCTTGACCGCGAAAGGGCTGTTGCACACCTGGGGGGCTGGGTTACGACGAGGTTCAGACGGCTGTTAGTCGGGAACCAAGGAAGCGCTTCAGGCGATGGGGCCGCCGATATTAAAAGTTACGGAAGCAACTGATTAAAGCATGATGATCCTCGATTCCTCTCTGAGCCTGAAACGTAACAGAATGTGTGGGGGGGGAAAAGGTTGCGTGGCGTTGTAGTCGACCGAAATCGAACCCTTGAAGTTTGGGGGGGCCCAGGGGATCTAGGCAAGACTTGGGGAGGATTCGGGGGGGGGTTGGCGCTATTGGCATGGGGACGAGGAGAAGGGCTAGAAAGGGGGGGGGGGGGGTGAGACCAAACCTGTGTGACAATTACGACGTTAGGGACGGCGTGGAAAGCTTGGCCACTTGCCGCAGGACACCCCTTACAGAAAGGCGGGAGGACTGTTGAAGGTGCAGCGAAGGTCAAAAAGAGGGTGGAGCGCAGGCTGAGTGGGCGGAAGGATAGGATTCTAACCTTTTATAATGATGGGAAGCAGGGGCCTGTCCTAGGGATGCCGGCTACGGCGAAGCGGAAAGAGCGGTGGCGAAGGGCTTCGCAAAATGCGGATTCGATGTCAGTTGGAAAGGGTGAACATGTGGGGCACGAATGCGAAGGAATCGCAAGAACCAGCATTCAAAAACGTAGATACGAGCTTAGCTCCGTCTTCGAGTGCGACGTTGGAAGGAAGCGCGTGGCGTATAGGGGGAATCTTCTACTAGAAGGAACTGGAAATAGAAAATGGTGGCTTCCAGTGAAGCGGAGGGCTGGATGCCCCTGAGCCAAGTTCAAGAAACCGTTGACCTACTGAGAGCGGTCAAAAGAGAAAAAACAAAGGGGGGAGAAAAGGTCTGAGTTGAGGTTCCTTCGCCCCGGTAATGCAAGGTCCAAAAAAAAAGATCGTACCTCAGCTTACAACGCTTTTTGGGGGGCAGCCAATGCGGCCGCGAAAGACAGTACTGGAGAGGCGGGTCTGATTCGGTGGGGGGAAATTCGGAACTGTTCAGGTAAATAAGAAGAATTGCGTGAGTGCCGTAAGTTCCAGGTCTTGGAAGGTTCAACCGTTTGCGCACGCCGGAGATAAAAAAGTACGCTCGGTGAGATGTGAGGTCAGGAGGGGGGGAGAGGTAAGCACTCGGACTGCGCCATGAAAAATGTCCAAGCAGGTCCACAGGACATCTTACCATGTACAATTACAGATGAAAAGGGGCGGCACTGAGTTGTGGTTAAGACCGAGCAAAGGAGGGCGATGGGAGGCGTGGGGGACGAGGGGTGAAGAAAAGATTCCTAGGACCACAGAGGAGGGGGAGGGGACGTAAAGATCCAAATTCTGGGATTCATTTTGGAATGCGTAATAGGTCCGGAGGTGGAGAGACGGAGAGGCTTATGTTGTTCCAGCGATAATCGAGGGCAGGTGGCACTTCAAAGATACTTGGGAAGTTATCAGTCTGAGGAACGCCATTCATTCACGAGAGAAAAGATTGGGATGGAGAGTCGGTGTCGCTATGCGACGATCATTACCTCTGTAGGGTGGGGGGCGACGGTGGCGGGGAGGCCGGTGGGGTCGTGAAAGGAACGAGTCAAAATGAGAAGCCGTGGGGCGTGAAGTATGGAAGTCCGCTTGTGTACGGGGGAAACGTGGGGGCCAGGGGCCGAATTCAGGATCGAGCGAGGAATTTCAAAGTGGGAACGCGAGGTTAAGAGGAGTCGATCGTCTTTG
>Ga0179593_1400982_pt1 | contig 14498 bp, 15 predicted proteins | sample CZODoug2_1_08_16_FD_185931 | JGI IMG/M metagenome (GOLD analysis project Ga0179593, IMG submission 185931) | Vadose zone soil fungal communities from Angelo Coast Range Reserve, California, USA - CZODoug2_1_08_16fungal (PacBio error correction) | ecosystem: Environmental > Terrestrial > Soil >...
CTCACTGGGGTAATCGCAGCACGGACTGTGAAGCCCTGCTCCAGGAACCGAAAGGACCCGGACGCCCATGGGAAAAATGTGGAGCTCCCGATCGACAAATCCCAACAACGAAGACATAAAATACTTAAAGTACAAAAATGATCTTTAATTCCGGGAAGCAGAAGGCGTATCAAAAAAAGCGTGTCCGAGATCAGTAGTCAACGAGAGGAGGTCTGGCCAGGGGCGGGAGGCGAGCTTGCTAGGGTTAACACCCATTAAGGGGATGGGACCAAAAGGAGATCAGGAGGGAAGATCACGCTCATCGGTCGAGACTTGGGCGAGGACCTGAAATATGCAGTGGGGGAAAAAAGGCGGAAAGTGAAAAGAAACCCGGGGAGTTCTAAGGGAGGGGATGGAATCAAGGGTAGCGTGCGCGGAGCGATCAGGTGGAGTCATCAAACAAGGGCTGGCCGGCCGGAGGAGAGCGGACTGAGAAGGGGGGCCGGGGCCTGTCAGGGGGGTTGCTGAACAAATTTAAACCAGACTCGAAGAGTCTGACTCTAGACTTAGAACTCTATCAAAAATCCTATCAAGAGAAGGGAATCAAAGGGGGAGGATAAACACCATTAGGTGTAGTTTCGGAACAGTCTTCTGGAGCGCATCATGGGAATACTCGCTGGCGAGGAGCTTCTCCCTAAGAGGAGTTACGAAGGTACTCTCTTCGGGGCGTGGGGAAATACGAAGGTGAAATATTCTATCAGCTCGCGTTTCGGGTTCTCAAAAGCTCCAAAAAACAAGGAAGCGTATTGCGCGAGGACCGATCTAGATACAGAACGCTTATGAAACGAATAATTCTAATCACAGTTTTCGTATCGGCGAAGAGTCTGAGGTCTACTCAGGGCGTCTAGAAAAGGGTCAGCAAAGTAGGAGTGATATGTGGTGAAGAGTGGGTGTGGGGGTCCGGGCGGACCGGAATAATAAAGCGAACGGGGGGGCTTCTCGCCATACCGGATGCTCCTATACGGGTCGCGGATTCGGCAGTCGCCGGGGAGAGCCCGGATCGGGCGCGCTAGTTCGAGGGGGCGACGTGGGGAATCTCGCTGGGTCAAAAAGGGGGGACTCTAGAAGCGTATGGTCAGGCACTAGGTTGAGCCGGGTGCTGGAAGGGACCCCATGCGGAAGGGGGGTCCGGGGGTCTCTTTGGGGCAGCAGTAAGGCGGAGCGAGTGGTACTCGTTCGGGCCACCTGAAAAAAGCAGACAAAGGGTAGGAGGGGGAGGTCTACCGGCCGCTGGAAGGCTCAGAGGACTGCCAAGGCTGGGATCAGGGTCAGGGGTCCGAAAGTCGCTCGTCAGGCTAACGTATCTAAACCGTTTTGCTCGTATACCAGGAAGATAAAGCCCGCTAGTCTGACAATAGTCTAAGAGGGACTCTTTGGAAATTAAGGGCTATAGCTTCCTACGACACGAACGTACCTGCTGGGGGGTGCCCCGGAGAAAGGGGATTCTTCGCCAACGATGGGGGGGGGGGGGGGCAGGCACCTTAGCGCGAGCTCTGGTCACGAAAACGGGGGGGAAAGGAGGGTCGCGGTCAAGAGGTTCTCGCGAGCCGGGGAGACTATGTAGAAGACCAAAACCTGGTGGCTAGATACCCGGGAACTTAAAGTAGAGAGCTGGTGGGGAGATCCTATGTAAAAAGGTGGACCGGGCTGAAATTCAAGTTCATCTTGGAGGTGAATTCCAGGGACAGATCTGGGGAGGGGGGGGAGGGGGCCATAGATCTGACCTAGTGGAGGCGTAGACGTCGAAACCACACGGCGAAAGTAGGGGGGGGGATAACCGGGGTGGACGGTTCATAAAGGGTCTCGGGACGACCTGCACCCGGAGATGGAGTGGTCTGATAAAGGTAGTTGTGGCGTGGGTTTTATCGCCAAAACGTTCTACATTAAGACTCAGGGAAGAAACGGTGAACACAGTTTTTCAATTGATTGCAATATCTTCCGGGAGAAAAGACACCTAGCGACATGAGCAATGAAAAGGGAAAAGGTGCTGGGGGGTTCTTGTGGAGGGGCCAACTATGTCGGAATTCTGACGTGTCGAGCCTGGCAAAAGTAACGCCTTTCCAAAAATCTCTGAAAAAAAAACAAATCGATAGAGGAGGGGGCTGTCGAAGACATCAGGATAAAGGTAAAAGTCCGCGAGGGACAATATGGGCTCATCAAGAAAAACGTGGGAAGAGCTGTGGGGGGAAGGCGGGCGAAGGTCGAGATCGGATTATCACCATAAGATCAGAGTCGCGAGTCATGGATATCCAGGTATCCGAGGTCACAGGAGTCTGGGGAGCGACAACGTTTGGCAGGCAAGGGGATGGAAACGCGGGGGAGTGAATTAACAGAAATATCTTTCTCTACGGGGGCTCACACAAAGAAGTCTTAAAGGTTCCTAGATCAACCACCGGTTCTGAGGAAAGACGACCTCAAGTCTCAAATCCGACGAGAAAAAGGGACACAATACTAGTTCACATAGGGGGAAAAGCTATAGTCAGAGGGCCCAATACCGGGGGTTATAAAATTACTCAACACAAAAGTTGAAATAAAAATAGAGAGTATCTTTAAAAAGAGGGAGGCTCGGCCTATAAGAAACGAGGAATGGAATTGTTTAGCTCTAGATCGACGATTCAGAAATAGGGGCTATGTTTTGTGGGTCGCCACTAACGTCCAGATTGGAAAGCGTAAGTTACGGAGTCCGAGGCGTTCCGACTCACGGATAATGTTCCAGCGGAAAAAAGGGGAAAAACCTGGCTCCTCGAACCAGGGTTAGCGGGCGGCAGAAAGCAATCTGGAGGACATGATATTAGGAGGCTACGACCTGGATAGAGCCCCAAAGCGAGGTCCTGCTGAATCTGACGAATTTCAAGTATCAGGAGGTTCTCGAACCATATGGGAACAGCTGTTCTTGTAAAAAGTTAGGGGAAAGCTGAAAGGCACGATTTGACATATATGACAGACTTGAAGGCTGATAAGCCGCCTCAGAAATCGTTTGCCAGCACGGGGGAAACTAAACCGGCGATAATATCAATTAAATTGGAAAAGTCATTGGGGTCGCAGTCAGAGAGATTGGTGAAATAAAGGGGCAAAAGGAGTATCTGGGGCCGAAATGAAGTTCACTGTGAAAGACAAAACCAACCACCCATAAATGATAAAAGACAACGCTCATTTGTTTTCCCGGTTGACCGCATACACGGAAAACAGGAAGGGGGCCCACTCACACCGGGTTGCGACAAGGGGAAAAATCGTTCGGGGCCGTTCGTTTCGTCCTTACTTGGCCGAAACCGGGGCCGGGTACAGTTCACTAAAAGATGTGCCCATTGTGAGATGAAAAAAACTGCAAGGGAAAAGATCCTACATCTTCTACTCCACGTCGGGCAGCTTAAGTTCCAGGATAGTCAGTTGAAATATCTCTTAGGGTAAATTCCGAGGCTACGGGCGTGCCCACCGGTATTTTCCCAGAACTTCGTTCCTCAAGAGAAGAACACCCAAGGGAAAGCCCTTTTTAAGTCACAGTAATGGCCGGAGGTGAACGCTTTAAGCTGAGTGTGTTGAAGCATACTCCGAAAAGAAGAGGACTGGATTGTCAGCGTGGGCTAGGTTCGGGCGCGGGTACTTCAGACCCAGTTTTTTGAGACAAACGTTGCTAAGAAAGGAATCGCTCTATTCTGGTTAGTACAGTCAATAGGGGTCCTATCTCTTCGGTGGAGACTCCATAAAGGCAACCCCAACGACCGGGTAGAACGGTAGGGCCGGTTGGACAAAATATAAAGCTTCCCCAGAAGGTCAATAAGGCAACATCTATCTATTATTCGGTTTGTCAAGCAAACGAGGGAGAGCACGGCAGCGTATTCGAAAAAAACGTAGTCGACGGCCGCTCTGTAACTTCTCGTGTTTACGAGAAGCATCAGGGAGAAGACTACCTGCATCTTAATAAGTTCTGGTCGAAATCAGAAGAAAGAATTTGCTCGGAGTCGGCTACACACCCCAAAAACTAAAGAGTCACGATCAAAAAAAGTTCTCGTAAAAATCGGAAGGAGACATAAGAAAAGAGAACTCAGTCTCATGAAACGAAGATAAATGCCAGGGAGCCTACTCTGAGCTCGGAAAAGAGACACTCTTTACAAACATCGATAAAGAAAAATGACCTAAAACGAGCCTGGGGGGGGGGGGGGGGGGTGGGAGTGTGGGGGGGGCTTTCCGGGATCCGAAGAAAGCGGGGAGTGGCGTATCGCCACTAGAAGGTCTCGAACGCGGACATCAACGGGAAGAGGAAGCAAGAAACTCGGCTGAGTCTGCTGGGGAAGTCTGTGTCGGAGAAACGACCTAATTGTGTATATAGCCCAGTATTCTTAGCTGAGGGAGGGGTTAGGGAAAAGAGCAGCTCTGAATCGAAAGAGGGCCGACCGCGAGATGAAAGTGATATCGGCAGTGGCAAGCATCCGGAGCTAGGTGCGTCCCGATTCAGCTACACATGTGCCGAATCCTGAGTAAAGAAGAAAATAAAATGCGAGCGGTGAGGACACATCTTAGTCCCCAAGGGAAAATTGTCCTCGAGAAGATGGGAGAGAAGCGCGAGATAAAGCTGCCTAGATCGAATCCGGGGAGGTGATAAGCTCAAGGTCTGTCCAACATCCCTGAACCTGAGACGATCCTGAAACTTCACCTATTCGTACTAAAAAAGTTCTTCACGGAAGACACATTCACCGCATGGGGAGAGGGAAAAGGTAATTGAAGAAATGATTTTAGATGAGGTTTTTTTAGTGGAGGGGAATACGGTACTCCAGAGTGGTGAAAGGGACTAAAGGGGACGAATGTCCGGGGAAGTGTCTCAAAGCCAGAACAATTCAGCGGGACATGTGAATACACTCGGAAAGGTTGATGTAGGGAGGGGCAGGGACCGCAATCTGGGGTAGAGTGGGGGTCAGGTACGTGAGATTCGGGGGAGGGAGAAATTGTATAGAGGAAGATGACCAGTAGTTTGGGGGAGGGAAGGGGGGTCTTTTCGCCTCGCCGGAAAGCGGGAGGCTGGTAAGGGGCCAGACGCATGTTAAAAGGGGGGAAAAGCACTCCAAAATGATCTTTGTAATCGCGGGAAGAAAGGGGAGTTTATAGGGGGGTCACCAGGGTATGAACACGACGTTAGCGGAGGGGGGATATCTGCAGTGGAAACAGCCAAGGGAGGAGGTCAAGATCTGATAGAAGATTCTTTCTCAACGGATGGGGGAGGATCTAGAACAAAAAAAACGTTGAGGATATAAAAAAGAAAAGGAGGGGAGCCACTCACGGATGGGGGGACCCTACTACTAAGGGACAAGGTATTTGACCCTCAACAGGGGCTTGGTGTACTTAATGAAAGACTATTCCTCCCGAAAAAAATAAAAAAAACTATACCCGGAAGGGGGTATACTTAAGATGGAATTGCTCCGGAGGAGAAGCCTTACGGGAACTGGAACTCTATCGTGGACCCCCCCTTATAAATTGTTTCCTCCCATTTCATGGTCCGGTCACGACATAGCCAAGTGCGCGGGACGATTCAAAAGGAAAAGAATAGAGTATTAATAGAACAAAGAATCCTTAGGGGAAAAAAGAACGGGGGCCCCATCATGGGAAGCATAGTCCCGCGGGGGGGCTCCAAAAACTCAAAAACCGTGCACAAGATAGGTATCTCCCCGACAGCAAGAGGGAGCGCTGGAAGGGAAATGGGTATACCTCCCAAAGACCCGTTCGAAACTCCATTTACCCAGAAGGAGGGAAAAATCGTACTCCATAAAAAAGAAAACACCCAGCCTAAAAAGAAGGATGTACAGCGTTAACAGGATCTTTGGGCCGTGTAGCAGATTGCGAGAAGGGGCCAGAAAGTTCCGGCAGGGTCTCTTTGAGGGCGATCGGGGGAGGGGATCGAGCTGTCTTTTCGAGAGAAGATTCCAGGGGAAATGCAAAAAAACCGGAGAACCTGTGCTCGTACTAGCGGGGGGTGCCGGGGGGACCGGAAAATCCGATCGGTGTGCTAGGAGGGCTGAACCCTATGATTAACTCTTGGGGCACGGAGGATCCCTGATTGAAAGAATTGGGATGTAAAAGTCTGAAGTCGGGGATCTAGATGAAATCGAGGTAATGCCGACGGACGCCTTCTGAAACTTGCAGTACGGATTTCCGAAGGTGTTCGTTCTGGAAAGAGGTTAAAGGGCTCGCTAGAGATCAGCAAAACACAGGAGAAAGCAGGATTATATCCAATCCCATTAGGGGGGATGGGGCGCAAGACGGAGATTGCTTCCAGAAAAAGAACGCACCTACGAGACTGGTGAGTCTGCCTGAGGCATCGGTCATGCGGGGATGACGACTAATTTCTCGTACTTAGGACTTTTCGCACGGGAGTGAGAAGGGGGAGTCCGGCCATCTCTGTCATTACTCCTAAGCGAGAGCATTAGGATTAGTATCTTATATCAACGAGGGATAATTCCGAAAAAAGCAGGCCGGTTCAATTAGAGGGAGGACCGTTTCAAACGCTCAATCGGGGAGATCACTTCTCGGGATTTGGAACTGCTGGTGGGGTCTTTATACGAGGGGGAAAAAAAAAGGCAACCCAGCTTAATGTGGTGCTCTAAGAAGGAATGTGACGCTCCTCAAGTCTCTCAGGTTCATGCTAGGTACTACCAGGACAAACCCGTATAGAAGGTTCTACTCTCAAGTGTTGGATCGAGAAAGTGCGCGCTCATCTGCTTTACGAGGAAACACCAGGTTCCGTATGTTACAAAAGGGCGAATAAGGTCGGGGGGGGGAAGAAAAGACGCACTTTGGACAACAAGTTGATAAGTCTTGCCCCCTGACAACCTCCCTCGTATGCACTTTATTCTGGAGGGAGGATCTTCTGCTCATTGCGCGTCCTGGCGCCTCGGAGTAGTTCAGAAGAGGGGATTTTCCTGGGTCCATAGGGAAGAGGATGAAGTCTGTAGGGCTTCTAAACGGTTCTATACAAAAAGGAGTTGGCTGTGAAAGAGAGAATGCGTGCCTCCACTTCCCTCTATTGATTAAGAAGTTAGATCAAGTGTGCCTGGCTTAAAGCCAGGCGACTACAAAATAATACTACTCGTTTGTCACTAGGTCCATTCTCTAGATTGCCTTCTACTACGGGATGAACCGGAGTAGGGAGACTTGCATGGCAGAAGGGGGGGATCGGAGGGGGCACGGGGGTACTGCCTTACTGGGGGTGGACCATCTTCAAGCTCCTTTCTGGCCCGCGAGGCATGAACTAAACGGGTCTCTATGTCACAAAAAGAGCTCAACGAAGAAGGTGCAGCAGAAGGTGCCCTTATCGAACCTTCCGTCTTTTGGAAAGAGTCTGTCCTTGAGTGAAAGATATGTCGAGGTGGTTTCCCTTATTGGACTGGTCACTACTCTCGCGGGTGAGTATACCTACAGGTTTTGAAAATGACTTCAATAGGAACTGGAAGCTGGCGGGGGGGCCATACGGAAAATAAGAAAAGCGTATGTGAGAGGACGATCGTTAAAAGAGGGAACACCAGGGCGAGGGGTTACCGTGGGGGCCGTTTTCCATTTGGAAGGGGGGAAAGGGGTCCATCCGAAAAGCCCACTGCCAGTGGGGGACTCTAACAAATGTTAATGGTGGTGTCGGGCTTTATACTAGAACCCAAGAAGATGGAAATCCAAGGGGCCCTCATTTGAAGAGTTTCTGGAAATTTTTCGATGGCTTTCACAATAATCTAGAAACGAGAAGCAAGGGCTCGCATAGAGCTAAGCGAGTCCTAGCGTTTCTTCAGGCTGGAGTGGGTCGTCTGGGCAGGGGTAGTTAGTCTGAGTTAGCATAAAGTCGAATCTTCATCACATATGAGAACAAGGAGGGCCTTCTGCTCAGGAAAAAATCTTATCATCTAGGCCGGTAACCAATACGGGATTCGTCACGACTAATCAATAAATTCTAGAGATGTATACTCAGGCCAGGGGGCAATTAAGAGGAGTTCTGGTAAAAAGATCTATGTTAGGTATGTCCTCCTCAATGATCATCTTGACGTCGACGTGCTTCGAATTGAGACCTTTGATCCTCGCTTGATGCTTTGTAAGGGGGCCAGAAAAAAGGGTTTTTCGGGGGGGTCTCACTGTGTCCACGAAAGGTTTTATTGGGCGGGGGAACCCAAGGCTAGAAGAAATGTACTTAAATAGCAAGGATACCTTCTTGAGGGGCACTACCATCCAAACCGTACGCTTCTAGCCGCGACAAAGAAGACTGGATCGACGAATCCATAAATAGGGGGGTAAGGGAAAGGGGGAAACAGTTTGTCAGAGGATAAGCATACAAACGAACAAAGGAGTAAAATATGTGCTGAAAACCTTCGAGCGAAGGGGAAAAGCGCTTCAATAATGATGCCGTCGAAAAGGGGTCCTAGGAGCAACTTGCCGAAAATAGGATCAGTAAACTTGGTGCGATTGGGCAGTGAAAAAATAGAGGGGGGGGGGTGAAAAACCGTGCGCGTCTACTAAAACCTTCAGGACTACGGAAACCAGGAGGGAAAAGTTTCCTAACTTTTCCGGTCCTACAAATTTTTACTGCGGACCAATCCGAGGCCTATGATTACTCAGAGGGGCAGCGTCTTCAATTCTCACGCTCTTCAGAACTCACTTCGCTTCTTGAGATGCAGGAACGGGAGTCTCTCAACTCCTCCGCGGGGGACGAGTATACAGGGTGGGGTTTTGACTGCGCCTAAAAGAGACTGTGTCGTATAGGGGGGGAATCGTGCAAGCAAGCCGTTACAACCCAAAAAAAAGGCTGTCTGAAATCATCTTACTCTGATAATAGAACATGCCTAAGAACCAGATGTGACTACAAGAATGTCCATTCGGGGAGAAAAAAGAACTGCCTAAGACGGTGTGAAACTCCCCTGAATGAAGTCCGGGAGAAGGCAGAATGCGAAGGGCTGTCTGATACGAGGAAACATGATCATAAAAACGAGCCTAGTGAAACTGAAGCAAATTCCAGGAAGGCTCGCATGGGGGGGGGCTGTACGTATCGCCCTGGGGTTGAAATGTCGAAAACCACCGACCAGGGAAAGGGTAGACAAGGGAAGGGGCCGGGCGGGGGTTCCCTCTGGGACCTCGCTAAAGGAAAGATGTCACCGAGCCCTCGGGTCGAACTGTTTTCTGGGAGTCGAGGGGAACGGGCACCAGCTCTGTGTGGGCAAAGGATCTAGAACTCGGACAAGATAAGACCTTTCGAAGGGTCAGGAGAATATGACACTCTCACTTCACGGTGAACTCCACCCTTGGGAGCAACTTCCAGGGATCTCTGTTCCGAGGGGGAGATTCGGTGATAAGATCTTAACAAACAAAAAAAGAATAGGGGCCTGCTAAGACTCTTGGGAGAACAAACTTGTAAGTTAAACAGTACAATACGCAAGAAACACGTTTCCTAAAAGGAAATATGGCCCGGGTGAGGGGCTTTATCCAGCTGGACGCATGAACAGGGGTGGCGTTAGGGGGGGAAAAAGGATCTCCTCTACCGGCTGGGGACAGCTTCGATGAGAAGGGTTCGCTCCCATCGGCAAAAAGGGGAAAGAAAGTTGTTGAGTCGCCCACAGTAAAAAGACACGGGGTGACGCAGAGACTTATCCCAGGGAAAGTCCGACGGATCCTTCGGGAGTGGCGGCAGGCGCCACAGCGTAAAAAGGGGGGGAAAGCCCGGGCATAACAAATGGAAGGAAAAACGCTATGGTACGTGGGGCCAACGGGAGTAGGCACAATCGCGGGACTGCCATCGCGCAAAAAAAGTCAATTCAACGGTGCAGAAACTGAGGCACCGGTTGAAATCGCGTGGAGAAAACGATACGGAGAGGGGAGCACGCGCGCTCGGATCGCCTATGGGGTTGAGCAGGTGCAGGAGTAGGAAAAAAAAGAGGGGGACGCGCTAGCGAAGGGAGGACTGATCGGGAGGTCATAAAGGCCATCTCACCGGGCACAGCGTATTTAATGTGTAAAAGTATACAGCCACGCAAAAGAACCCGAATCACCTGTACGCCTTGCAGACGGAGGCAAGAAGGTCTAGGGGGGGGGGGGGGGGGGGGGGAATCTCATGGCCGAACCGATGCACCAAGGGGGAAATCTGAATCATATCGTCATGGAGTCAAAGTTAAAAAGGGGGGGGGGATTCAGTCTCAAAATACAGAGACTCATCGAAAGTCTGGCTGAGACCAAAAAAAAAAACAGAAAAAAAAACCAAACAAAAAAAAAAAAAAAACAAAAAACACAAAAAAAAACAAAAAAACAAACAGCAGATTCACACTTCGCTGGAAAAGGAAGAGAACCATAAAGTGAGAAAGCTCATAGGAGGGGAAAGTCAGTACAAGGTCGGCCAGAAACCGGGCGGAGGGACACTCCGTACGTCGTACTTCGGGAAAGGCTTGGTGGGTACGCTGGGAGAAGGGGTAGCACCAGGGGACATGTGAGCTCCGTCAGGGGAAGTGGAGCTAGATCGAGGGAAAAGGAAGAATCGGAGGCGCGCTTGGTCGGGGTGAAGGCTAAAAGGCCATCGATAAACTGGATACGTCCTACACGGAAAAGAAAACGGCTCGCGAAATTCGGGGAGAAAGTATCGTCGCGCAGACTTTTGAACACATTAAGGAAAGGCACACTCGGAGGGGAAAACTGGGCTGACGATGGTGAAAAATCGGTTGGAAAGGTCTATCCAGGAATTCTCAAGGAACTCCATGCTAGGAGGGAGAAGGGGGGGGCATCGATTAACGGACAACCGCCGGGAGGTTGGATCCCGCGGCAAGCTTCGAAAGACAAAAACCTCCCGAAGGACAAAAGTGTCAAGGCAAACGTGATTAGACGAACTACCGGATGAAGGACGCAGTCTAAGGCAGTAGGCTGAAAAGCAATTTCACAAGGAGAAAGGGGGAGGGGGAATTGGTGTGCGGGGGGGGGTGAAAGATGGTAGTCTCTGAGGAAACTTTTGGCGGGGGGTTGGGGGGGGGGGGGGGGGTGGTGGGGGGGTGGGGGGGGTGTGGGTGGGGGGGGGGGGGGGTGTTGGGGGCGTCTCCCTAAGGGGGCCGGAGGGGGGCAAGCTAGCTGTAGTGGGTTGCTTCCGTGGAAGGGTGGAATGAGAATCAGACAAAAGCGCCCAATTCGTGCGGGGGGAAGGAGAAAGGTAAGAAAGAACTGATCTGGGGTCAGAGGGGGTACAAGCAGACAAGGAAACATGAAGGACCGGGGCTAGGTTGATTCTCGAATATTCGGGGGGATAAAGTCGCTATTGGGAAAGTAGGTTTCTTTTGCGCCTCGAAGGAAAAAGGGGGGCTGAGATTAAACTGGTTCGCCATCGGAAGAAGAAACAAGGGGAACCTCCCCGTGAAGGGGGGGGTTGAGAGCGGACGAGCCGAAGGTAAGAGGAAAAGGAAAAGGTAGTACTGACGAAGCAATCGGAGTCGTCTGCAGCCATAGCATTGAAAAAAGGGAGGGCGGATTACTAATTGTGGGGTTGGGGTCATAGTAGGAAAAAAAGGAGCCTGGAGAATCACAACAACACGTAGGAGGGAGGAAGAGGGGTAGACGGCGGCCAAGGGAGGCCCGACTATTACTACATTCGTAAGCGGGGGAAAAAAAGGGGAAAGGGAAGTGTTTAAAACCTTAATAGTGAGAAGAAGGAAAAGCGCTCGTGGGTAAAGCTGCAGTGGGTTGGACGCTATGAAGGGAGGTCCCGAAAAAAGAAAAGGCTCGTAAACCAAAGAACCAGTTATTTTATTGTCCTACCATGTAGGGTGGGATTAAGGCCCACGACAGAAAGGGGCCGAGGCAACAGCCTCGGGGAAAGACAAATAATGACAAGGTAATAAAATCGTAATATACGCGAAAAAAGGCAAAACGGTATAAAAAGGAGCTACGTATCGGTGCGGGCGCCAAAAAAGAAAAAGAACCTGGAAGATCAGTAATCGAAGAACGTGGTACTGGCCGTAAGGGCACTGCTCTCCTCCCCAAGAACATTAGGACGCGAAAACAGGCCAAACACCGGGGGAAGATAGAACACCAAAAAAAAGAAAACTCAGCACTGGGAGTACAAGTCCTTGGGATAGGGGAAGGGAATCCCTCAAGCAGAGCGCGTCCAATGGGCAGGAACCGGTATTAGTCCGAAGCCTACGGGAAGAGACCAGCATTCAAAGGATGGTTCTTAAGAGGGGTCATCACCCTCTGAAGAGGGGTGGACCAAGAATTAAGTCTCTCCTTATCTCGAAAAAATATGTCGAGAACCTTCGAGGAGTCAGGAAAACCGATTTAGGAGCCGGGTTCGAGCTGAAACCCGAGAGGAATGGAGAGAAGGAAATTATAGGAAGGCGGATCAGTCAGGGGGGAGCAGCCGGGGGAGGGAACCGAGTTAAGAGGACAGGGGACTGGCCAGGCCGATCTCACGGGGGGAAATTCTCACATGGAACATGTACAGTGAAGTCGAGGGGAAAGGGCTGGGTGGGGGGGAAAAGACAATCGCGGAGTGGTAGAAAAAAAAATATCACTTCTAGTGGGGGGGGGGGGGGGGTGTGTGAGCCGACACACACGCCGCAGATCAAAAACGCCTTAGAAGCCGAAAAACCATTAACTGCGAAAAAAATCACGGGAGGTCCAGTAAGAAACTCAACATTTCTTGCTTCGAAAGAAACTGGTCTGGACGAGCATGCCGGGGGCGCAAGGGGGACAAACGCGGGTACTGAGCAGAGACGGCTACCGATAGGTCGAATAAAGACTCTCTGAGAGACTGAGCAGAACTGATCTGAGATCACGAATAAGAATAAGAGAGGGGATGAGCGCGTCTATAAAGAAGATAGTCGGTCAGGCCGCCATTCTCGGACGAGCAAGGCGTCGAGTGCAAGGGGGGGCACGCTGCGTTTTAAGGCGTGATCGAAAAAAACCAAGAGAATTTCTGAGGGAGGGGAAAAACTCCCGAACCCGTCTAAGCGCGCGCGGCGCAAAGGGGAAAAGACAATTCAAAATTTACAAAGGCTCCACACAAAGGAGGGGGGAGCGTCGCGTTAGGGGGGGGGGGAGGGGGGGTGAACGGGCGCCTCCTACGATTGTGAAATTCCTTTGTGGAAGTGGACTATTCAAGGGAGGAGGGGCGGCTAAAAGCTGGCGTCGAAAGGGGGGGAAGGCAGCTTGGGGTTAAGTTCCTCGTACCGACACTACTCTCTAGACAACGATTAAAGCGGGGGGTCTGTCCTTTACGGGGAGAAGAGGCCCGAGAACGCGAAAGTCGAGACAGTCTGTTTCCAAAGGGGAGGAAAAATGAATGGAGCGTAGGAAATGCGCGATCCTGGGGGGGGGGAAGACGCACCAAGAGGCTAGAGTAATGCCCGGCAGGGGCTGGAGGCAATCGAATTCTATCTGCTTGAAATGCCCAAAGACTCCTAAACGAAAAACGCGGGGGGGGGTGAAAGCGTCCGGCGACAGGGAGGATTCTCCCCCCGGAAGGGGGCGTTTCAGGACGGGGGGGGAAAAGGGAAAAAAGGGATGTTGCAACGAAAGGCAGAGTTCCAGCTAAAAAAGGGGAAAAGAGTCCGGTTCTTCAAGGCGCAGGAGATAGGACCCTCGGGAGAGGGGGAAGGGGGCGGGTAACTCTCGTTGGGGGGATTCTAAGCCGGGAAGGTCTAGTTTACCGGTGTCAAGGAGGAAAATTGAAGGCCGACTTACCTTCGCCTTTAGGGGCTGCCCAATAAATGAATGGTATCCCTGCAGGGAACGGACTAACCCGTCCTAACCAAAGATGGGACCTTCTTCGGGGCGTTCCCATAGGAAAAGGCATAAGGTCGGTTTGTATACCAGGTTTAAAAGGGGGTGTGTTGTGGGTAGAGGGGATACGGACCAAGCGCTTGGAAGAAAAAAACATGAGATAAGATACATTTGTTCCTGGGAACTATGGACAAAGTGATACCAACGGGGACTGCAAAATCCCCTCGCATAATCGGAAGGTATCTTTAGAGGGGCTTAAACGAAGGCAGACGATTGGAGGGGGGGGGAATTCCTTACTACCTTTCAAAGGAGGAGAGGGAATACAGTGTATCAACTTCACGGCCTCTTCTGGAAATCCTTAAAAGGGAAGGAGGGGAAGGCCGCTTCTTGAAATGTATATCACCAAGGCTATCAGGGCAAAAAGAGGGTAGGACTCATAATCAGGGAAATTCTTAGAGAGGGAAGGGGAAAGGTCTGAGAACGACTAATAGGAGGAATGCGTACGCGCAAATGGCTCAGGGTGCGAGTCTTCAGGGGGGGGTAATTGTAAGCAAAGGGGGGGGCAGCTGGAAAGGGGAAAAGCCAAACAGGGAGCTTCCCTCTGCAGCGTCATTACTGAAACGAAGAAGTCCTAGGAAAACGGTTCAGTGGAAAACAGTCGAAACCGACCTTATCGAAAATTCCCGTATCCGATTCCCAGGGGAAATTCGCTCACTCAGAAAAGGGAACTAGGTCGACCGGGAAGC
>Ga0179593_1299849_pt1 | contig 14497 bp, 14 predicted proteins | sample CZODoug2_1_08_16_FD_185931 | JGI IMG/M metagenome (GOLD analysis project Ga0179593, IMG submission 185931) | Vadose zone soil fungal communities from Angelo Coast Range Reserve, California, USA - CZODoug2_1_08_16fungal (PacBio error correction) | ecosystem: Environmental > Terrestrial > Soil >...
ACTTTGATCTAGCACCAATACAAAATACGAGTGATCGAGGCAACGAAAGCTGAAACGGAGGAGACTGGTCGAGCCCAAAAAATCATAACGTCGTGCCCAATGTGTGCGATTGGGTGGGGTTGTATGTCAATCAATCACCACGCGAACGATGCTGTAAAACATAGAATAAATATCTAAAAAGAATTCCGTACGTGACAAGGTTTGGGAGCGTGAGTGACGACGGGATTGTGAAAGAGTGACAGGCGTGGGTGCCAGCCAGGTTTCCGCTGCTACGGCGTGGTAAAAGGAGATTGATGGTACACAAATACAAGACTTGGGCCCACGCTCTACAAGGCGCACCAGGAAACATGCATTTGCCTCTACAACAAGGCCTGGAAACCGGGAAAGAGGTGGCATCCGGCAGTACTCAAGGGCACCCGAACGGCATAGGAAAGTTGTAGAAATCTTCTTTTGAAGCCAAGCCGTAAGGTCACTGGAGGTGCGAGAAGGGTAATCGGGCCTTATACTCCATCCACAGAGAGATACTCAGCGGTGTGACTGGGGGTCTGAACCATGGGCAACAACAACCGGCCGTCGCGAGCCTAAACTCCGGGAGGACACTCAAAGCGCAAGGGTGAGAGCAAGCTATAACGGAAAGCGTCCTAAGGGCCCCTGAGGGGCTTGACGAATCAGAAAAAAAAAAGCTGGTGAGCACTCACACTGGGCAGCGGTCTAGGTGGAATTCCAGGGTTCACAATGGGGAAGACAGCAACTTGGCCGAAGTGGGTGACGGCTCCCAGGAAACTACCGGAAATCTAACGTTACGCGTCGACCTTTGTACGTATCCCCAGGTTATACTTCACAAGGGGGAGCCATGGAAAATACAGGCTATGTTGATTTGGAAAAAGACGGCAGTGGGGGGTTATTTCCAGCAGGGAGGAAAGCCTGCTTCATTAGCAGTGTTTCAATCCTGTCGTCGTTCAAAGACGGCTATTGTCGGAGCATCGGTAACCGACTTGGTCGGACCCTCGGGATAGAAATGACACTTGGTGGGCCCACTCTACAACCCCAAAAACTTTTGCGGCTCCCAGGTATGAAAGTTCTCATTGCTGTAGAGCCACAAAACATCTCGATGGGGAAAAGGCGTCGAATACTCCCAATGGACCAAAGCTCGAGGACCTACGCTGGGAGAGCTCAGTAACCAATTGAATGAATGTTGAAGGAGGAATATCGGGAATGTTTATGGGTTACCAGAATGGGGTACAACGGGGTGGGGAACTCAGCCGCAAACCGCTTTGAATAGAATGCATAAAAGTTGTACCTACGAATATTCATTCAAAATCCTCTTAAAAAAATGCACTTGAGGGCAGAATGAAAAAAAAAAAATAACGAAAAAAACGGAGCGTTGACTAATAATAAAAAGGGATACCTGGGTACATGAAAATGAACCCTCTCGGGTTCAACACCATAGAAGACGTACAGATAGCCATAACCCAAGGATAGGTAAAACATCTAATAGGGATATACCAAACCACAACAAACACAAATGCTGGGGTCTACCCTTCTCTAACCTGCCGGGTAGGTTCGGCACACTCTTGTCTTTTAAACGGTTGGCTGGGAAGATCAAACAAGAAAGGGATCGGGTACCGTCGCAAAAGAATCAAAAGAGACATCATCAAACCTGCGCTGTGTATTAGGAAAGCAGAGAGAAGGAGATGGGGGGAAGAAACGGGATGCGGTAAAAGGGGAAGGGTGCTGAAAATGTAATAAATGCGGGTATAATACAACATATATTGCGGCCTCTGAGCTCCTGTAAAAAGAATAGAGACAAAGTGACTGCCGTGGGCAAGTGCGGGTTAATTCAAAAAAAAACAAATTTGAGGACCAAACAAGGGGAGAGGATTGAAATCTTCCCCCGATTTCATATCCCAGTACTGCGGGAAGGTTCGGGTATTGACAGATCGGGTGGGTGTGTGGGAGCAGGGGAAAGAGTGAAGAAAACGACTCTCCCAATGGTGGGTGGGAAGGAAAAGGTCTGGGAGGCCGGCAAGGGTATATGTTACCTTAACGTTCGCCTTTTCTTAAGATGGTCCTCGTAGAGCAGCGATGGTTCCATAGTAGACCAGAAAACAGCCTCGAAGACATAGCCGCGTGTCACGCCTCTGCTCAGAAATTCCCCTTTGTCAGCTAACAAATGCACACAGGGCAAAAATCGAGTCTCATCTGGCAAACTAAAGGTAGCAAAGTTTGGGCGATTGGGCCTCTAGGGAAGGGACAATCTCAAAAAAAATGCGGACTTGGAAAGGAACCACACAGTGGGAAAGGGAGGGCAAGGCGATACGGGAAGGGAAGGGGAGGTCTAGAAGATTAGAAAAATCCCGTGTGGAGGGATGTGCAGACAGGGAACCACCATTACTCACCCACAGCCGGAGACGAGAGTCGTCTCAAGATTCATTAAAGTGATAAACCTTCCGTGGGAGGGGGAACGCTTTTTTTACACAACACCTACGCTTTGCAACACCCGCGGCCGCCAGGGTCGGCCCGCCCCCAGTCCAGGCCGACGAACTTCCGAACACAGAACCCTGGTCTCGTACTCACAACGAAACGAGGGCCGGGGACCCCCATTGTAAGGCGCGCCAAAGCCCCATCAACACGCACGACGAAAAAGGATCGCCTCGTAGAAGAGCGGGAGAAGGGGGCTGGGGGAGTAAATAGGCGGTCGTGGGGGAGAGCAGCAAGGATGCTTTCCAGTGACCAATGGGGTCTACGGGAATGAGGAGGCCGTGGGAGCTCCGGGCATCAAGAAGTCCTAGCGTGGGGGGGGTGGCCGCGTGATTCTAAATTTGGCTTTTGGTTATCGAGAGGGGCGGGAAGCCCCTTTAGAGGCGAATTTATTGGGTGGGGCAGGGGGGGCTGCTGCCTTGAACCCATTGACTGAGAATTAAGATTTAGGGAAGAGTGAAAAGTTGAAGAACATAGGGTAGCGCCCACTTCAAGTGGTGGGGTCAGAGGCGACGGTCAGTTGGCCGACGCCTCGCGTCGCGAGCGAAACAACGCGTGGAGGGTGTGGAGCTACATGTTTGATTGATGATCGGGGGAGCGCAAATCGAGAGTGACGTCCATGGAAGATTATGGAAGGTCATGAGCAACGGTGATGAAGTTGAGAGAGATCGCTACTGGCTCTGACGGGGCCCGGCACTCGTTGAAGGGGATTAGCAACTCAAGCGCATGCAAGTGCCATCACGAGGCATTGGCCTTTATCGGGGGGCTCTCTCCGGGGGGTTCTTTAAAAAAAAAAAAGGGAGCAACGGTGAATGCAAACCCCATGATTGTTTGAGCTTTTGATGGTCTTTGACTAGGGATGGACAATGCTGAGAAAGCTCAGCACGGGGGGGGGCAATAGTCCGCAAAAAAGTTGCAAACACAAAGAGATCATCCCGGTGCGTCTCTGCATGTGGGGGGCGGTGGTAGGGGGAGGCAGTAGGGTGTCGCTAGGACAAGGAAGGGATAAGGAAGAAATGTTACAATGGGGTGCAGTTAAGCAACGGAACAAGAAAATTAAGTTGGCGTGCGCACATAAAATTAGGGCAGGATGGTAATCCCAGAAAAGGGAACAAAGGAGAAAGAATTAACACGCAAATAGCAAGAATTATTTGGGGCGAAATGACTCAAAGAATTCAGCGGTGGTTTAGAATGAATGTCGGATCAGAAAAAAAGTTTCAAGGAAGGGAAAAACGAAGAGGGCGGAATGGAAACATGTAAGAGGTGGGAGGGGAAGGGAGGGTTCAGATGAACCAAATTAAAAAAAATAAAAGATGGGGAAGTAGCAGGGAAGACGAAAAGAGAAAAGAAAGAAAAATATGAAAAACGAAGTGAAGAGATCATGGGGAAATGGGTAATATGGATGGGCAGTGGGTACGGGGAGGAAAGGGCTGTAAAACTGACTAAGGAGGGGCAATACATCCAGAGTGGCTAGGGGTGCACGGTACCAAGGGGCTTGTAGGTCTCCCACTAGAAGGGGAATGGGTTAGAAAAAGATCGGGCAAAGATAGGCGTGCGAAAAACATACAATTAAAAAAAAAATGAATAGGGAGAGGAGGTGTCATTACTGTGGGCGCTCTCTGGTTCACTCCAGGAACCTAGTGAAACTGGGGTAAAAGGGGGAACATGAGGGACCGGGGAATGATATACAGCAACAAGGTGAACGGGCCAAAAGAAAAAGGAGCCAGTACTCTGTTCTTTACAAACAAAGGGGAGAAACCAAGAGGGGGGGTGGGAAACCCGGGAATCATGATACGCGATAAAGGGGGACCGTGTTCCTGTGTACGCTTGGCACAGCCCAGACAAAGAGAGACGATGTGCGGTATCAGAAGTAACAAACGATTGGAAGATCTGGGAAGGGAGTGAGGGGGAAGAAAGCCAGGGGGGGGGAAAAAAGTCGTGGACAAAATACGGGGATCATAGGTATAAAGTGGGCGCCCGGTGTCAAGTAACTCTACCAGTGGAGGGGGGAAAGGCGCAGGGGATCTGGTGACAGACGGACACCAAAGCAAACTCGGGGGAAGGAAAGGGGAGAGTACCGCTAACGCAGTGTGGAAACTGAAGATCAAGACAAGGATGCTTCCCCAAGCAAGTGTATGAGAACCAGATAAGGCCAACAAGCGCTGACTGGGTCATAAAACGGGGGTATGTTCTAGATATAGGGAGGGTACGCCAGGCAATGGATCTGTGTCAGTAAATGTGGGAGACACCTCAGGGGCCTAAAAAAAGACGTCCAAGCTGGAGCTACAGCGAAGGCGGCATATGCTTCCAGGGGAAAAAAAGTTTAAATCGACAGGCCTACTAAGGAGGAGGGTCAACGGTATGGCCGCATGTTCTCTAAAAACTGAAAAAGGGGGCAGTAGGCGGGGGTTGTAGACACAGGCAGTAAATGTATCAAAAATGACCAATTGGCCTGGTCGGGGGGGGGGGAACGGCCAAACAGTGTCCTATCCGAACCAGTTGGTCTCAAAAGGGACCTTGAGTAGAAGGTGCTTCTTTGACGTCAACCAAGTGGTGAAGCGTTTCAATACCGGCAGCCCTAAGCCCCTTATTCAGCTTCTCTTTGTTGTGACCTGGAAACGCGGTCCATTGGGGGGGGGGGGATTCTACTTGTCCCGAACAATTTCAGACGATCAAGTAGGGACATTGTGAACGCGGCGTAACACGATTGTGCGGCCCGGGACAGTACAGGGAAAAAAACATAAGTGGGAAGGTGACCCATAACAGGATACACCACCGATGTTTGTTGGGATTTAAATTGTTGTCCAGTCATCCAAAGCCTCCACCACCCACTTGCATGTCCCTCTCCTACCATGGCAACTCACCTCCTAAATCGCCGACAAATTTCTTTTGGGAAAAACAAACTACCCCATCCTCTCTCCGTTAAGATAATGCGGAAAAGGGTGGGGGGGAGGGCGGGTAAGTGTGGGGTTGAACTTGTAATATGTACTTTCGAAAACCCCCGCAACATAAACCAGTTAGCCCTTAGGGTGGGGGGGAACCTGCGATATGAACTGGGTGGGGGGGTACTGAATGACGCACTACAATAACGTTTCTTGGAAAGCACGCCTTGGTCGACAAGGCGCGCGTGAGGAAGAAAGTGGGGGGGGGAAGGAGAAAGCCGGGGACTGTCTCTGCAAGTATAAGCTAACGAATGCTCCAAAAAAAACTGGAGTCAACAACGGGCTGACACGCTTCCCAACTAGAAACACCTGGGTTCAATTGGAGGTATAGGGGGGAACACATAAAAGGGGGGCTTTCGCAAGAGGTCTGAGGTGGAACAAACAGAGGCTAAGTCACCAGTAACTCATAGCATTAGCGAGTGTGGGCGAATAAAACTAAACCTTGACGCGGCCACGTGAAGACGGGTTGGGGGAGCGCGTTGTCAAAAATTCCCACGGGCGGGTCAGGCTAGTTGTGGCGCCGGACCTGAGCCAAACGTGTGGGGGCCCGAAATCAAGGACTTGATTTATATCCCAATAGGAAAGGCGATTTATGATGCAAGGGCGGAATGTCTGTCTTGATACAAAAGAAGAAAACTAGGGCGATGATAGCCACCACTGACAACCTCACTCAGAAGCGCCCAAGAAAAGACAAAATGTCAAAGTTCGTTCTCCACAAGTCACCGATCAGTCATGATGGTAAGTATTGTAGACGTGTGGACGCGTCTTGCGGAACATCAAACACCGATGAGGATAAACAAACCTTGGTCAAATCTGTAATATAACAATAGGAACCGCGAGGGTAAGGATGGACGTTTGCAGGGATACAGTCAAATGGATATAATGGTTTTGGGGAAGATCCAATAAGGTGCGGTTCCCGGTCATATTCCGGTAGTCTCACCGCGGCTCAAGGACTGAAGTAGAAAGAGTAATAAGCTCTGTACTATACCATCTGAGAGAGAGGGGCGACAAACAGAGGAAACCCATCACAATAACCTCCACTGCAAAAAAAGGGTCTCTAACCAAAACGATGATAACCCACAAACAAAAGCGCACCGAAGGAGAGAGAAGGGAAACTTGAGACGAGCACAGCAAGACACTAGGGTCAGAAATCGAAGACCAAAAGGAACGAAGGTAAGGATACGTGGACCAGGTTTGGGAAGAAACAAGTCGGCCTACAAACACGGCATTATAGAAAAGGGAAACGCACGAAGTCGCCAATCAAACGAAAGAGAATAACAAAAACGACCACCACACACGAAGGAGACACAAAGGGAAAAGAACAGGATGAAATGCAAATGGACAAGGTCCCAAAAAGAATTCCGATCGTGGCGAAACCGTCGTGCACCGTGGCCACTGAAACGCCCACTGACTGCGGGGGACGCTCAAGCAGCTAACCTTTTCGCTTTGGCTGTCACCCGAAATGGGGCACATGAGACATGCACCATCGCAAGGAAGAAGGATGCCGAGCGGAAGGGACGGATGGATCATAGGCGCAGGGTGTCCCTCCCTAACAACGGGCTCGTTTCAAACAGTTCGAGCATGGGACAGAAGATGGATGAAGTCAACGGCGTAAACCAAAGAAACCGCAATGGGAATAGGAGGTTAAAAGAATTTACCAGAGGTGTTACGGAAGCTCGCGGGGGTTACAGAAAGTAACAAGCCTTGACCCTCATTCGGGGGGGGGGGGGGGGGGGGGGGATATAGCCAGCTTCAATTAGGGCATCTTGTTGATCTTACGGTCTAGGGGAAGGGAGGGTAAATCTCAACGCACAGGGCATGCTCCTAGATTATTGAAGGTATTTCAAAAAATGTGGAAAACAGTCAAATGAAATGAGGTAGACCTGGAGGAGGGGGCAAGAGTGTATGACAGGGACTTGAAAAAAAGAGTAGAAAAGGAAAACTTCACGGATATGCGGGTACCCTCGGCTGAGCTTCTGGTACATGAATCTCAGGATCAGAAAATCTCTTGGTCAAATGATAAAAAGGATAATCTATACTAAGGAGACAATGGAGCTACTTAGGAGGGAAGCAGAAAAGGATGAAAGGCGCCTCGCTTGGGACCGAGGTGCAATCAGGGAAATGTGGGATGAAGCCAAATGGGGGGACTTCAAAAAGGGGTGAATGCAGACGGATGGGGAAGGGGAGGTGTGGGTTGAGTAAAATGCGTATTATCGTGGCGGCTGCGCCACAGGCACATCAGACGAAGACTATCTGAGCTAGCTTAGTGGACCTTATTGAAAAGTGGTCAACTAATGGAGAAAGTATCAAGGACATCCAAGTGCTAAAAAATAAGGATGCTTTACAGTGGGGATGGAAATTCAAATATAACAGCGGGATACCTTAGTTGGAGTTACCCCTCCCGCCTGATGGGGTCTGATCTGTGTCGTACCCCCAAAGAATCTCTACACATCCTCTGTCTTAGGGGTAAATATCCTGAACTATGAAAAAAACTGAAAGGTGAAAGAAACCGCCCTGGTGTACGCCTGGTCGGTAAAATATATTTTCCGGGGCGCATCCATGATAGAAACGCATTCTCATTTGTTCTGAATTAGGGGTGGTGGATAGGCTAAAGGAAGACTGGAAACAGGGTCCAGAACTGGAGAACTCCCAATGACAAAAAGAACGAATTCATTGTCAGTGGCCTGGGTAGAAGGATGGCTGCTCAAGGGAAGGGACGGCTGATCATCCCGTGAGTTTCAGTAAATCACCATAAACGGGGGGGGCCGGGGGAAGAATTCCATGCAGTGAAATGCGTCGAAACAAAGCTGGTAAACGGTCAGACAACACAGTCCCCTCAGCTTGCGCCTGAATAAAAAACCTGACGCCGGTGGGGGCCTAATAAAGTTGTCGCGCATCCGAAGCAAGGAGAAGGGGGTACGGTGTGTGAATAGAAAAGAAAAAAGGGAAGGAGGCAACAGGTGCTCTACCACTGACCATGCCTCTGCGGAGCAGGGGGAAACTGCACATTGACGGGACAAGCGCTGAAAGTCCTGCAAAGGCGACAAATACTACAGAGCAAGGATGCGCATTAGGTCGACAAGGTCAAACCGCGCGCGACCACATTGGGCGGGGCCACCGAATCATCGCGTGCAGACACTCGCACACATGGAGCTGAATCATTCACACGATGAGTGGAACGAAGAAGGGGGAAGACCAAACCAGAGGAACGTATAAAGAACAATTCCACGAGAGTGGATCCGGGGGTAATGTCGCAGGGAAGAATCCAGGATAAGTTGGAGAGGATAAAGCAAAATCCTACATCATTGAAGAAACGGCGCAGATAAAACTGGTACCATTAAAGGGCAGCAAAATCGAAAAAAAAGGGAAGTAATCCGCCAGGAGTAGGGCCTTTGAAAAGTCCCCAGAACATCTGGGCAAGGAAGAAAGAAACTGGATGAGATAATGACATTGTAAAAAGCGAAGCATTCAGGTAGGTTGAGCAAAATGGGTGGGTGTGGGCGTGGTAAAAACTACCTTGAGAAAAGGAAGTCTCATGTGATGAACAGGGAGGAAAAAATCGAAAGCGGGGACAAGAATGGGCAAGAAGGAAAAAAGAAAGGGAAAATATGATCACATAGAGCCAGTTCCGCGAGTAAGTATTGTCAACGACATTACTTCAAGCACCGTCCAAATAACTATCAGACGGGGGTCCTCTGTGAAAAATAGGGAAAGAAAAGTCGTAGTAGTAAATACCTTCTTAGGCGGTATAAGGGAATCGGGGACCTTTCAGCAGGATTCTTCCAAAAATGGACGAAAGTTCTTACCGCTCGCGCTGAAATGCATAATGTCTATCCAGGAGAGGATCGAAACGGGTACTACTTGGTTTATGATCGCTCTATCTTCTCAGTTGGGGTTCCTGGGTTAAGGGAAAGGGGTACAGAATGGGGGGGGGAACTCAATAAACGAACGCCGGGGGTCACAAGGAAACGGGCCCACAGAATGGGCAGGTGTTTTTTATACAAATCTTTTCTTCGGACCAGGGAAACCTCCAGGCCACACTAGATTGAACCTGGGAAATCTAAAGAGCAGTTCCAGAAAAAATTCGCTGTCAACGGTACAGGGAAAAGACAGACACGGACATCACCTGGCGAGTACAATAAAACAAGGAAGAAAAAGTCTAACCTAAGGAGCGGCAAAGGGTGGCTTCAGGTTCTGGTTTGTTCAGCCGGATCCCAAGTTGGGACAGAGCTCGTAGGAGCGGGGGGCGCCACTAAGGCCGTCGTTTTTGCCTCCATTTGTGTATATGAAAAAAGAAGGGTGGAAAAAGGCAGAGGGGAATGAAACCTCTGTGTCTAAGGGGGGGGCCATAGTACCGACATCTATGTCAGCCTTATTATAATGTCAGAGTCTCTCCTTCCTCAAACAACCAACTGAAGTTATTTGTAGAAGATAGAGGAGGGGGACAGCCGATAAACACTGGAAAGCTGGAAAACATTTGATGGGGCGATCGTTTGGCAGTTCTCGATGGCGAACAGGGCGATGTCTCCAAGCAAAAATTCGGACAAAGCTACAAAAAGGCTATGTGCGCTGAAACAAAGAATCGGACGCAGGTGATATGGGACCAGGAAAGATGCCTTGATGAAACCACACTGGGGAAGGGGTGGGCTACGGGCTTTTTAATATGAGTCCGGAAAAATAGAGAAGGATTATAGGTAATCCTTGCACTCATGATGAAACCGGGGGGAAGAGGAGAAGCGGTCCACAGAAGCTGATCGGATAAACCACAGAATCACAAAAGGGTTGAAGCCAGGCATGTGGGGGAAGGGAGTTTGCATAGTCGGGCTCGGGGCCAATCCCTAAAAGGTCGGGACATGAAATCCGGTAAGGAAAGGTGGCAGAGATACAAAATACGACCGGCAGGAAATACTACTTCAACAGCCTGAGTAAGGTTCCAAGTGTACTGATCAGACGCGGGGGAAGCGCAGCTGAGGACATTACTTATGTGGAGAGAAAAAGGGGTGAGCCAACATCGATTGTGTAAGGGGAGGTACAAACCGGTTGGGAGCCAGCTGGGCAGAACACAAGGGGACAGAAGAATAAACGAGGGGGAAGGCGCGGGGGGGAGATGGTAAAACCGCGCCGTCGGGGAAAGGTAGGCACAAGATGACCACTGGAGATTAAGCGGTCGGGGAAGGAAGAGGTTAAGAATTACAGGAGCGTGATGTTGATCAGAAACAACAGCAGTAGTGAATAACAATCCGTATTAGTCCTAAACTATGACAAGAGAAGGTAAACTGAAAGTTCGCACGCTGAACGGTGGGGGAAAAGTTGTTTAGGACCGGCAGATTAATCGCAAAGGGTGCGCGTCCTCCCGGTGGGTTTTACACGTGACCCCACCACAGAGAGACCCAAGAAGACAAACCCGATCAACGGCAAAAACGAACACGAAAGGGGTGTCGCTGATGTTAATGTGCCAAAGGTGGGTGGCTTCAACGGGAGTCGGAGAAAACAGTAACGGGGGGGCACTTTCATAATGAAAAAGAACTTGTATCTAGGATTGTGAAGACTCAATGGGGAAGATAGGGGCGTATTGCGGAAGATCTTTTTGCGGAAGGAATGAAACACCGGGGAAAACGTGACCATGGAACGTAGTGAACAGGGGGTACGAAGGTGAACATACCTGCCCTGGGATGGGGAAAGAAGCCAACCGGAAATTATTTATCAGGGGGGGACAAGCTCAAAACAAAAAAGAGCGTTGAAATGCTTAGAGACTGTCTAGCCCGCACCGTTTCCGCCTTGCGGGCGAAAGAAATTCCATCAGATCTTCATAATCTGTGAAATTTGGTCGGCAAAAGAGTCAGGGGAACTGTCTCGGGAAGGAGGTCAATTTTCATCACATGTGGGGTCTGATCAAGGTTTGAAGCAAAGGGGGGGGAAAAGATGGGAAAGATGGAGATGGGAACACCCTGAGAAAAAGGAATGGGAGGGGAGAAGGTTCCGCATAACAACTTGTTCGGAAAGTTAATAAAAAAGGTATGGGATGGCTATAAAGAAACAAAAGGGGAGGGTCCCCAGGTGAAAAAAAAAAAGATCGGGGTTATAAATGGGAGAAGTGGGTGGGAGCGCGGTCTCGCTGAGACAGGATGGAAAATACGGGGGGGGGAGGTGCTTTATGTAGAAAAAGTTCATAGCAATGATTTCGGAGAAAAGCAAGGGGCTTGCAAACGTTACCTAGTAAGACTCCAAGATTGGGTGGGGGGACGTGACGAGCAAGGGAAGGAACAGGCGCAACTGAACGCTCCGGGGTGAAAGTGCAGGGAGGGCGCAGGAGTCGTTTAGCCCAATAAGCGGCTGAGGGCAGAACGACACTGTCCAACACAGCAAAATATGAAAAGCAAAAAGAAGAACTGTCTAGCCGGGGAAAAAGCCCCAAACTGTGAAAATCTGGAAGGTAACTGGACAGGCCGGATTTTCGGATCCCGTGGCGCAGGAGAAAGAGAATATGCGGAGAAAAAGTTGGCGTGAAAACAATTCGGCGCTTCTTGATTGGGACAGAAAGTAAAACATCGGCGGAGCTGGTCAGAAAAAGGTGTTCAAAAGAAAAGAGGGGTCTATTAAGAGAAAGGCTTGCGCCATGTTAGCATAAAAAGGCTTACTCGCCATGAGAGGTAGAAGGGGGAAAAGGGCAGATAGCTTTGGAGGGGGAGTCAGGAAAAGAGTCGTGGGTGGGCTACGACTGGAGGATACTGTCCAGGAAACATGCAACCGGATAATGGCACTCTCTAGGGGTGGGGGAGGCAGCAAGAAAACCACGGAAAAAAAAAGGATAGAAGGCTGCCTCATATAGGAGGTTCCGCCCGACACCAAGAAGGGCCACGGAGCGGGGAATAAGCACAAGGAAGATCGTGGTATAAAAGATCGTGTCTGGGAAAAGGGAATATCGAGGGGAAAAAAAAAAGACAAACTGAAACAACTGTGAAAACAGAGTTAATAGAGCGAACTGGTCACAGGACGGGGTGGGGAAAAACGCCAGTGGTTTAGGTGAGTAAAGGGAGAACCCCTAGGAAACTGAATTCCGATGAGACCCGGATACCGGGCGGGGGGCAATCGGGCATATAACAGGGACGGATTGGCTGGAGGTTGAAAAAAAGAAAGTGAGGGGAAACTGGGAGGTTTCGGACGTTATCCATCCTCCAATACGGGGGTGAACGCCAGCCGTCAAAGAAGTCTCTCAGAAGTTGTTCAGGGGCCACTCGTCAGCTGTACAAAGAAGGGGGGGTGGAAAGCTTGAAAAGCCACAAAAACCCACTTCCACTCCCCAACAACGGGGAGAAAAGAGAGGAGGGGCGTTGGAGATCAAAAATCAGACCTATCTTGATCAAACATCGGTTAAGGGGGTGGCAGGGGACAGCCACTAAAAAAAGAGGAGGAACCTGAGGTCAGGGGGTAATCAAGACACGCATACAAGACTTGGGGCTGGGGGTGCATGGATGAAAGAGCGAACTAAGAATAGGTCATCACAGTAGAAATATAGGGGAAACCGCCAGGGGCGCAAAAAGGTAAGAACCCAAGAAGGGAGAAGTTAGCGGTGTAAAGGACTTACTTTAGCAGGAGGGGCCTGTGACCTCAGAAGGGGGAAGGGATCTTACAAACTCCAACAAAAAGAATGGAGGAAAAAGGAAAAGGGTGGACGGTAAGCTGGGAAGCTAAAAAATGTACGAGTGTGATAACTTCTATCAAGCTCGTCGAGGTTCCGGGGAAACAAGCAGCCGGAATACAGTATCATCCTCAGGGCGAGCAAAAAAAGGGAAGACCAAGGGTTTTATCCAGCGGCTGCGTCGGGGTCCGCGTGGAGAGAGGGGAGATGATTTAGTCGAAACACTGGTCCTAGGAAAGACATGGGCTGTCCTCCACCGCAAAAGAAACGACACGGGGCTGGGTTTAGTCATAAGGCAGCCAGGATGGGGGACACGCCGGGCAGGGGCAGTGGGAGAGGGGATGTCCCCAATCGTTGACCGAGTACAAGGTCTCAAAGGAGGCGGCCGGTTATATTGCTGCGACTGGGGGGGTGAATGGGGGGGCTATTCAGGGAATGACAGCAACCCCTCGCGTGACCGCGACCGCCGATGAGGTGAATACAACATGGTGGAGCGGTCACAGCATTGTTAGGAGGGGGAAAAGTCGTACGCCAACAGTGCCTGGGACCAAAGGACATTGTCAGAACAACGGGAAATCTGGCCACCAGAGGGGGGGACATTGGGGCTCCACCGTGAGTAGAGGTTGGAAGCGGAAGGGGGATGGAATATATACACAATGATGTGTGCGTGCGGGGAGTAAAGATAAAAACGGCTAGTGCCAGTGGGATCAAATTTAAAACAGCTCGGGAAAAGGGGTAAACGAGTCACGGCTCGCGGTGAAGCAGCTGGGAACGAGCATCCCTCCTTAAGGGGGACAGTTGGAAAGCGTAGCCCGCTCCACATCGCAACCTGCCTCATTGTCACACCGAAAACTTTAGGTGTGCGGAAGTTAACGGCTCGGTTAATGCGGCTGACTTCGGGCACACCTTGGCTGGCCATGATCTCGGAGCAGACTGGTGGGGGTCATCCTGGTCGCGAATGTATTAAGACCTTTTCCCTCTAAGGTAGGGTGTATTAGTGCACAGTTGTGGGGGGGGGGGGGGGGATGAATCTCACACACACGGATCAAAGGACACGCGCCGGAGAGGTCACAAACGAGGCTAGGACTTTGTGCACACAACGTTATATCGTCCGGGGCACCCCCGTATGGTCATGCAGTGTAAGTCAGCGGGGATATAAATTCGACGAGGGAGGGAGGAAAACAAAAGGCATCACGGGTGTGGGAAGGGGGGGGTCATAACGGCCAAATAGGTAGGGTGGGCCCTCAGTCAAGCGGTGCAACGTAAAGGATGTGTGGATTCATGGGGTAATTCTGCCTGGAGAACCAATGTAGAGAATGAAGACGTGGGACAGAAGTAGGTAGAAGGTGGAGAGAAAGAAACAAAAAAGAAACGAACCACTCCTTTCCCGGCTCGTGCACAAAAACAACCGATACACATACTTGAATGCAGGAAA
>Ga0179593_1449539_pt1 | contig 14497 bp, 29 predicted proteins | sample CZODoug2_1_08_16_FD_185931 | JGI IMG/M metagenome (GOLD analysis project Ga0179593, IMG submission 185931) | Vadose zone soil fungal communities from Angelo Coast Range Reserve, California, USA - CZODoug2_1_08_16fungal (PacBio error correction) | ecosystem: Environmental > Terrestrial > Soil >...
GGGGGGGATTGTGCAGTCGGGGTAAACAAAAAAAAGGAGAACGAAAAACAAAATAATACAGAATGAAGTGTAAGCAGAGAGTGCTATGTATAAAAAAAAAAAAGAAAGATGAGCCCAAACTCAGGGGGGAAGGACCAAAGATAGAGACGGAAGGTGTTTCCACCAATAACTACCCAAAAGCACAGCCCACGAATTAATTGCGCAAGGGTGTAAAAAGGGGAAGGAGGTGAGGAGGAAAAAGTTCGAGCAGGGAAAAAAAGGACCGCACAAAAAAAACAAGTCAACCAACTCAATTAGAATAGAAAAAAAACTGGGGGAAAAGAAAAAGATTCCGAAGAAGGGATTCAGATCAGAGCAGCAGCAAAAAAAAGGAGGGGGTGGGGGCAAAAGACTCCCAGACCATTGATGGGACTTCAAAAAATGGAGGGAAAAGGGGATATTAAGGTATCAGCGCAAAAAGGGGGGTGGGGTGATGGGCCAACTGATCCATCGCATGCATCAACAGTATGGTTGGGGAAAAAAAAAAGGGCAAAGGGATGGGGACACAAAAAAGGAGGAACAAATCCTGCAGAGCGCTTGAAAGAAAATTAGAAAAATAGCCACAAAAAACGATTAGCGCATAACGGAGTAGTCCAGCAACCCACACAGCCATTGACATAGACAGCAGGCTGAAGAAACAGGGGAGAAGCGATGGCGAATGAGCCCGAATGAAACCAAAACAACCGGCGTGGGGACCACTTTACAAATACCATAGATTGAAACGGCACAAGGAATCGAAAACCCGCTTCGGCCATAAAAGGGATCGAACAGTAAAGAAAAGATCGCATGGCAAAGGGGGAAGAGACTTTGAGTTTATCTTCGGTTAAGAAAAATTTTCATTCAAACGTCGAAATAGGGTACTTCAAAAAAAAAGCAATCACAACTTGGGGTCTGCGTCCTACATAGGACACCGAAAAGTCAAGGGGGGAGATTGATCACCAATGTGAGTGTGATGAACATTACACTCGCCAGGACAACGAATACGCGAAAGAAATGGGAATAAAAAAGAGAGTCTATATGCAAACTAAGACCCAGATCAAAGAGAAAACTTATTGAGTTCAGCGGAATAAAAATAAACATCACCCATAAAATCCGATTATCAAGCCCGAGAAATAGGAAAAGGTTTTCACTCCACTACAAGAAACCCCGACAAAACACTCAGACCGGAAAAATGGGATCCAGGAATCGAGCCCAACCCCAGAATATGGCTAACATAGAACACATCAGGGCCAGAAGGACAAGGGCCAAGACACGAGAAAAGGTCCAATATCTGTAATCTGAACACTAAATGGAAAAGGGGTGGGCATGTGGCTGCAGCACGACTTCGGAAAAGAGAAACGAATAAGGCATATTAGGACAAGAAATTCGGTCTAAGGTAGTTCGACAAACCCGAGAGACGAAGGAGTATTCACAATCAAACTTCGGGGGGGGGGGTGGGGGGGGGGGGGGGGGGGGGGGGGGGGGGGGGGGGGGGTGGGGGGGGGGGGGGGGGTGTGGGGGGGGGGGGGGGGGGGGGGGTGGGGGGGGGGGGGGTGGGGGGGTGGCCCAGAGCAGGGTCGGGTCCTGAAATAAAAAAATTTGAGGTCACTACACAACAAAAATGGGCCCCGAGAGTCCATCGAACTACCTTCGAGGGCCAATCGGGGCCCAACAATAGTGTGAAAAAAAGCCAGCGGATCACACAGGAGGGGAAAAAACCATCTTCCTCATAAATAAAACAAAACGCAGGGGGCAAGGGGGGATTTCGGGGTTTACCAAAAAAAAGTCCTGCAGAACAAAGCCTAGAAAATTTGAATCTGAGGGGGAGAGACCGAAAATTGGCAGGCGAAAGAGGGGGGGGAAAGGTTGGACCTGCTGCAGGCCCGAAGAATCACAAGGAGGGAGGAAAAAAAACACAAAGGGTGCCTATGTTGGGGACAGGAAGATCCCGGAGGTCCACAGAAAAAGGTGCAATATCAAGAAAAAATCCGAGGGAAATCGGCAAGTGTAAATAAAGTGCGTGGGGGAAGAAAGTGGGTTTGTGTTAAAAGAAAAATCAAAAGGGGCCAAGAACAGAAGGTAAAGGGAGTGAAAGGGGAAAGAACGGCTGGTACGGGGGAAAATTTAAATTAAAGGGGAGAAAGGACAAAAAAAAAATTACCAATTGGGAGACAAAAAAAAAAGGGAGGGCAAAAAAAAGAGCGTTACCGAAATTCAAAAATCTTATCACCAAATGTGGGGACTGATGAGGGGAGACACTAACTCGGGAAAACAAAGGGGGTGATTTTTGGGGAATCAAATCTGACGGAAAAGAAGGAAATAAAACAAAGAACCCGGGTCGAGAAAAAAAATGAGGAAAAAAATTTTAATGGTGGAGGGACCAAAGGGGGAACATGCGGGTCAAGCAAAAAAAAAAGGAAAAAGTTGCGTAAACACCAGTTGAAAAAAGGGACCAAAAAAAGAAAAGAAAGCATCACACCAAGACGAACTAGGAGAAAGCAAAATGGGGAAACCAGAAGAAATTGACGAAAAAAAAGCACGTTAGGGGATTAAGAAGAAAGACAACTCTGTGACAAAAAGAGAACTGGGAGAGAAAAAAACGGGATAACCCGGAACAAAAAGTCCGGGTTGGGGGGTAAAAATAAAAAACCGAGGAAAAAAATGAAAAAATGTGTCTTCCGCTCGGGGGGCAGGAACAGTAAGGGCCCTGACACAAAAATCGGTGTTACGGGGGTCAAGGGGGGCAACAACAAAAATAAAAACACAGCTCCCAACAGGGTTTGTGTGGTTGTTGTTATGGGGAAGCAGGCGGTTGAGAAAAAAACAGGGCGACTTGGGGAAAAAATTGCCGACATCTGGGTGGGGGAAAGTATTTAATAGGAGGGGGCAAGGAACTGACGACGGACGGGGAGGAATGCCAGACATACCGTTGAAGCCGGATATGGGGTTATTTTTCTGCAAAACAATCAAAGCAGGGAGAAAAAGAACAAGTTCCGGGGTCAGAAGCGGACTCGTCGGAGATGCAGTGGATCGGGGTGCACCCATAAGCTTTAGCTGCTCAAGGAAAAAAGTCGCAGGTAAAGTTTGGTCCCCAATATTGCTATGGCTGCGATGGCAGCTCTTGATGAAGAGAGGCGGAAGGGGAAAATTGGCCAAGAGCAAAACGGAAGGAGGGTTTTTTTGTTTTTTTGTTTTGTTGTTTTTTTTTTTGGTTTTGTTTTTTTTTTTTTTTTTTTTTTGTTTTTTTATTTTGTTGTTTGTTTGGGGGTGGGGGGTTCCCTTTTTGTTAATTATGAATCTGTGGAAAGACAGAAAACCAGACACGCGAGACAAAACTTCCGCAAAAAAAATACCAGGATTCCATCGTAACTTGGAATGGGGGGGGGGATGGGCAAGTTTCGGTACCGGTTATGCTAATTTTGGAGTAATAACGGGGAAGGAGGGATGGAGCCGGTGTCGGGGGGGTTTGATGCATGAAATACTCGAGGGGGGATAAGAACCCGTCAGGAAGAAAACCCAGGGAAGGGCGGGGCAGCAATCGAAATGGGTTTGTCAATCAGGAGATCAAAAAAAAGAAAAAGGCCAGCACGAAAAAAGGGGGGGTGTAAACTGTGAAAAAAAGGATATGCAGGATAAGGGGGTTTCAATACAACTAGTTTTATCGAAGTAGCAGGCCAACAGACGATAGGGAATTGCGTGTGAATACGAAAAAGGTCACCGATCACCGACCGCCCAATCCAACAGGGGGGCGCAATGGGGGGAGTAGGTGTGCCAACCGGTCAGTTCTCGGTGACCCACTTTGGAACACCTAAAAAACGTAAACGTGAGGAGTGCACCATACTTCCAAGGATCGTGGCGGGAAAGGGGGGGGGGGGGGGGACTTGGACCCAGGGGAAAACAAGGACGAACGGTATGGGAGTTATCCTTCAACGTCAAAGACGAAGGGGAGGGGGCGCCTGGGGAAAGGAAATCCAATCCCAACAACAACAAACGAGGAAAGGGAGCGTGCAAGGCGCCAAAGAAGCCAGGGGAATGGAAGATAAAGGATAAGGTAAAAACACCGTATAAGGGGGGGAACCGTTTCAAAGGACGCAATGCCAATGGCAAGAATGATGTTAGCAGTAGGTGAAAAAGCAAAAAACACTTTGGGGTGTTGCCAAGGAGCACGAGAAATAACCCTGGGGGTGTGGAACCCTACGCCCTGGCAACATGACATCACGTGAAGGGGACCAGGAAGACGACGGGTTCCAGTCTCCAAGACAAGCGAAATCATCGGACTTGGGCTACTGTTTTATAAACTAGTTGGGGTAAGTGTAAAAAAGAAGATCCAGGGGTTTAAAACCTGGGTAAACCTCAAAAGGGTCAACAAATGGAATTTGCCCTTTTGGAACGGGAAAACCACAGAGCTTTGGGACAAACATTCAGATTGGGAACGCTTACCGCTTTCCGAAGCACACCGGAATAAAAAGGGTCAGCGAGTATCATGGAACAAGAAAGACCCGTGAAAAAAAAACAAATAACCGGACTCCAAAAAGGGGAAGATGCAGGGGAATGGAGAATAGAACCAAAAAATACCAAGGGAAGATGTAACCGATGGGAGGTCGGGAAGGGGGGGAGTGATCAGGTTGGGTGTGGGGCCAAAAAAGGAAAAAAAAAAAAAGACTGCCCGTTGGGCGGGAAATTGGGGGGGAAAAAAAAAAAAACACGCCGCGATAGTAAAACAAAAAAAAAAAAAACAAATCGAAGATGAAATATGGAAAAAGGGGGCCACCAGCTGCAGTGGTCATTGGAGAAACCTTCACAAAAAGGAAAAAAGGGGGGGGCAAACTCTATGATTCCGACCACGAAAAGAAACAGCGTGAAACAGGATTTTCCGGACCAAAAAAATGGAAAATATGAGACCCTGAAAAGGGGACCAGCATGGAAAAAGTCTACATTCAATAACCAGAAGGGGAACCGTCGCAGAGTAAAAAACAGTGCAGAAAGGGGGGGACGACTGACCACACAAAATTGAAAAAAAATCAACCGTAACGGAGAAAAAAACCAAACGGAGTGCAAAAAAAAGGGTGCGTTTTACGCAAAAAAGAAAAAGTGGTGAAGCCCGTAGAAAAAAAAAACAGAAGGGGGCATTTTGAATGTGGAAACAAGATGTCCTCCACCTTGTGGGTTCCCGTTCCAAAAGGAGGGGGTAAACCGGCTTGGCGCAGTCGGGAAAGGGGAGAAAAAAAAAAAAAATGCTGGATGAACTTGATCAACCGTAAAAGTGGGAAAAGGGTGTTTCTTGATGAAGTTGGAACTGGTGGGGGGGGAAGGGGAGGGAATGAACCGCAAAAGGGCTAGAACAGGGGAGAAAAAGACAGCGTGGGATTCGAAAAAAGAAAACACCCGGGGGTGCTGTTCGGAAAACCGTCCGAAAAGGGGAACAGCAGGGGGCTCGGATGTGCAGTCAGAAACTAGGGTGATGAGAGGATTCCGGCGGGACGCTCTTGTGGGGGGGGTGGGGGAAATTCAAAGGAGTATCTTAAATACATGACAAAAGAAGTAACACTGGAATTGGAAAAAGAGGAGGACCACTGGATGAAAAATTCTTAATTAGGGGTGGGGGGGGGGAAAAGGTTCTTGGGTGATCGGGAGACTTAAAATTTTCAATGGGGGCGCGCCCAAGGTGGGAGAGGAACCTGGGGGGACAAGCCGGCAAAGACTCATTCTTATTGGGGAATGGACCACAAGAAAGTTTGTTGCATGAAGGACGGGGGGGGGAGAGCGGCAGTTGGGGTGTTTTGAGCAGCGGAAAAAAAAAGGTCGACGCCCAAAGGGCCTACTAAAAAGTCGGTCAAAGCTATTCATTTTGGAATGTTGAAAACCAAGGAGGGGGACCAGGGGGACCTCTGGGGTGGGGGGGGAGGGGGGATTAATTTTCAAAACAAAAAAAAAGAAGGGGGAAGGGATCCTTTTATTACAGATAAAAATTGAAGGGGGCCGCAGCAACCCGGTAGACGAGGCCCAAAAAAAAATGAGGGGTTGACCCTCAAAGTCCCAAGAAAAGGCAAACGAAACAATAGGTAATGAAAAAAAGGAAAACGCAGGAGGAAAAAACTCCGTTAAGATCTTACGATGAAGGGGGGACTAAGAAGGGGGGAGAAGAAAAAATGCAACAAGGGTAGGACGGGGAAGAACTGCACGACAATCGACAGTGAAAAACCTGCAAAACGGGAAGGGACGACTCCTTGTGCGGGTATGACCGGAGTTAGAAAAGGGGGCAACTCCAATAAGAGCTGGGTGGATGGCAGGAAGTCGTTAATGCTGGGGTCACCAGGCTCGCGAAATCGACTAACAGGTATAGGAAAGCCTAGGGGGGTGGGGAAAGTGGAAATTGCATCAGAGCAGCGACGGGTTGTGGGAAATGTGGAATAGAGCGCAAGGAATATTACCTTTTGGAATACAAACAGCCTGGATCAAAAAAAGGGAAAAAAAAAAGTGGACAAAACCATAACAGAGTAAGGGATTGAAGAATTGCCTTAGGGGAATGACCCAAGTCAAAGCTTTGGCAAGGAGGAAAAACATACGAAAGATGAAAAGAAAAAGACGGGGGAAAGCCAATAATTGTGAGAGAAACATTTTCAAAGCGGGGGGTCACAGACAAAGATGGGGGGACCGGAAGATGAGGGGGGGAAAACGGTGTAACAAACGGCGGGAAGAGTCTACAGATCAGCGCGGGCAGTCAAATGAAAAAGCGGGTAGTTGAAATTACAACGTTCAATTGCCTGAAAGCGTTTGGTGGGGGGAAAATGCATGGAAAGCCCCAGCGAACCGGGAACTCGAGGGAAAACCGTGAACATAAGGACCAAGGGGAAGACGTCGGAGTAAGGAGGGGGGGGGGGAAAAAGTCACCATAAACCCATTGCACCGGAGGGGGGGGAAAGGGGGAACAAGGTGTGTCCCGGGGGAGTGTAAGCCCAATGGGAAAGAAAAAGGAAGGAAAAATTATTCGAGGGGCGATTCAGAAGGAAAGGGGGGGGAGAAGGTGTAAAAAAAAGGGGAAACGAGGTGTGGGGTGGGACCGGGGGCCCCTTTTGTTTGGAAACCGAAAAAGGGGGAAAGAGAGGCCTAAGTACTAGAAAGAAGCACAATAATCCCGACACAGGGTAGCGGGGGCTTCAGGGAAAAGGGTGGGTAAGATTTTTATTGCAGTGGGGAGTGGTCAAAAAAAAAAAAAAACTCTATGTAGGTTGAAAACCACCGACAACGCAAAGGGAAAAAAAAAGGGAATAATGAAACTAAATTTTGAAGGTCGGGGGAAAAATCAGATTCAAAAAACACAAAGAAAACAAGAGAAACAAAAAGGGAAAAATGATAGCACGCGAAATGATCTTCGAGGGAAGGATGAAGAAGAAAGAAAGATATTTAGAAATGGGGAGGGGTTGGGGAATTTTTTTTGTTTCGCTAAAAGTGTTTGGGGGGGGGGTGGTACTGAAAGAAAAAGCCGAGACGAATTCTTGTGCAATGGACGGCGTCCCCGTAAGGAAGAGGGGGGGACCACTCAAGGTCGGGGGGGGGGGGAACCTTAAAAAAAGACCGGAAAAATCCCAAAAAATGACAAAGGAAAGAGAAAACTAAAAAAATGCTAATGGAGCATTTCCGCCAACAAAAAAAAAAGGGAGGGGAAGTGCAAAAATGAACGTCGAGTCCGTAAGTTAAGAGGGGAAAGAAAGAAAACCGGGAAACCACATCAGGGGTCAAAGGGGTCGTGTTAATCTTTCCTGACGTAAGAAAAGAGCAGCAGATTTGCATTTTTTGCAAAAGGAACGGGCCCCAAAAGTGGTAGTTAACTAACTGAAAAAAAGAGGGCCGGGGGGATGGAAAAGAGGCAATAGGGGGGGGTGGGGGGGGTGAGTTTCAAAGAACTGTCAAAAAAGGCTTAGGTGGTTGAAAACAGTGGCCCTTATGGGGGGGGGGGGTCCATACGACAAAAGTCGGCCTCTCCGGAAATTTCAAAGGGAAATTCGTCCAAAAATGCAACCAAAGTTTGCCATGGAAACGCTTGGTAAAGGGGGGGGGGGGCACGCAACAAAGTCCAATTGCCATGTGTGTGACCAAAATTGGGGGAGGAACTGGGAGCTGTGCCCATTGCGTACACCCGGGTTTTTTTGTTTTCACCATCAAAAAGGAGGGGACCGGCAAAAACGGTGATCCGATTTGGAACGCCTTCGTCCAAAAATATTGAGAAGTGCGCTGTGGGCCCGGGCGTACGGAGGGGGGGGGTCTGTTTTATCAAAAAAAAAGACTACACGCCCCGGGGGGAGAGGGAACCCAAAGTATCCCAAAAAGGACCCGAAGGCGAAGGGAATCAGAGGAGAAAAAAAAAGGAAGGTTTGAACTGGACCACCGGCTGGGCCAGGCAAAGGCCGGTGGAAAAAAGAAAAAGGAAAGAGCCCGGGGCCCGAAGAACAAAGAAAAGTAAAAAAAGAGCTGGGAAAGGGGAAAAAAATTAATGAAAAAAAAAAAAGTGGAACAACTAGAGTGTCAGTAAGCGTAGCCGAGCCTGGTGGTTTAAAAAAAAAAGACCAAATCTAATCACCAACCAAGGCAAGGAAAGGGGGGGGGAAGAGAGCCACCTTGGGGGCAAGAATAGAAACTGGGGAAGAAGGAGGTCCAAGAAAAGGAGAATGGTTAAGGTACCCGGAAAGGGAAAGGGTGCAATGTACTATATCGCAACTACTTTGCACTTTGGGAAAAAGGTCCGGGAAGGTAGTAAGAGTTGTGGTCAAAAGACAAGCGAATGCGATGGCCAGGGGAAAATAAAGGAGGAAAAAAATGGAAAGGGGGGACGTGGGTGAAACTCAACAGCGAAAAAGGAGACGGAATAAGGCGGGGACCAACAGAGATTGTCAACAACATCCATTAACAAACTTAAGCAGCCCAAAGAAAGGGGGGGGTCGTGAACAGAGATCCTCAAAAAAAGCCCAGTCTTCAAAACCAGATGGCAAAGGGAAAATGGGGGGGGGGACAACAAAAATTCCACACCTGCAAAAGGGAGAGGGGGGGGACTGGATTAATCAAAAAGAAATGGCTAGCGGACTTTTGAAGGGGACCAAAAAAAAGGGACTAAGAGAAGGGTCTGGTGGTGATGCATAAAAAACAGGGGGGGGCGATGGGGGGGGTGATGTTAGAGCGACGTGTCCTGGGAACCCAATGGGGGGGAGGGGGAAGGAGAATAATGGGGGGGGGGCAGAAAAGTCTTTGTTTTTCCCAAGAAAAAAACAAACACAGGACAACAGAAAAAACGAATTAAGAATTGGTTAGGGCAGTTGGGGGGGGGGGGCAAAAAAAAGAAAAAGGCATGGGTAAAAAAAAAAAAGGTTGGCAGGTGCAATCTTGGGCGAAGAAAGGTGGAACGTCTTGTGGGTCAAAGGGGAAAGAAAAAAGCAACCAAGAACGGGAGGACAAGAGACAACTCCAAAAAAAGGCTCTGAAAGGGCATTCAGAAAAGAGGGGGGGCCCCAAATGGTTAAGGTGGAGAAGCAGCCCTAAATGGGGTGAAGAAAAGCAACCAAGCAAGTCCAACTAGAAAGAGCATATGGGGACTGTGGTCAAAGGGAGAAACCAAAAGCCTTGGAAAAAGGGAATCACAAATTTGCATTAACACCAAGTCCATGGAAGAAAAAAAAGAGAACAACAGCTGCACCACAAAAAAAAAGGTGAAGAAGGGGGCCGGTAAACAGGGACATGGTTCAAAAACCAAAAAGGACGACAGCCAGCCAAACAAGTAAAAAAAAAAGCGAAAAAATTAGGGAAGAACGCATCGGGGGGCGTTTGTTGCCAAAAGAAAAAAAAAAGACAATAAAAAATTTTCGGGGGGACCGAGCAGGGCGAGAATGGGGGGGGGTTAAGAAACTGCAACCATTTAAATTGTGCCGGGTGAAGGGCTTAAAAACAAAGCACCAAAAGTTGTTGGGGGGGGGAAATCATTCAGGCCCTGGGGGGGGGGGGGGAGGATCCGGCCCCGAAAAAGGGGGGTCGGGAGTTCAGGGAAAAACGTGGGAAAAAGGAGAACGAACGGGCCGGAGGAAAATGGCAGGAGAAGGGGGAAAGGGGGTGCACACTTTTTTCCAACGGGGGGGGTCCAGGAAACAGAACGGGAGGAAAATCAGGGGGCAGAAAGAGTTCAAGAATTGCCCCTTAATAGAGTGTGAAAATAAGGAGGGGAGCTGCGAGGAAACCAAGTGGGGGGGGCCAAAAAAAGGTCAAGGGGGGGGTAAACAGGACTCCTGAGATGAAAAAGGGAAGGGGGGAAAATTTTGCCAAAAAAAAAAGGGGGCACATAAAAGGGGGGGTTTTGGGGGGGGGTGGGGGGGGTTTTGTTTGGGGGTAGCTGGCCAAAGGAAAAAAAAGAGGGGAAAACGAAACAACGCGGAAACCTCAAAAGAAAAAAAAAAGGGGTGCAGCTAAAAAGGGGGTAGTTGTGACTGGCAACTCTGAGAAAAAAAAAAAAAAAATCTTAACGGTATGCGCCTGGGTAAAGGGAGGAGTGGGGGGTCAAGAAGAGGGCGGAGTGCCTTGGGGGGGGGTAAGAAGATTGGGGGAAAAACTCCCGCTGGTCTTAGAAAAAGGGGAAAGGTATATCCACCGAAGGCAAAGAAAAAAAAAAGGAATGGTGTCAAAAGGAAAAAGCAAAGGAAAAAAAAAAAAAAGGTTTTACTGGGGGTTAAAAAAGGGGGGGGGGGGAAAAAAGCACGGATAATGGGTTTGGAAACAAAGGGGGGAATAGGGTTTATAGTCCAAACAAAAGGAGAAAAAAAAGAAAAACGCTTATTTTACATTGGGATTAAAAAAAAAGTGGGAAAAAAAGAAACCAAAAACAGCAAGAAAAGTTGGATGGAAAGGAAAGGCTTATGGGGGTGCAAAAAAACAAAAAAAACAAGGGCAGGGAACTCAGTAACCAAGGAAAAACCAAGAAAAGCTGAGGAAGACAGACATCAGAAGCACAGCAGGAAAAAACAAGATGGCGAGAGGAAAAAAGTGGGGGGAAACGAAGAACGGGTCTGAACAGATGTAATTATCCACTGGGCCATGTCAGGGATGAAGATGTTTCAAAAAAAAAAAAAAAACCTTTGCATTCAAAAACAAAAGAGAAAAAAAAGAGAGATATATGAAAAGGGGAGCCACGAAAATCCTTCAGAGGGGGCATGGAAAAAAAAAAGGAGTGGAAAGAGAACAAGGGGAAGGAAAGGGAAAGGGGGGGAAAAGGGGGAAAAAAGAAGGGGGCAGCTAAGGGCTGGTGCAGGGAAAAACAGTTTTTGTGGGTGGTTGCAGCAAAAAGGAAAAAAAGTGGGGGGTTGGGGGCACACCTAAAAATGTCAAATGCAAAAATCACCGGTTTGGAGGAGGGTCAGGGAGGGGCGTAGGAAAAAAAAGGGAAAAAGGAAATCGGACTATGAAAAATAAAAAGCGTTGGAAAGATAAACTTAGTTGGTGAAAATTGTGAAAACCTATCCGAAAAAAAAGTCCGGGGGGGGGGGGAAAAACAGTGTGGGGGACCGGCAAGGGTGTCCTAAGCACGGGGTGCTTTTTGGGGAAAGGGAAAACGGGGGAAGGATCGGGGAACACGGACTGAAAATGGGATATCAGTCGAAGCTGGAGTCTAGAAGCCCAACAAAAAAAAGGGGGGGTATAGAAAAGAGATATACAGGAAACCAAGAAAAAAAAAAAGGAGGGGGGAAACAAAAACACAGCATCGGGAAAAAAAAAAAGGATGGAAAAAGAAAAGAAGCGGGAAGGAGGCTGGGGGTAGTAATAAACCGCCCGTTTCCGCGGAAAAAAAAAGGGTGGGGGGGGGGTTTTTGCGGACGGAGAAACGGGGGGGTAAGGGGGGCAAAAAAAGCACGAAAAAAAAGACAAAGGTTGGTCAAAGTGGGGGTTGTTCAAAAAAAAGAAAGCGGATCAGACGGGGGAAAAGAAGGATATTGACGGAACAAAATGAAAAATAAGAAAATGGCATTGGAGCAGAAAAAATAAAACACTGGGCCACACGCAAATCTGTGGCAAGTATAAGAAAGGGAACCGAGTGATTTGACTTCCGGCAGGGGACAAAGGAAAAGGTGAACCCAGGTAAAAAAAAAGAAAAAAAAAATGCGGGAAGGCATAGGGGGGACAAAAAAAGGGAAAAGTTCTTGACAGGCCTACAACGAATGAAGAAAAAAAAAAAACACAGATGGTCAGGAAAATAAAACAAAAAGGAAAAAAAAAAACGGCAAAAAAAACAGAAAAAAAAAAAGTTGTGCGGACGGGTGTGACCCAAAGGAAAGGGGGAAGAACCGTAAGAACGAAACCCGAAGTTTGGGGGGGGGGGGAGGGGGGGGGGTTTGGTTGGAAAGAGGAAGGGGGTCATTAGGGGTCCCGGTAGAAGTGTTACGCCGTTGGAAGAGTTGCTTGCATGGGGAAAATTCACGAACGCGGGGAGTCAGAAAAAAAAAAAAAAGGGAAACTGGAGGCAACCGGTGGGTGCGTTGGTGAAGAGGGGAGGGGGAGGCATTGAAAATGGGGTTAACAAAGAAAAGAGGGACCAAAAAATGGTCGAACATTAAACGAGCGGAAGAAAAAGACCTGACGCCTGGGTGCGGGAGTGAAAAAAGGGGCGGGGACTGATTTACAGCAAAGGGGGGGGAAAAAAACGGCTGAATGAAGGCAAAGCAGGTGAGAGGGTGTTCCAAAAACAGGAAAAGGAACGCAGAGTGGGGATGGTTTTGGGAAACACGGACGGAAAATGGAGGGGGAATACCTCCGGAGCCACTGGGGGGCAGGGAAAGAGAGCGAGCAAAAAGGATTAAAAGGAAGGGGGTGTTTGGCAAATCGCGATTGGGGGGAAGAACAGGGAACGCCCCAATTTCCGCGGAAAAAAGGGGGAAATACGGACAAACATGGGAGAAAGCAAGGCAAAGATAAGGAACAGCAAACAGAGAAAACCGAATTGGGGAAAAAATAAAAGTCCCAGACCTTTGCGCAAGGAAGGGGGGTTGGGTGTGGGGAAACAAATTTCCACATCCGCGGCAAAAAGGGAGAAAAAAAAAAAAAATCCAGGAAAAAGGACAAGAAGACAGTGAGTTTGGGGGAAAAGGGCCAAAAAAGTGGGATGCGTTTCGGGTGCAGATCGGGGGGTAAAGAGTGATGGAGTGACCGGAAAATGAAAGAAAAAAGGGGACACCAAGGGAGCGGGCCCTTAAACAGAAAGTCAACAAGAAATTTACGAAGCAAAGAGACAGAGCCCGAGAAACTCCGGAAAAGGAGGGACGGACACAGGAACTGAAACCCTAACCGGGGCCGAAAAATTCAGGGAGGAGAGGGCAGGGGTAAAAGACCTGCACGAAGATGGGCGGAGATGCTGTCATCGGTTCAAAGAGGAAGGGGAAACCAAGTCTTTCAGGGATGAATTGAAAACTGGCCCGGCAAAACTGGTGGGTCGTGTCTTGGAAAAAAGAGGCATGAAAAATGAAAACAGCAGAAAAGAACATCAAACTAACAGAAAAAAAAACAAAGAGGGAAGGTCTGGGGGAGGTTGTGACGTTTGTACATAAAAAAAAGGAAAGATCAGGGTTGTTTATGGATAGAGAGAAAGGTCAAGGGTGGGGTACAGCCAAAGGGGGCGGGGGGGGGGAAAAACGGGGTAATTTTGCAAAAAAAAACGAGGGGGGTTTGATTCCAAAACTGCCAGGGAAAAATTAAGGTTAGTGAGACCACCCAGTTAAAAGGGATGGGGGCGTGAATAAAAAATATGAACAAGCTTAGAAACGACCTGGGGGAGCTATATTCTTGTGTTGGAAGAGGGGGGGAAAAATCGGCAGTGCACCCAGGGAAAAGGAGATGGTGGGGAAGGGGAAAACACCGGGGTCAAAAACTTCACGTTCGGCAACAAGAGAAGGAATAAGCCGGGTCAAGCAAAAAGGATTGGGGACGAAGCATTTAAGGAAGGGAAAGCGGGATTATGGAAAGGGGAAAAATGCCCTCGCGGGGGGGGAAGTTGGGTCCTGGGGTTTGGGAAAGGAAACCAGGCCCATAAGCAACACTGGGGAAAACTAGAGGGGGGGCATTGTGAACTGGAAAAAAAAAAGTAGCCGAAACTTAAATCCCCTAAAACGAAGGGTTGGTGGAGTCATATGGAAAGAAAACAGCAGAGAAAGAGTAAGAAAAATGAGTCAGATGCGAAGAGCGCCGAAGAAAAAAAAAGGTAAACAATGGGTAGGGGGGGGGCATGAAGAAGGGGGGGTAAGTCTATCTAAGGACGACAGTACATAAGCGCAGGTGGTAAAAAAAGGGAAAACTCAAAGGGGGAGAGGTTATTTTCAGGGGGGAGGTAAAAAGATGAAGGGAACAACCGACTTGGGAAGGGGGCCGCGGTCTCAGTAAAGATGAAGAAAGAAGGACGTATCGGGATAGTAAGAAAACAAAAAGAAAACAGGAAAGAACAAAAGAAGACAAATAAAAA
>Ga0179593_1506185_pt1 | contig 14497 bp, 24 predicted proteins | sample CZODoug2_1_08_16_FD_185931 | JGI IMG/M metagenome (GOLD analysis project Ga0179593, IMG submission 185931) | Vadose zone soil fungal communities from Angelo Coast Range Reserve, California, USA - CZODoug2_1_08_16fungal (PacBio error correction) | ecosystem: Environmental > Terrestrial > Soil >...
GAGGAAAGAAGTATCCCCTGACAAAATGCAAATAGACGAAAAGGGTTAGTAAGCAAGAGCTCAAAAAAGTGGAGATACAATTCTCCACCGCGAAACACAAAACCCCAAAAAAAAAAAAAACAAAATCTTCAAGGCTCAAACAATACTGTTCGAAAGGGATTGTCTGCGAGTCGAGGAAAACCAGGGCAAACAATGGTCAGCTGAAAAGTGAAAAAGAACGAAGTGACAGGGGGGGGAACCGTGACCAGCCCCGGTTGGCTGGGGAGAAAAACAGAGTTATTGGGAAAGAACGTGCACTCAGAAACATATAGTTGAAAAAAGGGGGAACAGAATCCTTTATATAAAGCTACAATCAAGGACAGGCCAAAAAAAGAAGAAGGGAGGAATCTCCAAATTCCTGCCAATTTAAACGAAAGAAAAAAAGTAGAATGTTAGTGGACACAACGGAGACTTTTAAGACAGAAAGGTCCCCAACTGGACGGGGAGAAGTATGGAATGGGTCGTTCAAAGAAGGGAGATGTGTTTGAACAAAACCGAGCACACTACAGGAAAAAAGAAGTGGAACATGATGTGTGAGGGAAAAGAAAACTCTAGCCCATCTGAAGTGGAGAAAGCAAATATCAGGGGTAACAGAGACATTGAGGGAAGGGAAGGGTGCTTTTGAAGAAAACCAACCGAGGAGGTTGAAAAACAAAAAAATAGCAATAAGAGGAAGAATGTTAGATAAGACAGGGTGGGAGGGCGAAAGGGAGCAAAAGAAGGAAAAGCACAACCAAAACAAAGTTGCGTGGGGACACAAGAGAAAAAGCGAGCAGGGGTGCAGGAATGGAAACGAAAGAGATTGGGTTTCGCGTTTACACCGAAGGGGTCATCAGTGGAAAAAACTAGGGCGAGTTGAAGAAGGAGCAAAAAGAAGGTGGTACCTATGAACAGCTGCCCATGGATAGATAGGAAGGAAGGGGAATTGGTAATTTAAAATACGGGGGGGGGGACGGAGAGAGCAGCAAAAATGGGGGTTTTAAGGCGAAATCATGAAAAGGAACCCAAACCGAAAGGGGAGAGAAAGGGAAAATGGTCTGGCCAATAATCCATGTGGGGGGGATAGGGCACTTCCCATCACGCATAGGAAAGGTCGATAACCAAAAAAGCCGAAAGGAGTGAAAAAAAGGAAGGTGTAACCAATAGGAAAAGGTTTTTAATCGAAGCGAAAAAAAAAAAAATCATCCCAGCAGAGAGATCATCCCGGAAAATTTCGTGGGGGGAAAAAACTGTGGGAAATTATAGCAAAAGATGAATGGAACGTGTATTTGGGGATTAGAACGAAGCCAGGAAGAAGCCGGTCCAGAGCAAATGAAACAGAGGGGTGAATTTAATGGAAGGAGAAAAGGGTCAAAATCTGGCCTTTCATAAAGGACCAAAGGGAAAAACAGAGGAAATTTGGGGCACAGCGGAAGGGGATGGTTCTGGGGGGGGGGGGGTGTGCAAGGTTGAGAGAGAAAAAAAAAGAAGAATTAAAAACGCGGGTATGAAACTGAAAGGCAAAGAAACCGCGGGGCATGGAAATAATGGAATAAAAGGGGGAGAAATTGAATCAAAAAAAGGCAATCCAGACAGGAGACCTTCCACTATCAGGGAATCAGAACAAGGGAAAGGGACTATCTAACCTTTCATGTACAAGCAGAAAGGGAGGGAAAGAGTAGGGGAGAGAGAAAAAAAAAACAACGAGGAGTGCGAGTGGAAAAAAGTCCATACCCGTTTTTATTTGGGGAAGGACTCTTAGGGCCAAGTTTTGAAGGTGAAAGGAATAACAAGGAGTATGCTTGAAGGGGGGGGGGGAAATTGCAAAATTTGGCCCGGGGGGGGGAGGACATCAATGGTAGCAAGTGGGGGGAGGGGAGCCAGGAAAAAAGGTGTCCAAGTAACAGAGAAGGGATCAACTGACTTGGGAAGAGGGTCCAGTGAGTCCCCGATGTATTAAAAAGGAAATACAAATAAAGCTTTTAATCAAGAGAAGAAAAGGGGGGGGAAAGAAAATTGGGGCATATCAGCATCTGGGAAAAAAAGGGACAATCTTTTGATTGACAAAACGATAAAAACTAGCTGCAAATTTTGACAAGAACGAAAGGTCAAAAAAAAAAAAAATGGGAAAGAAGTACGTGATAACAGACTAACTGTACTCCAAGCCTAGAATCTTCTTGGACTTCAGCCGAAAAAGTGAAAGGAAATGTACAAGTATCTGGAGAAGAAAGGGTGACAAACCCAACCCCAAAGAAGAATTGAGGAAATGCCACATAAGGAACAAGAGGAAACCCTTGCTTATAAGACGGAAAAGAAGGACGTGTTTCGAAATTTCTAGTTAACAAAGTGAAGGGGGAATTGATGGGGACCTTGGGGGTGGGGGAAAAGTAGACGGTGGAGGGGTAAAGAGCAGGAAAGGGAGCGAAGATAGGGAAAAACCCATCGTAGAAGGGAGATTAAACCGAAAAAAGGGGAACCGCCATCAAGCAGGAAGAAGAAGAAAAAGCATCGATGAGAATCGCAAGGAGGAAAGGGGTGCAAATAAGACAACGCAGGGAAGAGGAAGGAAGAAGAAGCCATGAAAAGGATCTGCTGAAGAGTTCAAAAGGGGTAAAAACTCAAGGGAAAAGAGAGTTGTTTCAAAGGAAAAGACCTTGAAAAGACGGAAAAAGTTTGGGGTTGGTTGCCAAAGGGAGGGGTTTGGTAATAAATCACAGAAAGGAGGGAAAAAAGGGGGGGGGCCACCGAGAGAGCTTAAGTTGGGAGGAAAAAAAAGACTGAAAGGAAGGTGGCTCAGACAAAGGAAATAACTGACTCAATGAAAGGTTGGGGTAAGAGAAGCAGATGGTTACAAGCAGAGGAACAAAAACGCCCAACATCTAGGACCTCACCCCGACAGAAGAAGAGAAGGGAAAAAAAAAGAGTTGACTATTTCTCAAAGAAAGTGCAGAGAGAAAAAAAAAAACAACGGAAGAGGGGGCTGACAGAGGGGGTTGAGCAAACTAGCACGATTCATATGATGGGGGGAAGGGGGGTGGAGCCTGTAATTTTGGGAGGGGAGAAAAAAGTTGGGAAAAGTGAGGGGCGACATGAACAGGGAGAAAAAAAAACAACACTAAGATGGGAGGAAGAATAACCAATCTTCTGGGTGGTTGTTAAGGAAGGGGTACATACAACTAGGCCTATATCGGGTGAGAAAAAGACAAAAAGGTCAAAGGAAGGGGAGAGGGAACCAATAAAAAAGGGAAAAGTCCACATCTCTCAATCCGCAAAAGAAAAAAAAGTCCTGAATTCTAGAATAGAAAATAAACTTGGTCACCATTGAGGGAAAAGAATAAAAAAGAAAAAAAGAACTCCGTTCCAGCACAGAGAGACAAGCAAGGGATTGGGGGGGAGGGCTTCTATCTAAAAAAAAGAGAAAAGGGCGTCCCAGAAAACAAAAAATAAGGTTTCAGAAGAAAGAAGGGACGATCTCAATTTATAGGGAGGGGAAAGAAGATGGATTGAAAAGGAAGGTTTTCCCTTTAAAATTGAAATCGAGGTAATAGTGGGGGAACAGAAAGATTCACGTTCGACAGTATGGCAAAATCAGAAAAGGAGAAAAAATAGGCGTCCACGATCAAAAAGGGTTAACGAAAACACTACAAAAAAAGGCCAGACGGTAAAGGAAAGGTGAATCCCCGGTGGACCGAAAACTCACGAATTAGGAACAGAGCACCTGATATCAATGAAAAGAAAATTGGGGGGGAGAAAAAAAGGTGAACGCAAAGGGGGGGGCACCCTGTGAAATTTAAGAAGGACAAATCATGGGGAAAAAATGGGAATGTGGATAGGAAAAGCAAAAAAGTCAGAGGGAAAGGGGAAGTTCAGCCGAAGGGGTCTGGCCGTTTGTGGCCATCCTCTACGTAAAGGGGGGGGCAGTCTAAGGGAATGTTTGTGGGGAAAAAAGGGAAGGAGGGTCCAAGCGTAAAAGCGTTAATAAGTATTGGAGGAAAGCACAAGGTGTACCGCTTACGAAGAAAAGGGAAAAAAAAATAAGGCCGGAAGGGGGGGAAAAGGGCGGAGCCGACGTCGGGAAACTGGAAGGGAGAGAATTGGTGGAAATACAAGAAAAGGGGGGGAAAAAAGATCAGAAAATGGTAACCAACTTTACAGGGGGGGGATAGATTTAAAAAACTGTTGCCCTGGGCCAAACAAAAAAACGGAAAAACAGAAAAAGTGTATGGGAAAGGACCACAGGAAAAAAAAAGGAAGTCTAGTTGGTAAAGGACGAGAAGAAACAAGCAAACCCGGGGGGGGGGGGGAAAGGAAAAAAGTCAAATGAACTGACATGCCACAGGAAGACGCAAAAAAGAAAAAAGGGGATGCTGTTTAAAAAGAAAAGCTTTGGACGAAGAAAAAGGCAAGTACTGACAGAAGGAAAGAGGGGTGGAGGTTGAAAATTGGACAAAAAAAAAGACGCGGAACAAGAAAATGGGAGAGGGAAAAAAGGGAAAAGAAAAAAAGTAGATCGCCGGTTCAATTCCAAGTTGGATCAAAGGAAGCCAAGTGCTGGGAAGGGGCACCATCTAATGGTTCTGCCACTTGAGAAAAACCCTGGGGGGGTCCAAAGGGGTTTCATTCTCGAGCAATGGTGAGGATCCGCCTCCAAACATTACAAGGGGGAAGCAAAAAAAACGAGAGATTATCCCCAAAATAAGACTGTGTGGAGGAATTGACTAAATGAGAAAATAAGGAAAGAAGGGAGACATGTAATTGAAAATGAAATGAAAGGGGCATAGAGGGTAGTTCAGACTGGGCATAACGTATATCACAAGACCAAAGAAAGGAATGGAAGAGGTAGGGAAGCAACAGGGTGCACAAAAAAAAAAGCCAATAGAAACGCCTGCCCGTGGGGGGTGATTTCTGTGAACGTATGGAACAAAGGGGTTGCGATGGGACAACTCAATTGTGAAAGTGAGCACGGGATAACGACAAAAAAGTTAGTAAGTTTCTGATACGAAAAAAGAAAAGGACAATTGAGCTCGAATGGAACCTGGAAAAGGAGAACAAGATACCTTGCCATAACAACAAGGAAGCATCAAAAAGGGCGCGAGGCGTTTAGGTTCAGGGAATGTGCCAGGGAAGAAGGCTAACCTGCATGATCATTGTCCCGGAATGGAATTGAAATAAAAAAAAAAAAAAAGGACAAGAGAGTATCAAAAAATGAAGCGAGGTCAAAGAGGTAAAATAAGAAAGGGAGAAAAGAAAAAACTCCCCGAAGAACCTGATGAAAAAGAAGAGGGGGGAAAAAAAAATACGAAGAGAGTGACAGGACTAACACCCTTGGAATCGGGGGTGTCCAGGAGGTTCCAGTAAAAGGGAGCGGTGCGCGACATCAAGAGGGGGGGGGGGGGATGAACCGCGATCCTCCAAAAAAAAAAGGAGAAGAACGAAGGAACTATGTGCTTGTGGAGTCTTTGACGAAAAGAAGAGGCTTAAAGCCATACTCAAAACCCGAAAGCGGGGATACTCGACCTAGGGAGGTGAGGTTCTAGAAAAAGGGGGGAAAGGGGACCAAAAACAGAAGGTTAGAGGTAAGAAGTTGATAAAATAGTATAGAGAGGGGGGTCAAAAAACATAAAAAAGAGACTGGGTAACCCATGGAAAAAAAGAATACTCTTGCCATCAGGGAGGGTGGGGGAAAAAGGGGAGGAAACCTGGCAAAAAGATCGGCTGAAAGCAATATTGCGCCAAACGACTGAGGGGTAAAAAAAGAAAAGGCATATGGAGAGATCATCGTTGAAAGTGGGGTCAGGGTGGAGAACCTGGAGAAAGGGGGGGAAAGCAAAAAAAATAAGGAAATGGCCGGGTGGTCAAGGGAGTTGTGTTTGGGGACGCGTACACCTCTTGAAAACATACCTAAAGGGGGAGGAAGACAAAAAAAAAAGGGGGGAAACTGCAAGGGGTCAACGGTCAAGAACTGAACCTTTTAGCAATTTGGGGGGGGGGAAAAAAAATCCGACAACAGACAGTCGACAAAGGGATTGGTTGAAAAAAAACGACTAAGGGATCTGCGCTTGGTGGAGGACTTTAAGAATCCACGGGAGGAAAGGGGAAAGGCCGGGCCCACCAGAACTAAGAAATCAGAGGAGGGGTGTGGAATGAATTACGTGGGCAGATTTTATTGGGCAAAACTACGCTCGTCAGGTATTTAGGGAAAGAAAGAAGAAGGCAGCCTCCATTAAAGAAAGGGGGACCAACACTAAAAGAATTGCCACCTCGAAAGTTCACATTCAACACAGAAGAAGGGGGAAGAATGGACTTACAGGTGTTATGCAGGTCAGAAACACGGACACGTGGATATTGGGAGGGAGAAAAGCATGTTTTGAAAAACGACCTCCAATCTGAGAGGACTTCTGGCAAGTAAAAACCCGAATGCAGCTGCCGGGAAGACTGGGATGTAGAACGTCACTGGGGGGAGGGAAGTGTGAAAATCAAGGTGGGGGACTTTTTCCACGTAAAACGGATTCAAGAGGGGGGGCGTTTGGCAATCGCTACCGTTTCAGGTGGAAAAAAAAGGGTACTGCCCCGGGAATCAGGACCAAAGGGACGGTTTGTTTGGGAGGCATCGCATATGAAGAATGGAAAAACCAAAATAAAAAGCACCCGAGTTGTAAACAAGAACGTTGATATGGGTTGGGAAAATAAGCTGCCAACAAACGATAGAAAAAAAGAGGCGTCAACGGGTCGAGAGGAAAAAAAAAAGAAGAGGCCCAAGACAACAAAAAAACGGAGACAGGGAAACAGTCCCCAGTATAGAGAAAACAAAAAACGGAGGAGGAGGAAAAGAGGGAAAGGAAGGTGAAGTTGGGTTTTCAAGCCGACAACGGGGGAAAGGAAAGGTGGACTCAGGGCTGATGGATATCGCAAAAAGTGGTGAAACCAGAGGGGTTGCAAGGTTTGGGGGAGCACGAGTTGGGGGAAAAAAACTGCTCACCGTGAGGGGGGGGGGAAAAAAGGAGGGGGGTGATGATACGTTAAGGGGGTTGTCCTTGGTCAAGTCAAAGAAGGAAGGCCGACAAAAAGACAACGCTCCACGTTCTGAAAAAGAAGCCAAAAGGGGGCAGGTCCCTAAACTGGAAAAAAAGGAAAGGTAAGGAATGCAAGACGCTGAAAGATGGGACGGACGAGCATAAGGCGTGGAAAAGGAAAAAGTAACGTGCCAACGAACTCAAAAAAGTGCAAGTACACAGAATGAGGTAGGAAGGGTTTTCAATTCAAACGTCAGAGATGAGTGAGAAAATGCTTTCTTCCTCGCAAAAGAAGCCTAAGGGGTGGAGGAAATGAGCAAACACGTACAGCATGCGCCACCTATGTCATGTGGGGAGAAAAAAGGTGACAGTAGGGGAAGGTCGTAACAAAAGTTGGCGGAAAGGATATAAGCAATCTAAAGTCAGCACTGAAATAGCAAAAAGAAGGGAACCAAGCACGGTTTGAGAAGGGGCCCTCGCAACCGCAACAATTTGCGACCAGTCAATAACAAAAGTAGAAGGATCCTTCATAGCGCAAAACAATGAGGGGGAGGAAATTGTGTCGCTGGCAAGGAGAACGTACCAACAGAACTGAAAATGTTTGAAATATCACTTGAACGCGACTTCAATGGGGGGGGACAGCACGCCTGGTGGAGGAAAAAAAGACACTAAACGGGATGGGGTCACGAGGAAGAGGGAATACAACTTCAGGAAAAGGTGGACCTGCAATGAATAAAACCAAGACTACAGGGGGGGTTTTCTTCCGACATGCCAAATGACAATGGGGGAGGAGATGAAAATTTCAGCATGGTTTCCCGACGACCTGTTTGGAACTGGAACTGCCTCAGCACGAAGAATTTGATTCTCCGCACCCGGGGGAAAAAAAAAAAAAGCCTGAGAAGAGTATTTCAAAGATTTCACGGGGAACACAGGAGATTTACTCTTTGTTTTGACAAAACTCTCTTCCGCACAACCTGAAAAAAAAAATTGAAAGCTCCACATTGTGTGGGAGGTGACATTCAGAACCATAAGAGGAAAAATGATAACGATGAGGAAAGAATACTTGACAGTTCCAGTAAACAATATGCGGGAAAAGAAAAGCTCTTTACGGGAAAGAAAAGCCAAAAGTACAAAATAAGGGAAAGTCACGTTTATAGCAAGGGGTGGGGGTTGATTGGAGAAAAAATTGTGGAAAAAAAAAAATAAGATGAAGCGAACAAAGCATCCAAAGGGGAGGTTAAACAGAAAAAGACGATGAAGGGAAAAGGGGGGGGAAGGGACTGTTAGAGGAACGGGTGTTACGCAGGTTTTTTCCCAAAACATCAGTTTGGGCGAGGGGAGGAGTTGAGGAATCACGGAAAGAAGGTGGGGGGAGGAGAAGAAAACAAAGGCAACAAGATGAGAAGGGAAGGGGGTAGTTCTCCATGTACGGAAGGGAACGACAACAGGTCACAGTATGAAAACCAAAAGGCAATCATACCTGGAGAAACCACCATAGAAAGGGCAGGAAGAGCAGTCCAAAATGCAAAAAATAAAATTGCCTGGGAAAGGAAAACTGGGGCAGAGGGGTAAGTGCGTATCCAGTGCGAAAATCAAGGGTAAAAACAGGAAAAGAGAGCCAAAAGTTGCCAAGATGCAAAACGGGGAAATGGACAAGTTAGGGGGTCCCTGGACGGGAAAGAAAAGAAGTTTGTAATCGAAGGAACAGAGTCCAAAGGAACTTTCTGCCGCACTGTATGGGGGGGGGACAAACAAAGTTGAACCTGGTTTGCCGGGAAGTGAACGGGAGGAAATTAAGTGTTGAGGGGGTGAGGTTATAACAAAATGGAGGCCACAGAAGCCATGTTAATAGAGCATGCTGATTGATGGGAGAGCATACCTTGTTTGTTCTTCAAATCTGGGCCGCTGAAGTTTGGTCAAAAAAAAACATGAAGCTACACTAAAAGGGGGGGAAAAGGTGATTAATGCATAAGTCTGTTGTGTCAATGGTGAAACTTCGGTCCCCAAGCTGAGAAATGCAAAAAAAACCTCCGGGATACCAGAACAAACTGGGAAAAAAAGGGGGGGAAAAAAAGGGGCATTTCCGGTCCGACGGCTTACCGCAAAAAAAAAATAATCCCTGAGCAAATTTTGTAAAAAAAAAGAGAAGTACAAATCTCGCCCATGGAAATAGGGAGAGGATTGTTCAAAAGGAGGGGGGGCATTCAATTGAACACTCAAAAGAATCGAGGAGAGTATGGGCAGGAGTATTAAAGGGAGGAAAGAAAGCAGAACCTTAAGTGTTGCTAAAACTTCTGGAAGGGAGGGGAAAAAAGTGGAATGGTCACAAGAGATACCCTTCCTGGTTTATGCAATCATGGGGAAAAAAAAGATGGAGATGTGGGAATTTTGTACGGCAGAAACGTGGTATCTTTTCGGTTTGAAAAGAAAAACACGTTGTGGGAAATCCCCCTCGAGAATATGCAATGTGACAAAGTAGGGATGATATGAATCACATGAGGACAGGTTAAAAAAGTAGAATAACCTTGTTAAGTCAAAAAACGGAGAAAGCATGAAATCCAATTATGACACAGAGAGGAAAAGGGAATTCCTGGAAAAGTGAACCACGCCTGGAGGGAAAAAAAAAAAAAAAAATAAACGAGGGCTCCCAAGGTTCCACCAACTCCTTTGCCAAACACAACCACGAGAAGCTGCCAGCCATGGAGGAAAATAGGGAAGAAACGAACTTCGAAAAAAGAAGGAAAGTCCATCTCTCGTGATTCCTAAGTGACCTTTACAGGAAAGCAGTATATACGGGCATATAATGGGGTGAAAACCACCACGGGTGGAGCGGAAGGATTCCAACAGAGTACCATCGGCTCTGAAAGTGGTTTAAGCTCTCTTAGCTGGGACAGAAGGTTTCAGGATAAAGACCCATAATGGGGAAAGTGAGGGACCTTGGAAGGAGAAGTCCCCTAAATACTCAGAGACACGGAAACCAGGAAAGGATACACGGAAGTCTTTCATTACCCCACGTGCTAACCTAACGAAAAAGCCAAACCGAATGGGACCAAGGGAAATCAAGCGTCTAAGCCAATCCTCAGAATTGAGAAGGCCGCAATTCTACACTTCGTGGTTTTAAAGAAGAAGTTACGATTTCTCAGGGAGAAACGAAAAGACAAGGCCACCTGGCAGGGGAGGGGAAGTAGTTTGGGCTGACGACGAGTAGAGAAGAGAAAGAGGGGGGGGACCTTGCTGAAGGGAATTTTTGGGGGGAGTCCACAATGAAAAGAAGTCAGAGAAAAAGAAAAATTTGGAGGATACTCCACCAGGCGGAAGGCAACTGGAAGTTGTGCAGAAGACAGCACGAGGTGAAAAAAGAGAAACACGGCACGAGCCTGGTCAGGGGGGGGAGAGGGAGGAGCATAAAACCAATCGGAAAAAAAAAAGCCCCATAGGACTCCAAAAGCCCAACAAAATAGAGAGGCGGGTGACTATGCCAAGGAGCGATGACCAACGAGAAGAACAACAACAAAACCGGGGAGGAGAAAAATAAGGGAAGAGGAGGGGGGTAAAAAACAAGAAAAGAAAAGAAGATCTATGATTGTAGGTTCCATGTAGCGGGCGAAAAGTGGTTCAAAAAAAAAAAAAGGCATCCTCTTGAGAAAAAACAAGAGAAAAACAACCTAGATTAGGGGACAGGTGGAGATCAACATCAAATCTTTCGGACCGGGGCATCCACTTTGGGGAAAAGAAAGGTGAGTATTCTACCAAGCCCCGTTGGAAACTGGGAAAGGTTTCTAAATTGAAACTACAAAGCACCTGTGGGAAGATCGCAAAAAGAGTATAAAGAGGAAAAGTTCAAAGTCGGAAAAAACGGAACTGGTGAAGGGGGAGAGAACTCAAGCAAAAAACTCCAAGCAGCGAAACACCCAAGTGAGGGGGGAGAGGAGTGCTATATAATGAAAAGAGGTAACTGACGTCTCAAACAAACCCGTGAAGGACAAAGGAGACATTATTGGAGCCATCACGATGAAGAATGGATTTACTTGATTTTCCAACCATGTGGGGAACCAGGGTTTTTCCTTTTATGTAGGGGTACTGAAAATCCAGGGATATCTAAGAGTGTGACATGAAATATGTTCTTTAAACATTAAATCTGCAGGCTCTGGAGCAAGGGAGAAAAAAATGTGAACTTATCCAACAAGGTTTCCAAAACAAAAGAGAAAAAAGAAAGTACGGGAATTTAAAGGTAGAACCGTTGTTACCCGGGGAAAAAGAAGCAGAGCTTGATTACAAAAGAGGAAGAAAGAGAATCTGCTCAGGGGGGGGGGAGGAAAAACTTACTGGCAACGGTGTGGTAACACCCCATTATTATGCAATAATAGGGAAATATAAACCGGGTTGAAAAAAGGGGGAATGGGGGGGTAGCAACCAACCAATGAAGGGTGTGACATGGCGAGAAGGTTCAGTAAATGTTGGGACTCAATAAAAAATCACATAGGGGCCAGAAAATCTAAGATGGTTTGGTTGTTGGACGGGGGGGGGAAAAGGCAGCCGAGTTATAGGAATTTTAAACGGGAAAGAACAAGGAGTGGTTGGGACTTGTAAAGAAGAAAAATGCCACACAAAGCAAAATCCTTGGATTTACAATGCTGAGCCTCTGAGGAAGGGGAATTAACTTTGGACTTAAGAGGAAAGAGGGGGGAACCATGAAATATTACCCGACGGGAGGGGGAGTTTACGAATTGGACTGAAAACAGTCCAAGTTTTGCATGCAAGGGAAACCTAAAGAGAAAGGGAAAAAAAGACAAGGGATGAAACAAACGGCCCAAAGCTCCATTTGACAAGGATCAAGACAACACAGCACGAAGCCACGGGGAGAAAGGGACCAATAAACAAAACCACAAGGAGAAAGAAAATAAACGTCATGCTGGCCGCTTACAGCTTTTCCAAAAATTCCTTGACGTCCAATCGGCAGACTGGTGGGGGTAGATTGGACTCCACAAAAAAAGCGACTATCAAAAAAGGACGAGACTATCGCCATGGGGCCTGGATTTGAAGGAAAGATCGTTTCAAGGTTTGGGCTAAAAAAAAAAGGATGACACCGAAGCTGGGGGCACCGATAATTGGGTGATCCCGGTGGAAGGGGCCAAACCCAGGGTACAAATCATGGTGTTTTTGCATCGTTAACCGCCATGGTTAGACAGCCAAAAGGAAACAATTGCAACAAACCTTGGATAAAGTTATAAAGGCCATAAAAGGGGGTTAGTTGAGATAAGGGGAAAGAGTACCAGAGGTTGAAACACAGGAAGGGGGACAAATAAAATAAAAACAAGATTGGCCTTAGAAGAGAACAGGGCTTCTCCAAAATGGACACTAATGGGATATATCAAAAAACTACCACTCATGGAAGAAGGGGGAGAGGAAAGGGTTCAAACCAGAAGTGTTGACCAACAAACGAAAGAGTCTGAAGCAAAAACAATTAGAAAACTTTGGGGGTCTCGCGCTTGAATGAAAAAACTTTGGAAAACACTCTTAGAAAAAAGGGAAGAAAATCAGAGACGGATGAAAAATTCTTGATCGAGGAATATAACTCGGGAAAGGGGGATTGGAGCCCTGCAACTAATCACACCAAGCCCCCGAGAAAAAAAAAATTAGCCTAGAATTCTAAACCTGCTTAGGGTACGGGGGCAAGGGGAAAGGTGGGTAAAGAATGGGGAGGGAACAGGAAAACGGGCTAAAAGATCCCGAAATGGGAAGTTGGAAAGAACAAGTATAAAATACTATCCCAAGGACAGAACTCAGTGGACGAAAGGGACACATCGAAAAAAAAAAGGGTGATCCTAGCAAGGCCGAAAAACCCCCAGAAACTGAAGCAAAAGAAAAAGGTGGGGGCAAATCAAAAAAAAATACGCAACGCGTCTACAGGAAAAACACAAGAAAAAAAGGAAACCAGGGGGGGGAAGAAAATGGGCTTTTAAAAAGTAAAGGTTGGGTCATAATATTTTGGACAACATGGAGGGAAAGCAAGCACAAACCGGGTCTATAACGAGGTGGCAAAAAATAAGGAGGGTATTGTGGACAAAAACTTGGGGTTAACGAAGAGATGTCGAAAGCGATAACGGTCTAAAATTGGGTAGCCTCCTTGACCATAGTGGAATGAGAAGGACGAGGATGACGTGAAAAGGGACACTCAAACAGAAGAACGGGGTTGGGTGAGATTTCATGCGTAGGTCTTACTCAAGGAGTGGACAAACAAAGAAGAAAATCATATGGGGTAAACAGACCGGAAATACGAACAAAAAAAATGGGGGGGGGAAAAAAGGGGACGAGAGTCACCCTTTCTCCGGATGTCAAAAGCCAAAAAAAAAAAAAGACAAAACGGAAGGACCTGAAAATTAAGAGAAAATGCCAGAAAAGGGGGGAGGACTACCAAGGAGAAAATTGGGGTAATGAAAAAAGAAACGTGGGTGCTAGAAAGGGAGAGTGTACCGGTTGACAAAAAACCGAATTGGAGGGTGCAACGGCGTCCTGCTAGAACCTACACAAGAAGTCCTTATGACTGACAGAAAAACGAAAACGTGACAAAAACCCGATTCGTGTTCGAAAATACAAAAATCTGAAAAAAAAAATTTAGATGGGGGAAAGGGAGCAAATTTCGCAAACTAACGGAGAAACCAGTATGTGCGCTAATGAAGAGACTCAGATTTGGGAAAAAACGGGGGGCCTCGCCCAACGGGTGATGATGGGAGCGGGCGACAACTCTACCATCAGAGTCGGGGGGGGAAGAGGGGCCTTCGTTTAACAGAGAGGGTCATTGTGAGACTCGTGAAGAGAATGTGCTTTGGGAAATAAAAAAAATGCCGCCAATCTTTGAGATGGTTCAAATAAAACGACACTCGGGCCAACCGTACAGTGTGACACTTGAACAAACAGAAAAACTGGTTTCAGGGGGAAGGAGGCGTGCTCAGAGTCGGGGCACCACAAAAGAGGGGGTAGGTGAAGACGATAATGAAGCAGGGTTAGCAAAAAGCCCTCAATCATCAACCTTACGTGGGCAGAAACCTCAAAAACCACTGCGCGGCATTTGACCGTTGAAATGTTGTAATTACATCGGTGCACGCAGGAAACAGGAAAAGCCACTCCCTGAACGGTCCACGAAATCAAATGGATCCCCGCCATCTGGGGGGGGGGGCACGCGTACCTGTAGAAGTGGGGGGGGAGGTTGTCCAGAATGAAATCCTGCCAGAAGGAGTGGATAAAGGGAACGGGAGACGTTTGTTTTTAAGCATCCGATGAACGTGAAACGAAAGGACAAACCAAAGAAAACATTAGGAATCACCCATCGTTGCAGAAAACAGGAAAAAAAAACAGTGGGGGACAGCTTCGTGCACCACATGCAAAAAGGGAAAAAAAGGGAGCAGCGATAACACAACGAGTAAAAACCATGGCCAGCCCTGCGAACTGGGTAAAAGGAGAAAGCC
>Ga0179593_1508926_pt1 | contig 14497 bp, 11 predicted proteins | sample CZODoug2_1_08_16_FD_185931 | JGI IMG/M metagenome (GOLD analysis project Ga0179593, IMG submission 185931) | Vadose zone soil fungal communities from Angelo Coast Range Reserve, California, USA - CZODoug2_1_08_16fungal (PacBio error correction) | ecosystem: Environmental > Terrestrial > Soil >...
GTCCTAATGTGTCCGTGAAAGCGGGTTCCTCCAAGACTTACATCGAGGTGAACAAAGGTTCGGCGCTCTCGAAAAGTCCTAGTCCAAGTTTGCGCATGCCTGCGCCCAACGTCGAAGAAAAAAAAGTTAAAAAAAATTCGGGAGATTATAGGATGATGAGCAAGGAAGGCCGGGGCACAAGGGGGAGCTATTAGTAAATTGAGAGGATGTCGTAACCGAAGCAAGGGATTAAGGCATCCAAAACGGTCATCAGGGCGAGCAATAAGAACTCGTAGTATTGACACACTACGGTGGGAACAGCAGAAGAAACGATAGGGGATTGAGTTAATGATTCAAAAGTACGGAGTCGTTTAGGCTCAACATTTGCTATCGAAACCCAATCAAATTACCGGACCCCGGGCAACACGTAAAAAAAGCTCACAAAATCGCTTAAAACGGGAGGTTAGGAGGGCCACCCCGCAGACTAACACGGCACTCGGAAAAACCTGGTCCTCCTCGTTCTAGTACTACGGAGACTGGCCAAAACCTCAAAGAGGCAGATGGACAGGTCAAAACAATCACCTGCAAGCGCCCGAAAGGGACTGGTCCTGTGTGAAGGGGGGGACGTCCTCGATAGGGGACGACACGACCTTTTGGAGCCAACACGATTGCCACAATGGGGAAAAGGAGGGGTTTCTAAACAATGGGAAACCCCAGCGGTGGAGGTGGGGGAGCAAAGAAGGTGGAATAGATGGGGTCGCAAGAATCCAAAGGTCAGCGTAGAGAACAAGGGATCGCGCGTTGGAAAGGAAAACCCGGCCCACCACTAAGGCACCGAGAAAAAAAGCTCATGTCATGGGGCGTGCAATCACCCGGAAAACAGGAATCTTGAGAAAGGGGAATATAGAGAGTGAGGATGTCTTAAACTGGTCAATAGGACCGGCCCGACGAGCATAAAAAACAGCGAGACGGAGGGGAAGAAGATAGATGAGCTCTATCCGCCAAGAGTGACGATAAGCCCATCCCGGTGGGATAGAGGTCGGAAAAAAACGAGAAAATCAGGGTTCGTCTTCGGTGGCTGGGGCAGGGCAAAACAAGCTTTGGAGGGGATCAAAGTGTTCCATTAAAGGGGCCAGCCGATCCACTTTTGAAACTTGGCCGTCTCCGAAAGTCTTTAATGGGCTTGACCCAGCGATCACAGTGCACAAGGAAAGGACTTGGGGCAGAAAGATTGGGGCTGAAAAATCAGGCTCCCTTATTTGGCAAACAAGAGATAGACAGGCACCCAGGCCCATCGCAGCTGGGGGCTAGGTGATGAGGTCAAGGAGGGAAAAATTGATGGAACTCTTTTAAAAGTGGCGAGAAAATAGAAAGGAGGAAAAGTAAGGCAGAGTTTCAATAGGGGTGATGGGTAGTACTTTTGGGACCCGCAGACCTGATCTTTTGTACGTGCCGCGTAGGCCGGTTTTTGGATGTTAGGAAGTTAAAATCCGGAAGGATTGTACATCCCCCCGTTCCCCTATTTTCTAAAAAAAAAAAGTTCGGCGTCAAGAATAATACGAGCGCCTTCCCAGCAACTTCGCCTTGCCTGAGAGGGGTGCGCAGTTCAGCAAACCGTCGCACGACTATAAAGTCAGAAAAGGAGCTTTCCCTCTGCCCAGGGATAAGGATGCACGGAAAAAGATCCAGACCCAAAACGTGAGGATGGGAAACGCCCTCTGTGGGGCTCAATAATTGCGCAAAATGGACTAAATGAGTAACTCTCTACTAGGGTACCAAGAAAAAACCAGTGATGAAAGGAAACCGACACTGTCGTCCTGTAAGCGCGGCCTCCGCGAGGCGTGTGATATGGACGGCGCCGGGGCATAGTTCCCAGCTCTACCACGCTCTAGTAGTGAGTTGGGGGAAAAGCGGGAAGCGAATCATCTCCAAGGTTGCGCGTGAGCTTGCCGTCAGAGTCCAGCGGGTGGGGGTCCTCTTAAAATAGATCCCTTCGGGACTTGAAAGTGAAAACTTAGGAATTTGGAAAAAATCAACGATGAACGAGAGGGCACGAGGAACAGAAGACATTCCGAACAAGAGAAGCAAACTGTGGAGGAGAGAGTCATCCTGTTAAAAGAAAAATGGTCAAAAGAGTCTCTCGCACTGGAGGCCGTAGGTGCATCTCGGAGTACTTCGGGGGGAGAAGGAAGCCGGGTTGGATCGAACTGGGTCCTTTTCGGGCAAGCCGTAGCCGATGGTGCAATCGAACCGGCGAATCGCTCGGTTTATGAAGAAAAAAATCTATGATCATCAAGTGCTCATAGCGGAGTCGGGATGTCACTTCAGTTCCTCAGGAAAGCAGCCTTGTCCAGAGGTCGGCACGGCATATAACTCATTCGCAAAGGCGGCGGAGAAAGAGGTAGATTAAGAGGAGCGCTAGGAAAGCGGGTTTATAGGACAGGGAAGCTAGGCAAGATTTTCAAGGAAGAGCTTACGCTGGAGCAATTGTCCCAGATGAATCCCCAACAAAAACTACAGGTTCCAACCGTTAATAAGACCGAGAAGGGGCGTTTCCCTGAGCCGACTACATAAAGAGCAGCCCACTTCAAAAAAGAGGAACTCTTTAATTGCAGGGAGCGTGTGAAAATCGAAAAAGATGACAAGCCCAACCGGACAATCCATCACTATGGTCTGTCGAGGAACAAACCTGCCAAGGGAGGCAGCGGTCTGCTTTATTGAAAGAGCGCGCGGGCTTCAGGGGCCACGGGCTAAATATACCGGAAGAGGGACGCACTAGGCGAGGTTAAAAGTCTCTCTTCAAACGACATCGCCCGAGCCTGAGTGACCTTGGAATTGAGTAAAGGAAAAAAAACAGAGGGCCGCTACCGGCCCGACCCTAATCAAATTGCCATTTGGAAAAATGAGAGAACGCTGCAAAAAAACGGTACAGGAAAGAGAAAGGACATCGTACTGTGGCTATGTTAGGGAACATTGGAAATGTGCGACATGTGCATAGACTTTATTCGAGGAAGGTGACCCTCGGAAGTTTATTCCCGAAAAAAAAGCCTCAAACAACAAGGAGAAAAAATATATCGCAAGCTTCCCCGATGGAACTAATCGAGGAGAAAGAACCGTAGTTCACCGAACTCATTGTCATACGAACCACGTCGCATGAGAAACTGCCAGAGTCATACACTAGAGTATTCGATGGACCCGGGTCCGCAAAGAAACTCTACAGCGTCTCGCCTTTTCAAAGATTAAAAAAAACCCGGCGGAAAAGGCAGAAAGGGAAGGCAGGCAGATGGTGGGCCGTTAAATGAAATCCCGAAATCAAATGGCCTGAGGGGTGGACGAATCATGATATTTCTCCATCATAGGGGAGGGGGGTTCGGGGCGCAGGTTGACAAGGAAGACAGACTCGTAAAATTTAAGCACGCCGAACCAACTAAGGGAAAAAGCGGAAATTCATAAGTTACTCAAAAGGGCAGGGGAAGAAAAAAAAATCATATCGCGGACGGACGTTAAAGGTCCGTAAGCGAAAAAAAAACCTCAAGTGAAAAAGGCATGGGAAGGCTGGCTTGGCGCCAGACCAGCTCAAAAAGCTCCACTTCAGGGGGAGGCGGACACACGGTAAGAAAGATTCTTTTTTGAGGAATCTACGGGAGATAAGCGATAAATGGAACCATCAACAATGAGCTCCAAAAGCTCAAAAAGAAATCCAACCTCGCTTCTCAGAAGAAAAAAACCCCGCCGTTTCGGGGAAGAACTTAGCAATAGTAAGGCATCGATAGCAGCAGGAATGACAAGGTGAAACGTTCATCAGGAACGAAGAAACGAACTTATGAAACACTGAGGACGAAAAACAAGGCTAGGCTCGGGGGAAAAACCACGGCTACGGCGGAAAGCCCATCACCTCCCACCGCATACAACCGGACCCCCGTTGCATAGGGGGTCTCGATGGGCGAGCAACTAGGAGGAAAAAACTACCGCAATCGCATAAGACGATCCTCCTTATTCTCTATGCCATAGGGGAGTAATTTGCAAGAAAACCATGGTGGGTGTACTAAACCCAAGGACGGGCATCCTGTCACAGAGAGGCGTTTCCAGCCAGACAAAAACCGGCGCGCGGATTACCCAGTCAAGGCGAGGGGCCAAATAGAAACTCGTAGTAAAAATCCAATCCAGAAGTCTTTCAGCGTCAAGAAAGGGAGGGAAGGGGCTGTATTCGAAGGTGGCATAGACCCCAATCCAACTCCAATCTCGAAGCGTCCAACTCCTTGGAAAAGAAGTGGACAAAACTTGGGCTGGCCACTACTATCAAAACTGAACTAAGCCGGATTACCAATCTGCACCCTTAGAGGAAGGGTGCGTCTGAAGTGGGAAATGATCAGAAAAAGGACGGTTAACTAGCGATTATCGAGCTCGACAAAACTATCCAATTTTGTCGAAGATCAAAGAGGCGTTCATTCCGATTGGAGGATGGCGGAGTTAATCCGGGTGTCAAAGGAAGGGAAAAGTGCTATTATACATTGCTTAGGTATGGAAACGGGACACTCGTTTAGAGCGGAGCAAGGGGAGCATTTCTAAAGGGAAGGCGTCTATTGAAGAAAAGGTTTTGAACAATAACGGGAACTGGGTGGAGTACGAAATCCTTATCAGGCTCTTTTCCAGCAAAATGACTAGGTTTCAAAATCGCAGTAGACAGTACCGGCACGTACATACAAAATCAGCTTCACCGATTATGGGGAGGGGGTCAGCCCACCAATCGACACAGCACCCAAAGGAAACGTTCCCCTCTTTCAGTCAATGATCTGAGGGGCGCAGAGCGCTGGAAAGAGACAAATTCCTTTCCCTTCAAGATCAAGGAGCACTCCGACGTTCATGTGAAGGGGGAGAGTCCTCGTGCGGGTCGCCAACTGTCCCGGTCGAAAAATATCCCAGGAAGGCCGCGGCAATGTGTCTTCCATTTCCGGCCGCCCAAGGGGTTTGAGGGCCAATCGGCTGGGCAGCTTCCCCGACGGCGACGGAACGCCAGTACAAAAGAAGATCTTCCAAGGAAGAACTGGTCACACTTAAAGCCAATGCAAATTAAGATAGAAAAACCAGCACTCCTAAGACGAAGAAGAGTTTCTAGGAGAGTCATCGAGACACAAGGATGGCAAAATTCGTTAACCGCCAGGCAAAGAAGCTCACGACAAACAAGTATACAGAAGATATTAAGAGAGGGGCCGGCAGGGATCAGTGACGAAAGCGCCAGAACTTTTGGGAGGATCGATCAACAAGAGCAAATTCTTAGGTCTAAGGCCGGGTTCTGGTCATCAGGCTGGGAGGTGACCTCAACGTGGGGTGACATGGGACCAAAGGATCCTGGAAATGTTCACAAAGTGGAGGCTCCGCCCGAGGGGACGGGAGTGACACCAGCGTCCTTGGAATGCAGCACGCCACCGCCTAAAAACGGGCCCGGCCTACGGCAGCGCCCGAACCTGTTGGCGCCCGCATAAGATACTTCCCCTTCAAACAGCAAAGGACGAAGGCGCTTACGTGGAATGGATAAAGACGGTAAACGCGGAAAGGGGGGAAGATAGAAAGGAGGGCAAGTATTGGAATATGGGGGCTTTGTAGTCCTAAACGCAAGAACCCGGGGGGGAAAAGCGATTGTTTGTGCAGGGAAGTGCGGGGTCCGCTTCTTGCGCGGGGGTTGGAAAAAAAGGAGGCAATGGAGGAAACGGGAGCCAATATTACCTCCTCAAGGGTCAGAAAGGGCTGTTAACCGTGAGAAAGAAAGAATATAAGGACCCATCGCCTGCACTTTCTGAACGCTGGTTGGAGCGGCAGTTCCCCAGACTCCGCATACATAAAAGCGCAAGTTACGCATAGAAAGGCTTGCACGGAAAAGGAGAAAAGGCACTAGGGAACGAACTTGAGGAGGTACGCTCAAGACTGCACATTGAGTAAAAATAGCAGGAATGTTTGGCTAAGAAAGGAGGACTTTTTATCCAAGAAAGTGAATGTAAGACCACTCACGATCCGGTGTTATCTCTACGAAGGCGAGCGTGACTAATAGGAGGGGCGTCGAGAAGTGTGTTCACGAGAGGGGTTAAAACCCGGTAGAGCGCAAAAAGTGTATCTGTGGGTTCATTCGTATGGGAGAAAGGAAAAGGCTGCAACATTGCGCGTGATCTGGAAAGAGAAAAAAGAGTCTGGTTTGAAGCGGCAGGGATTCCAAACGAAGATGCCTTGGGAACTAACCTGGGGATCCGCTGCCGGGTGGCGATCGGAAGGAAAAGGAATCGATGATCCGTGCAAGCCGGTCACACTTTAATCTGTATGCCATTCTAAATGAATCCTATGTACCGCGAGCGCATCTGTGTCGAAGATACTAGCTGCTAAAGGAGGGGTGCCGAAGATGTCATAGATAAAAGAAAGACGTCCGCCAGGGGAGGCTGTCGGGCGGCAGTAAGTAGCCTGAGACGGGCGGAAAGAGGCAGGGTGCGATTCAAAATCGTAATTATCTCTCATCATCGGCCTGTGGGAATCGGCGGGGACAAAACCAAGAGAGGAAGTAAGGCACGTTTGAATGCTCAGAAAACGGCGGGGATTCTGTCCTAGGGAAGGAGCTAGCTGCGGGCGTGGTCATTCGGGTTGTATCTCAAAGGGCTATTTTAGTATTATCGGAGTGAGAACTTCCCTGACGCTCCAAACCCGACCGTTGCTTTCAAGAATTAACCATCATCGAAGGGAGTTCCAAGGGTTGCCCGATCCATCCGCGCCACGAGCCCTTACTGGTACATGTGTCAGGTTCGTTTAAAAGAGCGACGGATTGACTCAATCACCGCCGAAGCTACGAAAGAAGGGAAATTTTTTGGGGGGGTATGTTTAAACTTTGAGGACTTGTTGTTGAACAATTGGGGAAAGGGACGTCACCGGCCGCCGGCCAAAGTTGGTTCCTGCTTTCTGAGGAGGAAAATGAAGCGCTCGAGGAACCCTCTTGCATAGAGAAAAAAGGGCCCGAGATATGGAGAAAGAAAGGAAGAGACCTGCGCACCCAACAAGCTCCCGTCCCGTCAGCAAAGGGGTCATGGTTTCAAACTGCAACCTCGCTCTAATGACGACCAGACTGATCAACGGGGGCGGGTTGAAGGCAGAAGGGAAAGAAGGGCTCAGGTTAGCGGGCAGAGAGATTGTTATGCAAGGACCTGGGGAAAGTGCAGGGTCCGGATTACAATTATTCTGCCGAAGCGGTGAGAAAATGAGTTGGGGATAAAAGCGGCTATTCTACGAAAAAACGGAGGGGAGAGATCTTATCGACGACGAAACGGACGGAACAGACCATACCTCAAGTGTCATCCGGCAACTTCTCCATTGGTAAAAACGGGAGACCGCATAGACAAAATAATAAAGCAGTGCCAGTGAAGCAAAACGCGAAAAGAAATGGGGGGTCGGAACCACTGGAGGGAAGGGGGATCAGAGGCATACTCATAGGGAAATTAAATCCAAAAACTTCTACGGCAGATGCGCTTGTTTGGAGACTATGAACACGTACGGGTGTCTCTAGGGCAGTGCGCCTGCATTCCAAGAAGACCCCCGGAAGGTGGAAGAAAACGTGGGAAAGGATGAATCATTCCTGTAAGACCTATTGAGGGAAGAGTTCGCGGAAGGTTCGGGGGTCAAGTGAAGTCCACAGGATCAAACGACAACACGTCATGGGGAGCGGGGGTGGAAGAGCAGCTGAAAGATCTCTCCCAGCTTCAAGGAAAAGCGACCACGGACAGAACTCACACGTGAATAAAACATGGAAATGGGGGAGTGAGGACTTAGACTCCAAGCAAGAGGTAAGAAAGGGGGAACCCTTAGAGGCAATAGCGGACAAGTGAAGCGCTTAAAAAACCTCAATCCACCCGGCCTAAAATCGATCCCGGAAATAATCAAGGGAAATATTAGAGAGAAATTCGAATAGAGTTCAAGGACTGTACAATGATGCCGGCCCGCAGCCGGGACGTCAGCAACCTTCTCAGGTAGTGCAATTAAAGAGAATCAATCAACGGAGAGGTCTCTTGAGGGGCAAAACTTTCGGCCACTCAATCAATCCGATCAAAAAAAAAGGGGGCGAATAAAGGCTTTAGAGATAATGAAGAATGATGAGGGCTGACCAAGAAGGGTAAACGCCTGCCTCGTCAGGGAAGCCGCATTCTCTCGGAGTTAAAGAAGGCATTTCCGTACTCCCCAGGTTCAAAGTGATCCAAGGGGACTTAGGAATACGGGCCGTCTCGGAGTTTCCCCTCCAAGAATCTACAACCCTTCGTCGAAAAAAAATCGTGTCCAAAGCTAAGGAAGTTCAGGGAGATGCTCAAAACCGAATCTACCTCTTCGCAAAACAGGCACAAAGCTTTGAAAGGTTACTGATCCGAAAATTAACAAACCGCCAAAAGGGGAATCTTAGAATTGCTTGTAAACAGGGGGGACCACCACTTCGTCGCAAGAAGAATGAGCAAAAAAAACTCAGCCGGTAGGAACGGAGCTACGACCGTATCTCCGTAGTGCTGAGGGGCACTGCAGAGGAGGGCCAAGAAAAATCCACTTCAGGCGCGAGACAGGAAAAAACAATCCTTCTTCAGGGGCGAATGCAGCCGGGCAGAGAAATCCCAAAAGAAAGACGGTTAAATTGAGAGGATCGGAGAGTGAAGATCTTGCATACCGGGTCACATGAAGGGCACAAAATACGGGGAGTGACGCATGGGGAGCAGGCTACACTCGTTCAGAGGGCGAATCTGCATGTCATTCTCTAATTAATTACTGCAGAGGGGGGTTAAGAGAGGAAACTAGGGAAGGATAGGTCAATCCTTCCGGCGAGTTTCTCCATCCTGGCTTTCAAAAAAACCAACCTGGGGGGGGGTCAAACAGACGCTTGACAAAGTCACAATGAATCGGGGGGAACAGAGCTTCAGCTTGAGCGAACAAGCCCCTAGACTCCGGCCACTCATCGGTTCTCACCTCTCAGGGGACCTTGTCCGCATTACCGATGAATTTGACGTCGGCGAATCCCCGAAAGAGAAAGGTCAGACTGGACACGAAGGGTGTGAAGTCCTCGATGCGGGTACACTCAAGTTGTTGGACGGAGCCATTATGACAAGAGGAAATCATGATTCCATTGGACAAAAACAAGGGTGGGCGGTGGTGCACCATGGTATCATGGAAAAGAAGTACCCGACTTTCTAGGAATACGAAAATGTGGAAATACTAAGATTCTTAGAACCCTGAGAAAAATTGCCCGCAGGTCCCCTTAAAGCTGCAAGGAAAGGCGCCAGCACAAAAAGACGAAACTAAGCTTTGCTTGATCTAGCTAGCATGTGAATACGCCCATCTACGGCACATGAAGAGAGGACGTCAGAGCAGACCACTTGTATGAGGTAGAAATATCCATGATACTTTCATCTTGCAAGAGTCGGCCATCCTTGTCTGCTATGAAGCATAGAATCTGTTATCGGATGACATGAGATGTTAGGGAACCGTTTTAAATGTGAGGGGTAACCAACGGATACACTGATTTTTAAACATGTGTCAGGCGAAGATATTAAAAGCGACCACTGATGGCAAAAAAGAAAAGCCTACCGCCTTTTGGGCCGAATTAGACTATTGGCGACCTTAAGTGAAAGTGGGGGGGATACTACCATCTTAAAATTCAGGAACTCGGAAAGTCTGCGGGTGAATTTTATGCAGAAGCGGGAGTTCTGGTCTTCGCTTCAAAAGGGGGGCTTACCGACGACGGAGAAATAGGGGGCAAGGCTCTGATGTTGTGGTGCGTGGGGGAAGCATTGGAAAACTCAGAAGGGTTGAATTCTTTGGGGAGTTTAGCTGCCGGTGGGTCAAAAACTGTTCAGAGGCAAAATGACTTAAGGAAATTATCGATTCCCGCCTTTCCCTCGTTCGGATGGGCAAAACAGGTAAATAGAGGACAAGAGAGCCTGAATCGGCCAAATGCAAAGTTGGATAATCAAGACAAGCTCTATCGAGCCCTGAGGGGGAAAAGATAGACTGTAAAGAACGAAAGATTCACTCACATCGCCCGAATGAGAACGTAAGATTTCTAGAAACGAGCAAGCAGGAAACGGGCATGCTGTCCCAATTCATGACGGAACGAACAGCAGATGTCGAAGGGCGAAACGCGAGATGTCCCAGGATGTCCGAGACACTCAAGAGAAGGGGGCGAAGAACTGATTTAGAGAAGACTGTGTTTATGTAGCAAAAAAGCTATAGCCGGCTCCTGCGGAGGGGGGGGGTTCAATCAATTTTCTCTATAAACGATCACAGCTTTTGCGCGTGGATTTGTCCCAAGGATAGAGGGTTGGCAAGCGGCCGATTATCACCCAGGCGGTTTAACCTCGCCGTGTGATGACGAGCTCCGGTGTCGTAAGCAGAAAAAAGCCTCGAAGATGACATACGTTAACCAGGGATTCACGGGAAGCAAACGGTCATTCCGGAGAAAGACATCAAAACGTGGACAGGAGGACGGCTCAAAAGCGCCGGGACTTCTTGAACCTCGAAGAGGGAGACAGGGCGAGCGGCCGCGGGTTTTATTAAAACGAAGGAGTTTGCCTGTCGTGACCTCCTTAGCCGGAAAAGGGGGAAATAGACCGCGCAGGATCAGAAAGTAGTTAGATCTCATGCAACTAGGGAGTAACTCCACACGTCAACGTGTCGAAAGAGAATCAGCTGAACCTTGTAGTTACTGGGATCACTCGAAAAGGCGTGATGTCGTTAAGTTCTCGGCAGACAGTCTGGAGGGTTGTAGAAGACAAAAATGCAAGCACCAGGGGCATGGTGAACTTATGGGACGTCTTACGGTGGGCAATGTCCCTATCCAGGACTCACCAACCGCCCTCCTTTGGGGAACCTTTTGTGTAAAAGCCAACTCCAGTGGAGAGGCCTGAGACCTGCGAGGAAAGAAGAACTTCTTAAAAAAACTCGTGACCAGATGGAACGGGGGTACGACGGCGCACCTGAGAAAAACCGAGACGGCCCGAACTGCGAAAAGTCAAGCATGAATCAGTCCAGAAAAAAGGGGGAACTCTGGTCGTGAGGAACTGCGAGAGAAGGCGCAAGGACGCGATCACCCTTCAACTAAGCGCCCGTGCAGTTCCCCTCGCGGACTAAGAGGGCCCAGAGAAGGAGTTTCTGGATGGTACAATAAAAACGGGGCAAAAATCGCTCTCCTGCCAACCCGAGGGGAGCACCTGCCGCCGGTTTGGATCGAAAGGCGACGTTGAGAAAGGAGAAAAGGACACTTCCTCGAAGCTAGAAGATATCGTGGGGGCTAACAGTTTTCGGAATTAGACTTGCCGATGAAAAGGGGAGAGGGGATCGGTTCTCAGGAGGTTGCGTCCCGCGGCAATGAAAAGCGAGATACTCCAAACAACAGGATGAGTATGGGGCGCTGCCCAAACGGAGACCGCAACGGAAAAGACTGTAAAAAAAAAAACGTCTCCAGGCCAAGAAAAGGAGAAAGAAGAGCCATCTGGGGGAGACGCTTAGATGGCAGGGGACCTCGCGCTGCTCAAGCTAAGGGGGGATAGCCAAGACAATAGAAAGAAGAAGAACGGGCCTTTGTTCGATAAAAGGAAATCGCGAAGGCCGAGCATTGGGATGAAAGAAGGAGATTAAGTCTGAACAAGCCCGGACCGGCGCTAGGAAGAGAAAATCGGGTTGAAAGAAGGGAGCGCTCACTTGTCCTCACGCACTAAAGCGTCCGTCACTTGGCCGCGGCGGAAATGCGGGTAAAGTACTGCAATAGGGTAAAAAGAAGGGGTCGCGCAGGTTTCGGCGGCGAACGTCAGAGAAACAGCGTCGGCAACAGCGAACCCTTACGAAGAGAAAGGTTGATATCTTAGGGGGGAAGAGCTCTCCGAGAACAACCCACGTAGGTCGGGGCGGGGACACACGTGGGCAAACGAACGTCTTCTTTTGGTAGGGGGAATCGACGGAACATGGCTAACTTAGAATACAGTAATAAGTGAAAATATCAGGAAAAAGGAAGGATCGAGACCACCCTGCCCATAAACACCGCCGTCCGCTAATAAAGAATCAGGCCCGGGTCGTTGATAGAAAAGACAACAAAGCCTTATCTCGGATGACGAAGAAGTGTGACAAGGCTTGGCTTAAACTTCGTTCAAGGTTACATTATCACGATCCATAGAAGTAGAAAAAACGGCTAAAGATTTAAATGGTGGAACCCTAGCGGCTGTCAGTCCACTCCAGACCAATCCTAAGCCGCATCAGCGTAGACTTAGACACGCCTGTCAAAGAAAGACTAATCCGCAAAAGGATTCTGTTTCCAAAGGAGAGACTGGTTCCTGATGAAAAGTCAGGCCGGAAAGCCAATTTAGGTCCAGTTATCCCCGAGGCAGGAGGATGCAACCGATCTCAGAGTGGAAGAGGGGACAGAAACTAAAGAAGCTACCTTCCAAGGGAGGGGAAAACAGACCTTCAATCACCTCCGCGGTAAAAAACTCCCGACCCCAGACGGTGACACTATCAAACGAGAAAAAGCGTGTAGGCTTGGCTCTAATGAGCACGAGGGTCACTACCGGCAGCTGCCAGCTGGCCGGGATACAGTACGGCCAAACACGGCTCGCCACGACTATCTAAAACGCCTCCCGGAGTCCGTGCTGCGGTCGACTCCATTAGGGATGGGGAGGAAGACACTAGCAACTCTGGTAGGACGAAGTTCCACTGGCGGAGAAGAACACACATTCCTAGTCAATTTGGCACGTTCGCCACGTCTGCTCGATCAAGACTCGATCCATAGTCGGCGTATCACTGAAGGGAAAGAATGCTTGCAGTACCGGCAAGGAAAGATCTAATTTCTTGGCCCAGTAACGAGAAGGAAGAAAACACAGTGCAACATGGAAGTCAAGTCTCGTAAAAGGCGCTTCTGTTTTACTCAGGGGGAAAGTGAGGTAAACGAGAAAGGGGAAGTTTGACGCATCCTTCCGGAGCCGTACTCCATTGTCCTCCGGTTACAAAACCTTCCCGAAAGACGGACAGGCACGTACCTCACAAATAAAAGAAAGGTCATTGAGCCGCTCAAAACAGGAGATACAAACAAGGAACCAAATAAAACCCTCCTCGTTCCATTCAGCGGCCAGAAGTTCCTTTGACACATGAGCCAGCTTCGGTCAAGTGCTCACTCACCTTCAGACAACAGGTGGTGAAAGAAATATTAGAAAAAGTCGCGCAAACCCGAGAAGCGGAAAAAGACTTTTTCAAGGTTCTGGGAAAATGAAAAGTGCCTGCCCCCATTGGGGAGAGAAACGACTTTTAAGGAAAGGGACGGAGGAAGATACGGCAAAATGTAAAAGCAGGAGAGCGCGGGTAAAAAGTCACCCGTTGTACACGTTCAGCAAACCGAAGCTAAAAAATCCCCGAGACGACCAAAGATTTGCAGGAGCGGAGAACAAGAGAAGGGTCGTCAACTTCCCGGCCGCGCTCATCTTCACAACACCATCAATAGAGGCGCGCTGCCTCCGTGACGAGACGCGGAAAATCCTTGTATCGATTAGACGCCCGATCAAAGCTAGTTCAGTAAGTCGGTTTTTACTTGGGCCCGACAAGGAAACTGCGTGTGAAGGGGGGGTTCCTCTGAAACAAAAAGGTTGGGAACGCCTATCCAACTGTGCTTAGAAGGAAAGTCAAAGAATTGCTTACACCCGAGACCCGTGTGGAAAAATCACCACCAACGGCCACAACTCAGTGGGTAAATAGAAAACGATTCCGGCCAAAATTGGGGGAGCAAAAAAAAGGGAGTTGGACGAACGTCTACGAAAGTTGCAAAAAACAACGGGACGGGAGCGGTGATGGGAAGGGCACAGACGGAAAGGAAGAGGCGTAGCTCGTCATCTCGTGAAATCAGAGAAAAGAGGGCAAGTTGTCAGGGGGGCTGGGGGAAAACACGGGGGGGCACTCAAAACGTGAAGAAGGGTGAGGTAACTTGCACTTCCAAAAGCTTTCCGTTTTTTTTGAAAAGAGGCTGGGTATAAGTAACCTCGAAAACCGGAGCTTACAGGATTAAACACGTCGTAGGAAGCTGCGATCGCCTTCCAAAAAATCTTCAACTGGTGCGTGGTTTCGATTAAGCAATCTAGCACACAACACAGAAGTTCACGCATGAAATTCATACCCGGCCGTGGAAAAAGAGGCACTATCCGATCATCAAGAATGGAACGTGAGGATGATAAAAGGAAGGGGAAGGCATTGAACGGGGTTCAGGGGGGGGGGGGGGGGTGGGGGGGGGGGGGGGGGGGGGGTGGGGGTGTTGTTGGGTGTACGCGAAGGTTTAAGTCAACGACGAAAGTAGTAACCATGGCATGAATAGAGAACGCAAGCACTCCGGCCGGAGGGGGCTAATCAAAAACGTCGGCAGCGAAGGGTGTCACGGGGGCTACCGGGCGGACAAGAAATGATAAAAATAGCCACGAATAGACCTTGGGGGAGGACTAACTAAATGCTAGGGGGAGAGGACACAATTCTATTCTGTGGGAAT
>Ga0179593_1754734_pt1 | contig 14497 bp, 12 predicted proteins | sample CZODoug2_1_08_16_FD_185931 | JGI IMG/M metagenome (GOLD analysis project Ga0179593, IMG submission 185931) | Vadose zone soil fungal communities from Angelo Coast Range Reserve, California, USA - CZODoug2_1_08_16fungal (PacBio error correction) | ecosystem: Environmental > Terrestrial > Soil >...
TGGGCGGTTGACCCCCCGCGGACGAAGACCGAACCCCAAAGGCGATGCCCAAAAAGGGCTGAGCAGCAAGAGCGGACATCATCCATTCACATCGGGGAAAGACAAGGCGAATGAAGAGTTGAGGAAGGGGGTCAGCAGAGAATAAAGGGTTCGTCAAGGACGGCATCTGCTGACCCGGCACAACTGTGGCAAAAAATCAAGTCGCAAGAGCACTGAAGAAAACGCCGCGGAAAGGAGAGAATTGACGCGAGCCCAACCAAAATTTACGCAAGTCTGACATTACGAGGCGAGAAGACTTTGAGGCCCGAAGCCACGACAAAGGAAGTTCGTAAACAAGGCCGCCGCACAGAAAGCTGCAAGGGTGGGGAAAAACTTATAGGTCAGGTCGCTGCTAATTCAAGAAAAGATCCTCTGAGCCGCGACAAGCGCGAGTCTCAGCGGGGGAACTCGCCGCCGGCGAAAGAAACACGCGGACCCGCAGTCGGGGAATGCTCGAGCGTGGTAAGGAGGACGCCAAGGACAACCGAAAAACCAAAATGCAAAAATCGTACCGGGGAAAGGAAGAGGGACAAAAGAAGCACGCGCTTCTATTTCGGGTGCAGAGAAAACCAAAAAAGGGTATGAAAGATATACAAAAAACTATAACAGGAGGGGGGCGGAGATCAGGTCCCGCGACAGGGAGCAGGACAAGACTATCATCGTTGTCGGTCCGGAGGTACGGACGCCGAGAGAAAAGAGATCGGCAGGGTGAAGAATTTAACGGGGGCGCGGCCTGGGGAATGCTCAGTGGGGAGGGGCGCAGCGAAACTCGATTTGCCCTAAAGCTCAACCAAGCTAACGGGGGGAAGTAGCGGCTTTGCAATACCCGTCAAAATTCGTAAATCAGAAACGCGAAAGTACCAGAGAAAAACGGGCAGCTTGGGGGAGCTGGGGACGTCGACGAAAGGTCTTTTAGGATCTAGCCCAAGCAGTAAGCCGAGTACCACCGACGAGGAATTAAAGTGGATTTGCGACGGGGGAACTGTATAGACTGCCCGGACAGTAGGTGGGCGCTGCGCGATTGCTGGGGTTGGGGGTTAAACAAATCGGTTGCTAAAAGAAATTCGGGAATGGTCCGCAAATCTGCCTAGCGGGAAAATCGAGTGGACTGGAAAAAGAACCCTCAGTTGGGCGAGGTTCAAAGGGTTCGGAGTCGTCCAGAGGTTGATTCAAATAGAAGAAATTGCTGCACTGTTTTCACATAGCGGGGGGGCTCTTGAAACCGAATGGCAGGGTGGGGGCCCGCACGCCCACCGAAAACCAGACTTTCGGAGGAAAAGCGGGGTACTTCAAGGCGGGCATCCGGTGCCGCACATAGAACTCACGTCTACGTCGGTAGGGTCTGGTCCCAAGAGGAAGAAATTTCTCTGGGGTAGGCAGACTAAAGAAGAACAAAACCAGGCTGGGGCGGGTACGGAAAAAGGCTGGCTCTGAACGAAACGGTTATTGGGTGCGCAGGGGTCGGCAACGGCGAAATGCGGCGGAATAGCGCGCACTATCCAAGGGACGGAGCGAGAAAAGGATGTTATTCGGAAGGGAATTCTCATAGAGGAGCTGTCACCTGGACCATTCACACTAGCTTGACGCGCTTCAACCCGCGCCTGGGGCAGTTAGATCTACTAGATGGGCTGACGAAGTCATGGAACCCCAGATTTAGATGGCTGATCCTAGAACGGACTTGATCCAGGGATCACCGAAAAAAAAAAACGACTAATGCCCCCTCGGATCGTCGCGAAGCCCATGGCACAACTCGGATGGTGTCCAATACACAGGACGACGAACACAATGCCTGTACCTTATTCCCGGATCAGGCCGGACATTCAGACATGAATGGGATAACTACCCTGCGAGTACTTGCAATTGAGGGAATGTCGATCATATAAGGGAAAATCCCGTTCTTGAAGGTGTGAATAATTGCGGTTCTGCGTCAGTAAAAGGGGGGAAAGGTACACTAAACTTGGGGGTCGGAACTCAAAGTGAGTTGTGTCCCTATAGGGACCCTCTGGGAAGATTCAACCAGCACGACTCTCGGGTTAGCCGCCTTGTACGGTAAAAGAACTTGAGATCCCCGCGACACCGAAAACCCATAACTTCAATGACTTCGTTCCACTCAACGATCCTTTTGAGTTCAGAATGGGCGTCCTTGAGCTCACCAGTTGTGATTAATTCAACAGCGGATGCTCCGGAAACAAGTGTCCGACTGTCACACTGCGGCAGCCCCAGAAACACGACACAACAAAACACACGACAACAAAATTTAGGAGAGAGGTCAATGACTCAAGGTACGGGGGAGTGGCCCCGGACGACTTCAAAACATCGATCCGGATCTTCGGGTCGGAGCTTTCGATGCCTGCCGTCACGAAGATGCTACCATCCAGGGAAGTGAGGGCCAGGACTACAGATCGTCCGATTTCTGCACTGCGAGCCACCACGAAGATTCCCCGGGGTACTGGCCACGCAGGGAGCACCACCCTGTTTGATGCAGTGGCATCACCCGCGCCCTGAAGGAAAGGGGAATACTGCGGCGGCTTGTTGAGGGAGCGGAAACGTGAACGGCGGGACTCTATATGACGAGGCGACGGGCCTCGCACGGAAAATCCTGAGCTGTAGAATTCGGCCGACACCGAGGAAGGAAGTTGATGGTCCCGGTTCGCCCAGACCTAAAGATATGACGGTCATCCGGTTGAAGGTCGTGGGCATTGCAAAGGGTAGGAAAGGCGTCCCAGTCAACTGAATAGAAGGTTGCGGCTAACGTCCTGAGTGCTTCACGAGGGTACGTTCCCTAAGCTCGGAAAATGATCTGTGACAGGTAGGCGCATGGCGGCCGTGAGAAGGAACACTAAGAGGTTACGCTGAGGTCAGTGGTTGAGCGTGGCGTAAAGTCCGCGCTCCGAGAAAAGGAAAGGGGGAAGTTCCGCTTGCAAGACAAGCGACCTCGGACGAATACTACGTTTGAGCAAAGAATAACATGTCAGGTAGCCGGTCATAAACAAAAGATGGTCGCCACTACGAGCTAGAAAGGATCCTCTGGGGCCCCGATCCAGGGGTCAAGACAGGGCAGGCGACAGAAAAGAAGCTACCGATGACGGTTGAGGAAAGGGGAACCTAAACGGTGTGTTGCCATAGAATGGTGGACGACATCGGTGTGGGAGTCGCCGAGAACAGCAAAAGGTCTTGGCGATGAGCCTAACAAGCTCCAACTTTAGAAGCTAGAGGATGAGCTGTCGATATCTTAAGATCCGTCCGCTTGAAGGCGATCCCAAAAAGTCGGCACCTCGTGTCACCGTGAGAATCCGGCGGGCGGAAATTCTTCACGGGAGAGGCGCGTCGTCAACCAGTAGGGAAGAAGGGATGGCGGCAAAGGACCTGCGAAAGGAAGGGCTGAAAAGGCGCCGAAAAATCTTTTTGCTATGACGCGTTTTGCCGGGGCACAATTATCTGAAGCAATTCCGATGAGCACGGGAGAGGCTGTCTCGCAAGTCAGCAAAAGGAGGAATGTCGGCTTCTCCGAAAAGTGCCGAAAACAATCAAATAGCTGCAAAGAACGGGAGTCGTCCATAGGAAGGCCTCCAGGCGAATGATGGAAGAACCTCAACGAAGTGAGGCGACACGACGGGTGGTTTGAAAGAAGAACGACGGAATTCAACTTGGAGGTCGAGGCTCAGTGTGGGAGGGGAACGGCATCCGCTTAATTCACAACGGGGCAAGGTCCGAAAACTCTACAAAAAGAAATAATGTTAGGAGTGCGGGGTAGGGTGCCCCATCAACTGAACTGGGTCTCATCATGAGGACGCTCATGAGTCTTAAAGCATGCGCCGTGAAAGAGAGCCTCGTATCACGTGCCTCGAACGGACAAAATCGCCCTCAGAGGGCAAACTCGCGTGCAGATGGAGAGGGTGTGCCCAACATGTGTGAGTATGCTTGCAGGGGGTGGGATGGAAAGCCGGTATGGAAGTGCGAGGCAGGCCGGACGAAACAAAATCGGAAGATCTGGTCGGTAGGGTAAGCACCAAGAAATGTCCTTTTGAAACCTCAAGTGTCAAGAGACGGGAGACTAGTTTAAAAGAACCTCCGAACGGATCGGATGGGAGAATAAACAGGGATCCTGAGCGCGATGCTTTGAGACTAAAAAAAAACGAGGTCATGAGATTGGGGGGGTCGCGAAGTTTCTTTGGGGGGGGTCTTAAAAAGCCGGGGGATTGGCGTCCCAGTATCTACGAAGAACCTCAGAACGAGCGCTGATTAATGGAAAAGGTGGACGGCGACGACGAAGATCCACTGAGTAGCGGAAGAAGGATAGCGGTATCGTTGAATTAGGTGGTTTTCGGGAAAAAAAGGGCGGAGCCGACTCCGATACGTCCAGGCTTTGGAAAAAAAAGAAGGAAAGGGACGTCCGGTGATCTGTAGGAGGGTGTCTCCGAAGAGAACAAACACTGATTCAAAAAAAGGGAAAAAAATCAACGACAACGGCTGTTGTGCATAGGGCTAAAGGCCCGCAGGGTTTACGAAATAAGCAAAAGCTAATGAAAGAAAAAGGTCGAGAACGGTAGGACCGCATTCTGATCGACATGACTGCTCAAAGGGGGGAAGAGAGAAAGCCTGGGCCCAGCTGATGTCGGGATTGCGGGGGGGAGGGGAGAAGAACCGCGTTGTTCTGCGCAACTGAGGAAAGAACGCAAGGCTTTGGCATTCTTGGAAAATATCAGAAGGGGCAGTCCGCAGTTGATCAGAAAAAGGGAGCAGTTGGCTCAGCGCGCGCAGGAAGAAAGAGCAGCCCATCAAGAAGCCTCCCAAATAACCGGCGTGCGAGGAAAACATGAACTGATCGGCGAAATCAGTACATCTCGTCGAAAAAAAGATTGGAGGCTTGGGAAGGACACAGTCGCGGACCGACTTGGATTTCCTGATACAGTACGAAGAAAGAGAGCTGAGGCAAAGTTGGCGCAGTCTCTAAGCAAAGGAGAGCCTTTTCCAAAAGGACGAGGAGGGAGGCTGGGATTTTTGCAACGGGAAGGAAGTCCGTTGACGAAAAAGGACCTTGAAAGAAGACTATTGAAGGTGAGTGCGCTCGAAAAGAGAAAATCGTTTCGTATGCGCTGCGGAGAAAAAAATACTAATTGGGAAACCAGCCGAACACTCGAAACGGCCGGTTGGAGAAAGGGGCACAGGCCGGAAAAAAATGCGGGGGCGCAGCAAGTCCAACAAAGGTTGCTCAAGAAAGGGAAAGGTCGTTGAGGGGGGTGGGAGCGCGACCCCCGGCCGACAGTCCAGCCGCGGCCGTACAAAAAGAAAAAAAGGGATTTTCCCAAAGGAGGAAAAAACCTAAAAGCGCGAAATCAACCCTCAATCTGAAAGGAAAAAAACTCTGAAATGCAATGAATAAAGTGGGGAGCTGGTCACGAGAGAGCGTTTCCTGGACGAAAGGGGGGGGAGACCACTTTTCTGCTGACAAGAAAAAGTTGTCTACGCAACTTCAGCATGAGAGGGGAAAAGAACGAGGAAGAGGGAAGCTATATAGCGGGAGAAAACAAAGAAAACCTGGTGCTACGTAGGGATAATACTAAGATCGATAGATACCGCGCAAAGAAACTTAAGGAAGTCTACAAAAGGAAATAAAGCCGCACAGGAAACAAGAAAACAAAATCCCCCTGGTCGAGGGCGGCAAGTTGAGAAGAAGGAAGGAGAACCGCAAATCAATGCACCAGAAAACAATGCCGTTACCAAAGAGAGATCGAGGGGGCAACACTCGAGTGAAGCAAGAGAAACTCTATTAGCAAACCGTTTCGGAAACTGCAAAAGTCGGGAAATTGGTAAGGGGCCTATATTGAGTACGAGCGAGAGCCACCCACCGAAGTCTCGTCTTGAAGAGGAAAATAAAGGCCGCGGGTCAACCGGGAAAAGCCGCGGCTATGTCCGTTTAAAAGAGAGAGAAACGAACAGGTTCATAGGATAAAGCAAACGTAAATCTTCGAGGGGCGGGGAGGAAAGAGGGGTTTACGCTGCGGGGAAGGAACGACAAAGCGCTCAGGAAGGCACGCAGGGCGCGGTCAGAAAAGGAAGAGAAAAATACCTTTGTCCTCCATTGAATCGGTTCCGGCGCCTGAAAAGGGGTTGCTCAATTCTGGTCTCACGCGCAGCGCTAAGGAATCGCGCCGCGATCCTTTGAAAAGAAGGTTTTGGGAGGAAGATCATCTCATGAAGGACCTCAAAGTGAAAGCGCCTCTGACAAGGCGAGAGGCACTAAAAAGACGCATCTTGGGAGAGGGGGACGGTCGGAAATTGGTCCGACAGAGGGGGTGGGTGACAGAGTTTCTCCGAGGGAAGGCCGTAAAGTACCAGGCTTTGGGGGGGGAAGGGGAAAGGTTAGGGACATATAACGCGATACTCCATATCGTAGAGGAAGATGACTTTTGTTTCAGAACATCTTGGGGAAGGTTCAGCAGAAGGGAAGGGGACGAAAGACACCGAGCAGAGAGGGGCAAAAAAAAGAAGGAAAGCACCTCTGTACGGTCTCAGACGCGTCCGGTCTGGAGTAGGGAGGGATGTCGGAGACGGCGGAGGCAGCATCTTCTGTGTGGGGGGAAACTGTTGGTGTGGAGGGGAGGGACGGAAGAGGGAAAAGGGGGACAGGGGTCTCAGAAAAAACCAAAGACAACCGACATTGGTCGGAGAAGTAAATGGCGCCAAGGTCGCGAAAAAGAGACAACATTGAGTGACCCGGTGGGGAGGGGGGGCCAGAGTCGGGGAAAAAAGAACGAACGGCTGGAAGGAAAACGAGCTCAGCTAACCCTCGATCGAAAAGGGGGGGAGCTCCCATCTGGATCATGCAAAAAAGAGGTTGAAGTGGCGGGTAGGAAGGTAAAAAGCGAGGAAAAAAAACCACTACGTTATTTGTACCCTCCGAAGGGGGACAAACGTCGCTGAGGATGGGGAAAAGGGTGCCCGCCTCGTTTATGGAGAGCGTAAAAATCCAGCTTACGGAATAAGAAGAGAAAGACAAGAAGCGCAGGTGCATGAAGAAAAGAGGTACATAATCAGATGAAAAAAAAGCGCCACTCATTTCAACTATTTCTGATGGGAAAAATGACGAAGGTCTATGTCTCCGCTGGAGGAGAAAAAGGTAAAAAGGGAGAAAAGGCCCTCCGCCGCCTTCAGTCCGGAACTATAAAAAACTCCTTTATTAACAGCAACCGGCAACCAAATAGGGGGGGGAAACATGTACCCGGGAAAAAAAAACAGGCCGTTGCCCATTCCTCCATGAAAAGAAGGGGGCACCTATACTAACCACCTTTTAAACCTAGCAAGATGCCTATTGTAAAGTAAAGGGGATGAGGGTGGGTTGGAAGGGTTCGTGAGGAGTAAAAGCACTTCCGTATAGTTCTTGGAAGGGGAAACGATCTGGAGAAAGGGAATCCAGTGCGGTGTTTTGAATGGGGAGAAAAACCCAGATCCGGAGAATACAAGAGCATTTTTACAAGATTTGGAGGAGAGTGACCTGTTAGTATCAGGGGAGGACTAAGGCGAAAAAAAGGGAACATCATCCCGAGCCCAAGACGGAGTCGATGACCGCTAAGATAAAAAAAGTGGGGCCCGGAGCAGAGGGAGGGACTTCAAAACAAAAAAAGAAACCCCTTGGAAAGAAAGGAAGGAAAAGCTCACGTATCTGCCCGTGGTTTCAGTACGCCTAAGGTACTCAAAAAAAAAGGAACCGGGAAGAACCACGACCACAACCACCAAAAGGTAGCCAACACTCCTCAAGGCGTTAAAAAGAAAGAGGAAGGTCAGAAAGAAAGATCGATCTAAAAATCACGGCCCTGGGGAACTAGAAAAGAAAGATAAATGTCTCTGCAGTCCAGAAAGGAGGAGAACTGAGATCGCCTGTTCACAAGTGCAGCAATTGGGGGCAATGAAGGAAGCGACGAAAAACCTCGACAGAAAGGGATCGTGCAGTCCCTGCAGAAGACCGAGATCCCCTTCGTCAAAAAGGGTCAAGACAGTCTCTACACCACAAGGTGATTCTGGGTTTTCGCAAAAACTAATCGACCGCAAGCCGAAAGGGAAGCAGCGGCAGTCCGGTTAAAACGTGAAACGAAAGGGGAATACGGAGGATCAAGGGAAGGGGGGGAAGTGAAAAGCGAAACCTGGGACTACAGTAGGATAACAATCCAGGAATTGGAGGGGGGCACAGGAAAAAAGAAAATAGACGTGCCCGCTGAAAAGCAGGACAGTCGGTGGGGATAACTTGGCTCGAGGTCGCAGTAGAGCGGTCCCCAGGAACTATAGACGAACATTGGGGGGAAGGGTGGATCTCAGTGCTGAAAGGGCAAAAGGGGGTAGGACCCTATACGTGAGGGGGGGTGCAGTGATGCATCCTTTCTCATGGTATTAAGGGGGAAACAAGGAGGAGGGCGATCTATGTACATTTTGGGGAATGTGTGTCGATGAATAATCTATACAGGAACTCCTTCCCATTGTGGGGAAGGGACGTGCAGAAAAAGGTCGACAGTCAGCGATAATAGCGAGAAAATAGAAGGTGGTACAAAGCCCAACCAAAAAAAAGGAAGAACTTTTAGAAGGAGCCGGAATTCAATCAATCGGGAAGCTGTGAGAAAGAAAGAGTACCATCATAAGGGATACGCGGGGTGAACAAGAACCTAGGAAATGTGAAGAAAACAGGGAGGCAGAAAGTGTGCAGGAAAAATGGGGAGAGACATCGTTGTGGGGGGAAAAAAAGAAAGGAAGACGAGTTCTTTTCGACGATATAAGAACAGCTCCTCTCTCTCGAAAAAAACGAATAGATAGGTGGGGAAAGGAATACGAGATCGTCGCAAAGAAACCCTTTAGACTAATCCCCCCCCGAGGTCGACCCGGGGCGCACTGAAAGGGGAGTCAGGAATGAATTGGCGGAAATCTATTTTGGAGAAAGAAAGGGATCTTACGGAAACCCCTGGGGAAGGACGCAACTGATAGCATTTCTGAAGGGGCTTAGGAAGACAAGTCTGGTCTATGAAAACTTTGAAGGAAGGTTGAAAGCGGGCGCAACCTGCAATTCCGTTAGAAGGGGAGGCGAGCTGGAAATGCTTGTCTAGAGCCAAAAAGAGGGGTGGGGGTAAAAAGGAGAAAGGTAGCGAAGGACTTTTTCCGCCAAAGAAAGAAACGTTGACTAGAAGGGGAGGGGGGAACTCTCTGGGAGGGGAAGGAAATCAATACCAGGACGCCCGCCGCTGACAGGGTGAAAACGTCTCGAAAAAAGGATGTTCTGAGGGAAAAACAAAACAGTGAGGCAGCAAAAACTGGGGAGGGAGAGAAGTACAAGCAAAAGGGGGGGGGAGAGGGAGTGGCACCGGGATATCCTGAGCGCTGCCGGCCACAAGGCAAAGCGAAACCAGCCCCATAGTCGATGAATCGTGGGGGCAGGGGAAATGTTTACGGGGTTTCAAGAAGTACCAGGGTCGCCGTTGAAAAGGAAAAGATCATCCGTATAAAATCCAGCATGTCTCGCACGGGCGGGAACCAAAAAAAACCGAGCCTGAAATTTTCCTTCTCCGGAAAGGAAGCCTTCAAGCTAGAAACGGGCTGAATGGGATAGCCCCGAAGAAGTGACGAAGACTTACCGATAAGGAAAGATGGGTCGAGAGGAAGTGGAAAAAAAATCTAAAGGAGCTAAGAGGTCGATGTCTAGAAGAAGAAGGACTAAGGGGATCCATCATTCGGGAAGGGAAATGTATATCGAAGTGGAGTCCAAATTTCCGAAAGAAAAAGGAGGGGATCGATATTAATAAAGGAAAAAAGGTAGTACTGTCAGGATATGAAAATGAAAAGAGGGAAAAGCATGAAGTGTGGGGCGAAGTCGGTTGGTGTTTGGGGACTGCCGGGGGGGGGGTCGTCCCATTCAACGGAAAAAGGACCAATGGTTTCACAGGCGGAAGAGCAAAGAGCTTGAATGGATTGAAAGCAGGGAACAAAGTCTATTGATCCCGACAGGGGAGTACCAAGATCAATCAGGCGGCGGTTAAAGGGGGGGGTGTTCGTGTCGCTTGGGAGGAAGAGGAAAAACGATCATTCCCTGCGGTCTTGGAGAAAAAAAAAATTCCGTAAGAAAAGCGACCGGGCGTGAACACCTAAGGAGGGAGGGATCCCAAACGCCCTTATTCCAAGTGAGCATACGAAAAGTCTTTGACGACAAGGCAAAACTAATCCGGACCTAGAAGAACGCCCCAAAAAGGAGATGAAAGACAAATTAAAAAGAATCAAACGAGGCCTCTGAGCCAGGAAGCAGGGGTTACGAGAGGTACGAATCTATGAGAGGAACGGAGGGCAGGGGACACGGAGCAGTAGGGGGGCCGGGCTGAAAGGTTGCAAACGCGTATTGCACGCCGCAGGGTTGAAACATGCATGCGGACACCGAGCAGAGGGGAGGGCGACCAAATGATCCTTCGGGGATCCAAGGGGGAAACAATCGCAACCGAGGAAAACCGAAAAATAATCCCAGTCGAACTGCGGGGGAAAGAAAGGAAGTAAAGATGGACCGGAGTCGGAACTTCGACCTTGAGGGAAAAGACTGAGGAAAGAATAAAAATATTGCCTGCGGACAAGCGGCTCCCGCCCCGAAAAAACGGTCCAGAGTCCCATCGCGCGTTGAAAAACTTGAGGCCAAAAAGGTAAGGGGGAGAAGCCTCCGGGAGAAGTGGACACCGCGAAGAAACGGGCGGTCAGGCAGGCCCGGGGAAAAAACCTCCCGTCAGGCCCGGTGAGGAGGAACGGAGTCAAAAAGACACGGAGATAGCAGGTCCGAGAGAAAAAAAAAGGACCCATCAAAAACGGCCTGCTGGGGCCGGAAAAGCATCTTCGCAGAAGGGGGGGAAAGGTCCGCCCGATTTCGCAAGGGGGGGAGTTCAGGGGCTCGAGGGGACCCCGGCCAGGCGCCGCCGCAATCAAGCAAGAACAAAAGGTATGGCCCCACAACGTGGAATCAGCCGAAAGGGGAAAAGGTTCTGCCCTCAAAAACGAAAAAAATGACGCGAAAAACTAAGAGGCAATAATGCGTGGGAAAGCGAGGGGGGAAATAAAAAGGCTCTTGCTGCGAAAACTCCTAGACGCCGGCAAACCGATGTTCAGTGTGAAAAAACAATCAAGGGATCGAACAGAAAGAAAGCTGAGGAACAGGAGAGATTAAAGGGAAGATCAGGCGGGAAACCCAAGCCATGGTACGGAGAGGGAAAAATGGACTTACGACGTCTCGGGAGATACCACTCCAGACAAAGAAAGAACAATTTCGTACAAATTTAAGGGGAAAGAAGAAAGCTAACTTGTCGCGCAGTCAAGAAGACAGTGGGCGAAGATAAAAAGCAGACAGGGAGACGGCGGTCTTCCAATCAAAAAAAATCGCTGCTGGGGGAAAAAATCGAAAGAACTGAACGCGGAAAGGGGGGGGAAAGAAAAAGGGACAACCGCGCGACCCACGGCCAAGTCGGAAAAAATGTTCGAGAACAGGGCACTGCTTCCCTCCACCCACCGACTGAGACGTTCCGGGATTCCTGACCGCTTAGCAAAAGGAGCGACGACGAAAAAGCGGGGTCCTGGTTTGAGATCTCTAACAAAAGAGGAAAGGGAAAAGAAGGACCCGATAGACTCATGGGTCAGGGGAGATTTTTCATCAACGCAGGAAGAAGTAAAAAACCGATATGTGTGGGGGGGCATTAACAGCCTCTCGCCAGCATGCCTTGACAGGGGCAGCGGGTCCTTTCGAGTTTGCAAATTCGACAAAGCGAGACACTCAGCGAGTGTTCAAGAGAGAGGCTTGGTCACGTTTGGGTAAAAAGAAGTAGTCGTCCGATCAGGACGTCAGAGGAAAGAAGAACACGGAAAGTCGACCGACGCAATTTGCAGCTTGCGTGCGAAGTGGGGTTCGAAGAGGGGGAGGTGAGTGGCGACGGTCTATGGAAAGAACGGGAACCAGACCTGAATAGAAAGGGAAAGGATGTGGGTTTTGAAAGAGGGAACGGTCATATAGACTGGCCCACTGAGAGAAAGGGGGGAGGCTATATTCTCATTGCGTGGGTTTTTGGTAAACTTGTGCAGTGGGGGAGCATAAAGGACGAACAAGGTCGCAAAAGAGAGGGAAAAAACAGAGGGGCTTGCGAAGGGGAAAAGAGGAAGGAGCGCTTGGATCAATCTATGACTGCAGATTGTGGATTGTTTGATGAAAAAAAATCCGACTGGAGAGTGTCTCAGCAAGGGTTCACATAAGGGTTGAAGGGGGGACCTAAGGGACGGCCTTGCAGGTGGGGGGGGAAGGGGGTCAGCCATAAAAAAAAAACGCCATTGTCTGGCGTAGAAAGGGAAAAGGGACTTCGCAAGGAATTCAAAAAAAAGTCTCACAACTGAAGAAGACCTGCGGTACCGATGTGGGGGGGTCAAGAATAAGACTATCCTCCTTCTGGTAGGGGAAGCAAATCGATCATACGCACCGGAGAAAGATTAAGGGGAAGCGCCGTAGATGACTCAAGCCGACCCACGGTAGGGGAAGAAGGGGAGAAATGGGCCAGACTTCAGAGAACCGCCTCACTAATTACCGGGGGGGGGGCCCGCTCAGACTCAAACGTCAGAAAGGGGAATTCTCCTTGAAAAAAAGTGAAGGGTCTAAGAGAGTTGCGCTGTCGAAGAATCCCAGAACGGTCCTCCGCAGAGGACGCCACAACAGTGCAAGGTATCTAAGATGGCAGGAAAGAAAAAAACGAAGTCCTGTGACCGCCAATTAGGGGGAGATTACGGGATGTCAACGCCTGCAGAGGAGGATCTCGATGCAGAACAAAGAACCGAAATTATCATCCCCTCCTACCGTCCCATTGAGAGAAAAATCACCAGAAAATGACAGAATTAAAAGGCAAATCTAAAGGGAGACTAAACGCAACGGAAAGGTGTATCCCGAAACTTCAAAGACCTCCAGTCCTCAAGGAGGTTCTAACCCGGCTCGGCAAAAAAGGGGGAGAGAATGGAAATAATTCGAGGGGGGGGAAAAGATAAAGGGCGACATTGTGGGGATGAGCTGTGACGTCGTCTAGTCCTGCCTCTGCTGGAAGAATTAGAACACTGCCAGGGGAAGGGGTGCGCACGGACAAGGGATGGATGGAAAGTAGTAGGGGACACCCCGAGAAGGAGGGGAAAAAACCGATTTTGACCCAAGGTAGTAAGGTGATGGGGGATGACGAAAAATGGACGGGACTAGTCTAGTGGGCCAAAGATACACCAAAACAAGAGCGAAAAACGCCGCAAAAAAAGCGAATATGAGGACAGAATCAGGTAGGGCTCAGGATCAAAATCCTTGCCCCGTCCCAAGTGAAGGGAACTTTCCAGAAAACTTGGAGTCTGCCCGGTGACCACATGCTACAAAGACTGAAACCCGGAAAAAAAAGCCCACGACCCACCAAAAAAATGAAGAGGAAACAAGAGGGAAACTCGTGGTCCCATGACGAGGCTCGCCTGCAGGGACCGAGGAGTCCGGGCTCGAGGGTCTTAATTTGGGGCGAAAGTCGATCTCCCCGCACTCCTGAGGAGAAACAGCCCGTAGGGTAATCCGAACAGAGACCATATCGTCAAAATGGAAGGCCTTCAGAAGTCCTTCAGAGGCGAAAAAACGATCAAACCCGGCTTGAGAAGGGGACGAAACTCAGAGGGAAACCAACCGATGGGAAAACCAATCACCCTTCTCCGCAATGAAAGAACCTGACAAAAAAAAGTAGTTTTTCACGTCCGTGGCTGGGCAAACATACGGCGGCCTGCCCTTAGATGGTGCCTCCAAGAGCATCCTGCAAAAAAGACGGAATCGGGTGAAGGGGAAAACGGCTACCAAGAATCAAATCCGTTATGGCAAAAACCTTGCGGTACTGGGGCCGCTTCCAAGGGGGATTTGGGGGGATAACTTGAGCTTGGAAGGGGAAAACGTCAGGGCCGAAACAACATTCAACTTAGAAAATCAGCAAAAAAAAGGATTCTTGAGAATCATACGAAAAAGCGGAATCGTTCTGGGGGAAAAGAACGGAAGAATAGAACTCTCCTGCGGTTTCGGGAATGACGTAAAAAGTCTAGTTGGGGAGAAACTGAGGTCAAACAGTTTGGAGGGGCATGGAGTACCTTCTCATCAAGAAGGGCCTTCCCATCCTTTTGGCATTGGAAGCGGACGGATCAAACAGGAACAGCGCTATCAATCAGGGAAGGGAGAAAAAAGAATGTACAAAAGGGGGGAAGGAAAGGGCCATAAAAATTTGGTCGCCAACTCTTACGCCAGGACGAGAGTCCTCAACGGGATAGGCAGAGAAAGAAGAGTAGAAGCGTAAACTCCGAGAAACGAGTTACGTTCAAAACCAATTTAGCTCAAATCCACGGGGGTTACTCGGGATCGACATCGGTGGGGTTCGCCTAGAACTCGGGGTGGTGAGACGAGAAATCGGGAAGAAGG
>Ga0179593_1714941_pt1 | contig 14495 bp, 17 predicted proteins | sample CZODoug2_1_08_16_FD_185931 | JGI IMG/M metagenome (GOLD analysis project Ga0179593, IMG submission 185931) | Vadose zone soil fungal communities from Angelo Coast Range Reserve, California, USA - CZODoug2_1_08_16fungal (PacBio error correction) | ecosystem: Environmental > Terrestrial > Soil >...
ATCTGTAAAACCTTACCGGTTGAGGAGTGGTCGGCGACAAAATGCTTCACTGGGCAGAATGCAAAGAACAGGAGAAGGGGGTTGGCATCATCGAGGTGCCGAGGAACCGGGAGGGAGATCTAAGGATGGAGTCGAGGCAAAATTTCAACTAGTATACATGAAAGGGAGGGCTCCGGGGTCGGTGGGGGGGGGAAAAAAAGGACGTTTTTCGCTCTCAACACGTGTTGGAAAAACGGAAGCGGTAGGGGGCGGGGGAACCGGTTGTGGGGGGGGTTTGGGGGGGTGGGGGGTTGGTGTTGGGGGTTTGGTTTAGGGGAGAACTTCTACATGCTTTAGAACTGTCCGCTTTGTCTGAAAAAGCGGGAGGCAGGGAGAAGGTGCTCGAAATCGCCAGGTAGATCCCAGCGGAAAGCTTCTCCTTCTTAAGGAATCGCGCACGGATAGAAGGGTCCCAAAAAGGGGCAGGTGATGAAAAGCCCTCAGAAGAAAAAGCATGAAAAAAGGGGAATAGAGCGAAGCTCAAAATCGCGGGGCACGATCTGTTACGGAAAAGGGGGGATGGATCGAAGCCCAAGAGTGGAGGGTGGAGAAATCGGTTTCGCCTAGGAAAAGACGGAGTCTCTATGAAAGAACATAAAACTTGACGGAGAGGTAGGGTGGGGATGGAAGAAAATTACAGAACAAGGACGGGACCGTGACACGACAAAAAAGGTTCAGACCGGGTATAGGGCAGTCATGAGCAGGGAAAAAGGGGCTTGAGGGGTCTCGCAGAATTGCAAAATCATGGGGGGGACCGCGGCGAGAACCCAAGTAAAAACCGCGGCAAGTATGAAGAAAGTTGCCCAGGAGGGGGGGGGAAGAAGAGACCCTATGGGCCGAAAAAAGGGGGGCTTTTTAGAGCATCATTTATGAGGGGGGAAGGGGATCTGATCGTGAAAAACCCCAAGTCAGAAAGGAGTGAGGGAGGCCAATTTGGCGGGGCGGGAGGAGGAGGTCAGAGTCTAGAAGGGGAAGGTCAAGATCGGCGGGGCGGCATTATCACCACGGACTGGACGAATCCTGGACAAGAACAGAGGTGGGAAGGGACCGTACGACGCTAGACGAAGGGAAAAAAAAACAATGTTCCATCATAGCAGGGCGGAGAACCTGAAGGGGGGGGGGGGGGGGGTTAAACAGAAACTGTCGAGGAGCCAGGTTCGAAGGGGGCGAATTCTCGCTTCAACCAAAGGGAAGACTCTTTTACTAGATCACGACGGAAGAAAATAAGTATGATGGATGAAGAAAAGAGGACTGAAAGGCAGCCCCCAAGCAAAGCGGCTCTAGTTAGTGCAGGCAGCTATAAAGGGCGTTGAAACAGGCGACGAAAGGAAACGAGGAAATCATGTTTTTCTCTTCACTGTGGGTTGAAAAAAAACTTGGAGGAGTAATCTACGCAGACTAAAAATCCCCTTAGGGACGTCAAGGAGTCACTTTTTCCGACAAGAAGGGGAAGGTCGTTAGAAAGAAAATTGTTGGAAGAACACTGGGAGCGGGCAGAAGGGGGAAGGGTCAGGAAATAAAAGAAGGAGAGTTCTCTATAAGAGGGGGTCCAACTGAAAAAGGGAAGGTAAAACAAAGAAAGGGATGTCTAGCTGAGTCACCTTGTACAGTCCGAGCAAGGAACGCAACTGTGAGAGTGGGGGGGGGGACCCTCCCAAAAAAAAACGGCAGAAGGGTGCCAGGGAGGCTTATTGAAATCGATGGGGAAGGGCGACAAGCGGGCCGGAGCCCATTGTACGGGAGGGAAAGCGTACCTAACGTTCATGAAAAGTGTGAAAAAGGCCGGAGGAAAAAAATTGCCTGAAAAAACTCTGCAAAGGGAAAAAATGAGAAAGGGTGAGGAAGGTCCGCGTCAGGAAAATCTCTGACACAAACGAGCGGAGACGGAAAAACGTAAAAAAACACTTGGAAAAACCCTTCCGGGGAGGGACAGGCAGGGGGAGCTATCTGAAAAAAAAAAAGAGGAGGACAGGTGATCTGTGCGGGTTCGGGGACGAGGAAAGGCCAGACAAAGGGGGGAACGAACTATTTGTGGGCGTAAGAAAAAAAAGGAAAGCATCACGAGCTTCTTGCGAGAAGACCGGGGTTGGGGGAAAAGGCCGGGGGGGAAAGGGGAGAGGTGTAGCAGCCGTTAGGTCAGAACAAAGGAAAGCGGATGTTTATATCAATTTAAAAGGAAGAGGGGGCAGAAGACGAAACCGGGGAAAGGATGGTAGATCAACCAAAAACCAACAAAAAAAAAAAAAGAAGAGAAAATAGCGCGATGGAAAAGCTGTGAAGCGCTGTAGAGAAAATGAAGCGGGGAGAGTCCACCGGAGACCAGAGAGGGGGCGAGGACATTAAAAAAGGGCAAAAAGATGACTGAATGGAGGGGGGGATTTATAGTCAAGGAGGGGGATCAAGCTCCTCCTCTGAAAGGGGAACGCCCACCCGGGACAAAAAATGTGCCAACAGTATTAAGAGCACGGGAAAAAACCCGGATTGGAAGAGAAGGGCAGCCAGGGGAGGACAACTATCACCTTTGGAGCCTTGTGTAAAAAGAAGGAATTTGTAACGTCTCAGGAGGGAAACTGAAATTGGACAAAACGGGTTGGAAAAAAAAGAAAAAACAGGTGTGGAACGGGAAGGACCCAAAAAGACCACAGGGACATGATTCTATCAGTGTGCCACCCCGCCCGTCAAAGTATCGCGGGGGGGTGAGGTTCAGGGGGGGGGAAAGTGCCGGAAGGAATCAGGGAAAAGTCCTTCTACAAGGAAGGAGGCCGACGGCTTTCAATATCGATCAAGAGAGACGACTCCACCGGGGAAGAGGAAAACTGCGGAAAGGGAGCAATATCAGAAAAAAAAATGTGTTGAGGGAGGAAAAAAGGAGTGCCTGGACCGTTCTACCGTCAAGGAGAGGTCCCATCAGGAATGTGATCAGGAAAGCGACAGGCCAGGGAGATATCTCAAAATTTAATAGATAGAAACGAGTAGTAAGAGAAACAGGCGCGGCAGGAAGTAGGTACGGACCTGAAAGGGGGGACCTTCTTGTCATGTCGAAAAAAGAAGAGTTTCATCAAGAATCGAACAGAGAAGGCGCCGTAAAGTGGCGGCAAAGTGGGGGAGAGACGGTATGACTCTTTGAAATGGACTTAAAGGTCTAAATTATCTCAAGGGAAAGCAGAAAGAAAGTCTGCATCTAAAGGGGAACCTGCGGTTCAACGAACGAGCAAACCCAGTGGGGGTGGCTACGCAAAGGGAAAAAAGAGCAGAAGCGCTCCAAAGGAATGGTTCCGAGGCATAAAAGAAAGGGCACTGCACGACTGGCAGGATGAAAGGAAAGACTATCACCGAGGTTATAGTCTAAAGAGTAGGCAAGACAAAGCCAACTTTGTCATACGCTCCGAATCCTAAAACAGGGCTGGTGGCGTTAAGGAACGCGGAGGGAGGGAGGAACTACTAGCTCACGCAAAAGAAGGGGAAGAGCGCGGTGTCAAGACTTTCATGGAGAGCGGAGGAAAGGGGGACGGAGGGGACAGGGGAGCGTAGACGAAAAAGGACAGAAGGAAAATCGGCCTAAATATCGGAAGGGTGCTCGGCCTTCAAGAGACACTCCCCGAAAAATCATCTGGAAGGAGAAAGGCAAAGAAGAGGCCTGGTACTGGGGGCAGGGAGGCTGGGGGAAAGGACCACGGATTCTCACCTCCGCGGACAGAGGCAAGGGGACCGTCAGTTTACTTCATCAATAAACATGCAAGTGATTATGGGAAAATAGAAGAGCAGAAAGGGAAAACTTGTCAGTCTGAACTGCCTACTGAAAGAGAAGAAAACTCTCACGATCACTTCACGGGCTGGGCGGAGGGGAGATATACAAAGTAAAAAGGGGGGGACGCGCCGGGGGAAGGGATGGGGGTCTTCTTACGAGTACTTCCTAAAAAGTTCTGGTACGCTACGGACCTGAAGAAGAGGGGGGCTCACTCAGGGGGGAGCGGAGTGAAAAGGGGGGGGAATGTTAGGAAGAATCCATTCCAAGAAAGGGGGTCAAGACCCCCGGGGGCCGTCTCCTAACCTCGAAAACTCTTAACGGTGTCGAGGAAAAAGACTAAAAGTCAGGGAGAATCCGACATCTCAGTTAAAAGCACGCAGTCGAGGGGGGGGCCGATGAACTCTCCTAGATCGAAAGCGTGAAGGGGAAACAATTGGAAACAGGGGAAGATGCCGGAACGATGTTTTTCGATGCGACCAGTGCCGCCTCAAAAGCGGGAATGGAAAAAACGAAAAACGGAGGTGACAGAAAATAGGCGTTTGGAAGTCAAGGAGGCCACGTAGGGAGAAAAGGGGGGTGTCTTATTCCATAACAGGACAAATGTAAGAGGGGAGACCAGGGAACCCAAGGGGAAATGAAAGGGACTCGTGTCTGAACGAGAGACTGAATAAAAAGAGAAGGCCAGGCCCCACTGGCAAGGCCACTTCTAAAAAGGGAATCGGGACGGTTGACCAAGGACGGAGAGCGGGGGAAAAGAAAATAGAATCTCCTATCTACGGTCCTGAAGGGGGGGTAACTAAGGAGCTTACCTTTTGGAAAAGTTAGGCAGGCAGGATCAAATTAAGACCCATCAAGGGGGAAGCGGATACGGCGAAAGAGAAACGAATTACGCACTGCCTGACCGTTTAGGTCAGTCCGCAGGGGAAAAAAGAAGGAACAATTGTTTGTAATCCTAAAAGTATCCTGACTTCCTGGAGCAGGAGACGGGAAAGACCAGGGGAGGCTGGAAGAACAAGGGATTGAGCGAACGGGAAAGGAGGAGGACTTCAACTCTCGCTTTCCTCGGAACCTAATCCAGCAAGAGATGGGGGGAGAATCAAGACCTTTCTAAATGATGGGGAGAAGAGCATAAAAACTTGAAAAATCAGAAAAAGAAAGTAGCCAGAGGGAAAAGAAAACGAAGCCGAGAAGGGAAGGGATTTCCCCATCAGGGCCCCTCCTTCAATCGGCAGGGTAAGGCGGGGAGGGACAAGGGGAAGGAGCCGAAAAGAAGGTACGTGAAGAAGTCGGGGAAGAAAACCAACGAGAACTCGAGAATCAGCAGCATACTGAAATAAAGAATTAGGACCTAGGTGGGGAAAAATGTCGGAGGGAAAGGGAGAGTGAGGTCTTGCAGGAAAAAAGGAGGAAAGGTCAATTTATCTCCTAGGAAACAGGAATGGATTAGGGTGGAGTCCGATCCGCCGAAGAATGCGGGGGTCGGAGAGGGGAAAAATTGGGCAAAAAAGGGACTATAGACCGGAAGGTTGAATCTATCAAAGAACCATTCCTCCACGCGATCAAGGGGGAATCTGGGGGTGGGAGGCGGGACGGGGGGGGCAGGCAGAGAACCGAGGCGTAAAAATTCTAAGTGGTCCCAGGGAGTAGGAGTGCATGAAAAAGGCAAAAGGTAGATCATCGGGGGGTGAGGACCTTTGAGGGAACTTTGGGAAAACGGGTAGTGGGAAGGACTCGCTTTCCTAAAAAGAGCCAAAAAAAAAGAAGGTAGAAAAATGGAAGGAGAAACACACCGGATCAGACAAATCCCGCGAAGGTGAAATCGGGGAGAAAAGGCCGAACACGGGGTCTTTAAAAACGACCCGGAGGCAAGGCGAGAAAACGGGCGGGTATCGTGAAGTGAAAGGGGGGGGGGAACCTAGGGAAAGGATAGTTACTTAGAGAGGGCCTGCTTCAAATTGAACGAATGAAGAAAAAACTCATGTGGGGAAGAGAGGGGGGTGAAAGAGGGAATTAAGGGGACGGCGGCCATCTCTGGAATAAAAGTCAACAAATCCTTTTTTAAGATTGCTGAAAAAAATATCTCCAGGAAATATATAGCTTTGGGAACACCAGGAAAAGGGGGGAAAAGGTTGAAATCCGCTTCTCGGCAACAAAAAGAGGGAGGGGGGGCACAACAGCACAAATCGAGATTTGGTGAAAAAAGAGCGAGGAAAGGGATATCACCGCCCTCTAGAAGTTTAAGAACGCCCATCAACGTCTACAGGAGTGTCCGGGCACAAGTGTAAAAAAGGAGTAAACGGAAGTGGGGTGGCCGTAAAAAAGAGGAGGGGGAACGATCGGGGCGTGGGGGAAGGGGGGAGGGAAAGCAGAACTGAGGTGGGGAGGTAAACGTTGGACTAATGTGTAGCAGATTGGGACCGCAGGAAAGAGCCAGGGGAAATAAGAAATGAGTTAAGGAGGAGGGCCGGATACGCTCACTTCTCTAAAAGACAAGGGGGAAAAGAGGGGAACAGGATCGCCGCTTTCTCGGAACGTAAATCCGAAAAGGGGGAAAAGGAAAGTCTTTGGGAAGGGGTAAGGGTTCAGACTACACAAGGGGATCATTGTGATGGGGACAAGACGTTCATGACTGATACCAAGGAGGACAAGGAGTCTGAGATCGGAAAAGAAAAAAGGGGGCGAGCAGGCTAAAAAAAAGGGGAACTAAACGCCCTATTACAGGAAAGAAATAGAGTTCGGAAGAAGGAAAAAAAGCATAGGGTCAGAAGTGAGGGTTGACTTCAGGAAGAGCAAGGAAGAGACGGGAGGTGTAGTATTTTCAGAGAGAGAAAAAAAAGGGGGTCCACGAGGGGAAGTGAAAGCAAGAAGGGCACAAAAGGCGGCAGCCGCTGCGAAGGAAGGGCCAAGATGGGATATCCAGTCTTAGCGGCAAGTTTCTGGGGAAGGGGAGCTAGGGAGGTTTTAGGGATAGACGGAGAGGGAGAAATCCTTAAAGAATTGGGGGATTAGCCATTAGAATCGGGCGGGTCGAAGGGGGGGAAATAGTGAGATCACCCAAGTAGGGGAATGGTCTAAAGAAAAAACACAGGAAAACTTATCCCGAAGGGGATAAGAATACATGAAAAAGGGGAGGGGAGGAGCGCTCCATTACGACTTATCTTCATCACGTCCAGTTCGGGGCGGGAACATAAGCTTTTTCAAAGAAGAAGCAATGAGGCAGGAGGGGGGGCGTTCGCCGCAAGCGGACCAAAAGGCAGGAAAGGTAACTAAACGAAGAAGGGGAAGGCCGTACGACGAAAGGAAAGGGAGCAGAATGACTTAGTAAAAAAAATCCGATTCCTTCTAATAGGATCTAGTAGTGATCTGGATTGGAGGGTGGGAAGCGGGGGAAGGGACGATAATCATCCTCTGAGGGGGTTGGGGGGTTTATGAAAGTAAGTCCGTAAAGAGAGTAAAGAAAAGAATCGGACACGGGTAAAAGGAAACTCTGTTCAAATGCTAGACAAGATTGGGGGAAGACGGCGGGGGGAGAAAAAAGGAGGGGAAGCTCCGCTGCCTGGGAAGAAAAAAGGAAAGGAGGGATCCCTCTCTTTACTGTGGGTCAATTCCTAGGCAAAGGGAAAGAACGGCAAGGGGGGGGGGGATGATGCCTAAGAAAAGGTCCTGGAGGTCCGGCTTCCCCCGGGGGGGGGGGAACAGACTTGACTCACCTTGCTCAATTCATCTGCTGCGGGGGAAGAGAAAAACCATACCAAGAAAGGAAAGGGAAGCTCAAAAAGTTGCTTGGAAAAGATCAAAATGATCGTTAGACAAAAAAAGCGGGTTTCAAAGAGGTCCGGATGGGCGCGGGGGAAGAGGGAGTCAAAGGTAACTGAAAAAGGGGCACTGCAGGAAAGCAAGAACCTAAGGCACTCTGCCTCAGCGGGAGTAGTAAGTCAGCGACTTGACGAAGGGGGGAAGACACGGGAAAGCTGGGGAAAAAAAAAAAACAGAAAGGAAAAGGAAGACCCTCAGGGCGTTCTCAGGGGGTATATATCAACGCACCTTCCTCTAGTCTGTGGATTAGCTTTGGAGACTCGAACGGTCCTAGGCAGAAATTCAAAAGGGAGGGAGGAGACGCGTTCGGGGAAAAGTACTCACCTAAATGTAGGGGAGTGAAGGGGGAAAGGGTGAAAAGGGGTTAAAAAATTCCCGAGGTTTTCTCATAATAAACACTAATAGGGGCCAAGGGGACCCGTAAAGGAAAATAGTATTGAAATCATCCGTTTCACCAGGGGAGGGAAGGGATTCCCGCTGATACAGGGAGAACGGAATCGAGAAAGGCCGCTTTAAAATTAGGAAGGAGAAATTCACCACCGCGCCACGAGTCGGGCGAAGGTGGGAGAGGGGGGAAAAATAAAGGGTCAAAGCAAAGCACTATAGGATGGGGGTCTTCTCGAAAAGTATTAGCTAAAAGAACCGGGAAAAAGGGGCAAAACCAAAGAACAAAGGGAAGATGGATATCTCTTCTTCCCCAGGAGGTTAAGGGAAGAGGAACCGACTGTTCGACTTAGAGACCCTAGCGCGGGTTTACGGTCGAAAGGGTTTTCAAATCTCCGCGTAGGGAGGAGTGAAGAGTGGGGGAAAATAAATGCTGTAAAGCAAAAAGAAAAAAATTGAAACCCGGTGCTCTTCTGCGTTAACCACGCCAGACCCGGAGGCGCAGGGAAAATGAAGGTAGGTCAAGGGGCCTAAGAAGAGGAAAAACGGAAGAGGCGGTAGGGAAAAGAAGGATTAGAGAAGGCGTTCAAGATCTCCGGTAGGGTCCGGAACCGACATATGAACCGAAAAGCGCCCGACTAAAAAAAGAGGGGGTGGAAAGGAAAACAATTGCCGTTGAAGGCTAGGAAAGTATCTGAAAGAAGAACAGTTGAAAAAACTACTCGACCACGAGCGAGCTAAACAATATGATTAAAAGAAAAAGGGTAGAGTCAGGCGGAGAGGAGGATCGAAGCATATCCAGTTACTTGCGAAAACTGGACGCCCTTTTTCGGTCTAACGGGAAGAAACGTACCGCGAGGAAAGGGTGGAAACGGTGGAGGGAAAAAGCTCCGGAAGCTTAAGTGAGGAGGAAAGAGAGGAAAGGTATAAACGTAAAGGAAGGAGCCGAAGGAAAAGGGGGGGAGAAAAAAAGAATCGAAAAAGAGAAAATAAACGGCCTTTAGTAAATCGCGCCCAACGTTGTTACATGTTGCAGGCTTGTTGGGACAGGGGTCCGGTGGGGAGGAGAGCAACGAAGGTGAAAGAATGCGACTAGAGAAATAAAACTTCGACGAGAAGGGGAAAAAAAAAGGGGCTGCACCAATCTCCCAACTCTGTGGAAAAAAGGCGTAAAAAGGGGGGAGGCGAAGGCTGCAAAGAACAAAAGGGGGGGAACAATCCTTCTCGCATACATGTAAAAAGTGGGGGGAAAGGGTGCTGTGCAAGACCTGAGGATGCAGAAAAAGGAGAGCACAAGCAAGGTAAAATGAAAAAAAAGGGAGGGACACTGTCATTCATGGAAAAAAAAAGGCGCAAACGCTCGGTCAGGGGGGGGAACGAGAGACATGGGCGACTAAGAGGGAAGACCGAGGGAAAAATCTAGGGGGAGAGGACGGGCGGAAGGGAAGGACCCAGCTCCTAAAGATGGGGGAGAGGCAAGCCCTACTAAGAGGGCCGGGATCTCGTCTATGCCAGGGAAGGGGGCGGAAAACTCTAAGGGGAAAAGGAACGGAAAGTGTGGTCAAAGCCTCCTTAAGAGGAAATCGTTGACCCAAGAGAGAACTAAACCGGAGGTTGAAAACTGGTACAAAAATGGGGAAAAAGCAAAATCTGCACTTATGTCAACAGAAGGGCTCCTATCAACGTCAACTGGAAAAGGGGGCAGTAGGCGAGCAAAAAAAAGGGAGTTCCAGGCTAGAATTGGCGAGGACGGTCAAAATTTCTTTTCTTCGGCGTGAATTGTTCTCCTTTCAGGGCCGGAGGGCGCGGTCCTAAAAAAAAAACAGGAGAGGGGAAGATGGAAGAGCTGCTTGCAGTGAGGTTGAGGAGATACAAAGGGAAAAGAGCTTTCTAACCCCTACTGAAAACTCAGACGGGGGGGTTACCAACCTTGGGAAAGGGCAAAAGACTTTCACGCGTGGAAATAAACAAGGCAAGAAGGGAAGAAAACTGCGCCTTTCACATAATTTGGGATCATTGGGGGGGGGGTCCTAAAAAAAAAAGAATCTTAAATTGGAAAAGAGGGGAATGAAAGGGAAAGGGGGGCATTTATGCCGTGACGAATGGAAGGGGATTGGGAGGGGGAGGAAAAGAACAAATCCATCCTCGCACAAACGCAAGGGGCAGCTAAAATCGGGGGGAACTGTAAAGGAGGGTGACTAAGAAAGGGAAAAACTGGGGGAAAGGAAAATCATTGGTCTTGGAAAGACGCAAAAAGGTTTAAACTTCTTGTAAACGCCGGAAACGAAAACAGGGTTAAATAAAAGGGGGTAAATTAAATGAAGAGAAATTCCCCAATGGAAGAAGAAGATGATAATATTCTATCGGAGACTGCCTCCTTGGGTAGAACGTTCTACTGAACCGCAGGCGAGGAAGGAGAAGAAGGAAATTTGGGGAACAGAAGGGGGGGGAGGAAAAGAGTCAAATGTTCTTCAGGTAAGGGAAGGAAAGGGAAACTCTTAATACACGGGAAGGCGGGGGGGGGGGGGGGGGATGTGCCGCGGGCACATTCGAAAAAAAGAGACTAGAAGACACGTGAGTGCACAAAGAGGTCAAGTGTGCCATCCGAAGTGGGCGTAGTCGGGAAGGAAGGAGGGGACCTAAGGGAGGAGCTTCCTCCACTTCCTTTTGAGGTCAACGGACAGAAAGGGATGGGGGGGAGAAGGGAACGTCAGGTGCGAGACTGAAGGAGGCAGGAACTAAAGAAAAAGGAAGCTGGTCAAAGAGAAAAACGAATCCATGAAAGATGCGCCAGAAAAAAATACTAAAAGGAGATTCAAAAGGAACGATCGAAAATTATGACCTATATAAGCAATGAAAGGAAAGTCCCGAAGTAGGGAGTCTCGTGAACCCAAAAAAGAAGAATGGGGAAAGCAGGCGGAAAAATCTGGGTAATTAGGGCTTGGAAAGGTCCTCGCAAGGCGACTATCGGGGAAAATACCTGGCCGTCCGAAGAGAAAAGAAAACTCTCTGCACGTGAGACTTCTAGGAAGGGAGAAAATAAACGTTCTTGCACCTGGCCGGGTTACGTCGAGGCGAACGGAACTCCTGGGAGGGGGAGGAAAGGGAGGGGTAAATCTCACAGGGATTGAGGGGAGAGAAATATCCCTTCCCGCCTCCGCCTAAAGAAGAACGAGAACTGCAGGGGGAAACTATCGGATGGGAAAGAGGAAAGGTCAGGACAGAATGGAAGGGGAAAAGAGAGGGTAGTTCCTTGACCAGGATGATTTCAAAAACAATGACTCGAGGGATCAAGGTGTTCAAATGAAGAGAGACCGTAAATAAGCTGAAAAAAAAGGGAAAAAAGCCCGAGAGGATTCTCACCTTGGAGAGTCCTGGCGAAAACATAGAAAAGATCAACAGGGAAAGACTCAACGGAGAAAATTCGAGAGAAGAAAGGACGGGGACCACAAGCTCTTTGGCATCGCAGTGTTGCGAGAGACGCGTTGAAAAAAACAGAAAAAGGACTTATGCTGGAAGGCAACCGAAAATCGGGTGGTAGACCTTTCAGGGGGGGGGGGATCCGCAGAAAAGGGCAGTCCGGGAGGTCGACGAGAAAAAGGGGGCGAGGAAATCGAAAGATGGTAACAACGCATGCAAAAATGCGGGGGGAGGGGGGCGAACGCCTCACGTACTCGCAGAGAGTCTCAAAAGAAAGAAACGGCTTGGTCCGAATGGAAGAAGAATCGAATAAAAACAACCGGATTGAAAGAGCGAGGGAAGGGGGCAATAACGTACTGACGCGGGGTGCTGAGTGCGGAAGAAAATCCAAAAGAAAAAGAAAAAAGAGGATGCAAAAGAAAGAAGCCTATGTTTTTTCATCAAAAGACTACGCGCCCGGCAGAGGACGAACCGAAGGCAGATTACGGCAGTCAAAAAGGGCAAATGAAAGGTCTAACACAGAAGGGGGGGGAAAGGACGTCCGGTCTGGAGGGGCATGACTCACACAAGATGGATGTTGGGGGGAGGGGAGATGAGGGGGGTCAGAAAGAGCTTACCTTAAATTTTAGGAAAAAGGTCCAGGGTGGAAACGTTCTTTAACTGCTCCATTAAAATGACAAGGGGGGGACTCCCTAGAAAGAAACGGCGAAAAGGAATAGAGTCGGAGCACTTGGAGAGCCAAAAAGGGGACACTACTAGCCTAGGGAAAAGGGGCTACAGGGCTCAAGGAAAAAGCCTAATTGGAAAAATGGACAGGAGGGGGGACGGAGTTGTAGCTCCTCCCAATGGCGTCGCAATGGGGGTGAGCAAAAGGGGAATGGAGACCTACCCTCATCCCAAACTGCGGGAGAGATGTATACAGAAGTCCTTTAGGCGAGAAGTTTCCGCACGGGGGTAAAGGCAAGACAAGAAAACAGGAGAGGTAGACGAGTCGCAAAGGAAGAGGTTCAATTTTAAGGGGTGCGGTGTCCATAAGGAAACATCTCAAAGGATAATTTTCCTCACTGAAACAGAATAGGAGGGGAATGAGGCTCGGAAGCCCTCATTGAAGAAAAGAGGGAGTTTGAGGGATATTTCGATAGAGAGGATTTGAAGAAGCAACAGTCGAGAAAACGGAGGAAGGGGAAGGTAAAGTATCGGGTAATAATTTGAGTCTGTTGGATGAGGCTAACTCCAAAGTAAACTGAGTTGAGGTGATCCAATGCGCAGCGGATTGCTAAGGAAAGGTCTTAGAGAAAGTGACTCTTCAGATCCAGTGACGAAAGAAGAACAAGGGACGATAAAAAAAAAACCGGACCTTATACCACCCGGTTGTAGAAAAGGGGGGATACAGAAAAAGTAAGAAAAAAAAGGGTCAGACTACGGGAAAGAGAGGCCGGTCCTTGGTGAACTAAAGGAACGAAGAGGAAGGTAGGGGTTCTCTTTTTCGCGCCTCTTCAGCAATGACAGGGAGTTAGAGAACAAGACTGGACAGTCCAGGAAGGAATCATTCGCGGGTAGGGATTGAAAAAATGGAGAAGAAAATGATCGTCTATCTATTTTCTGTGCATGATCGACATTAGGGACAGGCGGGGGAAGGAGCATAAAAGGGACTTGAGAGGGGAACTGAGGCTAGAGGAAGCGATCTACCGAACATGTTGTTAGAAAGCACTCGGTTCTACAGGCAGTGACTGACAGGGAAGGTAAGGCGGATGACTACGAGGGGGAGAAATGGGCTGAGGGAAAAAGGAAATAGAACTCACTACGAAAGGGGGGGGGGATGGCCAGGAAAATGAACGGACTGCACTGATGTAGCCGACGCACGTTCCTGCGGGCGGAAAGACGGGAAATGAAAGAAACGAGGGAAAAAAATAGGATGGTTCCTAAGAAAAAAAGCTACAAGTAGAATAAAAATGCTCGGGGGAAGGGGGAAGAAGAACTGGGACTGCCACCGCTGAGAGACCGTATGAGCCAGGGAGAAATGGAGAACTGAAAAGTCAAGGGGAGGAAAAGCAAATTAGTCGTCCCCTAAAAAAAGAAAACTGGGTCAAAAAAGTTCCGCGCGGAGGGGGTGAAGGCCCAACGTCCGACGAAACGCAAGCTCAAACTTAAACTGTTCAGGGAAAAGGACGGGAAAAAAAGATAGAGAAAGCACAGTGTCTGCATGTGTTGGGGGGAAATTCGGGGGGGGGAGAGGGGAGGGGGAGGAAGGCCGAGGTCCATTTCCTCAACTATCCGAATTTTCTTCGCTAGAAACGAGTCAAGACACCGATTAAAAGGCTTGGAAAAGAAAAAGAGGGGGAAAAAAGCCGATGGGCCTCCGGTAAGGAGTGAGAATCAAGGGGGAGATGGCAGAGAAACTCATTTTATGTGTTCACGACAAGCCGGAGTAGTTCAGAAGCCTTTAAAAAAGATCAGGAGGAGCTGACGCAAGAAGCTCCTCTGACTTAGAGGAGGGGAAAGACGGAAAGAAGTTCTCGATAGTCCCTCACAAAGGGCTGGAAGGAAAAAAGGAGATAATCCAAAAAGAGGAGGATGCAAGGAGGGGAGTGATTCACTTATTATTCCTCCTAAATCAAGAGACCCAGGGGGGGGAAAAAAAAGGGGCACAAATTGTCAAGACCCGGGAAATACCCCAGGACTCAGGAAGAATGGGGGACACGAAAATTAAAGAAAAAAAAAAACCCGTTTATGCGCTGGATGGAAAAGGGAAAAGACCATGAAAGGGTTCCTTCTTCCGTCTCGCTGAGTATGGACGGATTAAAAAAAAAATGGTTTGAAGAGGGTAAGGGGGGAGAAAAAGAAACATGTAAACCCGGTGCTCTTCTGAGAGGAAAACCGACCGGAAAGGAAAAGAGGGATATGATCGTGGTATAAGGGTGACGATGCCGAAGACTGACCATCGTCGTCGGGAGAAAAAGCATTAAAAAGACCTAAAAAAAAAAAGGGCGAAAGAACAGATGGCCAACGCAGAGAAAAAAGGAGCACGGTCTTAGTGTTGAATAGGGTGACGGTGCTACGTAAAGTCTGTACACAAAAGGGGATCGCG
>Ga0179593_1445553_pt1 | contig 14494 bp, 18 predicted proteins | sample CZODoug2_1_08_16_FD_185931 | JGI IMG/M metagenome (GOLD analysis project Ga0179593, IMG submission 185931) | Vadose zone soil fungal communities from Angelo Coast Range Reserve, California, USA - CZODoug2_1_08_16fungal (PacBio error correction) | ecosystem: Environmental > Terrestrial > Soil >...
TGGAACTACAGGGCATGGGCCCGCGCGGAGTTCATGGAGTTCCTGAAGTACCGGCAGGAGGGAGAGGGGAAGGGACGGACGGGGTGAAATAAAAAATTGACGTCCCGGCGTTAGGAGGGAAGAGGGGAGGGAGAGAAGTCCCCGATTCATCTCTATGTGGACAGACATAAAGATTAACCCGGGACCGGCGCCTCCAACGGCAACCAACCGACGACCATACTTCAGGGTCGAAGGGCGCCGTAAGATCAAGGGGGGACAGAGGGACCGAAGGGGGGGGACTCCTGGGCCTAAAATTACGGGCCTACAGCCCTATCTCCAGAAGAGACACAGAAGTTCCTGGAGGCGGGGGCGTCGGAGGCCGAAGCTCTGTGGGGGGGGGAGGGTAGCCAGTGAATATTCTGAATCGTGGAGCGGACAAAGTTACAATACGGGGAATCAAGAGAGGAAGCCAACTGCATGTTATGTGCCAGAACACGAACGGACGGGTGCGAATGCACTTCGTGCGGCAAAAGAGGGATAGGTTAAACCGGAAAGGGAGTGCGATTCTGGTAGGTATAGTTTTTCATTGAACCTCTGGGCCCGATGAACGAGGGGGAGCGAATACCTTGAGAACCTTTCCGCGTGTTGGCAAGGGGAAAATACAAGGAAAACGGCCCGCATCAGAAAAGGCAAGAAACAAAAGCAGTCAGGCGGCGGATTCGGAGGGAAGGAAAAGCGGGCATGTTGGAAGCCGACTAGCAAGTTTCAGGTTGAGTGGAACGACGGGCATTGGTGGAGAAAGGAGCGTTCTACGGGAAACGCGCTGCTAGCGGGGGCGAAAAAAGGGGGGACTGCGAAGGAATCGCTTATCGCCGACGCGACGGTCGAAATGGCGGCTCCGTTGCAAATGCAAAAGGCAGGTCTAAGGAAAGCACGAGGGCGTTCGCAAAAATGGGAGGGTAGGCGTACGGCATTCGAAGGGCTAGCGTTCGAAAAAATTGACGAGGGGGAGGGGGAACCATGGGAGTAGCCCTTCAAACGGAAACTACAATTCTTGCTGGCAGGTGGACGAGGCGCGAATAATGCGACATGTCGAGGAAAGCAAAATGATCCGCTAAAGCATGTAAAAAAAAACTGAGGTCCCACACCGGAGTGTAAACCGCAAAGAAGAGCTGTCTTTTGATACAAGAGTTGGAAGGATTTAGATTAATCTAGTAAAGTAGGCGGGAAGGGATCGGGGGGTGTGAGCTGCCGGTTTGCAGTGTGAGGAAAAATACGTGGTTGGGGGGGGCGGCTGGCGAGTAAAGCAGGAAGCGTCGCGGTTCAAAAGGACCAGGAGGAGAGGAGGTCTGCTTGTGTGATGTCCGGGCCGAAGTACGGGGAGTTACTCGTGATTGACGGAAAGAAAGGCCTCGGACGGCTCTTAACTGCAAAAACTCGCGATTAAAGTCGTGAAGGGAGGGGGAATAGTCCACGTCCGATGCTTTACCGCCATTTTTACGTAGAGGACCGGAGGAGTTGAAAAGAACAACGGCGCGCCAACTTGACTGGTTGAAAGTGACGGCGCGCGCACGCTGAAATAGGCGACGGCAGAATCGGGGAATCAGGACCTGGCCGCCAATAAAGGGGCCGGGGTGGCAGCCAGGAAGCGTAGGAATCTAAGCGACCATTTGAAAGCAAGGAGCCAGGCGGATTGCGGAAGCGGCGGGGAAGCGGGTTTAGAAAGGAATGAGAGATGCGCAGCAGTGGGTACGCTGCGCGTGATGCCGGAGCGACCGTCATCCCAAGCCCGGCCGAAATGGATGACGCCGGAAAAGCGTGTGAGAGCGCAAGCGGGCACAACCGCAAAGCAGTGAGGCGAGGGTCTCCGGAATAGGTTCAGGATGCGGAAGCGTAGCAGAAGCTGCGTGGGAGGTTCAGGCCACGGAGAGGAAAAAGACCAATGGAATTAAAAAAGAAAGGTAGTTTTTTGTATAATAAGGGGACGGCTATCAACCTCGGTGTGCGCCCTTGGAGTTTTCGCTCCGCGCGGGCGAGGAAGATGCGGGAAACAAAGGGCAAACCATGGTACCCATGAGGGGATCCCGAGAGCAGGTGCCGTAACTTTGCGAGTTTGGGGGGAGAAGCAAAACAAAGAAAAAGAAACAAAATGCAGGTACAAAAAAAGACAAATGCAGGAGGGAAGCTCGGGATCCTTACCTCAGCAACAAACGACAGGGATGCGGAATTCGAAAACCGCAGGAGAAGAGGGGGACCGGGGGGAGGCGGCAAAAATAACCTGCGGTTGGAGCCGATTCGGGCTAAAGAAAAAGGGGCAAATATATCAGATTCCATGAGCAAGGGAAACGAAAAAACATATCTTGTCTCATAAAAAAAAAACAGACAACTGAACTATAGGTCCGGCGAAGTTCACGCGACCTGACTATCCGCCCGGCTGCGGGGCTTGGCTGGGAGTGACGGACACGCTTTTAGAAATTCGCGGCCTCGCGTCGTCTTCTGGATGGACGGGTTCACAGCTCCGGAGGAATAAAACGAAAAAACGATCAAAAAAAGAACGGACGACGAACATCCGCGACCAGAAAAAAGTTGGGGGGGCGTCGACGCCGTCAAGGGGACCGAAGCCTGCGATGGACAGAAATAACTCGTCTACGGGCGCCGGCATCATCAAAGAAAACAAGGTCGTCAGTGAGGAGGGACTCCTAATCACGCTGCTCGAAGATTTCAAAGCTATGGCAATGCCGAGAAAATAAAGTTGTCCAGATGGGGGAAAGGTGAACCCGGTCGAATCAGAGGGAAATCGGCGGGGAAATGAGGAAAGAATGCAGCGCCCGAGCATGTTTACGGACCGCGCCGAAAGGGTGAAAGAAGGGAACGCAGGCAGACAATTTCGTCATCGGCAACGGAACATCAACAAGCCAAAAAAGGCCCGCCTTAACCGGATGGCGCGCAGTCAAGAAGAGGCATCCGAAACCAACGGTGTATTTTTCTCACGAAAACAGCTACGACACCCCCACCGAAGAAGGTGCTAGTACTAATGGCTCGCGGCCAATTAATAAAAAAACACCTAGGGTACAAAATGAACGCAGTTCGCTTGGCTGGGGGACGCTGGGACAGTAAGGAAACAGTCGTGGATTACGCCGCGCGCACTCTCTCGGGAAAGTGTCAAGGACAGGCAGGTCGAGGGGCAGCGCCAGCAAGAAACGCTCTGCGGTCACAGAGGACCAAAATGGTCAGAAAACTATAACGCAGAGGGAAAGGATCGCCGTACGATACCCCTGGGGGTGACGCGACGCAAAGCGCTGAGCCTAGAAGAGACACCTGCCAGAAAATCTTAAAGCACGGAGAGCCTTAGGAAAGAAATTTCACCGTCTAAGAAAGCGAAATCATAAGTTTTTTCACAGTACGGACTAGGCCGCAAAGCGCCGCGGACTTTTCCCGTCGCTGAAGAGGAAAGCCGACCAAGTCAAGGCGAAAAAAAAAAAAATTCAAGAAAGGGTCCAACCGTCCCAGGGCGAAAAAATCGTCGGCCGAAAAGCGTAAAAGCGCTTCTAACCGCTCCAAGACAGCGCCGCGTCATTCGGGCCCCGAGAAAATGACGGGGGGAAAAAAACTTGTAGGGGAGGAAAAAATGTTGCGAGGAAAGGTAAGGCATTCCAAAAAGGAGGACCGGAAAACGCGAGTTCGGGCCAAAAGAAGTCGAAAAAACTAGCACACTTTCACGCAAAGAGTCCCCATAATCTTGTTAGAAGGTCTCCGGACGTTGACCCCCGGAAACGAATTGAAAAGAGACAGCGTCTTTTCGGGGACAAGGTAGTCATCGGCTGGGGGGAATGCCAAGGGGCCACCGCCCAAGCGCGTTCCAAGAGAGGATAAGGGGAAACGCGCCCTCCGGCGATTTGGGGGGGAAAAACCCCCAGAGCTTTCACGCTCACCAGGAAATGAATCCAAGGGGGCCGCCCGAGCTGAGGGAGAGAGGAATCCTAAGGACCAGGAGTCAAAAAAACTGGAAGGGGCCCAGAGAAAAATTGATTGACGGCGACCCAAAGGAGAGAAGGATGGAACTGGCGGGTAGATAAGGCGCCAAGACGGGAAGAAATGTTGAGATAGAACGCCGCGGGGCGGGGGAGAGAAAGGGTCTCGCTCACCTCGATCCCCCGTTGCAAGATGGTCCGCTTGCATGATAGGACCAGGCCGGCGCGGCAAAGAGTTCACCAACGCCCAATGCCGACTTCAGAACTCCATGAAATGAAAAAAGCACAGGGTAGGCGTGATGGCACGTCAAGACGCCGCGGGCTCTAGAACCAAACGGAGGAGGAAAAAGAGGAAAGATTTCCTTGGGAAATCGAAGGGATAGGACCGACATCAAAAACGGCCCGCGGCTCGGTCGAGTGAACAAAAAAGAGAGTGACGGATGAGACGGCGCGGTACGGTTCGTCATGCGCGAAAGGGGCAATCGGCAACGGACGTGAGGACATTACCAACCGCACCGAGGGTCGACAGGTGGACTATCCAAGCACGCGGACGAAGCGAGGAGCCGGGAGCCTGCCTGTCCGGAGAAAAGACGCCATCCTTTAAAGAGGTTGCGCCGTAATCAATTTGGTCAGAAAGTGACAATCGGCAGACCGAGGCAGGGACCCTGGGCACCGAGGTTCCGGTCGACCTGAAAAAAACCTCACGAGGCTCACAATAGGATCCGTTCCTGGAGGGAGAAGGCAAAAGCTAGGGGGGTACAAATCGTCAGGATAAACCGCTCGCACCGCGAAATAAATACCGAACAGGATATGAAGAAATCGGGAATAAGACGAGTGCCTGGCACCGTTCAAGGTGGGCCAATGACTCGTTCGTTTCGGCAACTTGGGGGCAACGTCGATTGAAAGACTCCTCCTTATGGACCGTTTCTTAGAGTGAAAGATGGGGGATTGGGGTTGGGGGGGTCAGAGGTATTTGAGAAGAGCGTGTGGAAAGCCATAGATGGCCCGATGGTTGACACGGAACAACATGTGGCTCAAGAAAAGAATAAGAGGTCCCTACAGAACAATGAAGCGAGTCCGGAGAATTCCGGACGTGTGAGCTGGGAGCGGACAAGGGTGACGCCGAAGAGCGTGGGGGGGCTGAAGAACGTACCACGCAGGCCTTGTTGGCGGACTGAAAACGGGAAAGCGCGGCGGAACGAAAGCAGGCATAAGCGAAAAAGGAATGCGTTTTCGAGGTCGACGACGGCAGACTTGAAAGGAAACCGTACACGAAGGCGTCTAAGTTGCAAAAGATGGAAAATGGCAGTGGTAGTCTCGAGACGAGGGAGCGCCCCAGAATGGGGGTGATGCTAACGCGAGGCAGACGTACTTTCGTTCGAACCGGGAAACTGGGGAAACATGGGAGTCCGCCAACTGGGGAAAGCAGAGCGTCAGCGTCAGGGGGACTAAGCCATGGAAAGGGAACGGGCGACAAGGGAAAGATGAGTTTCAGCAGCCAATGGGACAATTCAAACGAAAGATCAAGGCATTCCCACACAATGAGGGAAAAGCTCAATGGAAAGGAAAATTGGCCTACACCATCAAGCAGGGGAAAAAACGAAGTGTGACCGAGTAGCATTAGTCAGTGAGCAGGACGGCGTCGGTGGGGGTGAGTACGACGGGGGGCAATTGTGAGATCTGCAAAAAAGTGGCGGTCGGCGCGGCGATCATGACGGCGGAGGTTTCAAGTGACAATAAGGCGTCCGGTCTGCTTTTTGGGTCGGGCCGGGAAAAAGGAAATTGGCATGACCAGTCAACCGCTTGAGGACGGCGGCGAATGCTGCTCATGCGGCGAAAAAAGTACGGGGAAGCGAGGGGGGCGAGAAAACTCATTGCCACCCGTAGGCTGGCCTTGGGCGACTGTCGACCGCGTGGGGGGGGGGGGGGGGGAAAAAAATTGCAAGTCACCGACAGGTTCTGAATTTTTGACGCCCGGGCGCGGCCTTGGAATCTGAATCGGCAAAGACAGACCGGAGGCCCACCGCAACATCCTACTTTTCGTAGGGCACGATTAGGGCCCTAAGAAAAAAGAAGATCAAAGACATCTCCGCGTCAACCAGGACTGTCTTTGATTCGCCGCCAAAAGAGGTAGGGTCGTCTCAAAAAAAATGAAAATGAAGGAGATATCGAAAGCGGTTTAATTCCGTTTTCGGCTGGCGCGTGATGCATCGAGGGAAAAAGAAAGGTCTCAGCAAGCCTGCATCAAACGGGCCTCTAATTAGCGAAGATGTGCACAGTCCCCCGGCCATACGCAAAGACACACGCACGCAATTCATAGAAAAATGAAGCGAATTTGAAGCAAAAGTAAAATAGGTTCAGGTTAGGATTGACGGGGAAGGCCAGGTACGGCCTGCGTGTTCGGGGGTCCTCTGGAAACAGGCAGAAAAAAAAAAAAACAAAAACTGTAATCAAAAAGCAAAGAAAGTGCAAAGCGGTAAGTGTTGGAGAATATGGGGGGGGACCTGCTGCTCCCACCGAGACAATGTTGAAGCGGGTCCCCCCGTATTCCGAAACGGCGTTAAGAGGGAAAAAGCTCCCTGTCGACGTACTCCTGGACGCCTGGAAGGATCCAGACAGACGTGACCACTGAAGTCCCTTTGAGATTTGGGGTTATCTCGCAAAAAACCAACAACTGGAACAAGAAGATAAAAACATCGCAAAGGGTCGCAAGGTTTCTCATCAATCCGAAGGATCCTGGAACCAGCGTGAACATCGAAACGGACGGGATGCGTGAAGTCGCTTACGAGGTCGCGAGCCGGAAAATGGAAGGGCGAAACCCGGGGTGGGACAACAGAGTGGAAATTACCCCCAACTAAAAGGAGTGCAAGTGCGTGTGGGTAAGTGCAGCCTGGGGGGGGGAAAAGAAAAAACAGCGGCGTTGGGAGACTCTCAGAAAAACTAAATGAACTATGATTAAAAAAAACCTGAGGTAAAAAAAATTCGCGACATGACTATCTCACAAATGCTGGTCTGTCGCCTGCGGTCCGTGACCTTAAATCTGGTCGCTAAACAAAAAAAGAAAAAGTTGGAATTTCGGGCGTTGACATGACGAAGTTGTTTACACCTCCGAAAGACTACCAGCTGCGCTCATCTGAAAAGAACAAAATCAAGTACCCAATCGGGGGGCGGAGAATACCCGCCTTCTGGCAGGAAGGAAGGGGAAACAAAGGAGAACCGGGGGGACTTCACCTCTGCTGACACGCCAAGACAGTCGCCAAATGAGAGGAGAAAAAACTGAAACACGCGTTGCCGAAGGCAGGGGAAAATTAAAGGCAACGGCCGCCCGCCGCAAAGGACCACAGCACGTTTGACGAGCCGCTTGAGGGAGGCCAGAGCGCGGTCGACGGAAACAAAATGGAGATGAGGGAGGCGGACGCCGGGCATCCTCGCACTGCGACAAGTGTTACTTGGAGCAAAGGAAAGGAGTCGAAAAGTCATAGCAAGCGGTGAAATTCCAAAGGAGGAAACAGGCGACATAAAAGCACCCCTAAGACGCCGGGGGCTCCCGGAAGGAAAACCGCTTGCTGACGCCGTCAGACGGAAACGCAAAGCCAAAACCCTGGGATTTTGTTTAAAAAAAAACAAAAAGCGCAAAAAACGGCAGAGAAGACCACCCAAGCGCCGTCCCTACCGTTGAATAATGGCAAAGCAAAAGGGGATGCCCCACAAAAGTAAAAAGGTGGAGGGCTGAATCCTCTTGCTGGTGTAACGTTGGAAGGCGGATCTCGGCATTTGGAGAAAGAAAGCGCCCGAAGGACGAGAAAGGTGTCGACAGTCACACGTATGCAGAGTCAACCGCGCAGCAAAGAGAGGAAAACACCAGAAGGGGGGGGGGGGAGGGACCCATGTACCCTCCCCCTAGAAAAAGGTAAGGGACACTACGGATAGCGACTTCCTCCTCCAAAATCAGACGCGACGCCCGAGGCTTAGAGAGAAGACCCATCTAAAAGGGAAAGAAAAAGTCGGCACGCCGCAATTCAGTGACAATGAGTCGCCCGTCGGCTGCGAACATAAGCAAATGTTTAGCGACTCAGCGTGCAAAAAGCTCTAAATCACCGGAGCTCGGAACACGGAGTCCCACCCAACGCGTCGCGCAAACATTCCCAGGTCGAAAGCTCACGGAAACAAGAACAAAGAGGGGCACAAGAGCTACTTTAAAAAAAAAAAAAAGAAGAGGATCGTGCAAGTGTTCGGGGCCCGCAGGCCAAGAGGCGGGAAGGGTAATGCCGGCACATGTTTGAACATCATGTCAGCGGCATTAAAGCGTCTTCCTCAAAAAACAGCTAGTTCGGGCCAATAGGGTCGCAACCAACGATGAAACGAGATGAAGTCAACCCAGAGCCCAGTTCCCCATACTCAACTGGGCACAAAAAAAAATGCCACAAACGCCCAAAAGTGCCTGCAAGACGATGAAAACATGAAGGGTGGGCAATTCACGGGGACGCGTCATCTAAAAAGACGTGCCCGAGGAGAAATACGCGTGATAAAAAAAGTCCGGCGATTTGGGCACCAAAAGCAAGCGTGGGCTCCGAACGCCTACGGAAAAGGGAAATCATCTTGGAGCCTCGCGATGACGAAGGGTCAAAGAACCGATCCAGCCTTGGCGGAAAAAAAATGCAATGGATCACTTGTGGGAACGCCCCAGCATTACTCCTGAAGATTTGGAGGGGGTGGGACGGTAATGTAGTACGTAACCGGATTACAAGAGCAACTCTAAAAGCAAGCTGGATCACCACATAGGAAAACGCAAGGTGGATAGGAAAGGTCCAGAGCTACGACCGATCGAAAAAAAGACAAGAGGCCATCCGCTTGCAATCGACCAGGGCGCCCTCAACTTACCGGAAAAACAGAAAAAAACGTCAGGAACTCCAGCGCGCCGAAAAAAAACAAGGGAAAAAAAAAAAGTACGGCTCTCATACGCAGAGGTGAGATCAAAAAAATCACAACAACACGGAGGAAAGGAACTAGAGAGAAAGCCGGGATTGGACGAAAAGAACGCCGTACAAAATCGGGGTTGCGTGAGGATGGGTCGGAAAAAGGGCAGGAGAGGAATGCAAAAAAGGAACAGAGCAAGCGGAAGTGATACGGCAACTTAGGAGTTTACTTGAAGAGAAATCCACCGCCACCGAAATCAGATGTGGACGATCCCGTCAAAAACCCGCTGAAAAGCCGCGCCTCCTACGCCCCAAAAAACCTGACACGCACCTGCTGGGTAGCAGGCAAGAGCAATTGGAAACAAAGGGATCGCCCAATCAACAAGGACTCCCGGGAAGAGGACAGTCGTGAAGGGACCCCTATAGACCGACGAGGCGCACAAGATTCCGTGACTGGGAGGCGTTGGCTAAAAGAAAGTTTGTGTGCAAAAAGGGAATCAGGAAGTCTAAAAACGAGAGAAAGACGGGCCACTGAAAAAGGATCTTGCTTCCTTCATAAAGCGGCCAAACCGGGGTTGCAGACACCATCGTTCAAATGATAACACTTGCGGGGGAACTTCCAATTACGCACGCAAAGGAGGTATTTTACCGGACCGGGGGGTTAAAGTCGGGGAAATATTTGGTTTACGACCTAGAAAAAAGTCCGGCGAGACGCAAAGTGCGGAAAATTGCCGCGATGTGGGCTCAACATGGTGCGCCCACAAGGAAACGAACAGAAAAAACCAAAAAAATGAAGCGAGTCAAACGGGCGGGAAAAAATAAGACGCGGGACCGAAGTGTACGAAACTACTTTGACACGAGGGGGCATGCGCGTGGACTACGCGTGGGTTCTATTCAAAAAGGAAGGAAAGGAAAGCGCGAAGGAAAAAAAAACACCGTACGGGGAGAAAGGAATGCAAATTCAAACGAGGCGACTTTCGAAGGTCAGAAAGGTCGCGAAGCTAGCTGGCAGTGTCTCTCCAGAAAAAAAGCGGCGTCGCGAAAAACCGCTTAAATTTTGGGGGGGGAAGGGGGGAGGCGGAACGCGAGCTAGGTACTAGCGGACCATGCGATACCGCGTAGGACCTGGGCTGGGTCCTCCCGAAGGAAAAGAGCGCAGATCTGCAGTGCAGAGTGACTAACGAGAGAACTGAAACGGAACATGTGAATTAGAGGGGGGAGGGCAGCATGTACATTCCACGGGACGCGAAATAACCAGGAGTAAAAAAAAAAAGCTAACGGCGAAGGGGTGAAGGGAAACCAAGGTTGGCACATTAATTGGCCGATAGTACCAGTAAAAGAGAACAAGGGGAGGTCGGGTTTGTGTCGTTAGTAAAAACTTTGGGATCATCTGGCCGAAAAGCTTGAACCCAGGCCGATATGAGGGAGTCGGCAAAAGGGGAAGGAAAGGTCTCGCGATTCGGGCTTGGTGATGGAAGGAAAGTGGGATGGGGGAAACACCGCTTTTTGACAGAAGGCACACCATAATGCTGTCTGAAACGGTAACGTTGGGGAAGTCGAGATCCGGCGACGCAAAGGACGCTTGGGCGACAGTCAAAAACAAGTGAAGACCAGACCTCTGCTCATGGATGGGGAGGAAATGTAACGGTTCGCGCTCACCTTAAAGAGGAAAAAAAAACGGCAAGTGCAAAGGGGGAGGAGTCCTACGGAGACATCCTCACGGGTCACACTGGGCAGGGCAAAGCCGAGTGTGATGGTATTACCCGAGGTCCTTCGAAAAAGGGCGGCGTACGGGACAGGTGGGGGATTCTGACCAAAAATCTCGGTAAACGGAGGCGTAAGAAATGGATAAGCTTAGGGAGGCGCTGGAGTTAAAAGGAGGGGAAGCGTGAAACTCCGTCGCAACAAGGCCAACCGAGCAAAAACGAAGAAAGCTTGACGGGTCCAAAACTCCCCGAAGGCAGCACAAAGGACACGGGAGGAGTATGGGAAACAATGGTGTGAAATCGCCGGATCATAGGGTTCCAGAGTGCAGCGGAAAAAATACTAGGCTGGTCAGTGGCAGCCAGGCCACAGGCTTGCATGATCAGAATAAAATTAAAAGGGGGAATGTGGTTATATAACTATTGGAATCGAGGAAGAACTGTGGGTGGCTTATTGTTGAAAAGACGGTCCCCGGCGCAGCGCACTTGGACTATGAAAACGATCCTTTCGACGGTCCAGGAGACGTCGGGTACGCGGCCGCGAAGGAAAAAGAGGACCCGGGGCTTTTGTTGGGAGAGATCAACAGGAGAGGGAGGAGGAAAAAGGAAGGAAACAAAAGCGAAGGTACTGACCCAGGGGGTTTGTGGAATCATAAAAAAAGGGCGGGATCCGGCCTCATAAACAAGGAGCGACAGGTATGGGGGGGGGGGGGGCAATTAAGACCACCGAGGCATCGCGGACCTGGGAATGGAGGATCAAAAAGGGCTACCGAGGTTTATAATCATATTCACAAATGGTGAGTAAAAACGAGGGGGGGGGAAAGTCAGGAGATTGAAAAATGCAAAAAAGGAAAAAACCACGCAAGTCTGAAAAGGCACAAAAGAAGCAACGGAACAAATGAGTAAGGCCGAAGCTTCACAAATGAGCGACATCACTGCAAAAAATAGGGGGCTTCGACCTCTGTAAAAAAAGCCGGGTCAGGGCCGTTTCTCTCGAATCGTCGGAGGAAGAGTTAAATCAAAAAAGGAAAAAGGCAGAGCCAGGCGCGAAGGAACGCTACAAAAACTAATGCCAGAATACGAACCTCCATTGACCCGATCAGCTTTTGTGGAAGTCGCCGCATTTGCCGGCCGAGAAAGTGGTCGAACACTCGAGGCCGGACAGAAGAACACCGCCAAGAAAGTCGGGAAGTGCGGAGTCCGGGAATTAAGCAACGCGAGGTGCCGGGAGGATCGCATATATTCAAAGCAGGAATCCGGGTCAGTCCGCTCAAACAAGTAACTTGGGATGGAAATTCTCGGAACTCGGACTCGCCAAAATTGCTGAAAAATCGGGAGCGGACGGCAGACCGCACTCTCTTCAAGGACACGGCGCAGCTGGGGATTTATCATCAAAGAGCCGAAAGCTGAAAAGTAACCTTCAGGCCACGGCGAATCAGACAGACAAAAAAACATACAGTGAACGGCTGAAATCCGGACAAAAACGCCGCAAACCAAACCGGGTTGATTTTTTTCTTGCCCCAGCAAACCGTCAGCTAACGACCCACCACAAACCTAAAACTTGTGGCTACTATCGGAATAAAATGCTGAAAAAAAAAAAAAAAAAAAGAGTTTTTAGAAATGAAGCAGTTAAAAAAGCTTGACTGGGGTAAACATGGGGGGGAAAGGCAGCGGGGCTCGTGTAATTGTCAGGCGGCGCGAACGAACGCGCGGCTAAGGGGTCGACACGCTTCGCGAAAAAAGCGCCCGGAAAGCTGCGGCAACCAACAATAATAAAATGGTCAACCCTTACAGCGCAACTTTACTGAAGACAAACGGAGAGGACGTAGAATCGGCTACCAGAAAAGGGGCGCGAAAATCTGCTAAAAAAAAGAAAGAAAGAGAAAAATCGGTGGCCGGAATGAAAAATCCGTACGACGTCGATTAGGCTTCACCGAACCGCATCTTGTGGCCGAGAAAAAAAAAATCAGAAAAAGCCTATCAGCGCCGACCTGTCCCTTGTAAAAAATTAAAAAAAGGGCAGGAGTAGACAAGAGGCCGATTCACAGGAAAAAGGGGGAAAAGGAGGTTACACACACTTCCCTCTTTGCAAGCGCTGTCCGAGGCGGACCAACGGGAGTGTGCTGTAAACACGCCTGAAGAGAAACGTTGGGGGGAGGGGCGCAAATGTGTTTCCGCCAAGAGAGAAGTTAAAGGAGGACCACACTACTGTAGTCCGTCCACCCAGAAGTATACCAAAATAGTCAAAAGAAAACCGGGCCAAAACGCATCTTTCACTAAACCGCCTAAAGAAACATCTCGGGGACTGGCACGTAAAAGGGACGGTGGCCCCAGGGCGCTAAGAAGACAGCGGCTGCAACATGGGCAAGCTAATAATGGAACCGTAATGGCCTCGATCTCCATCGAAGAAAAAGGGGAGCGCGGGAAGACACGAACCACGCCGCGGAATTTGCAAAAGCGCGGATCCGAACGCCGTCCTCCAGCGGAAGACATAGGAAAAGGGCGGAGGGGTGAGGAAATGTAAAGAAGGAAAGTCCTTCAGGCAAAAAGAAGGTCACTGGACACGGGTCCTCGGAAGCAAAAAAAGTGAAAACTTGACGGCGCCCCATCAAAGAAAGGATGTTGCGAAAAGGAGGCGCGGCTTCCATCGGAACGCTTGAAAAATAAAAAATCTCCTCGGGATGTGGGGAAATGATCCAACAAACTCGATCGCCGCGGTGTGGTGCCGAGACAAAACTCATAAGCGACAAACCAGAGCCGGCATCCTCATCGCCCACACACCAGAGAAGTAATCAAAAAGACAAAAAAAGGGCCGCACTATGAGGTGACGAAGGTGAGAGGGAAGACTTGGGGAATATCTCCACAAAAAAAAAAAAGGTAGGGAAGGGAAAAAAGAATTGCCTTACTAAGCGGGACCGGAGTGAAAGCAGGGAGATCGGGAAAACGAAAAGAGGATGCCTGAGGCGAATTCGAGAAACGTGGAGCCGGAGCCGGAAGTCGACTCAGCACAAGCGAATGAAGTAAGAACGGTGCAGGTTTCGCTGGAAACAGGAGATCCAACCGCAGAGAATCTCTATGTGGACGATCCCGGCCGCTGAAAAAGCACTCACAAAGCTCATTAACCCACGACAAAAACGACATACTTACAGAGACGCTGGCGAAGCTAGGGGAAGAAAACTAATCATCCCGAAAAAGAAATTCGAAAGAAAGAAAGGTGCCTTGTTAGCAAGCAGCCCTTCACCGCAAAACCGGCGAGGAGCACAAGGAAAAAGGCCGGGGTTCTGGCTGCCGGTCTGAGCCTAATCGATGGGTGAGATAAATAAGGGAAAGCCACACACGTCTAAGATTCTACAAGGCAGACGCGATATTGTACGCGGCCATAAGGATTCGCAAGGATTCTCAACTTCTTATGTGCAAAACGATCAGTCATTCACTAAAACTGAAAAGAAAGAAAGAAGCGAAAAGGGGAGTAATTGGTACCGTCGGCTGGGGAGTGACGTTGGGGGAAATATGGTTAGTGAATTGGGGGAACCCTATAACTAGCTTTACTAAATGGCCCGAACCAGCCCTCGATGTGGGCAGCAACAAGTGCAGCCCAAGAAAACTGCCCTCCTAAGGACGGACCCAAAACTCATCAACGGGAAAGGGAGACGCGCTGGAACCGCCCTGAAAAAAACTAAGGTCGCCTGGAATATCTTGAAGGTGAGAAGGGTGGCGGAAGTCCGAGGCAGGCGGGAAGTAAAGCGAGTACTATGAAAGTGGCACAGAGGCGTACTAAAAAAATATGAAAAAAAGTAAAAAGAGCAGATCCGAGACTTTGAAAAAGCGTCTCGGGCGGCAAGAGGTTTCCGATTTCGGTAGAGGAGGGCGATGTCTAAGCCTAAAAGAAAAAGAAGCACTAAGGTGATTGGTGTAAGAGGCAATA
>Ga0179593_1723859_pt1 | contig 14493 bp, 11 predicted proteins | sample CZODoug2_1_08_16_FD_185931 | JGI IMG/M metagenome (GOLD analysis project Ga0179593, IMG submission 185931) | Vadose zone soil fungal communities from Angelo Coast Range Reserve, California, USA - CZODoug2_1_08_16fungal (PacBio error correction) | ecosystem: Environmental > Terrestrial > Soil >...
GGGGACGATAAACAACGAGCTTGTTCCATAGCACAGACATTGTAGGAGGGGAGAAGTTTTTCTCGCGATCTGTTGGAGGCAAAAAAAAGAGAAGGTATCTTTGCAGTCTCGGACGAACGAGGAAAGTAAGAAGAGGGACAGAGACGACGAAAAAGGAAAAGGCGGGGGAGAAGCATTAGAAATTGACAGCCAGTGCGCCACTTTGTTCGTCTACGTCGAATCTCTTTTGGTGCCAACGGGCCTACAGCGTAGAAGAGTAAACATTCGGAAATTAGTGACAATAGAATCAGGTTGTTTGGGGGCAGCCGAGTCATGACAGAGCGGTTCGGCGGGGGGAATCGACCAGACGTCCGTGGCTCCAGTAGGGTACGGAAATCGGACGTGGGCTATGGTGGGGAAGGCGTCGCAATAGTCGAGCAAACAGCACTCTGTCATAAAAATGAAGGAACATACTAATAGTCAGGCGGAAGCGGCACCGTGCTGACAGCTCAAGGGCTATCATCCAACACGAAAAGGGCCAAACGTACTGACCCGGTTACGTGCAAGGCACATGAGGTGCGCTGGGAAGAATGAAAAAAAAAATAAATACCTTATCTACCAGGCTGGAGGACAAGCTCTAAATCTCTTCATTTCAAGGCAAGGGTCGAAATGTTTTGAGGGACAAAGGTGAGGGGACAGGGCTATGCGGAAGGATCAAGGGGGAAAGTGCACAGAAAAGTGAGCGATCATAGATAGAATGCTGAAATGGGGACTCAGTGCCGTACGGGGAAATCAGAATGTGGGCTTGGCAGCGCGAAATGCATTCATTTTGGGATGTGAAAGGGAAGAACGGGGGCCAAGGGCAACGGAAGCAATCACCACGGAGGAGGAGAAGAGCAAGCTGAGACATGGAGATCCACCGGGATTCTTTCAGAAAAAAAATATCTTCGAGCAATACAAAGCACGGGGGGCCTTCATGAAGACACGTTGGACAAAACAGGCGGCGTGGGAGGAGTAGATAATACAACGTGAAAATCGTGAACAATGAACGGCCATAACATTGACAATGACATGAAGAAACAGATGAGAACTCTGGACTGATGGTCATCAGGCTGCACGGATCCACATTCAAACACGGGTTCACATCCACCCTCAAGGTAAGAACGGTCAGGGAACCGGGTTCGATACGGGGAAGTGAACTGGCACCAATCAGCAAATCGCAACAAAGTGAGAGAGAAGGCGGTCAAGCAACATCCGACAGAACGCGTAAGTACCGACTGGGGAATTTTACGGGGCAGGGGATCAGTACAATGAAAACAAAAAACTGTACACAAGGCGGGGGGCCAAGTTATCAGAAAGAAAGGGCTCGTTAAACAGGCCCAAAAGGGGAGAACAGTTATGCAACTTGGGTGACTCCTCTTGAAATGTGTAGGGAATTCACTGCCAAAAACGAGGAACAAAGACGCCGAAGTATCTAATGGTAGCGCCACAACGTCCTCTTTTGAGGGGGCTAGAAGGCACTTAATGTGTTTTCACGAGACAAGTGTACAAAAGAAATCACGTCAGGACAGCCAAGATTCGTTTCTGGTCATTACGCGTCGCCCTACTTCTCGAATAAAGGCCCCAAGGTATCCATGGAAGCCTATCAAACTTTAAAGAGGGGAGAAGACAGGATCAACAGGGGAGCAGAGGGGGAAACAGGACTTCCAACACGGACGGCGAAGCTAAAGTCGCAGGCAGATGTCCGGCGCGAGCTGATCGAGGTTTCTGCGAAGGGGAAAAGAAGAGTCATATCGGGGAACGAGAAAAAGGAGAGCAGGTATAGCGCCGAATACGTTCGGCAAATTCATATAACACAGTTATTGGGGAAGAGTAAACAACTCCAGGGAATCACCGGAGCAAAAGGTGGTATGCGCCACTCTGAAACAATCATAGATAGAGTAGGGGGACAAAAAAACACAGCACGTAGCAAGGATATCAGCACCCGAAAAGAAGAAAACGGAGGTCAGCTGATAACCAAAAAACGGCAAGCAATGAATAAGGGAGCGTCTTCCACTGAAAAAAAAGAGGGAGAAACTTAACATGTGTCAGACTTGATCGAAGAGAAATAAAAAACATAGGGACAAAGCGACAGCACCAAACCATTGTCGGTGACGTACATCGTAGGGTAGCATATAATAGTCGCATCCAGATGCGAGCTGAAAAAAGAACCGTGACTAGTTCAGCCATAAACGCATGGGGTGGCGTGTCCGACATCAAGAGTAGCACGCGGGAAAGCGGTGCAGGACGAACATCGCAAAAGGAGGGCAGGGAACAGGTGACAGTACTCGAAGCTTAAAGAGGTGTCGAATATCTGGGGGGGAAGGCCGTTTACATACGTCCTCAGAAAATTTGAACAACGTCTGCAGCGTGAAGGACACGCAGAGGTACTGCAAACATTAATGTGAACTCAGGTGATAAGAGGGACAGGAGGGGTCGTAAAAGATGGCTGCGAAGGATCGAATAGAAGCCAGAAAAACACTTCATAATCGCGATAAAAAAAGAAGTCCAGGGTGCTCTCGAGTCCAACCATTCATAGCTTAAAGCGAAGTGAGGGGGTCGGAAGAGGAGAGAGGGAGGAAGCGGAGGACAGACCACATGATAGCGCCGAGTTGCAGCACAAGGACATTCTAAATAGCGCGGGCGGACGCCAAGAAAATGAACAAATGGCACAAAATACTCGACTCGAAAAAAACGCAGCACTCGACAGCAAGGGACTTTTCTCGACAGCACGAACAACGGCGGGGAAAGGTGCGTGTAAAACACTACAAGTGAGGAGCTCAAAGATCAGGGGGAAAACTAGAAGACTTCCTTCACAGCATACCGCAATGGATTTTGCAGGGGGGGGAGACCGGGGATGTAGTCCGCGGAATCCTATGGTGGCTTGTCGCATGGGGTGGATAGATGGAGGAGGGATTGCAGAGGCCTCTAGCGACCAAGACGACATACTGAGACGCTTAAAGCCACGAACTGACCTGGGCAGGCCCAAGGCCCGACGCAATTGGTGAGGGGTGCGGATACGGAAACGGTAAAGCCGAATGCAAGGGATTGACGAGAAACGGCAAAAAAGATGTCCGGGCAGGGCAGGCAGAATTTCAGAAGAGCGGAGGTAACCTCTAGTTTCGTACCACGTGCCTGGAAGTAGGCTGGCGCGTGTCATTCTATAAAATCTTCAAGAAAAAGTGGAAGACACCCCAGCTAATAAAACGCGAATGTGGCACATGCTTTTAGCCCCAGAACAGGAAAGATAGAGCAGAAAAGAAAGACGGGGCACGCCACACTGCTCAAACCACAATTGTGACGAAGGTCAGGAATTATGCTCAGGCCGCGGGGAGCGGAAAACGAGGTGACACTCTAAATGAAAGTGAATTTCTTGATTTCGGCGAGGGGGGAAAGGCGAGAGACCACATAGGCGAGTATCCTGCTGACCGTGCATGGTTAATTCTGCACAACGGTAGACTCTATTGCGCATAGGTTCCCAAGCTGCACTTCTCATACATCCTAATGTCTGTACGGGAGAAAGAAAAACTATGGCAGACACCTTCTTCGCTGATGGAAGAAAGGGCGATCCTCACTCGGCGCAGGTACTCATGGGCGTTTTCACGTTAACCGGGGAACCAGCGCTTTCCAATCACGAGTCGCGAGCTCGGTCGATTGGCAGAGGGGGGAAAGAGAACAAAAACTTCTAAACGTAAAATGCAAGTATACATGATGGCATGGTGCTGGAGTGCATACACCAGGGATGGTGTGCATCCTTGCTAGCATACGCGAAACAGGGGGGGGAAGGGGGATCCTCCGCCTAAAGACCATTGCGGGCAACCAGGGAACTGGCGATCCCCCAGAAGGTCTCCAAAGGGAGCAGCAAGCATACTGGTAAAAGAGACGGCTAGGGAGGTCCAATTGTGGGTTATTGCTCGGCTTAAAATGAAAGAATCCTTTACGTAGGATACTGGCAGATTCTAGAGGTGGCCCGTCGAAAACTGCAAAAGGAAATCAAAAGATCAACAGATAGTACATCCTCTTGATTCAAAGAGGCTTCTATACGAAGAGAGCCCAAATGGGCACATGAGTGCAAATTGAAGCGTTCCCCAAGCTATTGGTCAGGCAGGCTGGAGGGTGCGACAGATTGCTGAGATTGTTGAATTCTGGCCAGGGACCATATAACCCCAACTAGATCAGGTGAGAAGCCGCGACAGACAAACCGTACTTGTTGACATGGGACACTCCGGGGGGGGAGTCTTTGGTTAAGGGGGAGGGGCGTGATCGCAGTGGTTAAATCAACAAATGTCCACAATGGTACAAAGGAAAAATATCTCTGCCGGTGAGAATCGCCTGACACGAAAAAGAAAGGAAGGAATACACCATATAGAGAGCGGCTAAAAAAGTAAACCTTAGCAACAAAAATGAGACTGGAAGACGAAACGTGAGCAAAACACACACTCGACCACAAGGCGCTAAAGATTATGCTCTGTCCCCAGCAAATGGGGCATTCTCGCAAGGGGAATGAAACTCCAAGTGGGATTGGGGTGGGGCGACGGAAAAAAAGTTTTGGGGGGGCGGGGGGAAGCGAGTTCGTAAGAGTGGTAACCGCACGTAGCGAATTTGGTAGAACTGGCGGTGATGGCCATGGTTCATAAAACAACCGGATAGTCCTACATCTGCCTGGGAAGGGAGGGAGGGGGCGGACAATACTCCTTCGGTGATTCGGAAAGGGGGCGTTTTATTATGACCCCCTCGTTCAATATGGAGGTGTACTAACCGTTTGTCTATGGCATACTGTAGGAAAACGGGGCTTGATGCGCACATGTTCGTTAGGTCGTAACAATCAAGGATCACGAGCGTGAAGAAGCCAGTGGGGAGCAGACGGGAACGCACTTGTTCCGAGATGACAAGAAGAGAGGGGGGGGGGGGGCCCCTTATCGTTAAGGGCAAATGAAGAACCTTACGATACGCTCGTCGTATGTCCTAAAGGTGCAAATAAACTGCGCTCCGATCAACTGAAGTGAAGTCTATCGTGAAACACCAGACCGATTGTCTCAGTCTCGAATAAGGATCAGCTTCAGCAACACAGGGAAGGGGATTCAATTCAACTCCGGCATATATGGAGAGACCTTACCTTGATCGGTGTTTTTTTTGCAATGACTATCGACAAAGATTGGGCGACTAAGGGACCGGGACACAGTCAGAAAGATCAAAGGTGGGGGAGGCAACAGAAAACCATACAGTAGCTCTGAACGAAATCAAATCACTCATAGGCAGGGGGAGGAGATGCGACCACAAAGAAGATGATGGAAAAGGAGATACATCTAGTGGAAGTGAAATGACCGGCGAAAGGGACAAACGGCCACTAGAGAAGGAGATACAACAAAAAAGTTGCGAGGACAGTAATCCCTTTTCTGAACGCATATTACAACCAGGGAGATGCTAATAGACGACATCAAATGGGCACTAAAGTGAACCCCCGAGTGTTCGGTTCTGATAGTGTAGGAAGGTATCGTTGGGCTGCCTAGCAAGACAGAGAAAACAAGGAGGATAAATGCAGAAATACGGGGTTCCAAGTCTCGGCGTCGAAAGACAAGCCCAATGAAAGGCAAAGGGGGGGGAGCGCCCCTAGGGCCGGGGGGACACAGCAGGCCAGAGGAAGACTGAAAAACGTTAGCACTAAGGGGAAAGAGTTACAGATAAGTTCGGACCTAGTAAAGGAAAAGGGACGAACGGTGGGGTTCAAAAAATCAACGTGAGGATGGTCACAATGCAGAAATAGGTGCGGGCGGTACACAACCCCAGGACAACGAGGCCGAACCCTCGGTATCAAACCGGACGGTGTGTAGGCAGATGAAACAGGAAGGGAGCTAGAACCGATCCTTGTAACCGCACTGTCAACATGCGCAAGGATAAAACCCTAGGAAGGGGATAAAGAGAAGATTGAAAGCGGGCCACCTAGGGGCAAAGGTAGGAAAAACATGGGGTGGGAAGTCCTGTGTACAAAGTCAGGGGGGGGGAGGGTGGTAAGGGTCGCATTGAGCCCAGTAGCAGTAACTCTGAACCTCTACCGCGCAGAAACTCTCTAAATAATGGCTTGCGACATGGAACATTGAATGATGTAGCAAACACACGCTTCCTATGCTGCGAAACTTTAATGAAAATGCGAGGAACGAAAAGAAAAATGAGGTATGGAACATTACAGCTGTGGGCACAATGCGCGTAAGAACACGACAGAAGGGGTTAGACATTCAAGTTGAACTCCCTTCATGCAAGTAAATAGGAGAGGAAAGAAAAAGGAAAGAACAATGGTAGCGAGACCGAACCAAATGTAGTGAAAAAGGATAATGCGGTGTAATTGCGTTTTGGCTTACCTAAAGATCCTCTGTCACGGGGCCTATGTCCATCACTGCGAACCGAACTCACTATCGTCACATATGTTTATCATGGAACTACTGGAAAGGCAAAAGGACCTGACATCTGTCGAATAAGATATAGGCGGGGACTAACAAAAGGCCTTCTAAGTTCGAGGCCTTCTCGGACCGGGATCATTAAACACTCGGGAGAGGAAGGACAAGGTGGCTACATCGAGAATGACGGTGAAGAAAGCGACGAACGAGCATCTGCAGGGGTAAAGGCCCCCTGAAACCGAAAGAGCGGGTAGCCGCAGGGGATTAGGTGGGGGGCGAAGTCAGAACCAAAGATAAAGGGACCGGGTACTAAGAGGAGGGGACGATGCGGCTCGGGGGTTATAGGGGGAAATTCTCCGGGGGAAGGAAGGTAACTGTTCCGGGTTCCAGGTCGGCGTGGAGGGAGCCATTATAGGTTGGTTCTGTCAAGGGAAAAGTTAGACTACCTAGTGGATATCTCTTCATTGTTCGGAGAGTATCCTAAACTTAGATCCGGCACGTGAAAGCCCCTTTGACAATCAAAACTTTCCTATTTACGGGGAAGCCTGGATCTGACACACCCCGAGTTTACAACCTAAAAAGGTCCACTCTGATAAAAGGCGAATACCTCTAAGTATCATCTTTTAGTTTTTTACTAACTCTTCTTTTCAATGTGAGGCCAAGAGGTCCAAGATAAGGAAATGCGACGTGTCTTGGCGGACGCCGTGAACTTAAGGTCGAATATAAAAATTAAAGCGAATCAAGGATTACATGTAATCGTTTTTCCCCTGACTCGTCATCCCTTTACGTTTCCGTTAGTGGACAAGGGGGGGTTCCTGTCCTCCCCTCACCTCTTCTCTCACTTCTCTGCGAACATCCCCGAACGGGGGAAGTCATACAGGGGATACAAAGAACGACGTGTGGAGGTGAATGCCGATGGGGAAAAGTACCGGGATGGTGTTTCCATGATCCTTCCCAGAGAAATTTTTTTTCTCCCCCCCTCCCTCCCTTGCGGGTCAAATTGAGAGTCAACTTGCGTCGACTCTTAAAACCACTCAAGTGATTGCTGTACGCATCGGGAGCTTTCGCCGGGAGGGATCGCCCCATAAAAATGGGTGCTGTGAATGACCTTTAGGCTCCACGAATTGCCGCTGTCTATGTGGGGCCCTGTTGGGGAGTGTTCCTAACTCCCTCTGGAGAAGTTCGAGGGGGAAGCCTGGGTCTGTGGTATTCCTATCTGGTTTTTACGCGTCCCCGAATTCCAGCGGAAAACCCCGGAGACCATTACGTGCAAGGGTTTAATCTCCGCTAAAGGGCTTATAAATTTCGGGTTGGGAACTGGTCCCTCCCAGCAACCGTTGCGAGAAGAGCCGAGAAGCCTTACAAGAGGAATGAGGTTCACAAAAAAAAAAAGAGCTCCGATCGAAGCGGAACCTGTTCCCGAGAGGAGAGGGGGATTTCTTCATTGGCGGAGGTGTCGATTTGACTCTGGAGGAAAGGCGAGTACCCACTTCTACAGCTCCAGATGAAAAAAAAGGCGCGAAAACTCGGATCAGTAACCGGAGTTTCAGACGCCTGAGGAAACCCTCTACTACGGATTAAAACGGGGGAGGCGATAAACCTCCGGCGGAGAGGAAAAAAAAAAAAAGGCTCTACGAGAAGTGAAAACAACCTGTGCGCGCACAATTTTGTCCATCTCTCTCAGCAACAACCCTTAGAAGTATCTCTCTCTTCCTCAAATGCTTTGGAGACAGAAACAGAGGTTTTCCCTCTGGGTTTAGAAAAGAATTGAGCAGCCTGGGTTCTTTCTCGAAAGAAGCTCCGGCTTTTGCGAACTAAAGCGCATCAGTAGGTTTGGGGACCCCGAGTACCTTCGAAAAACAGGGGTCCTGGAAAAAGAAGGAGACATCGCGTCTGGCCGTAGTCTTTTGTCGACGTCTAGAGAACATCCAATCTCACGAGGGGAAGACGGCTGTTGAAAGATCAGCTGACGCGGAGCGGACAGTGTTCCGCCCGATGGTACTAGCTGATCTAAGGTGTTTTTGGGGTGGGGTCCCCGAAATGCCGGCAGGCAATGCCCTCAGACGGTTCTTGCCGGACCTGGCATCTTAAAATGAGCTTCACGGTCTCCTCTTTGGGTGCCGAGGGTCAGTTTTGGATCCCCCTAGGGTCTTAGCCAAAAACCTCCGCCTGTGATTGAATTCGGGGGCTTTGGACCACACCGTCTGCAAAGAGATGCCACTTTAAAACGCAGGGCCGCTGTTACAGACCCTTCTCATTAGATAACATTCCAGGATCAATCACAGGAGAAAGACTCTACTCTCAGGGTTCCGGTAAAACATCATTAGAGTACGAAATTTTTCGGGGTTTCCCTCCTCCTTTGTCTTTTGGCTTAAAAACCCCTCACAGATGTTGGGGGGGGGAAGGTCGCCGGCCCACAATCCCGGGCACATCGGAAGAAGGGGGAAAAAGGGATCGCACGCCTCGCCAAAGGAGAGTGTAGCATCTAGGTCCAGACTGGTAGCCAGATCGTTAGTCCGGGGGGGGGGGGGATGTGAGGACAAAAGGGGACCCCAGCAATTAAATTGGGTCGTAAGGTGGGACAAAACCCGGACAGGGTCCCGTTCTCGGCGGTGGGGGGGGGGGTCGTGGGTGTGTGAGTGATCTTCCTCTCATGACGCCGTTCTTCTTAAATCCACTACAATGAGTGCTGAACATGCCTTGGCAGCCTGGGATGGTCACTCAAAGGGATATAACACTCATGACGCAGGGTCATCGCGCCATCAATTTAGGAGATGGCAATTTTGAACGGAGGGGGGAATCATCAGATGGGCCCTAGACGTCTTGGCAGGGGGACTCCTTGCCTTCTAAAGGGAAGGGGATACACTACCGCAAGGAGGCTCTACCGGCGGGCAAACTTAACTGATTGTCAGGCCAGGAAAAGAATTTCCGGGGGTTCATAAGGCCAGGACTGCACAACCTGGAGGGAAACTGAAGAAAAGGTCATTCCGACCGAAACCGAGAGCCGCGGCCAAGCATTATACCCGTGAGATGGGACCCTCAGGTGGGGTCGCTTGCGCATCACGAAGAGCACCTTAGAAGAGAAATTGGGAAGGGCCGCGCAAGGCGGAACCGGGGGAGAAAAAAAAAGTCAGGAGCAAACATTCCTCTTTTCGAGGGAGAAAAAGTTAGGCAAGAGAACGATTTCCGATCCGCCGATGTTGCAGAAGGCAAGTGTGGAAACGATCGGAAGCCCTCTGGCATAAGCACTCCCAGTTATGGGGGGTAGCCCCTGCGCGGGCGGGAATGCGCTCCGAAAAGTCAGCATTTTCCCTGCGGAAGCGAAAGGACTTGCTGAAAAGAAGCAGCGACCTGGGTGTCAAGCGACCAGTTCCCCGAGGGGGGGAGCCACCGTCTCAGCGGGCATTCAAAGAGCTGGTCAAAACACAAGACCAAGGCACGGCTCAAGGTAAACAGGAGCAGCAATGCGACGAGGCCGCAGTACGAGGAATGATCAACAGACTTGGTGGGCGGGGGGGGGGGGTCAGGCAATCAGCCTCAGGGAAGAAGGGTTCGAAGCACTTTCGCGAACACCCCATTCTAGGCGCAGTCTCGGACCGAAATTGAGGGAAAATACGTTGGCGATCTGGTACCAGGGGAAATTCAGGGTTTTTTAGAGTGCCAGAGTCAGGGAGAAACCATTCATCAAGTCTTCGGCCTTGAGGAGTCGGAGGTAAAACAGGCAATGGGGGGAACGCTCGTGTGGTTCCTTCGCCATAGTGGTCGAACCGGCGAGAGTGCCGACCTGCCCCCTTATCAGGAGCAAAAGAGACGAATGGTCAGTGAATTCGCCGAAAGCTCTTCTCGCACCACATGTCGTGTTCATGGAAAAGAAAAAAGGAGGGGATTATTACACAGAGAGAGGAAGTGGGTCAGACGAGCTAGCGCGCCCATTCGAAGACATAGGGGGGGGACTCTCGGGAACGGGCTCCTTCGGGGGGGCAGCGTCGTCACAGGACAAGGAAAAAAAGTGCTTGGGGTTCGACGGGAAAACGGCGCTTCGAGCGGAAGATCAAGTAAATCAACTACATCGCCGAGAGAGACGTGGATGAGTTTGGCTAAAGGGCGCTCTATCAAATAACCACCATGAAGGTTAAACCACGGAGGGGGGGGGGGGGGGGCAGATTCATTGATGCGAGTAAACAGAAGGACTGGCGCCAACGCTTGACCAGGGAGTCCAGAAAGAGGAAAGGGTATTGCTTGGAGAGCCGCAAAAAACAGAGACCTTGTGGTACATTAAACGGGGGCCGGCCCCCATGGAGGGGGGATGCGAATCAATACCTTTACCGGTAAGCAGGTTTTTCTGAACATCACGGGGACATAAAGCTTGAAGAGCTTAAAAGCCGGCTCAAAAGTTCTCAGGGGAAAGGGGAGAGCCGCTCAGCTAAAGAGTCTTGAAAGTCAAGTTTCAGGAGGGATGACATTCCGATGGTGGCGAGAGCAATCCCCGAGGAACTCAAAGAGGGGTGTTGAAAGAATAATTACCGAGGAAAGGGCTGAATCTATCGGGTGAAACGACGGCAGATTTCTTAGAGCAAAAAGGGAGCACGCATTTAAAAGCGGAGAGCAGTGCGGGGATCCATGAGAAGTGGGCGCCTGTAGAAAAAAGAGCAAGACTAGGCCGCGGACAAACCCTCCCGAAAGCCGCAGCGGTGAGTCGGGGGGGGAGAGGGACCCAGAGGACCCTCGACGGGGACAGAAGGAAAGCCCGGGGCGGCGACGTTCGGTGGTACGGAGAAATCTCAGTTCTTCGTCCTTGGAAAAAGCCATTTTTTTATCTCCGTGGTCGAGAGTCGGCAACTGGGTCGGCGAAAGGGAGAGCGAATACGTTTCAAGGCCAAGTACCCGCACGGTCGATCCTGCGAAGGGGACGTATAAGGGGGGGGTTTGTGGTAAGCCTAAAAAAGTGGGAAGGTTCCCAGCACGCGCCTGGCTGGAAAAAAGGGTCGTGGTAGACGTGCATCCTCAGGTGAAGGATCGTCCTCACAAGAGAATCCGTCGCGAGGAGAAGTATCAAAAAGCACAGGGAGGGGAGAAAAACCTCGAATGCGTGGGGGCGAAGGGCGCCAGAGGGGAAAATGCCTGCGCGGCCGCCTGGCGGGACATACCGAGGGTCTCTAGATCGAGTGACGGAGCAAACGGGGAATGTCCGGGTGTGCGGATGTCGAGAAAAACGGGGGCCTTTGCTGGGCACGTTCAGGCGAATACACCACCTGCGCACGAGGAGAAAAATACCGGACCGTCTTTCCTTCGACTGACTCCTCTAAGGAAGGTCGTCGATCTTTAGGGGTTGCCGATTGTTGGGGTGGGGGACATCAACGTCCCCCCTTGGGTTTTGGGTCCCGACCCTACACCGGCGGTCGTTATTAAACTTTTGCTGGAAAAGTCTCTTCTGAAACCCTGAAATAGTCCGGGACCTTCATCTTTGGGGAATCGGACCTAATCTTCACGAATAAGTGGGTACCCTTGCCAGTGCTGCCATTCAAATTGGCCTATCGGGTGTCGTCAGGGGGGGAAAGATCCCGCTGTCCAGGAGACCGAAAGAGGTCTGATACTTGTTCAGGGCTACGGAAAACCGCTTTCCCACCATCAGGCTTTGTCCTGGACAGAAAATATGCAGGGCGGGCTACCGGGCCAGGGATGGGCCTCATCGCCGATGGAAAACCAACCTCGGGACCGAGATCCGAGTGGAAGGAGCGCAAATGTGCAGGCCCTGAGGCAGAGTGAGTAGCTGATCAGTTTCTGGCATATGAAGTCGCCTAGTCTTGACGGGGGGGGTGATGCGGCCTGAGTACTCGAACCGCGACGTCCGAGGCAAAATCGCGCGGCCAAGCATGTAAAACACTAAGTTAAACCCGCTTCAGCAAAGAACTCGGAAACTTTTGCGTCTGGGGGTTCTCACCATCCGGGGGAAGGATTAGTCTAAATAAAAAGAAAGAGGCTAAAAAATAAAAATAGAACTCTCCGAGGACCCAATGGGAAGGTTCCCTCAACAACAAAAAAGATTAAAAGGGGGGAAAAGACCAGCTGGGGTAATACGTGTTATGGTATTAATAAAGGGATATCCTTTTGAAGACTAAGGTCTCTACTCCAGGCATCAGGGGGGGAGGATGGTGGTTTTCCGCATGCGAGGGACTTGTTGTAAAACGAGGCAAGCGGGGCTATTGCCTCGGGGAGCCCGGTCGAGGGAAAGAGAATTCACGCAGACTCCGCAAGAGGACTAGGGGTCTCCGAATCTATCAAATAAAAGTTGCAAGGAGCGGATATCAGAGTCGAGGGGGTTGCCCCTCGAAAGCGTGCCGGACTACAATGAAGACCCTCACTTGACGAGAGTGGTCGATAACGAACTGGGAGGGGGAGGGGGCCGTACGGGGACGACCTCGAACTGGAAAAAACAGAAAGCCGTCTCCCGGTCATCTGAGTCCCTAAGCGCCATAGATGAGAAGGGCAAGTTACGAACTGGTCACAGGCCCGTCTTGCGCAGAAAAGACGCTACCGAAAAAAGGCCATAAAGAGGACTCGGTTTTCCACACAACTTACTTTAGATCAACGAGTGAACGGGGCCGAAAACTGGGTCTTGTCGGTCACACGGAAGAGAGGGTCGGGAAGGGAAAAAACAAATCCCCGGACCGAAAAGAGCAATTCCCATAAGAGAAAGCCACGCGTAGAGAATTAAGCGGCCGGACTTTAAGGGCGGGTCAGTCGTGAGATCCCGGGGGGGGGTGGGAGGAAGAAACGTCTACCATGTAAAGAAAGGCGCTACAATTTGAGACACCCTGACATGTAACGGGGATCCGGAATCAGCGGGGGGGAAAAACTAGACAGTACTCACTGGAAAAGTAGCAACGAACCAAGGATTTCGCATGAAGACTCCTGGCTCCCGTGCTAAAGGATAAACCAACTGAAAAGGGATGAACGGGCATTGTTCTAAGCTTGAGGCCGATGTCATTGGAATGTGATCTCGGCAGAGAATTAAGGGCTGGACCCGGTGACGAAAAACTTATTAAGTCGTTACAAGACACAAAGCTGCGGGGCGAGGGCTGTGAAGTACTGGAAGACATGAACTTCCGCCGACCGTTGAAGGAAGAGCCATCCCGAACACAAAGGGGGTCTGAAAGGAAAACGATCATTCCCTCCGGCCGGGAACCATCTACAGATACTAGCCCGATACACGTTCAGGATTTGCTCTTTGGGAGGACTAAACCCGACTCACCGCGGGGAGAAAAAGGGAAGGACCAATGGGGAATGCGAGGGCAAGGGGAGGAGACGATAGTCTAGGGGCTCAATCCATTTCTAGGATGGGATTCAGGAACCCCGAGGTTTCAAAAAAAAGAAAGGGCGGACAAGAAGGCCGTGCAGAGAAGCGGTTGGGTTCAACTACGCCAGGCCGCCTTTCCCGCCTCTTGAGTGAGGGAAACAACCCCGCGATCACGTGCGGAGAAAGAGTTGAGAGACATGACAGGGCCATTCGTCCGCCTGAAACTGAAATCGACTGAAAGCTTGGGCGTACGATTCAGGGGGGGCAAGGGCACAGAAGAAGGGGAGCGGATACAGCGCATTAAGATCTCGGGGTGGCAAAGCCACGCCAAGGCAAAGGCTCCGGGGAAAAAAAGAAGGTTTGAAGCAAAGCCTCCAGGGGACAGTCACGAGGAGAGAAAACATGTCCTCTGGGGCTTGGGGAGAGGTTGCTCGGCATCAGCCCGAGAGAAAGGGAATACACTTTCACGCGTTGTCTAGGAGAAATAAAAGTACGCGCCTGACAGGCTCTCATGGGGAAATCGGGGGTCGATCTGTAACAGAAGTGGTAGACTTGCAAAGCTAAATGGAGCACACACGAGGCAAAGGTTTAATTCTTAAGTGAAGCTGTTACCCCCAACCCTCAGGCACTTTGAGCGAACCTCTGAGCTTCAGTCGCACTCTGGTCGTCTCAACCTTCTTTCCGTGAAGAAGAGGGAAAAGGGAAAGAGGCGCCGTCGTGCCAAAGATGTAGGAGGGTCCCCAAAAGAAAACCGTCTAGCTCTGCTCGCAAAAAAAGGAGGGAAAA
>Ga0179593_1633290_pt1 | contig 14492 bp, 17 predicted proteins | sample CZODoug2_1_08_16_FD_185931 | JGI IMG/M metagenome (GOLD analysis project Ga0179593, IMG submission 185931) | Vadose zone soil fungal communities from Angelo Coast Range Reserve, California, USA - CZODoug2_1_08_16fungal (PacBio error correction) | ecosystem: Environmental > Terrestrial > Soil >...
ACAGGCGGGGATGAGACGTTTGCTTGCGAAAGAATATAACTGGTATCCATATGATGAAAAATCTGCCGCCTTCGACACAGAAGGAAAAGCTGATTGCGGGCTCGGACAAGCGAAGTCAAAAAGCGTTCAACCAAGGGAACAACATGAACAACAGGATCCCGTCCAACAGAAAGGAACATGTCCATCATCAGGGGAGGACGAATGGAAGAAAGGGGGGGGTCAGCTCTTCCTAGGGAGAGGGGGGGGGTCAACAAATACCAAAACAGACCGGGGGGGGAGAAAAGAATCTCTGAGGGAAAGACAGGATGTAAAGAAGTTCAAGGATTTCAGGCCAACGGGCTCAGTGCCAAAGGGAAGAAAAACGGGAAAAAGACAGGTAAGGGGGCCCTTTTTCCGCGGACTAAGAGGAGATGCCTGAAGCGTCCCACGGCTGGAGGAAGGGTTCTTCTTCTCAAAAGTTAGAGTAACCTCCTCCCTGGTGAAAAAAGGGAGACATCGAGAAGTTTTCCAATGCTCGGAAAAAAAAAAAGGGAGAGTCACTTTTTTGGGGGGGTGGGAGGGGGAAAAAAGCACCTCCTATCTGGCTCTGGATAAGGGGGACGAAAATATTCTTCCTACAAAAAAAGAGGGGTTTTGGGCAAAAGATCGACCTTACTCTTTGGAGAAAAATAAAGGCGCTCAGAGGAAAAATAACCGCCAAAAATTTTTACTCTTGCACCAAGGGGGGAAAAGGCCAGGCGCTCTTTACAAAAAAAAAAGGAAAACTGCGGGGAAGAGAGGGAGAAAGATTTCGCGTCGGGGAAACGTCGAAAAAGCAAAAAAGAAAAAGGTTTCAATAGAAGAAAAAAGGGCCGCGGAGGGGGACGCTCGAAAAGATATAAAGTGGCCGCCGTGTCTGTCCACCAAGCGAGAGGGAGGGCAAGTCCAAAAGGGGGGGGGGGGGTTGGTCTTCGGGTGTGTGTTGTGGGTTGTCAAGGGAGAAAAATACTCTGACTTCCTTTAAGGAAATTCTACCAATGAGGGAGGGCGACATCTTCCATCATTCGCAAAAGAGAATTTCTACAGGAGGAAAAGACAAATTCCGCCTTATCCATGAGGGGGAGGGGGGCGAACGGCAGAGGGAAACGTCCACCAGTTTCTCGAATATGCGCAGGAGAGGGAGAACGCCCATACCTTCGTTCTCAAGGGGGAGGGGAAATTCCGTCGGAGGGGGAAAGGGGGGAGGGCTACTCTCAAATTCTGAAAAAGGAAGGGGGGGGGATAACACAGAAAAAAGGCACGTGTATTCGCGCTCCAAGTCTTTGACCAGCAACAAAAAAGAAAAAGGAATCGAACCGCCCCATGACGGGGCAAAGGGCCCACACTGTAGGAAAAGAAAAGAGGAATTTAGGTCCCGCTACGCCGAAGATAAAAAAAAAAATTTACGCAGCGCATGGATCGAAAGAGGAAGAACCAACAACAACGAGGAGAAAGAGAGAGATGCTCGGATCTGATCCATGCAAGGGGCGCCCGACGCGAGCTTCTTAAATAAAATTCAGCCCGGGGCGGGGGATGCGAAGGGCAAACGGACGAGTCCTTCGCCGAGGGTCAAAAGAGACGAGCTCTTGGGCGTCTGGAAACTGCTCGTGCGGAAAGAGGATGTTCCTGAAAAAGGGTCCGTGGCATCGAGAGAAGAAAAAAGGGGAATTGCGCGTCGCCCAAAAAAAAACCGCCGGAAGGAGAAGGAAAGAAAAAAGTGACCGAAGGGGCGGGCGCCAGTGCCGCGCGCGGTCGCGAAACTGTTGGAAAGGGGAAAGAAGATTTCTAAAAAAGCTTCTACTAAGATGGCATACGGGCGTTAATGAAAAAAAACGATAGAGTATGGGCAAAAAGAAGGCTCAAAAAAGGACTGCTCGGCTCATTCGGGGAAGGGAACCTGCAAGGGGGGAGAAGGATTCCTGTAAGCCGCCTGGCGAATGAGGAGAAAGACTTTTTCCGAAAAAAAGAATTGTCAGAGGCGTCCACTCCAGGGGAAATCTTCGCTCCTTGGGAAAAACTTCAGATTTTGATGGAAACGCTATGAAAAGGGGGAGGAGAAGGGATCTGACGACGCGATGAAGTGACGCCGCCTCTGAGGAAGACCTTTAAATCTAAAAAGCAAGCGAACATGGGGTCTTCGGTGGGAGCGCTGATCTCCTGAATTACTCGCTTGAAAAGGTCGAAAAGTGGGGACGCAACAACCAAGAGAAAAGGATCGGCTTCGGTCGTCTAATATTTTAGGGTGATCCCATATTCGGATTGATGGGGGAGGGGGGAAGATACTTAACTTCGCATCGAAAGAAGTTTCGAGAGAAGCCAAAACTCCTATACTTCGCCTCGGGGCAAGGGCCTTCGTGAGGAAAAGTTAGGCATCCAGAAACAAGGGGGGAGACGTCCCTCCGTGGAAAAGAAGACTATGCAGGAAGAGGGAAAAGAATTCGGTGAGGGCCGCTTTTATCCTTCCATCCTGCTCAGAAGTTCCGATTCGAAGAGGGGACTCCCTATTAACTTACGAAAAGTCTTCGAAAAGAGGGTCGGTTTGTATTGGGGGCGGACCAGGGTCGAATCGAAGGAACATTCTGCAGGAAAACTCTTTCCATGTCGCCGAGAGGAATGCAGGGGCCTCAACATGTGGACCTGACTCGAACCGACCAGTGCTTTTGGGGACCCAATTTGAATGGGGGGGGGGCAATGTTTGTTGACCTGCAAAAAAAGAGGGGGTATTGTAAAAGATCAAAAAGTCATATAGGCTCCTCGATTCTGGGCAAACGCCAGATATGAAAAGAATCTTGATACATGTTCACCAGCATATTCTTTCTCAAAAAGGAAAAAGCTGACCCGCCTGGTGCTTCCGGGTCCCTGGTCCCTTGCAGACCGGTCCTTTCGACAGAGCTCATCTCTCACTCGCTCACAAGAGGGAGTAGAAAGAATAGAGGCAGCACGGTTTCTGTACCGGCGACAATTTCCATTTCCCGTGCGAGAAGGGATGATCCTGCTGGAGGGAAGCGAAATGAATATGCGGGCACTGTCTCATATGCTTAAGAAAAATCCTTCGCCAGAAAGACGAGCAGACTTGATGGAGGGGTCTCTTTGACATCGGGAAGCAATGATGGCACGACTTCAAAGTGCCCAATCCAAAAGGCAAATTGGGAAGAGATCCGCCGTCCACAAAAAGGCACATGGCCAGCAAGCGCGAGGCGAATGCAAAATGTCGCCTGCATAATTTTTCAGCGCGTGAAGAACTGTCCGCCAAAAAAAAAAAGAACCGCTTGGCGAAGAGAGATAATTCACCGACCTCGTACGTTCATCTTTAGTCTGGGGGAGATCGCACGCCTTGAGGGGGGAGGTGCCTAAGGGATAAAGATGCCGCCACTACCTTTAAAGAAAACTCGTCGAAGGAAAAGAAACCGACTCAACGTGCGGCGGGCGCCACCGGTGGTCTGGCTGCTCAATAGGCAGGAACTCATCCACGGGGAAAAGAACCCTCTTCTCATCTCAGAGTTCCAATGAATGAGAAGGGGTTCTGGGCGTCACCACAATCATAGAGAAAAAAAAATCCGGATCAGACTCTTTGGAGGAAGATTCTCCGACGACAGAGATCCGCAATTATATTTGGGGACCTGACCAGGGGGAGCGGGAAGTATCCAGCATCAGCGCGCCCCACCGGTCAAAGGGGGGAGATTGCACGGTTCTGAAAAAGGAGCACACCAACACTAAGGGAGGCTGCTCAATGGAAACGTTATCAATTGCACTGGCAGAAAATAAACCTTCTCAGGTCCAATCCGAGAAGAACTCTTCTCTCGCAATCGGCGGAGGGGGAAAGCTGTGGCCGTCAAGGGGGAGTTATCTTTGCGGAAGGGGGGAACGGGGGGGGGAGCGAGCACATCTCCCTTCGGCTTCCTGTAAGAAACTGCGGCGTCCAGCCCAGCGAAAGGAGCATCGACTTTCTCCGGGGAGGCGGGAATTACCTACAAATCCAGGGGGAATCTTTTTTAGAAGGAAGACAAACCTCAATAACAGTGAGATAATATGGCGGCTCTCTCCCTGGAAGAACCATGACGGCTCAGAATTCCTTCGGCTTTCAGCGGGCTCGCCACAGGAGTTACTAACAAAAAAAACGATGTGGAAATAAGGGATGCTCTCATCATCTTGAAAGGGAATAGAGAGGACTGTCGAAAAGAAGGAGTCTGCCGGTTCCCACACTGAAAAGGAATTTTCTGTCCCTCGAAAAAAGGAAATATAGGGGAGGGTCGGGCGAAAAATTTAAGAAAGAGAAGGATCAGATCCGCGCATCTCTCTCACAAAAGGGGAAAAAGAGAAATTCTCAGGAGAGGAGTCTCCCGACTAGTTCTTCGTCGGAGAGGGAGATGGTATGCGAATGTGGGAAAGGACAGAGTTCCATTCGAAGAAGGTGGCTTTTCTGACGTCCTGCGCGAGGGAGCCGGAGGGAAAGCTTCTCGGGGAGGACTTCTCTTCCTGAGGTTTAGGAGGCTCTACTAGAAATTTTGTGAAGAGTCAGAAAGGACAAGAAGACGTCATTGAGGGCATACGTGAGCCCGGGGGGGCGTTTCTCCATTGCCGGGAAGAAACGGTGACAGTGGGGGGGGGGGTCTAGTTGCCGTGAGAACGCTTCTACGATGAGGCATGGTCATAAGGGGAGGGGGAGGGAATAACCATCCCCGGGAAAAGTCTAGCGCTATGAGGAAAGAGAGGTCGCCGTAAGACGCAGGGTTAGGTGAGGAAAGGCCTCCGTTGCGAGGTCGAAGGAGGGCCCCGAAATGAATCTGTTTTTGAAGAGAAAGACGTGAAATTCTGGAAAAGACGCGACGGGACAGATGGGTGCAGTATTTAAACGTCTAGGAGAATAGGAAATTTCAAGGGGGCTGACATGCGACGACGTGGAGAGCCGACTACTTAGTCCGGTAAAGGGCGAGAAGAGAAGCCCTGTGCAAACTCAGGTATGGAAAGGTTGGGAAGGAGACTTCTCGCTCAAACAGGGGGGGGGGTCGAAATTTTAGGGGAAACTTGCGGATCGTGCTCGGAGTCACTGAGAGTATGGAGAGGCAAAATTATCCAGAGTCGATCGAGATTGATGTGAGGGGGGAAACGCTCCTTTGAACGCTGGAAGCGCAGCCCTCGGGCGGTTCAGGGGTCCCGGGATGCTAATATCCGAGCTCTAATTTAGCGCAAAAGGGAGAAGGAACGCCTGAGAGAGTAGGCATCCTCTGACCCCTTGGGAACGTTCGTGGCTGGGGGAAAAACTCCGGCGCAGAGAAAGTCGGGACCCCGACGAAATCCTTTGACTCCCGGAGGCGTCTTATCAGGGGCGCCAAGCGTTCTGTTTTGGGGTAGTTGTTTGGGGGGGGGAGTCGAAAGAGACACGGAGGAAAATTCTGGAAGGAGAAAAAAATTTCTGCCAGAAAGACAGAGCGCTTGATGGAAAGCGACACGTGCTGTTGGAAGGGAAATTGCCCCAATTTTCAGGACCGCGTCATTACCATCAGGGGGAAAAAGGGCGATGTCAAAATAAGCGCTTGAGGGCCTAAGACCGCCCCAAGGGAATTGAATCATATGATAAAGTGTCGCCAAGCACAAAGGAGATAGAACCAGATCATAAACCTGGTTGAGCAAGGGAACTGGGGGAAAAGCCGGTTCCTTCGAACCCAAAGAATCGAAAGCTCAAGAGGAGGAGGAAAGAGAAAGATGTCGATGAGCACGGGGAGGGATGACCGTCGGTGCAAGGGCAAGTGCAAGCTCAAAAGGACGGCGTCGCCTAGCCTTGGGGACGAAGTAACAGGAGGCCTGGGAGACAAATTCAAGAAAGAGACTCTGGCGGTCTTCGCAGGGAAAACGTGCTCTGTGACATCGCGCAAAAGGGAGTTCAACACCTTGCCCAATAAAAAATTGGGGGGGGGGGAAAAAAGGATCGCCGTCCACCAGCACGGGGAGAAAGGAGAACATTGCCAGGGCGCTGGCCAGAAAGGCCGAAGTTTCAGACGCGTCGATTTAGAAAAGGGAAACACAACAAAAAGAAAAAAACAACCGCTTTTCGCCGAGAGATGAGCGAAAAAAAGAGATTTCGAATCGGCAAAAAAGAGGACGAAGTCAAGCTGCCAAGACGGAAACGGAAGGCCAGGTTCTCTCTGAAGAGAGATGCAAGGCACTAAAGCGGCGGCTCCACCGTTGAGGGATCAATAAGCGAGGGAAAAGGACCCGCCCGCGGCGCAGATCTTTCTTGGCGAGGAAAAAAAGAGCGTTCCAATTCTCTCGCCGTTCCGTAAGAAAAATAAGAGACTCCTCGCAGAGGCCGCTGAAAATATGTCGCCAGAAAGATCCGCAAGTAGAACGACCTGACAGTTGGAAAAAAAAAGTGCGCGGAAGGCGATAAAAGCGTCCCCACCCTTTACCTACCAAAAAAGGAAAAGGTCTTAAGAAAGGAACACACGACTTCGGAGGGGAAGGTTCGTCGAAAATTGCACTTCGAGAGGGGGGAGGGAGCAAAATCTCGTAGAGAGGGAAAAATCTTGACGCGGGGGCGCTCGCCATAGGCGCGTGTAAAAGAGTTGTCCGGATCGTTTTGAGGCAAAGGGGCCTTAAAGCAGAGACCTCGGCCCCGGCGGCTTCCGAGGGATAACAAGGCGGGGGAGGAAAAGACGCGCAGCCTCGCGAGGGACGAAAGTATACCGGGAGGGACCCGCCCTTATGCCATGCTCATCAGTAAATTTTTTCCGAGGGCAGCAGACACAACCCCAAAAGGGGACGTCGTAAGGAGCTTCCCTTTCTCCACGCAAGACGGGTCATGAAAAAACTTATGGGGAGGCGTTCAGCAGTTCGGGGAACCAAGGTATAAGAGAGAGATGCCTACTAACAATCCTTAAGAGGGAAAAAAATTAAAACTGAGGGAAAGGCCAGCCTCGGCAATCGCGCATTACCGCGGAAAATGAAGGCGAAGACTCGAAGGAAAAAGCACGCTGCCTGCATGTGAAGTACAGAAAGAAGGAAGTTCGCAAAAGGGTTACGCAGCGCAATGGATCAAAAAGGAGAACAAAACAACGGAGGTGCGCGGATCTTATCCACTGCGCATGCGGGAACCAGGGAACTCGAGTTCTTCTGAGAAGACGGTGATTCGAAGTGTTGGAAATTCATCCTTCAGCCCGTCATGAGGTTCTACTTCCTGCGCGATAGGGGAGGGGGGAAAAAAGGGAGCTCTCCGTTTGTTCCTGACTTGCAAAAGATGGGGTTTTCAAGGGAAGGACCGTACTAATTTGCGCGTCGCAGCGGGAAGAAGACCGGATTCCGACGCTGGGTGAAGAAGAAGGTATGTGGAGTGGAGCGCTCAGGATAACTGTGTACCTTTGGGGGTCTGCAGGGCTCGAAAAAAGCTCTACGACATGGAGAGGGAAGGTTGGTCGGTCATCCTCTCCAAAGGGGAGAAAGGGGGAAAATTAGATGGAAGCATGCCTGGATGATGTAGACGTAAAGGACAGTTGGGGGAAGGGGGAAAGGAGCCTCCGTTTCTATTCGAGGAAGGAGGGGGGGGTCCGCACGGGGGAATATCTTCGGCGCCACGCTGGGAGCGGAGGAAGGATGGGAAGAGGTTTTCTATCGGAAAGGAAAGGACTCCACGGAATCGAAAGAAGAACGTACATTCAAGGAAAGCGTCCTGCCGACTTCCTTTTTGTGTTGGAAGGGGAACCTCGAGCCTGGAAAAAGGCGCAAACGGGGACTGTTGTTCAAAGGGCAAGACAGGGAATACTGTACGAAGAGTTTTTTTCGCCCAACAAATACTTCGTATCGGAGAGGAGGGAGGGCTAATATTTTTCAGTCTGCCCATGAAAAAGGGAAAAGAGAGCTGCTCTTGATGGGGGAGAGTAACGGGGGCTCATACGCTGAACAGACGCCATCCACGCCGCGGAGTCCTCAGAGAACCGGCTTCGGGTCTATCTCTCGAGAAAAAGAAAGGGGGGCGTCCGACCGAAAACGTCAATCGACGATGCAGGAAGGAAACAAGGGGAAGAAAAAAAGGCCGCGGTTATACTTCTGCCTCATGGAGGGGGGAAGGGGGGGAAGGCGTTGCCGTATTCAAAAAGAAAGAAGGAACGTACTCGTCACTGATCTTCTCCAAGTGGTCTGTTGGGAAAAATGGGGGTGTGGAAAAAGAACGCTCTTAAACTTCTGCATTCGACACGGTTTAGGGCCATGGAGAAGCGCTTTTCTGGAAAGGACCGACCACGTTCTGAAACGATCGGGGTGCCCCAGGGGGCAAGGTGGTGACCCATGAAGAATTGACGGCGAGGGAAAGAAGAAAAAGCCTGATATTCTGGCTAAGACAAAAAAAGGTAGAAGATAAAATCATAGGAGGTTTTCTCAAGCCACAAGGGAAAACGACGAAGATCATCAACGCCTGTTGAGAAAGAAATGGAAAGGGCACGAAATGCGTCCTCGAAGAGAGAGAAAACCACAAAGGGGATGCGATGCGCACGGGGCGAAGGCCGAGTTGGGGCAAGGAAACGTGCAAGCTCAACAGGGAAAAAAGGAGGGAAAGAGCCTTTGGGGAGGAAAACGGGAACACTGTATCCAGAAGATAGCAGAAGGGGCTGCGCAAAAAAGCAGCGCTGATGGCGGGAGCGGAAACAGACGCCGGAAAAAAGGGGCACGAGCGGTCACACCAAAAGAAGGCAAAGGGAATCGCCGTCCACCGCAGGGTAGGGGAGTCAGGAGCGCGCGGAGCGGACCAGAAAAAAGCCTGCCTAATTTCAAGGGGAAAGGGGAGACTGGTAAACCAACTACCAAAACGGGGGGGGCGCAAGAAGAGAAAGGGAGACTCAGTAACGTTCCTGAGGGGAGAGATTTCCGAATAGAGAGGGGGGGGCGCCGGCGGGGAACGAGGCTCCTCCACGACCGGTCAGGGGGGCTCTCGACAAGAGGACGGCCACTCGCCTCATGAGGGGGAAGCCACCTGTTCTTGAAAGGAGGGAAGGAATAAAGCTCCCAAAAAGACCCGCGGCCGCAGCTTCGTCTTTGACGAAGGAAAGTCGCTTTTAAAAGGAGGTATCTTCAAGCCACATCAGAGCGCCTCCCGGACGACTAGTGGAAGAAGACCGCTGAAATATTCGCCGACGAAGAGAAAGGGAAGGGGGGGGGCGAAAAAAGGAAGTTGACGCGCGTCAGTGATCAAGCGAAGAAAAAAGGAACGAAAAAAAAGGGCTGCCTCCAGGCAGCGCGGTACCAGGGAAAAAAAAGGACGTCGGCGGTCTCGAGGCTAAAAGTCGATCATTGAAAAAGGAGAGACGCCGAATAAGCGCGAAAAATAGCAAAAGGTAGGAGACGCTCGCCATCGGCGCGACGGGAAGGCCGCCGCGATGAAAAGGCGGCAAAGTCCGGGAAAAGGGGAAAAAATCGCCCGGCGGAGTAAAAAAAGAAAAACTGCGGCGTCCGGCGACCGCTCAACATCGCCAGAAGAATAAAAGCGAAGAGGGGGAAAGAAAGATCTGATGACAAAGGGGAATGCATGTCTCTCGTCCTAAAGGGGTCAGACGGAAGCAGAAAACCGTTTCGCTACTATGGCTCGCAGGACACGGAAAGAAAAAATCCTGCGGCTCACTTATGCACGGTCGGAGGGAGGGGGGGGAAAATCGTGAGGGGGAGGTATCCTTGCGCTGTCTATGAAAAAAAGACGGACGCTCCGTAAGGAATGCTTTTTTGGATGCCGCAGGCATTTTGAAAAAGAAATCGCGCAGGACGTCGAACAGCCCCATAAGAAGAAGAAGGGCCCACAAGTAGAAAAAAAATTTTTATGTTCCCCCGCGAAAAAAGAGGCGGAGGGGAGGGAAATTTACCAAGGGAGCTCAAACAACACCACGGATGATGAGGGAAAAATAAGGGGAAAAGATCTGATCCATGCGCTTCTTAAATTGGAAGGGGAGGAGGAGGGGAGCGCGGTACCTAAAGGAAGGAAGAATGTGTGACTCGGCCGAGTCCGGAAGGCTGGGTCGCGAGGAAGAGCAGAAGGCTTTCAAAGCTTCTTCGGGGGAAAGAAACGGATGTTTCCTGTACGATCGTCCTGATGTGTCGACGGCCGGATACGAATTTGAAGACACGCCCGCTGCAACGAAGGAAAGTGCAATACTGATCCCATAGGAGGGAGGAGAAAGAAAAGGGAAAAAAGACAATAGGGAAAGGTTTGTGTAAAGGGACTAAAAACAGGGGGGAGACATGGCATACTGGTGAAGTGTGAGGGGGGAAAAGCAGGGCGGATTCCATCCCGGAAAAGAAAGAAAAAGCTAAGAAAAGCATGCTGTAGCGGTCGCCGAAAAAAAAAAAGTGGGGGTAGACCTGCTTCCACCGTAAGCCAAGGGGACTTGCCCCTTACTTTGCCACGATCCGAGGGGAAAAAGCGGCGGCCACGCTTGAAATTAAAGAAAAAGGGGAGGGGGAGGAAAGGAGTGAAAAAAGGATTTTTTCGCGGGGGAGGGAAAAAGCGATCGCCGAAATTTATCTACGGACAGCGGGGCCGGGAGAAGGAGTCTGTTTGGTTTCTAAGAAAAAAGGAGCCTGGAGGCCGCCCTGTGCAAGAAAAACATGTGGGGGGGTCAGGGGGAGGGGGCTGATGCTCCTGTATCCTGACCGCATTAAACCTGGGAGAGAGGTTTGTCGCCCAACTAGAGGAGAGAGTCGTAGGAGGGAAACGGCAAATTATCCCAGAGAAATGAGTAGCGTAGCTAGGAAGATACGGAACGGCGCCGCGCATTGGAGCGGGGGTCTCGCGCATCCACTCGAGAGGGGGGGAAAAAACGTTCTGCGGGGGGAAATCGCTCTAGGGTTTTTTTGGAAAAAAAGACCCGTGTCTCCGAAAAAGGGGAACGAGTTGCCGTCAGCGAGGAAGAACTTCACCCCGTGCATTACAAAAGGGGGTGCGGTCATCGGGGGGGGAGGAAGCCCCTCCTAGCTCGGGGGGGAGGTTCCTGAGGGAAGAAAAGGGAAATCCCAGAGGAGGGGAAAAATGAGTCATCGTAGATTCTCGAAATCCAAGAGCTGTCTGGGACTGACCAGTTCGAAATCGACCTGCAGAACATGGGAAGGGAAAATGCAGGCGACATTTCTTTCCAGGAAAAACTTCTGGAAAATGGACATCCCGACCACGTGCTGGTGGACGGGGGGGAAAAATTTGAAAAAAAGGGGGGGGGTGACCGCTCGTTGCAATCTGAGCGGAGGGGGGAAACAGATCCCGCCAGAAAAGGAAGGGGAGTTGTCGAAAGAGTTATATTAATCATATGGATACAGTGTGGGAGAGGTCGCAAGCCCAAGGTTCACTGATCAATAAACGCCTGGGGAAAAGAACGGGGCCCTGTCCCGAAAGACCGAGAAAATTCGAACCCGTGCGCCTCGAAGAAAAGAAAAAAAAAAAACAACGGAGGAGGAGACGGGCCCCGGTTTCGAGGAACGGGGGAAGGGACAGTCCCGTTCAAGAAAAGGGAGTTTATGAGCAAAAGGAAGTTTGTGGCTTGCGAAGAAGACAAGGGGGAAATCCTAGGGATAATCATCTCTGGCGGTCTGGATAAATAAGCGAAAAACGATGTCTGGCCTTGTTACAATCGCGTCCCATGACGGTCACACCTTGCCAAGGGAAAACCGCTCGCAGGCCACCAAGCGGGAGTCCGTCACAGGGGAAAAAAAAAGGGAGCATGGCAAGGAGAGGAATGTTCAGCGCGTCGATGGAGGCAGCGCCCAACCGAAAAAAAGGGGGGGGGGCTTTGCGCCTCATCTCGAGCTCAAAAAGGAACCTCGGGAGTCAAGGATTTCGAATCAAGAAGGGGGAGACGGCTGGAAAAAGCGTCGGGCCAAGGACCGGTCCCCATGGGTCCGAGTATGCAAAAGGCAGGCGATGGCCTTCCACACAAGGAAACTACAGGCGGCCACGGTTTCTAGGGAGGAAGGAGGATCTCTCCCGCAGACAGGTACAAAAAAAAAGCCGCTCGCTTTGGATTTCGCGGAAAGGGAAGGGGAAGGCGCTTGAGCAGGGAAGGGAAATCTATCTCCTCTCCGAGGGATGGGGGGGAGAAAATTTGCCGGGGAGACGCGCCGATACTAAGAGGGAAATGGGGGGGGGGGGGCTAAAAATTTCGAAAAAAAAAAAAAACAAAAGAAAAAAGGGGGAAGCTCGTCAGTATCCAAAGCGAAAAAACCGGATGGGCTCTGCAAGCGAAAACAGGCTCTCGGTACCGTTATTAAAAAGAAAGTCGGCAGGAAAAGGACGTCTCCTGTCCTTCGATCAATTGTAGGAGGATCGCAGAGGGTTTCAATGACGCCGAAACAATGCAAAGTCGAGGGAAAGGGGGGAAACATCGCGCTACGAATTTCAATCGTGAAAGGGAAAACTTATCGGGGGGGAGAGAAGGCAAGCCTCGCTGACCTCTCCCGGAGGGGCAAAAGGGGGCTCCAAAAAGGGAAAAAAGACAGCTCCACTCGCGCCGACACCAAATCGAAGGAAGGGACTCACCTGAGAGAAAAAGGACCTACAAATTCCTCCCGTAAGAAAAATGATCATCGTAGAAGGCGTGGGGGGAGACAACACAACACCAATTCCACCGTTCGGCTATATTGAGAAAAGGGAACCTGTCCCAAAAAAAGGGGGAGACACTTATGGATCGTTTCGTCGCGTGCGAGGAAGGGGGGGGGGCTGGAAAAAAAAAGAAGGGCTCTTCTATCGAAGAAAAAAAAACATCAGGGACTGAAAGAGGAAGACACTTAAAGAAAAAAAAAAAAATTTTTTCAGCCGCGGCAAAGCAAACGTCGAACATGCCCCAGGAGGGTTCCCACACTTCGCATCCACGGGCCGGCAGGTAGTGAAAGCAGAAAAGAATCGCGTCTTTCGCCAAGGAAAGAGAGGGATCATATCCCGACGAAAGGGGAGGAAAAAAAACGATGATGATTTAAAATATAGGGAGGGAGAAGGAGACAGCGCTTGCGGAGAACGAGCTTCTTCGGCGTCGCGGGAAACGAAGAAGGCAAAGAAGTGTGGGAACCGCCGAGTCAGAAAAGTTCGACGTAGGGGGAAGGGGGGAAAAGGCTGGCAAAGCTGCTAAAGGGACATCGCGTATGTTAAAGGACAGGGAGCCTGGGGGGTTCTGGGATTCATAGAAAGCCGTGATAACGAATGAAGGAAAAAAAAAAAAAAAAAATTCACACAAAGGTCCTAAATTCAATACTGGAAGCAGGATTTTTTTTAAACGTCCATGAAGGGGAGCGCTCCGAAAGGTGTAAAAGGGTGTTGTCTGCTTCCTTAAGAGGATACGATGACGAAAAATTTGTCGTCATATCGCTCGCGGAAAACCGAGAATTCGAGGAAAAAAAAGCTCGGCGCAGGGAGGGGCGCCGGACGAAGAAGGTAGCCTTGGCTGCCCTTAATCCTCATGGGGGATGCGTCTTGAAGGAAGACCGAGAAGGGGAAAGATCTGCGTCCCAGGGGGAATTCGTCGCAAGGGCGCCGCGACGCAGGGCTCAGTTGGGGACAGAGGGGGACGCGATGCTCGCCGGCGAGAAGTTCAATGATCGAGGGAAAAACTTCCTTGACGCCCGGACGTCAGGGGGGGGTGGAAGAAACAGCGATCAGGGGGGGGAAGGAGCACCATGGGGGGGAGATGGGTCGCTCTTATCGCCGGGAGAGGAACCTGTTCATGTAGAGGGGGGAAACCACCAATCACTGCGGGCTCAGGAGAGGCGAAAATATTTCATCGAAAAGATCGGATCTGTACTCTTGAGTTGGCTGGACGATAAAAAAGCATCTCCTTTGGAAAAGGGTCTCATAGGAAAAGGAAAGCTCCTCGTGTGCGGGTCCCAGGCGATCCTCATCTCTAAAAAGGGGGGACCGAACCGTGGCGGCCAGAATTGCGTCTATGGAGAAGGGGAAAAAGCGACCCCTTGATACCTGTCGTAAGCGTGGGGAAATCCTTCGCATCGAAGGCGGCCTATGGGAGGAAGTGAACTACCCAAAAAAAAGGAGAGGAGGATCATCGGGGGGAAAAAAGAAACGGTCTTTGTTTTGTTATTGGGGGGGGGAGGACCAGGTCGAAATAAAGGCGAAATTTCTTCCATAGAAAAAGAGCTGCTTGCCATGAGGAAAAAAAGACCACGGGGCTTGGGAAAGCGATCGGGTTGCCCAATGGGGAATGGATTGGGGCAAGGTTTTTACCTGACGGTGAAGGAAGGCCGATGTCACAGAGCCCAAAAGACTGTCCGAATTCATGGGGGAAAAGGATATGATCCTATGGATACATTTGATAACACAAAAAGAAAAGGAAATTAGAGCCCACAAAGGCGAAATCCGAGAAAAAAGGGGGGAAAGCTTGAACAAAGGGGGGGGGGAACTTGCAACCGCCGGTCTTCGAACGTGCGCAGGAGAAAGAAAAACAACAACAAAAGGCTAGGCGAAACAAAGGGAAGTGCCAGTACATGCCCTGCCAAGCGGTATGATC
>Ga0179593_1404786_pt1 | contig 14491 bp, 19 predicted proteins | sample CZODoug2_1_08_16_FD_185931 | JGI IMG/M metagenome (GOLD analysis project Ga0179593, IMG submission 185931) | Vadose zone soil fungal communities from Angelo Coast Range Reserve, California, USA - CZODoug2_1_08_16fungal (PacBio error correction) | ecosystem: Environmental > Terrestrial > Soil >...
AAACGTCATCAATCTCTGACTCAGCCAAGAAGGAATGAGGTTCGTAAAGGGGCCAACATCCATTCGGGAGACTATCAGAAAACAGAAGAAGGGAAAAAAAAAATGGGTTGGTACGAAAGCAGAGCTCAAAAGAAACAAAGTAGGAGAAAAGGGGAGGAAGGATCAGCCTAGCAAAGGCAATATTGGCTTACGAGGGGGCTGAGCCCTAAAAACGGATGGGGTGGGGGGGGGCGTTTCCAAAAGAGTCCCGGGGGGGAATGGGAGGAATGGTATGAAACCGCGAATGGTTGGGGGTACTCACATAGGCGGGGAATTAGAAAAATGAAAAGAGGGGGCGGATTCCCTGACATCGCCTTAACTATCATAACTCTTTAGGGGGAAAAGAAAGGCTCTTGGGGGGTTCAAACACGATATTCTTGCAAGGTGAAAGAAAGCTTTCGGAACAACTGGGATTCATCAAACCTGTTTGGGGAAAAGGGGGAAAAGAAGCTTTACCGGCGTCGAAGAAGAATCAACGAGAAAATTCAACGGGGGTGGAGGGTACCACCGTATGGAATCGGTGGGACTCTAATTAATCCACTCTTACTACTGTTACAAACCAACGAAAGGAATATAACACGGAAAAAGGCCACCTCCTGGGCCGGAAGAACGTGCCGCTCATGGAAGGGGACCAACCCCTGGACACGAGGAATCAACAGGGCAGCCAAAACGCTGAAAGGTGTGTCCGGTACAACTTGTAGGAGCCGGTGTAAAGGGCCGGGGGGTAGAACGTTTGGAGAAAGACTAGGGGCAAGGGCCTCTTTCAAAGCTAAAAGCCCTTGCCTAGTGCTGTCAAAAGAGAAAAAAGGGAAATGGCACCTTGTAAATTCGAAAAGATGAAAGGATCACGAGGGAAACCAGACGTCTTGTTGAAAAGGAGGTAGCGGTTGTGCAGCATAACAAGGAAAAAAAACAAGGGGGGTCGACCAGCAGTGCTAATCTCGGGCGAAGGCCCGTCCCGGGGGGGGAGGAAAGCCAACCGGGGAAAAGGGGAATCGATCTGAGTGGGGTGATCAAAAGTGTTTCCGACAACACCATTGGAAGGATACAAACAATGGAGAACTTTCATAGGCGAATTAGCTGGCACTATGAAAAATGAATCAGACTCGACATGATCATCTACCAGGGGGGGGTATAGAAAGTTTGGGAGGGGGGGTAGGCTAAAACCCTATGGTTTCAGATATCATTCTGGGGGGGGGCGGCGGTTTATTGAATATCATGGTCAAGACTAAGCACTCAACGGCGAGAGACATTAGCGCATCGGGGGGGCAAAGGAGCTGTATGGTGCAGGAAAGAACAATTTTCGGTCTTAATCCTATGTAAGCACTATAAGTTGGCACACGGGGGATCCTCCCTGGTTCTCTTGTTGGGCCCCCTCCGAGATCTTTTCTTTTTGGGGAAAAGGATTTGGACGACCGAGCGATAGAAAGGAGGCCAATCAGCGGAGTCAAACGGCAGAGAAGTGTGCAAAGGAGGGATTGGGGGGGAAGAACGCGCGGTAAGTAATTGGGCGGTGCGGGGAAAAGAAACGTGTTCGATGAGAAACAAAAGGCATGAGAACGAGGGCGAATGCCCCAATAGACCGGGGAAGCAATCAACGGCCGTGCAGGTGGGTTTACGGCAAAGAATGTGTCAGAGAAATGAACAATAAACCATAGGAAAGCTCGGGGGGAAAGGATTTTAGCAAGAAGGGATCAGTAGGGGGTTGACGCTAGCCCCTGTCTCGGGGGGCGATGTACATGTCACTGAACGGGATGTGAGAAGCGAGCTTTTTACCAGTGTCTCGATGGGTCACTATCTGCGCCTGGGGAAGCATCCGGTATTCTAAAGTGGTCTTCGTTTTCTGGGGGGTAGCCTACAGTTCTCTGCGTGGCCGGAATGGGGGGGGGTAAGGTCTTACTTGCTCCCTTCCACGCCCCGAATAGTGAGTCTGGCGCCCCCAAAGAGCCCTGCTTCCCCGCATTAAAGCACCCCTATCAGCTCTAGCATCCGGCCTTCCACCAAGGTTTCTTTACCCGTGATGGGGGCGGCGGCCGTCTGGGAGGGGGTCTCTCCGCCTTTCCGTCCTGATGTCCAACCGCAAGTGCGAGACTAGGCTTCGCGATATACTGATGAATTGAAGTTTCGAGTCGAGGATTTCTCTGACTTGAAGTCGATTTGCGGTCAATTCGAGTGTACCCTCGTGGCGCTCGTTCTCGGCCTCCCCACGGGCCCCGCCGAGCGCCGGGAATCGCCTTCTACAGGGGCCGTTCTCCCAAAGGTAAGACGTATCCCATGGACTTCGCAAATAGCTTCTAGAGGAACAAACCAGCCTCTTGGGGTCTATTCCGAGGCGCGTCCGCGCCGCAACTAGAGGAAGGAACGCAGAATCTTATGATCATAAATGAAGACGATTCGAAACTGCACATGGGGCTCATCCCCGTAGATGGGGCCCCTTCCGCTCCGAAGGCATCGTTTGACGATCCAGGGGCCGAAGCTCAGCGTAAATTTGGGTAAAACTCTATTTAGGCAACGTAACCGTCGGCCTCTTCAAAGTTACGGAATGGAAGGACGACGCCCTGCCGAAAAAGGGGGGGATTGGTCCATCTTCATTGGAAAAAAATGGTGGCAGAGAAGCTGGGGAGGGTCCTACCGGCTGGCCACCACCACCAAGCAGGTGGTCATTACCGGCCGACGATGAGGGTACCGGGAAACGGAGGAAAAAAGGGAAATATGTCTGTCCCGGGACGACAACCACGAAAAAGCCCGGGTGAAAAATGCAAAATTTTAACCGAAAAACCAGGAGCCGAACCCGGCAAGGGAAAGGGTGTAGTCATAATCTTTTATCGGGTGAGACTCGAATCGGGTGAGGGGGGCGATCTAGGCGGGGGACGCGGCTCACATACAACCTGAGCTTTACGGAGCCCCCCACAAGCGCCCACGAGGGAAGGGGCCCACCAGCGACCCACGAACGTGCAAGTGCAGCACTGGGGGAGGGGGCAGTGTTATCGGGGCTGCAAGGACCGCGAGAGAGTCATTCGAGTACTTACTCGAAGAAGAAGGGGAAGGCGAGAGCGTTTGGACAATCTTAACATCCGAACACCAGAATTTTGGTCACATGAGGGGACCTGAGTATCAATGGATGGGATTCTGGGGTCTTTGCAAACGTACGGGGTCTTCTCTACACCGGTGTCGGGCGGCCGGCACTCAGACCTAACAAAAACTTTTCCCATCCAGGGAAGAGCGAGCCATCTCCCTCTCTTTGTGACGGTCGTCGAGTCCTGGAGACCGGAGAGAGCGGTGACGTGCTATCCAACACTTGTCGTGCGGATGATTATCAAGAAGGCGTCGAAGGTTCTCGGCAAGTTGAACAGCAAAGAAAGATAAACCCTCACAAAAAAGAGGGCTAGTGAAGGGGGGGGGTTTTTCAATAAACTGAGGTTCTCCCTTTGGGGCGGTATGACAAGTTCAAAAATTGATCGCCGCTGGGGGGGGGGTCCAAACGTTCAGGGATCTAGATCATGATTTTGGTAATTCCATTGGGGGGGGAGCCTCGTTGGCTTCTTCATTCAAAATGGAAGACAGTTGGGTTCCTCAAAAAAAAGTCCGTTCCACATAAGAGGGGGTTGCTGATGAAAATAGAAAGGTCAAATCCTCCTAAAGAAGTACGTCTGGATTGGTTACAACAAAGCCTTCAAGGGGCGGACTGCTAGGGAGAGATTCGACGCCGAAGCTGGACCACCGCAGGCCTACTCGGCAAAAAAGCCCACCCAACAAGTTCAAGCAAAACTTTGCGTCGTCGGAAGGAAGAGGGACCTCTCATCTCAGGGGGGGAAGGGTGGGGGTAAAAACGCAAAGAGATTGATCACAAGAGCTGATCGCATTAACTCGTTGTATGGAGCGAGAAAAGTCTGAAAAACGTGCCGAGGAGGGAACTATCACAAAACTTCCCAAAGCGACAAGGAATAAGAAAGGAACGGACAGAAAACACGGATGTAAGCATGTCCAGTGTCTAAAAAGGGGGTCGAAAAGCTCCGATCCAAAGCTTAGGCACAGGCACCCCAAACTGATGGGGTTCAGAAATAAAGAAAAAATACGGTTTCGCCTGCCCTACAATCACGTGTCATAAAAATGGGGGGGACCTGAAGGCCTTCCTGGGAGCAAACTTCCCATAAGACAAGTTGTGTGGGAGAGGTCGTACCTCATGCAGGGGAATCAGGTTGCCCCAGGACCCCCTGAGGAATGCAGAATGCTGCCTAGAGGTAGGGGGAACCAGAAATTGGGCGGAACCAGCCGCGCCACAGGGGTGAGGTGAGGACGAGGGGGGTCTTGAAGGGGGAAACTAGGGGGGGGGGGTGGGGGGTAAGAAGAAGAGAAGTCGTCGGGAAGAAAGAGGGGGGGGACACTGAACTATTCCGGGGAAAAGGGACCAGGGCGCGAGACTGCCGGAGGGGGGAAAAGCCGACCTCCTTTAGGGGGTTCAGAGAAACAGCAACAAAGAATCTTCATAAAAACCCGAGCTCCTGTGAAGGAAAAGAAGGTCGTCTCAATTTCTGAATTCAAACGAATATCGTTCCCAAGGGGGCTTGAAGTAAGGCATACTCCTTGAGGAAGGAAGAGTGTTGTTCTTAAGCCGAATTAAGGAAGGCCTCTGAAAGGCTAAGTTCAAGAATCCTGCAACTGGTCCGCAAAACCAGGGACCAGAAATGGGGGCAGGGGTCGGGGTTTCCTTGGGAAAGGATGAATGGGGGGCGGGGGGGACCTTCCAGGGAGGAAAATAACGGCTAACAAAGGAGGAAGCAGGGAAGGGAGGAGAACTTTCAACAAGGGAGAAGGAAGGTTCGCCGAAAAAAAGAAAAAGAAAACGGGGGGGGGGGGATCCAGGACATGAAGGAGACACAGATGCAGACTAGCAGACCTGCAAGCGCCAACCTCGGTTTTTGTGGGGGGGGAAAAAAGGCGATCGGGAGGATAGGGCTATAACTCAGGAACCGATAAGAAGCTTTGCGTCAAGGAAGAAAAGGAAAATGAGATTGCTTAGCTATTGCTTAGAAAGAGAAAACCACAAGGAAAAGAGAGAGGTAAAAGAGACCACTAGCCCACAAAATCATCCGCAAGTAAGGGAGGACCCTGAATAACGCACAAAATCCTAGTAGAAGGAAGTACCTTGAGCAGATGAGACTGTAGAAAAAGAGTATACCAAGAACCCACTGCGGGGGGAGAAGGAAAGAACTGAAGGCCTAAGCTTTTTAACGGAATGGGGGGAGGGGAGTTCCTCAATAAGAGGCTAAGGAGACGATCCATGGAAAGGTCCTTAAGCATAGGAAGGGGGAATTTGTTTAGAAGGCTCTCTCCGGGGCTCATTGCTCAGCGGGGGCGTTCACTCAGGGTCCAAATGCCACCAAAAAGGAAGGACCATGGGCTTGGTAAGGCACAGGGGAGAGAAAGAAAGTATATACTGATATTCAAGCCATTAAGGCGTAGGAAATCAGGGGAGGGGGGCTCCCAAAGAAGGAGGTCTTTTCGGGAAGAGGGCACAGACGGGGTAAAGGGGAGTAAGGCAGGGGGAAGAGTATGGGTACGGCTCACGGCGCCGCTTGGGGCGAACTGCGTTGTGATTTAAGGGGGGGGGTCATAACGGTCAGAAAGACATTTATTCTACTAGGGGACAGTAATGGTCTTTGTAGAGTTCAACCTGAAAGAGGGGCGATTTTAAAACGCCGGGCAGGAAAAAGGAAAAAGAGATAAGAAACGTTACCCTCGCGACCACCACCATTTCCTTAGGGCAATCGAAATCCCTCCCGCACTAAAAGGGAAGGGGCCGTTTGTGGGGCAGCACAAAAAGGATGTGTGGGAAACCTTTGGATGGCCATCTACTTGGAATTGGGATACTTTGCAGTGGCCCACCTGATCAGGAGGGAATTCCTCCTCTCTACGCAAACGAGAGAAGGGCGATGTCATAGCTGATGCTGTAAAAACAAGGTTTGACCCGGGTATTTGAAAAGGCGAACGTCAGTCAGTGATCGCCCGCAGGCGGGGTTCAAGGGACCAAGACCCACGAATGGCATTCGAGAGGGGGTTTGGGGACACATGCAATCTGCAAAGAAAAACTACCGAGTCGAGTGGAAAGAGGCACGGGAAAGGAATGGCCCTTCGTTGTGAGGGGAAAAGGAACCATGCCACGGGGGTGAGGACGCCCTCCAACCAGCTAGGGCAGCTCGATCCGATAGGGGGAGAAAAGCGAGGCTGGGCCCATTTCCAAAGCGAAAGAAAGGAAGGATTTTCGAGCTTTCGGCCAGATGAGCAAGTGCCAAGAAGTCGGCTTAGACTCGTATAGCACCCGAGAACGAGTGGCCGGGGAAATGAAAGAGCAGTAAACAGGGAATCGAGGGGTAAAAACTGCATCGAAGGGAATCACGTGGTGAAGGTTGGAAAGGTTCAGCACAGAAATTGTGTTAGTAACGCCCATGGAGAGAGGGTCACAGCGGAAGAGAATGGACATACACTGGAAAGGAGAAAAGGGGGTCTGAAAATTCACCAATGTCTCAGAAGAAAGTTTTGCTTCAAACTCATGCGCAGGGGAAAAGGGGGAAAGAGCACACGTAACACAAGGACGGGTCTTACACCAAAGAAAGGAAAAGAGGGTGGTTTTGGAGTCGATCGCGGCGTAATCGGAACCTTGCCAAAGATATGAAAGAAAAGAAGGGGGGCGAATGGTATAAGAAGCAACTTTTGGAAAAGACTCTAAGCCGACAGAGAAGGGATAAGGAAAGCAGAAACAATATGAGGCGGCATGCTGTCTAACGGGGACGTTGATCGTACCTACAAATATGGCCTAAAGGGGACGGGGGCACCTCATTCCCCCGACCTGGATCTTGCTATGTCCCGCGTAAAAAGAGGAATTTGAGGAAGGGTGGCATGGGGGTCAAAGCGGGGAGCCGCTTGAAGATATCGGGAGTTACTAGATTTAAAGAAATCAGTGCTCGGGGGAGACATTCTTCCAAGGAACAACCACCGGACCCCTAAAAAAAACGGTCTACGGGGTCTACTTAGGAGAGGAGAGAAGAGGAAAGTTAAGTTTTGGTCCGTCGTGAAAAAAAGATCTTGGTGTTTAGCCGCTAGAGAGGCAAACAAGACCCAGTCTTAAAGCTGAAGACAAATAAAGCAGAGGGTCTAAAAGGGGGGGGCCCGAGTGGGGCGAAATTTAGGGGGTAAAAAAGGAAGGTTTTGACTTGGGTGTTTCCTTGAGGTGGGGGGACCCAGAAAATCCCTACGATGTTTCGTCCAGAAAAGCCCTCCGTCTCGGGTACTTGTCCTCCGTCTTCTGTGGCGTAGGCTAGCTCATCGAAGACCAGGGGAGCTGACAAACGCGTGGAACTTCCTAAGTCGAAAAGAGAAAGGTTCACGCGACCTGGCATTCACAGGTCCGTCACTGGGGGAAACGAGGTCGAGCCACTGGGAAATAAAGAGAAAATCGGGTTAAAAACTGTACTACTGAATTCGGTCAAAGGGATGGGAGAAGAGAAAGAGCAAGAGCGAGAGGGGTGACGAGACGGAGATAAACACTGGGACAGGGGTTCTGAACTTTCTCATTGGCTTACAGAGGTCGGAAAGTTGTAATGGGACTCTAGGGGAGGGGGGGGGTCTGGAGGGGAACCTCACCGGGTCCTGGTTAGCAAAAAAGGGGGAAGGCCGAAGGATGAGGTAAACTCTTCTCTGGGGCGGTGGGGGACTAGGATTTTAAAAGGAGCCCAGAGGTGCATCTACTCCTTACCTTGCCAGAGGAGGTCCTTCAATCGTTTTTTGGTATTTACGGCATGTGACTACACAAATACTCTCCTGATCATGTAAATCCAATATCCTTTGGTAAAAACTCAATACGTGTTGTAAAGGGGGGGCTTTTCTGACCTTGACTTGGACGGACTCAAAAAGGGTCTTCGGCTTTTTCGTGTCCCGGGGCGGGTGAGTATCTCTATCCTCGCGGGGGAGTTTATCAACTCCCTCGACCGACCAAACTTCAGAAGGACCAAAAACTTGGAGGGAACATACCACAAAGTCTAGGGGAACTATCGTCGCATCAGGTCGACGAGAACTGGAATAACTGTAAAAAAAGAACATGAGGAAGTCAAGGTGGACGATCATTTGGCAACAAGAAGAGGGGTGTTCTAGGTTTTGCAACGCGGCAGGGAGGTCACAAGAACTGACAGTATAGGGGGAAGGTGGTTCTCGTCTGAAAAATTAGAGGGCACTATTCAGGGACGCGTCCAGTCAACGGCTCACGTCGCGTTGGGGAGAATTCCTCCTTTGCTAGCGGGTGGATGCACTAGTCGAGGGAGCAGGTCGGTTCGTAAAACTCCCTTAGGATGGGTTCGTTGCAAACCACGATCGCCAGGGCTTTCTTGTGTTTTGGTTCTTCCTGTCCCCCCGACTTCCTGGAGGGGAAACTCACGACGAAGTATGGTGCCGGGTTTAGAAATCCTAAAGCTTTTCCTCGAAGAGGGGGAAGTGAGGCGTCTTACCAATCAAAAGCACGAATCTTTGGGCACCCCTCGCAAAAAAAAGTTAAAAATGCGGAAAGCAAGAGGGGGGAGGGAATCGGTCACTATTTCTAACGGGCTTCTCGGACAGCCGCAGGGAGTGCAAGAGGTAGAATTAAAGAGCCGAGTTCGCTGTTAGTGGGTAGTAATGTTACCTCTCTCCAGAGCCTCACCCCTGCAGCCAAAGGAAGTCGACTCTGGATTTCGAAGCGGAAACGAAAAAAAAAGCACCTGCCTTGGGCGATGCACAGAACGGCTCTAGAAAATGGGGGATCTTGACCGCTATGAATACGAAGGTCCTTCTGCGGGGGAAGATGGGCCTTACCCCATTGGCGCTTGCAGAAAATTGTAAACCAAGAATTACCCAAATTAGCAGATCACCATGGTCCCAGTTTGATCGACATGGGGACTTGCGTCACCTATATGAATGTATTGGTAACCATGCGGGGATGTCAGCGAGGATGCGCGATAGGTCCTCGGAAAGTAATCCCCCGAAATATTTGTGGCCTCTTAGATTGGGAGAATCCAGTTCATAGGCCAGAACGGACTTTAAAAGCTGCCATGGGGAAAGCTTGAAAAGAAAAATTCGCTTGGTTGGTTCGGAAGGAGAAAGAAGGCCGTAGTCTATTTCCCCGGGTTTAGGTTGGGAAGGAATCCTACCGGAGACACACAGAGCTACACCTGGTGAAACCAGGGGAAACGAGACCAGGTCTTTGCTGGAAAAACGTTGCTTCCTTGCAGTTTGCAAAAAAACTCAAAAAACCAACCCCCCCCCAAACAACCGAAACCCCACTGAAGCCAGGGTATTATTCACCCGGCCTAAAAATGGAAAGAGTGGATCTCTACTGGGTGTCATTCTTACTAGAGAATCTAGAAGGGGGGGTAATGAAACGCAGGGGAAAGTCAATCGGGCAAAGCTGGTAGAACACAACGAAGAACCATTGTTTTAAAGGGGCCCCAAAATGCTTCTGACGTCATGAAGCACTGAAGGGACAAACCGAAAAGGGTCCTGGGACCACGGATCAAGCGGGAAGGGCAAAATAAGCAAGCTTCTTACAACGCCATCAGAGTCCACAAACCAGGGGCAGTCTTCTTCAATTTAGGTTGGGAGGTGGTGAGCCCACACTTGAAAAATGAAGCTCCACGGCACTCCTCACTGGCAACATGCTGCGAAGAAGAGATGGGGAGTACTAAAAAATTGGAATTCATCGCGCTCAAAGCCAGGGGAAAAGGCTTAAAAAGCACCCCAAAAAACAATAAAGGTTCGGCTCAAGAACACCATAAGAATGTCAAGATGCCTAGCGGTACTATCATCTGACACAACAAAAAGATGGGGAAGATGTATCGTACATAAGGAACATAGCAGGAACGTATTGTGGGGTCTGAAAAAGGCAAAAATTGGGTTGGGCATATTTCGCACAGAGGAAAAAAGAGGGATAGTAGAAGATGAAGGCATCGAAGGGTGAGGAGCGAAGCGTGGGGGGGGGTTGAGATGACAGGCTAGATTGAAGGGTGCGGCGAAAACCAAAGGAACTGTGAAGAGAACCGAGGTTCAAGGACTAAAACCGAATCTCTACTTGTGTTTCAATAACCCACTGATATGCATACTGGACGACTCTTTAGGAAGGGAAAAAAAAAAGCTGTCGGGTCTGATGGTCGTTTTAAGGGAGGATCCTCATGCGGAAGACCGCAAGGCGGGGGGATCCAGCCATGGGTGGTCAACCTTAGGTGGACCGTATGTACGTAACCATATGCACTATCACAACATCTCCCAGAATGAAAAGGGGAAGAGACTTAGATACATCTCCCCGTGAAATTTGGGACACACAGACACAGAAGGGGGCCGAAGGAAATGGTGGACACCCGTTACCGCCTCAATCCGCAAAGCAACCCTTGGGAGGGGCCATTTGGGAAACCCTTTGCAGAGCCGTTTGGACCTCGGTATTGTTCAAAGAAATTGAATACCGGCCGCATTTTCCTCTTTTTCAAGGGGCAACAAACACTTTGGGATATTTAATGAAAAGCCAAGTCGGCCCATGAAAGACGTCCTCCTTTTAAACGGCGAACATTTTATCCTTAAAGCTCACGAGGACCCCCTGACTAATGGGGTGGGCGTATTCTTGAGAGGATAAAAGTGTGGGGGCCTCCAATAAAGCCTCCATACATTTTTGCTCGAGTGCCCAGACACAAAAAAAAAAAAAAAGTCGTACGATCGAGAAGCACGCCATGGCTGGCAGAAAACTCGGGATTAATATGGGCCTTTGTCTGCCCGATTTCAACATACGAAGACCACAAACGGAAAAAAAATGTGGTAGGTCCCTTCAGGCGCCTGTCACACTGGCACCTATTCAAAATTAAACTGCGCACTGAAATTACGGAGACCAGCCCTTCGGTTGGGGCATGGTTCCTTTGTCGAAATAAAAGGTGTATCTTTGAAAGGCGGGTGTCGGTGTAGGTCGTCTCATCCCTCCTAACGAAATAAAAGACGCGGAGAAAGATCGATCCTTCTGCTAGAGTGAGCATTATCAAGCTGACGTAAAGCGTTTCGCTCGTCATCAAACTCGGAAGGATGAATAAGAATTGAGGCTCCAGCCTGAAGGGAGAAGGGCCAAAACCGGAGGGTGCTTTGGGGTACAGAACTACGTAGGCCCTCTTCCCCTCAGAGAAGGAGGTGCCTTCCGCGTTTCGGAGGGAAAAAATCAGGCGGTTTTCAAGTGGCCTAAAATCCCTACGCGGGAGGGGTGGGGGGGGTAATCACCGTACGGAAATATTATCAAAATGGGAAGGAGCAGAACCGACTATGTCCGGGGGCCCTAGTAGAAAGGGACGCAAACTGATTGAGACTTGGGTTAAAAAGGCCAAAATCTTGCAGAGAAAGTAAGCCTACCCCCGCCTCCCGATGCTTCGGATTTGAGCAATCGCAGGTGGAAACAACGAAATACTAGTAAAAACACGTCCAAAATGAGTTAGGGGGAAGACAAGAGCGTCTTGGCACCGAGAATCCGCCTGAGTAGGAGACGCGATTGTCGAGGGATCTGTGGGGTGGGCGTCAGGGGGGGTCTCGATTGGACGAAATGGGGTTGGAGGTGGCGTACTTCAAACCGAGACAGGTAGATCTCCCCGGTCACCCTCTGACAAACCTTCCTCCAACTTTAGGAAAATATACAAAAGCGAGGGGCAGCTTTCTGTTGATTGTACCGCCTTTTCTTATTCGCTCGTTGGAGATTGGGCGAGCCGGGTTTCAGTGCCAAATCCTCCAACAATAGGAAATGCGATCCGGGAGGTCTCCGGGCTATATGTGGGGGGGAGGGGACGCGTCAAAAAAAGAGAGCAGAACACCTCCCGACCTATCACGGAATGAACCACATGCTCTACCAGAAATCCTTTCTGCGGTCATATGCACAATAAGACCAGATACCCTGGATTCCACAAAACTACACCCTACCACTATAAATAAGAGAAAAGACCTCAAGAGACGGGACTTATCCTGACGCGCCCCAGGGAACCCTGGCACCATGGGTTAGAGTATCTGACAAACGGCAAATATAGTGAAAAAAAAAAAAAGCGAAATGGTCATGTGGGAATCCTTGGACCTAACTAGAGCAATGTTTAACGGGCAGGAAACAAGTTCACAGCAAAAAAAAGCCGACAAATGCTTCAGGGGGGAGAAATGAATGCAACGGCTCGCGGCAGTGCTACTAGCTTTCCTAAGCGGCAGTTCCCGGTTCATAAAAAAAGGTATTGAAGGAGGCAGACTAGAAAAAAAACGTGCAGTAAACCAGCTATTGCGAAAGTCCCGTAAGACTAGCGGAAGGGCTGAGAAACGAGCAAAGAACCACCAACAGAAAAGACAGAAAACAGAACACTGAAAGGGGGTCAGACGAATAAAAATCGTCGCAAGAAGCCAATTACTGGGGTGGGGTCCCGTCATAGCGTGTTTCTTATGCGCCGCATATTGCCGACTTGTCACCTACAACCGCGAGAGGGATGCCGCGCAAAAAAACCACCTGACCCTTTCCAGATAGGGCCCTAAATGAGACTAAACAAGCTCGGGGTGGGTGCTAGGGGCAAATTCTGGGTGAAGTGGGTTTCAGCCTTTTTAGCTTCAGCTCCGAAAAGCGTATAGTCACTGCTGGCTTACTCAACATATCTGAAATGTCTAGGATAGCGCTTTGGATCAAGGACAAACCTTATTAGGTCCAGGCATTGGGGCAACCTCTTAAGGGGTAGCAAGAGAAATTGGCTGTTCTTCAGTGAGAGGGGTTCCGAAATCAACAGTAGGGACGTCTCCATCTTTGGGATGAGCAAGCAATCAATACCTAACAACGTTCAAAACAAATGGCCAGTCAAAATGTCCATATTGGTCTGGAAGGACACAAGCTCTTACCTCGGAGGATACTTGGGGCTAGCCAAACGGTGCTTAGGTGGTAGCACCCGAGTGAAGGTACTAGAAAGGGTGAAAGCGGCGCTATAAATAAAAATACCCGAAGCCCCCCATAGTAAGCAGGTCCGGGTGGGAAGAAGGATGACTTGAGTATGCTGGTACAGTTTGAAACCAATTATCGAAAAGGGGGACGACAAATGGAAACTATCGAATTTCGTTGGTGAATGCAAGCGCGGCATTTTACTGGGGAAAAGATTAAAAACTCCCAGGAAAACCTGTGAAAAGTGAAAAGGAGGTTCCTCCACCATAAAAGGCGAAGTTGATCTTCCCACCAGAAAGGAAGACGAGAAAGGTCAGATGTCCGGGGTCATACAACAAGGTTCAATGGGTCGGAAGGGTGCTATAGAAAAATCAAAGATTTTAAGCCCGGGTATCGATATAGAGCCAAGACCACTAGGAGGGCCACTGAGTTGGCTCATAGTATTGACGAAGACCTCAAACGGAGAGCTATGATGTGGACGCCACAAAGAGAAAGACCGGGAAACGGATCGACGGGTTAACATAGAGTGGTAGGTGGGGGTCAGCATCGGAAGGGAACGACAAGGAAAAGCAACAACATTGCCAGCAAGTAAGAAAAGAAATCTACAATAGTCTGCAGGGTTCTCATGGATATGCACCGATCAGACACGCGCCTTTAGAAACGGTCTCCAAGCCGCGATATTACGGGAAGAAGACATCGTTTCGAAAAACTAAAGATAACGTCAAACGGTGGAAGGTACAGGATGAAGAAGCATCTGAACGATGGGGATGGAGTCATATGGGGCCGGACTTACGCCGTAAAAAGTCGCAAAGCAGATCAGAACTGCCTAAAAAAACCAAAGTTTGGGGGTATGGGCCCACTAAAAAAAGCTACCTACCGGTGGTGAGGCCGGAGGAGTACATTAAACCGAGGAGGACAGGTGTTGGGGTCGCTGGGGTAAGCACGGGAGAGTATCTTGGATTAACGTCGGGGGAACCCAAAAGAGGGGTCAAACCGGTGCCCAGTCCATAGAGAAAACAAGCCCTGTATGCCGCCTTCTAAAAAACCTCGTAGTTGAGCTGCCCCGAAAAATCGCTGAGAAGAACCGAGGGAGAGTTCTATGAAGTCCTGGGATTTTGAATTGCGCTCATCCGTTGACCAAACACAGCGTGTTACTACTAACCAGAACCTAGGAGGAAAGAGGGACAAGGGTCAACGATAATTAAGTATGACAGTGCAAAGAGCGTGGAGCATGAAGAGGCTGGAAAAAGGTGCCGTCACCAACGAAAGCGAAGTGGGTCAGAGGGGTGGCCGTGAAATGCGGAATTAAAATCTGCGCAAGTAAGAAAATACCCGGTTAAACACCGTATAATCCGCTAAGCCGGAGAGAGCCCCTTTCCAGGGGGATGATCGGGGCAGAATAGACGGGAGCACGCCCAAGTACGACACGATGCTAGACCTCTAAGACAACTGACAGTGACCGCATTGGGTTTGTTCGGGGATCCTAAGAAAGAGACTGATACAAAGACATCA
>Ga0179593_1501240_pt1 | contig 14490 bp, 17 predicted proteins | sample CZODoug2_1_08_16_FD_185931 | JGI IMG/M metagenome (GOLD analysis project Ga0179593, IMG submission 185931) | Vadose zone soil fungal communities from Angelo Coast Range Reserve, California, USA - CZODoug2_1_08_16fungal (PacBio error correction) | ecosystem: Environmental > Terrestrial > Soil >...
GGGAAGGGGGGGGGCGGGGGGGGGGAGCTGCTCGGGGGAGAAACAGAGAGGACTTCGAAGACGCACTGAAACAGATCCTCTTTGATCGAACGGAGAACCGGCACAAATGAAGGTAGATGAGGGTCTTAGGCGAGGAGAGATTCGGGAGAAAAAGGGTCGCAACAATAAACCGCCCTAGGATGGCCGAAGGAAGAGGGGAGGTACTACGTGTTCGAAAGGGTCATCCAGGAATGGGCCTAAAAAGGATTGGATTTCTAAAGAAGCAGCCGGAAAGACCAGGAAGGCGAAAAGAAAGACCATCCTGTATCCCTGCTGCCGAGACCAATCGTAAATGTCTTCAAAAACAGAAAGACAAGGCACCGTGAAAAACTGAACTTGCTTCTGAACCAATAAAAAGGATCAACCACCCAAACCGAATGAAAAGGAATAAAGCACCTCAACAACTCATCGGCGCGCGCAAGAGGGGAAAGGGAAGAAAGAGGTCGGCGAAGCCAGGAAGCATACGAGCGTATTTAAGAGAATTGAGACGGCAGACCATCAGAACCAAGGCGGGAGGCTGCTAGGCGTCAAAGGGTCCAGGCGACGAAGAACAAGAGGAAAGAGACTAAAAGCAATCCAAAAGCGGTCTCCCAATGATCCTTTCCGGTCAGATGCAGCATTCGAGGGGAAAAGTGTCCCTGACTAATGTCCATGTGGTCTTTCGCCAGACATGAAAAGGAGGGTGGGAGTTCGGGGGGGAAAGACCTATTGTGTCGAGCCCGCGGGGAAAGCGTAATCCTTGAGTCCGATCTGGGCCCCAAAAGAGGGCATCGGGAACATGGAAGTAAGGAATTTGAACGAAGGACCTCTGTGTCATACGGCTCTGAAGGGCGCAGACTCGAAAGAAGTCGGGTAGAAGAGTTTTGACGAAGGCTCTTGTGTCCGTGGGATCGGGGGGAAGCTAGTGCATATTCGAAGATTAGTTTGGGGAAAGGAAGCAGAGAGGGAAATTTTTTAAGCACGGACTGCGTTTTGTGAGGGGGTGTTAACTGCTTTGTTCTAAAAGGGCAACACGTTTTGGTGGGGGGAGGATCGAGAAGAATGAAAAAATGACGTGCCGGCTGAAGGAACAGGTCGGGGCGCGCAATCAGAAAAGCGAAAACGCTGGGGTCAAGCTTCAAGGGAGGTGGCAATGAGTTGCGAGAATCTTCAACAAAAAAAAAAAAAAAAAAATTAAAATTGTTCAAAGCACACGAAGAAGGGTAGGCCTGTTCTTGGGCAGCTACGTGCTTAAAAAGGTGAGATGGAACCCCCTGCAGGGGCATTAGGCAGGTTGCTGCTCTCGTAGAGAAGGGCAAGCAAGAACAATGAACGATTTCGGTGCGTTTATGGTCTGAGATCAACAAACACCTGGAGGATAAGGAGGAAGTACTACATCGCGGTTGGAGAGGGGAGGGGAATGCATGATAGTAATCGGGAAAAATGCAAACTTCCCGGGACAGGAAAGCGAAAAAGACACTTCAAAAAAAGGAACTCCCCACAAAAGCCGTCATTCACATTGGATGTGAACAAACTAAGGGGGTAATTTCGTAATCGGCCCTCTGCTCGGGCAGGACCTGTACTCTTTAAACACAGTCGGGTAGAAAAAATAGGCGGCTGAAAGAAGAGCTTACCTATGCAACGCAGTTGCTTAGGAAGAGAGTGCCTCAAAAAGGGAGGTCAAGGGAAAAGACATAGAAATGAACACCACTGAACAGCCCGACCGTCAGCTTAGAAGGTTATCGGCGGGAGCGACACATCAGAAGCCGAAGGGCACGAGAAAGCAGAGCGGCGAAGGGCCAGAAACGAAAAAAAGCTTCCACATCGAGGGGGAAGGGGTTCGAGAGAGGCGGCAAAGGAAGATCAAGGCAAGGATAACTGCTGAACGGCTCAAAGATGGTCCGAAGCCGCAGGGGGGGAGGTGTTGCCTAAAAGGGACTCAAGGGGAATACTAATACGCCTGCGGGACAGACAAATGTGAAGAACGGACCATCGGCCGGGGCGGCTGAAGGAAACTGGGGGGACCGGGACAAGGAGGCCCGGCTAAAATGCGCATCCGGGGGCGAGGAAAATTAGGAGGGCTCCTATTCTCTGTGCGGTCTTACATATCTGAGCGAGAGTCGCCTGGCTTGAAAAAGAGCATCAGCCATAACGGTAAAGGGGCTTATGTGGGATATTGCCGAAAAAAGGGAGAAGGGTAGGGAAAACGTTCCGCGGCCGAAAGGGAGAAAATCATAAGGGGTAGGGAATAAAAAATTGTACGCGCGCGCCTATGTGGAAATGAAGGTCCTGAAGTGAGGGGTTAGTTATGGAAGCAATCTGCAGAACGGAGTTTGGCATTGGTCAAGGGGAGGGTCATGAAGAATCAGGGCGGAGAACTAAAGTCCGAACAGTGCAAGACAGATACTTTGTCTGGAGGGCGGGGCATCTCGCCAAGCAAAGAGATCGGGAGACTCACCTCAATTTACAAGAGACTAATCGAGGACCTAACGGAAGAAGGAGAGCCATTAGGAGGGGGGCACGACCTTTGTATGATCGGCAGGGGAAGCATCAGCAAAAGAAACTATCTCGGAAGAGGGGGGGAAATATGACTGCTCGCTTTTCGTGAGAATATTCCGGACGTCGGGATCTTCTTTGAGAGGGCTAAATTGCTAGCTTGAGCGCCAAAAAAAACACGGCACCATCGAACAACACAAATAGAGGGTAAAATAATCAGGGGGAGGTATCCTCGACTTCCAAAACGAAGGGCAGAAAACATAGAACCCCTTAGTCAAACGGAGGGTAGAAGAACATATAGACGGAAGAAGCTGCGAGAGAAATGATATTATTGGGATTTTAGGTCGGACGCGATGAAGGTACGCAACCATCCACGCCATTGAAGGAAGAATGATGCGGGGGAAGAGAAGGTAATTGACAGCACGGGAAATTTTTCTTCCTCCAGACGGACGGGGAGTGGCAGAGAGGGGCTAAACTCTGCCACTAGCCCTAAAACAAAAGGGACTGAAGGAGGACAGAAGAGGCTCCAAGAGACGCAAGTGCAAAAACTATAAATTGAATGGCGGCTTGCGGAAAAATTAATCATCGAAACCGATAGGAACAGTACCATCACCTCAGGGGCGAGACAGAGTCTCAAGTCGGAGAAATTTCTTCCACGGAAGCATAGCGCGGACTTGCCCTTACAGGGAGGGAGAAGGCCATAGACCAGAAGAACGCGGGAGGCCGACAGTCGTTATGGCTGCTTGCGATCGCAAGTCATGAGAAAAAAAAAAAAAAGGAAAATCTCTTCTGCCAATGCAAGATGAAGGGCACGCCAGATGAGGGAGGAACGGGTGTCTAGAACGATTCGACGTGTAACCGCAGGGGGGGTGCCTGCCAAGTGGGGGTCTTTAGTCGCGCAGGGAACAAGGCCGGAAGGAGTGAAAGGTTCGGGTTACAGGGGGATGCTGTTGGGGGAAAAAAGAAGGCGATGCGTATCCAAGCCCGGCGAGAAAACCGCTCTTAGTTTCCGAGTCAGGGCTGCTGGATGGCAGTCCTGAGGTTAGAATTTACGCTGTAGAATTGTATCGCGCAAGAAAGAGAGGGTACGGCGTGGGAGCCTTTGATCTAAAGAGGCGGGGGAGTGCGGGGGGAGCATCGGCCTCCAAGACTGAATCTTCCCGATGCTGTCTAGAAAGGCCGACCCTGTGGACAAGCTTACTGGTCGGAGGTGATGTTGGGGTCCGGAAATAAAACTTTGAGTCTGAAGGTGGAAGAACTTGGCGGCAATCAAGGAGCAGATCGGCGTTGGGCGGTGGCAGGGCCCTCTCTAATAGAACTCGCGGGGGGGGGGCAAGAACTATCTGTTGGGCAAGCGGAAGCGGGGGACAATGAAAAAAAAACGCTATCGGCAAGAAATCATTGGGGGGGTTCACAGTCATTCGGTTGGGCTGACTTTGTCGGGGCGAGGGGAAAAGGGTATGGGTTTAAGCGCGCGGTGCCACTGCCCAGGAAATGGGGGCTTGGTGAGAGGATACTGGAGACATCCGAACGCAAGTTTTCCGAGAGAAGTGCGGGTCGGTATGCCGAACAAAAAAAGTGAGAGAGAGAGATCAAGCCGCAAGCAGGGAAAGTGCGGCGAGTAATTATGAGCCTCGATCAAAGCCAACTTCCCTAACGGGGATTCGAGAAACAGACGAGAACAGTCGCCAAAAGGCCGCACGCAACCTAGGCATCCCTGTGAAAAACACGGTGGGAGGTCTGGAAGAAGGAAAAAAAGGGAGAGTCCCTTGGGCAACAAAAAACAGAGCAATTGCCCACAAGTCGCACAAAAGAGAGGAAGAGAGAAATCAACCCCCGGCAACGCCGGATTTCGGAGGGGCAGGATCGTGCCAAGGGATGGCCTCGGTGGTGACAGAAAGTGTAAACAAAAGAAGGAAAAAAAAGGAAGGAATCAGTGAAATCCGGGAGGCTTTCTACGAACCAATGGTAAGGGGGGTCACATCCGAGGAACGAAGTCCACAAAGAAGAGCCGTCCCACATCTCCTGCAGAGGGGGAGAGTCGGAAGAACTGAGACCAGACACGGTCCCGCGGCACCCAAAAAAAATGAGCGAAGATCAGCGCGTGGGCCGGGGGGAAGGCAGGACCTGATAGAAATACGGAGGTGCTCCAACATCCGGGGAACCGACGGAAACATCTCGAAGAATGCCGGCGGGAGAAAAGAAAATCGTGAAAGGCATAAAAAAAAAAAACTATAGAATGCTCTTAGGAGGGACGAGGAAGGAAAATCCGAGCAGAGGGGCTTGAAACTTAGCAAAAAATCGAGGAGTGGAGCATAAAAGGCTTGAAAATCAAATCCATCAGGGAGGGGAACTGTGAGGCTAAAAAAGAAAGGAATCATTGGAAAGAAAAACTGGGGAAAGGACAGCTAGCAAAAACGTCGACCCATCGTGCCCGTCGAAGTTGTCTCGAGATCAGAGAAGGGAAGGAGGGGGCGGGATGGTTTCAGATGAGGGAAAAAGAAAAAAAAAAGGTCTCATTTTGAACGGGAGGTCAGGTCTTGGCTTTCTTATGTTTACCGGTCGGAGGGCGGCGCCAGGCGGGGTTTGTTAATCCGATTTTCTCTTAGATCTACCCACACCCTCGATGCGGGGTAATCGCACATGCAGGACGAGTGGAGGAGGACCTGGAAAAAGAGACATCCGGAGCTTCCAGTTATATGGGGGAAGGGGACCAACGTGGTCGCCGAGACATACCCGAAGCATCCAAAATCATCTAGAGCGGACCCTTCGGGTCAATCTTTTACTTGAAAAATTCGAGTCTAAGGAAAAGGAAGGTAAAAAGAGTAGGTATCGAAATGGGGATCAGACATCAGCCTCTTCAAAAACACCACCTGACATCATCTCTCTCTTCAAACTGATGAGGTAGTAAAGCCAGGGGGGGGGTTCTTTTATCTACTGCGTCGCCCAATCGGAAAAAACAGCAAGAAGAGGGACGTGAAAGGAAAGTGGGGAAGGCACAAAAGAGACTACTCGTCACTCTTCCACGAAGGAGTATTATTTGTAGTGAGGGACGAAGGGTGACGACACGTTAGAAACACAAGCCTAGAGGGCCGAGCATGAGGATGGAGGAAGAGAGAAATCGAAATTAGGTCCTGAGTAAAACAGTTTCGGAAATACCGAGGCGCGGGGAGGCTCAGAGCATCGAAAAAAAAGATAGTTCTTACGGTGGCAGGAATAGCAGAAAGGAGGAGTCTTACAAAAACCCCCGAATCACCGTGAAACTATAAGGGTTAGGACGCTTGGGGGAAAAAAAAAAAATCTCAATAAAAGAAACTCCTCGAACGCGCAGAAGACTAAGCACTATTATGTGAGACCAGGGCGGACGCTGAAGGCAACTGGGGTAAACTTGCAATCTCATTCATAGAAGCAACTGCTACCCAAAAAAAAAGCAGGTTCTCTACGCGGGGGCGTCTACTAGATCACCAAATAGCGAGCCATATGGAAGGCGCCGCCTCGGAAAAAATACACGAGGTATGAGGGGCCTAAAGCAGTTTAAACCTCCTGGTCATTCTAGGGAAATGCTTGGGGAGGCCGGCTCGCCGCAAGGAATAGCGATTGGGCCGTTAAGTGTTCCAGGGGGACTGCGAGCAAATAATCCGGCGGAGACGTCCGGCCCTAGGAATCCTCGCTATGGTAAGAAGACGGCCGATGTCTACGTGGGCCGCCTTAGCCGCAAGGACATCTTGCGGAGACTTCTGGCGGGGATAGATCTCTACTCTTCATGATTTTACTATCTTGAAGGTCGTAGTCGCGGGGCGGGACGTAGATTTCCGATCGACGAAGACGCGCAATCGAACCAGTGTCATGTAGACTGGGACTGAGGGTGTCCTGTCTGCGGATTTGGTTAAAACACGAGGAAGAAAAGGGGTGTTGGAGGAAGGAACGAACCGCGATCGTGTTGTCCGTCGGGATCAGACGAAAGAAAATCAGCTCCAGAATGTGGAACCCCCTCAGGTGATGGGTCAAGGCGGAATCTTCGGAGTAAACGTTTGGGTGGCCATACTGTGGCCGTTACATGAAGGCGTGTCTAGTTTCTTTCTATTATTGGTGGGGTGGGCGCGCTGTAGCCCGTCACCCTTCGTGGGGGGGGAGGCGAAAGATCTAGAGGGAACGGGGACGGACCGGGGTCAAAACCATCTAGTCTGGCGGGGTTGAGTCAGGAAACAAAAGACAAGTAGTTCTTCCCCAAGGGAGATCCGGCCCCTCCCTACAAATCTGCGGAATTGGTGGCGGCTCTGGGGATTCTCCTATCAAGAACCTGCTAAGACTGGGGGGGGGGGAATGGTCACTGCGATCAAGAGTCGGAGGACCCGAGTCTCTACCTCAGGAGGAAAAAGGGGTCCCATCCCTCCAGGCCTTCGGGTGGTTGAACCGCCACCGGGTCTTTGTTGAATTTCGGGGGGGCGAGGGGCCTTTCTTTCCTCTGAGGTACAGCTCTTCCTTGGGGGAAATACGGCATTCCAGCTACTGGATCTTTACCGCTTTGCTCATGGGGAGAGGGGGGTTCAAAGTGTCTGAGTCATCCAACTTCCTCCCGGAAACTCCTATCGCGTCGGAACGAATCTTTCAATGCAACTTTAGGGAACGGGTTTCTTAAAGCTGGCGACCTTAAAACAAGGCAGGAAGATCAGGAACTATGGATCAGACTCGAAAGCATTAGGAACTCAGTAAAAGGACAGCACAGAGGGACACGCCCAGAAACTCTTTAGTTATAAAAAATTCCAAAGGACGGCGGTTCGCGAGTCTTGGGGCACCAGGCAGGAAACCGCGGCACGGCGACGGGAATCACATGGCCAGAGAAGATACATAAAGCGGGCGGGGAATCCTGATATCCTGCGAAAACCGCAGGAAAGGGCGCCAAAAATCGGTAAAAAACTGTCCCAAGAGTATTCCAGTCAGAAAAAAATAAATCGTTACAGTAGGACAGCAATGTGCGGGCCTGAGCAAGTAGACACCGGTGCGAGGAGAGATGGCTTCTCCCGAGGACATCTTTGGGATTGGGGAAACATATCTTCGCATGGTTAAGTAGCAGAAAAACCGGCGACGCCAGATACATGCGCGGGGGACGCGGAGGGAAGAACTTCGTATATAAGGCAATTCCTAGATTAAAAGGGCCGGGAGGAATCCATGGAGATATGCTCATCTGCAGAAGTCGGACCAGATAGGGGTTTAAACTGGAAGATGGTTCTGGACGCAGGAAAACGAGACGTGGTGGAGCATTGAGGGGCCTTTCGGAATTGGGGGGGCGGTGGAGGGAGGGGTAAGAATTAGGCGCTGGAAACGAGGCTCCAAACGGATTGTTTGGCCACCGATAGGGGCGAGTGAGCGGGAGCAGCTCGATCCCTCGGGGGGCCCAAGGACAGGATGCCTACGGGAAAACAGGAGCTGTACCGATCTAATGCTCTGCATGGGGGTTGGGCTACGGGGGGTTTCGCCGTTCGAAGGAAAACCGGCAGAAACAGCTATCTGACGCGTCGTCGGGGGGGGAAGTCGCTGTTCTAATCTAAGGAAAAGAGGGAGCGAGGCGAAAAGATTGGCTAATTGCGGATCTAAGCCGGAGCCCTCCACCACCGGACCTCTCTCAGACAAGGAAGGGGGGGGGAAAGGCGGAGAGAGTAGTGGGTTTCCGTTGAGGGAAGATTCTATGAGGGGGGGGAGAACATCCACCAAGGGGGGAAAAAGAAATCTGGATAAACAGAAAGTCCTCGTTGAAGATGGACCAGTCACGAGGCACGAAAGGATAGCTTGGGTGTGGGTTTTCGGAGGGCGTACGGGGGCGTAGTCCGAGACAAAGCTGGAAGGGCCGCGCGGTCAATAAGGGAAGGGGGGTGGGGGCGGGAGGGGGGGTTCAGGTACCTCAAGGGATGGGGAGTACATCCAGGAAAAGGAAAAAAGCCAGAGAAGAGGGGGCTGGACAGAAAAAATTCGAAGCGCTCGAAAATAAGTATAGGTCTTCACCAAAACAGGAAGTCCTGGCATAAAAGCGAAGGGATATTCGAAACTCCAACCAGCCTCCCAACCACGCAAGGGAAAAAACGCGAATCAATTTGAGGAAAGAGAAAAAATCCCGGGAAGGCTTGGAGGAAAGACCGAAGGAAAAAAAAACGAATAGGACCCGGAACGATGAAAAGGGCGGAGCTGAGGATAAGGCCGGACCGGTCAGTCTCAAGGCCAAAACCGCGAACTAATACGCGGTGGCGCTCCTCAAGGCATAGAAGGAACAGAATATATGCAATTCAATCCCTAGATCTAAAATCACAGAAAAACTCAGGGATGATGCGCATTTAACGACTGTCCAGCCGGAAAAATTGGGGGGGGACTGAACCCGCCGATAAAGAATGGGGCTGCGTTCGTGGCGTTTTCGATCTCCGTGTGAGTATAAAAAATTGAGGAACATCTCTGGGAAACGCTCGGGCATGAGCCAGGGGGGAATCCGTGGTCAATGCTGGGGAAATGATTCTGCGGATTTTCTCGAGATAAGGAAGAGACGAAAGTGGGGACGAGCTTGAAGATGGGCTGTAATTTAAAAAAGCGGGTCAAAAGACCAGGAAAAATCCTAAGATAACACAAGTGGAGAGCCGTCCCAGAGTGTCAAAAGGGGACTAGAATTTTCCTGCGGGGTTTTCTCTTTCTCGGAAGGAGGGACAAAAAAAGGGCCATCAATTTGGACCAATCTCGACCGCCCGAGGTCGTTTGCCGTAAATTCAAGAAAAAAATGTCGGCGGCAGGCCTGGAGGAACGAGGGGGGGCAATCGGCAATGGGGCACTGAAAAAAAGGGAAACGCAACAGATCCAGACCTGCAAACGGGTTTCGCGGGGCATGTGCAAAGGGAGGGGGCAGTAATGGGTCTTTTCCGTTCGGTGGTGAACTATCGCGGAAAGCGGGAGAGCTGAAACTTGAAATTTTCGTGTCAATACTTGATCCATGACACTCAAAAACCGAATTTAACTCCGGATCTTCGTTCGAACTCAGAGGCAACAAAAAACTTATTAGGAGTGATTTAAGGAACATCGAGTTGCGTGTCATTAAAAACAGGGCCTACAAGAGAGGAGACGGTGACTTTAAGCTAGGCATAGTAAAAACCCCCGACTAAGAAGCGCCTACTGGAAATGCCTTAATCCCCCTCAAAACTTTAACACAACGGGCTTTTTTTTCCTGGAATCTCCTGGGTCTACTCTCTTCTGGGCAGAAAAACCTCCAACGGAAGGTAGGGCAAAGTATTTAGCAGCTGGGCCGGGAGATCCCCCTAAATGCGTCGCAACGACTCTTCGAAAGACTTGAGCTCCAGAACAGTTATTCCATCGGGGGCATTAACGAGAAACTTAAACACAGAAATAAGGCCGTGAAATATTGAAAACCTTGGGATGAGACAATATTTTAAATAGAGGAGGGGTAAAGGGAATCCTACTAACAAGACCAAAAGTAGTCAAAGATATGACCACATCGCGGCATAGTAGGCTCACCGAAAATGAGTCAGAGCCTGGCGGAAGCGAGGGTCAGCATTATCAAAATATCTCCATAGCTGACAGAGAATTCTAGAAAGTTAGAATACCTGAGGGGCAGGGAAAACAAGCGCAATGACCCTTCCCAGATAAGTCACTCGCGAAAGAGCTTTAGGGAAATAAGGCTTTCTCAGGGTAAATGCGCACAGTAGATTAGTAATGAGGCGCTAATATGTGGTCTTTCTAGATATCTGGCCGAGGTTTGAGGCTTCTTCGGCAACGGAACGGCAACCACCATCCGATGCTGCGGTCGGAAGGCCGAGAATGAGCCGGAAGCATCCGCTTATGAAAAGCCAGGGACTAAAACGCCTCAATCGGCGAGGGAGCGCAGGCCGATGAGGTGGTGGAGGGAGTTATGTGGGGGGGGCGGGGAGGGGTCAAAGCAGCGGCATAATCGGGGAAAACTGTTCTTTTGAAACTTTTAAGGTGGAAAGAATCTGGGGGGGGCCGTCTTGGCTGACTTAAACGAAGGCTTACCTTTTGGGGTCAGCGGACAGAGCCGTAGGATCTGAGCGCGGAGCTCCACTGCGATCGACTCTGGACAAAAAAAAGTCAAAACTAGGCCATCAGTTGCGACCTAAACGAAATGCGAGACTATGGCGGGATGTTGCGACCGGGGGGAGACGGCGCTTCCGAACTCATCAACTCATAAAGAGGGAAAGAGAAGGAGGGAATTAGGGCGGACGGCGTCGCTGTTCGGCCGGGATGCGAGGCTGAGGGGAATAAAGGGTCAAACTCGCCCCAAACCACCGACACATCTCTCGAAGAGGGGGAGAGATAGTCTTGTTGGCGGAGAGGCACGGCACGAAGGACTTTCTGAGAAGAATAGATCAAGGAAAGGATTCCGTTTGTATCTGAAACTGCCCTGTAAAAGAGTCACTAAAGTCGTGAGGGGGGGAAATGAAAGGTCGGGGAGCGATGGCAAGGGACAAAAAAGCTCAACTAAATGGGAAGGTATGTAGGAACGTTCCCTCGATATGTCGCTGAAAGGACATCCGCTCAAATATCGCTGGTGGGGGGTGGCCGAGATGCACGCCGAAGGCAACCGAGGAAAAAACCGCAAAAAAAAATAAAAAAATCCTGATGAAAGCAGGAAATATATTCGCAAAGAGAAGACAAGGAACAAGGTGCAAAAAGATAAGTTAACTCTTCTTCAAACCAAGAACCATCAAACAGGATTCCATAACCCTCATCAGCTAGGCAATCGTCTGACGGGAAACTCTTATTTGGGGGGAAGGACCTGGCGAAAGCGGAGGCAAGAAGACTTTGCCCTGAAGGATCATCTCAGTCCATACCATCATGATGGCTTAAAGGGCGTCTTCTCTGCGCGCAAGGAGGCTACGCCAGTAAGCAAGCCAAAGAAGAGTAGGCGCAGCAGAGGCCATGCCTCGCACGAATTCGATCTACAGCCTTGTCCTGAATATGGTCTTCGAGGCAGGGCAGGAATAGCAGATGGGTGATCGGGGGCACTGCCTTGTGCAATGCTCGGGAGGGGGGTATCGACAGGCACAGGACACGCAGACTGGTTCGCATGTGGTGCAGGGCGGGGGAAGAAGAGATGGAGTCGGGGCTCGCAGAGAGGAGGACAGTCGATTGACCGATCTCCGCGGGTCAAGTAGGTCGCCCGCGGAGGTCCGACAAAGGCGCCAATAAATGTTCCAAATTACGGTAGGATGTTCCGGGTGGTCCTGGGTTTATTAGAAAGAAAAGAACGTTTGGCGGACAAGCGCCTCTATCTGGCCGTGAGGAAAAGGCTCCTGGGGGGCTGGGGGGCTCTCCAGGGCCAGTCTGGAAGGAGAACGTCTCCTGGACAGGAAGGGAAAGGAAACTTGCGGCATCAGTGGAAACGGTTTTGTGCAATAGCAGGGACTGACGGTCGAACCGGGTAGCATCGGTGGCATTTGGGTCGTGAGACGCCGGTAACCTTCAGGCTTCAGGGCAAAAGATGCTCTATCATGAACTCAGAGACAAGAAGTTCCCTAGATCGGGGGATGTTGGCTTGATCTCGAAAAAAAACGGAGGGGTGTATCATGCCCACAGTCGAGTAAATGGGACTGAGTGGGGGACACAAAAACTTCCTTACGAAGAACCGGGAAAAGGTAGAGAGACGAAACATCGGAGTCTCTCCTAGAATTAACAACTCATGCATTAAGCTGCAACATATGTGAAGGCGGACGTCTAATGGGGACCCCTCCCCTGGCGTCCCAAAGTTCGTTAAGCCCTATGGACGATAAGGAATCTCGGACGCAGACTTCTTACGGATCTTCCGCCAAGTTGGGGGGGGTTTGCGAAAACAAGCGACCTTAAACCAAGCATGAGACCAGGGAAATGAAAGGGGGGGAAAATTCGCTTCGACGATTGGGGGGGGAGCTTCACGGAATGACGCCTGCCGGCAAAAGAGATCAAAGCGTACCAACTGACGCGCGAGATTCGAGACACCTATCAGATAGGACTTAGAATGACGGCGGCAGAACAGCACAGAACTCGCGGGAACATCGGACGGGTTCGGTCGATCCGGATACGAATCAAAGGAAAAAAAAACAAGCAAGCAGGAAAGGACCCCCGAGAAGGGAAACGCCATAGGAAGTAAAATGTGACTTAGCACGAGACACTCTTCTAGAGATGAGGAGGTATCATTAGACGGCGACGATGACATCTTTTGCTTGGAGCCAGTAAAAAAAAGGTGAGATAAGGTGGCCTGCCTGCGCGCAGAGAGCAGCAAGGGGAAGCTTTTCTTATTTTAATGCCTGGAGAGAGAAGGTAAGTCCCGCTTATACGGTCCGCGTCTGCTCAAGAAAAGGGGCGGGAGGAAAATAGGTTACGGAGCGAGGATGATGGTGCCGGAGGAGGGGAGAGGTCGAATACCGGCAAAGGATCTCGGTTGCAAAGCTTGGGAAAGGCTCTGTCGTGGAAAGATCTTTCAAGCCCTTACTCGGGGGCCGAGACGGGGAGCGAGCAAGGACGTCGCACAGGAAAAGATAATGAACTTTATAAGAAAATGCTGAGGTCCTCTCGAGGGACCTGAACGAACTCCTGACGGTCCGGGCGGATGGGGGCGACCGGGTCGCCTAGAGTCCAGAGCGCAATCAGCCAACGATCTATTGTGGACGGCGTGAGGGGTCGGGTTAAACAGGGAATTCACAAAAAAAAAAAAAAACCGGAAGGCTTCAAAATTTCGGGGGATGCGGCGAGAAGCCCAAACCGTACACTCTATATCAACAAAAAAAAGGGGGATGGTCCGTTTGTTGGGGCGGGCGCGCCACAGCTCATTAAAAGAAGGGGGAATACGCCTTATCCGACCGCCTCGTTGAGAGCGGAAGAGCTGCGCGCAACTAAGTGCGTCGAATATAGGATTGGCTGGGAGGCGGCTCTATAACTGAAAAAAGTCCGAAACAACGTGGACGGGTCAGGATGAGGTCTTAAAGGTAAATGGCGGAGAGGAACATCCAAAAATGTGAGAAGAGCGATAGTTAGTTCGAGATGATCTCAAGGAAAAGGGGTAGGCCCCCACCACGGTATATGCGGAGATGGGACTTCCACTACGCATCCTAACGAACGCCTTGGCAAAGAGATCCGGTTGAAAAGCGGAATATGATCAGAAAAAACCCATAGGAAAGGCATAAAACTCATAGGTCGACAAAGGGATCGGAACAAAGCCGGAAAAGGATGTAGATAGCCCGGAACTGAATTCATAGAGCGCTTTATCTTATCATAGATGCATAACCCACCGGGACTCCTAATCGAAAAAAGAATGGGGGCTGGGGGCGCGCGCGGGGGAGGGCGGGATAAAGCAAGGGGAATAGTTCGAAGCTAGCAAGAGTCTGGGGGCAGGATCTAAACTGAGGAAAGACATGCTACTCCAGGAAGTGTAATTTCACAGGGTCATGGGGAAAAGCCGGCACGGTAGCGCGTTGTCATTTCTTCTTACGAAGCCGGAATGCTTATACAAGAGAAGGACGGGCCCCGCGAGGATGGCGCAGAAATGGATTCAAGTCGTGAAGGGCTATGCGATCTCGCAATCACGACAAGGGAGAAAGTTGAACCCGGGGCCTTTCGGCGATCGCGGCGGTAATAATATGCGGCAAGCCAAGACAAGGAAATGCTTTTCAGGCTGAAGGCTTTATGTGCAAACCGAGGGACATCACGGGTGGGAAACAAGCTGCACGCCGCGAGCTGGCGTTTGAACGGGCATAAAGAAGCGAATCACGGGAAAGAGGACCGATCCTGTGGTTAAGCTAGGGGGAGGGGGGGGGGGAAGACAGCGGCAAACAAGCCAGACTTCAACACAAGGTGTGGTTCACAGAAAGAGGCGGCGCCTGGGGAGGGGGTGCGGGGGGTTTCGAGGGAACCGGAATCGCAGTCCCGGCAACAAGGGGGGAAGTTGGCTTGGCGCGACGAGCTATCTGATCAGCGACCGCAATTGGGAAAGCG
>Ga0179593_1300762_pt1 | contig 14489 bp, 21 predicted proteins | sample CZODoug2_1_08_16_FD_185931 | JGI IMG/M metagenome (GOLD analysis project Ga0179593, IMG submission 185931) | Vadose zone soil fungal communities from Angelo Coast Range Reserve, California, USA - CZODoug2_1_08_16fungal (PacBio error correction) | ecosystem: Environmental > Terrestrial > Soil >...
CTACAGGGTGGTGTTCTTTCGAACAGGCTAGAAGACTCATCCTTGAGCTGCAGGGTGAAAAAGGAGAAACAGGATGGTGTGTAACCATTAAAAAAAGCCAACAGAGTCGCACGGAACGGGAGAAACAGGAAACCGGACAACATGACACGCCGATCTGGCACCAGTTGAAAAAAGAAGAAAAGGCTAAGGAATGAAAAAAGGGCAACAACGGACTTGCGGAGAGCGCTCTCTAAAAGAATCGGGGAATCGACAGAGGGAGAGATCCGCTTTCAGGACGAGTGTTAAGGGAGAAAGGCTAGGTCAGCTTAAGGAAGAGAACCACCTTTTAATCCACTCACCAATCTCAAAGGTCTAACAGGAAGAAGGAAAAGGTTTTGGGGGAAGGAGGAGATTCTACTGGCGGAATAAAAAAAGAGACGACGGGGTTTACGTTGGCTGCTGCGAAAAAAACTTACCATCGAAGGGGATAAAAGCCTGGGTATACTTTGGGCCCACCGGCCGGAATCTTCCCTACTCTGGGAGAGGACTTTCAGGTAAGAAAGGAGCCAAAGAAAAGGCGATAGAGGTGCTTCAGGAAGAGGAGGAATTTTCTTTCTCAGTAGGTATATAAAATCTCAAGGTGCCTTCAGAGAAGGGCGGTGATGCCTTAACACCGCGCATATCAAAGGGATTCAGATTGTAAAACTGCAATGATTATAAAGGCGAAAAGAGAGAACACGATTCAAGAGTTCATCTCCAGCGCAGAAAAGCAAAAAATGAACGTCTAACTGCGGCCGGACTCAAAAGGGACAAGCCATTGGGAAGTAGGAACCACAACGCACTCTGCCAAAGGAGGTCTGGGGCTCGATGGAGTTCCAAGGAGAAGCCGATGCCCCAATGGGAGCCACGTTTTCAGCGATGTCCTGGGTCCAACTGATCTCCCAAAGATGTGACTCAGGGGGGGCCTGGGGATGTACAGGCATAAGGAGAAAAAGGGAAAGGGTCCAAGAAGAGGCGATGAGAAACGTGAAAAAAAGAAGCTAAGAGCAAAAGCAGTTGACGGTAGCACAAAGGGGGAAAAGAGGTTTGGAAAGTCCTTGTATGCGGGTGGGAAAATAGTGGAGCCCCCACAAAGAAGTAGCGGGGGAAAGGACCATGTGCTTAGCTAAAAAAGGAAAAAAAAAACAATGAGGAAGCACCAACACGTCACAAAAGGAAAGAGGGTTCATAACTCCATTGAACTCCGACTAAGAGCGAGAGAAAAACAAAAACAACTGAGGTAAGAAGAGATCAGTGGGGGCGTTCGAATGTAGGAGGACATCGAGGGCTAAAACGGTGGCTTGGGGGGGAGGTCAAGAATTTTTGGTTTTCCCGGATGGGGGGAAGAAGCGTGTCGCAAGAGGAAAAAATAGATGGGGGGGGGGGAAGAGAAAGGTCCCACAACCATGTTTAGAACACAACTCCGAATAAGAGAAGAGATCGCCAGACCGGGAGGCAAAAAACTGGCTAAGACTCGAGGCCACTTCAACGGGGACATGGGGCGAAGTAGGCCGGAAACAGGGGGGAAGGTCAGACTGTCACATCTAAGAAAGGACCAGCGAGACATAGGGAGGGAGAGGGAGGGGAGAAACGCTGCCAAAAAAACGGGCGCAGTGGGGGGGAATCGGGGACTAGGAAAGGGTCACTAAATCGAGAACAAAGGAAAAGGGTCTGGGTCATCATATTCAGTTGTGGGCAAGAGGAAAGGCCTTCCACCAGGCGATTCCTTCAGAGGTTGAGAGTTCATGGGGAGGGGAAGGGGAAGTGCTAATCTATCTTAACATAAAAGGGAAAGAGGGAGGAATTAAGTACGCGGAAGAACAGGGCGGGGGAAACAAGAGAAAGAAAAAAGAGAATATGGCTCAGGTCTGGAAATGCTTCCACAACTGGCTCCTCAGGGAGTATGCACAGTAGTTAGAGGCCAACGAAGGAAAAAAAAACCAGTAAAAAAGCACTGAAGACGAGAAAGAGAAGTGTTTGGGGGACGTCAAGACAGCTAAAAGACTCTCACTCCGAAAGCATCGAGGCGGGGTGAAAAAAAAAAGCACGGATCAACAAAGGGAGACAAGTGTTGAACGTGTTGTGCTCCAAAAAAAAAAGGTACGTTCGGCTGTAGTCCAAAGCCAGCGGAGATCTAACCTGAGCACCCACACACCAAAGTCTCTGGAAGAAAACGGTGGTGATTTTTACTGACAATGGGGACATTCTACCAAAGACTATCCTTGTCGTCGCGGAAAAGAGTAAAGGGAAGAGGAGCATCTTATAGGGGAGAAGAGTGACTAGAGAGTGAGAATGACCACCCATAGGGCGGGTCCCAGCCGAGATCAATCGACGTATTGAGAAAAAAAGAAAATCTCTGCCAGGCTCGGGAGGGGGAGGGGGACATTTATTGGGTATAGCAAAGGAAGGGGGAAAAGACTGGCGGGGAGTGTTTTAGGTAGTGTAGTAAATACATATTCCTAGCAAGCAGACATAATATGAGAGCGAGAGGGGGATGGACAAAAAAAACCATGGAGGACGCTCTAAAAAAAAAACCTATGAGGAAAGGGAGGAGAAAAGTGTCATTTCCGACCCACGGATCATAAATGCCGGAAAGAGGGGGCTTGGACGAGAGGGCATTGATGGAAACAGAAAAGTACGTCCAAAAAAGCCACACCGGCCTTCCATCCACTTCCGGGAAGGAAACGGTCACAAGGGAAAATGCAAACGCCGCGGGGGGGAAGAGGGGGTTGCGGGCAGGGGGGGAAAAAGTGTGGATGCAGTACTGCTCGGGAGGAAGGAACACCTCCTAGGGCATGCGCGAAGAGGAGAGAGAACGCTGGCCCGAAGAAGCGCGGAAGTCATAAAGAGTTCAGGGGGGAAGAGGGTTCAACCGCGAAACAAAGGAGAGGAAACTAGGTAGAATTAAAAGGGGGCAGAACCGACGCAGAACCTGGATAAAAAGAAAAAGGCGTGTGGGGGTTGGACTATGGAAAACACTGGGACCAAGGAAATAAACCTACTTGACAGGGGGGGGGGGAAGGGTAAACACCTTCACTAAGACGGGGGAGCGCGGGTGAACTTGTGGTCAAAAAAGGGCCTATGAGGGACGAACCCTGCTAAGGGAGGGAGGCTGTAGAGTAAACCAACGACCCTTAGGAAAGTCGTCAGACCCTGAAAAGGAAAAAAACTGGAGGCGTCTGGGCTAAAGGACCGAATCTGACCACGCCGGCAGCAATTTTGGCAATGAAGGAATACAGCGCAGATAAAGCTAAAGAAGGCTTTGTGGGAAAAGGAAAAGGGGGGGATCTTGGTCGAAATTTATAAGAAACCGAAATGGAAGTATGAGCAGCATCCACAGAACCGAAAGGGGTCTGGAAAGAGAAAATCGAGAACCGGGCAGGAAAAAATAGAAAAAAATTCCAAAATGCTCGAGGAAAAAAGAAAAAACGTCAATTATCTATTGAGTGAAATGGAAGACAGAAGAAGACAAACTCCTTTTGGAGTCTAGGAGTTTTGAAACGAGAATCCTATGAAGAGAGGGGAAGGATATGTCCACATAAAAAGTCATAAAAAAGGAAATCCAAAGACTTCTAAATTGAGGAAGGAAAGGGGGACCGCTCTGAAAAGGCGAAGCATGTACTTGCAAGGAAGGGGCAGAAGGATTGCTCAGGGCGGGGATGACACAGGGGGGGGAAAGGTTTTATAAAGTACACAAGAATACGGGGGGAAGAAAAATGATTCCCATGGCTGATCTTGCCACCAAACGAAAAAAAACAAAAGTCTTCAAGAACAACACAGAAAAGGAGGAAAGATGTCATTACCTCCATGCTACAACACGGATCGCGAAAAAAAAAACTGAAAGGAAGAGAGAGAGAGTGGGTTTCAGGCATGGAAAAACATCTATCAGAAAAAGAAGGGGGACGGGTGGACTGGGAGAGGCAAGGGGGGGTTGTTTCCCTGAGGGGTAAAAGAGATTGGTAACATTCTGAAATAGGAAGGGGGAAGAGATGGGAACGAGTTTCCAAAACAAGGGTACAAACCAGGAATAAAAAAAAAAAGAGCAAGACCTAAGGAAACTACTGCTGCACCTGACAGGAGGAGGAGGACTAAGCAGCCACACGGGCACGTTCCTCAATGACCGGAAAGAGGAATTTAACAGTTGGAGGAAGGAGACAGCAATGAAGTAAAGACCAATCGCGGGGTCGAACGGGGGCAAAAAAAAAAGAATGCCAACAGAAGGGGGGGCAAAGGGAAGGTTAAGGAAAGAAAGAGAGAAAGAACTCATGTCTCGATGGCAGAATCAGGTGTGTGGGAATCGGCATTGGGTTCAGAAAAAAAGGAGAGTAACGGCCAGGACAGGAGCGACCATAGGTGGAGGGCGGGGTCGAGCTTAATCCTCGAGATCATGCGTAGACCTCACTGTTGCAAAGGGATCCCAGGGGTCCTGGTCTGACAAGAGGAATAAGTGAGAGAGATTAAGGCTAAAGGCACTTCTCTCATCATGACAAGAAGGAGAGGATAGCCAACCAAATCGTCGCGGTCTGACGCCGAGTCCCTAAGCAGTTAACTCACTAAGGAAAAAAGATCGAAAGAAAATCGCTCGAGACTCAAAGAGAGGAGCGGTTTACCCAAGAAATCCTCATTGGGAGAAAAATTAGAGTAGTGGGACGGGGTGTGCGCACCAGCCACGTCCACGTCGTGAGGTGAGAAAGGGACCCTTCTACACGCAGGCTCAGAAACCAACAAAAATTTGGGAAAATCACAGTTAGGGGGTTGGAACTTACAAAGGGGGGGCCATTCTAATAACCATAAAGAGACTCCTGTGGACTGAAAACTCTGTCAATTACTATCAAAAAAGGGAAGAGAAGATGGTGAGACAGCTTTCAAAGCACGGCAAAAAGGTGCGGGTCCCGTCAGGCATCCCAGTCCGTGACAGAGCCGTAATTGTTCGGACCGAAAACTCACATGCCAGCGGGACCGGCGTTTGGGAGGTGGAAAGGGGTGACGTTACTCACTGGGGGGTTTGGGGCTGGGGGGGGGGGCGGAAGTTCTGGGACTACATACTGCAACACCAGCGAGAATTATTAGGAAAGTGTCGGGAAAAGAACAACCATTAAGGTATCTCGACCCAAAAAAAACACTGAGGGGGGGGGGGAGAACAGAAAATAGAAGAAAATTGTTCTTGCAAACGGAAGAGGAGAGCAGCCGGAAGTGGGCCGTGACGACGCACGATGTGGGAAACCGAACGCCAACCACGTAAACCAAGGATCCACGTAGGAAGGAAAAACCCACAAACCCGAGGGGCAGACGGGGGAGTTCGGGCCGACAATACGGAAGGCAGGACTGCTCGGATTGCTTGAAACCTCACCTATTGGGGTGGAAGGCCGCCGACGACTCTAGAAAAACCGAAAATCTGAAAGTTATCGAGGGAATGGAGGGAGGGGAACGCCGCACGGCTAGGTGAGGGGATGGGAGGACCGAAGTCCCACCTCAAAAAAATAAAAGGGAGGAAACAGAAACGGAGGGGGGGGTTCCTGAGCGCCAGAGCCGAACTTCGGAAAGAAAGAAGAAGTTTACAAGTGGTGGCGAAATGCGCAACAACAAGGAAAAGAACGGAACACATCGGGGGTTGTAATTGGGGGAAAACCGAGAGCTCTAAAAACAGCTGGGAGGAATGAAATCGGGGAGAAGGACCCCAACGCCAATGCGGTCGGAAAAGGCAGACCGCGACGACTGACTGGTATCCTCTGTGCGAAAAAGGAAATTCTTAACGCCGGAAGCAGGCTGTGGGCAGCGAAGAAAACAGGAAAAAAAAGATCCTCGTCGCGTGGGGAACCGCAAGGGGGAAATCACACTCGGTCATTTAGTGTCATCTAAAAGAAGCTCTCAGGGCGTCACTACCGGCTCAAGATCCGAACTGCAAGGGGGATGGCCGAAAGTGCCAATTCCCAAAAAGGATCATCGAACATACCTGGAATTACTAGATGGCACAGGAAAGGGGGGGGAAGACCCCAAAGAAAGGAAACCACTGGGACCTGGTGCAGCGCTTGATGGTGACAACGGGGAGCCGTCCTAGATGGAAGGACAGTGGCAAATAAACACCGGGGGTCACAGGACTATAATGGCTAAAATTGAGGAACTTCTCCATGGTATCGTCCGAATTTGACGGTGCCGGAAAGAAAGGGCCAGAGAGGGTATGCAAAGCGTAGAGCAGGGCAGTGGATGAAACCCGGGGGGGGGGAAGTCTTGAAAGGGGGCACATCATAGCGTTTCAGCAAGACTGGACCATAATCTTCATCAGGCCACCAGAAAGAACAAAAAAAAAACACTCAAAAACACCACAAAAACTTCGAGGGAGCTGTGTCTCAAAACACGCTTCACACGAAAGCCAAAAAAAAAAAAAATGAAGAAAAGAGAGAGATCAGTACGTGGAAAGGGAAAGGGGTGAACTCGCTAAGCCGCTGGGTTTGCGAAACTTTGTTTGTGGGAAAGCGGGTTCAAGAAAGCATATTGTCACCTTCGAACCTGCGAAGGGGGCATGGCGCAAAGAGCACAAGGTTCATCCACAGACGGCTCTCAGAGCACATAATTGCACCCAACGGAGGAAGAACCTGACTTCGGCGCTCCGCCAGGCACGGACGTGAATCATGGGCGCCGCGAATTGCAAATGGCCAGGTGGGGATGCTTCGACACAAAGCAGGAAGATACGAAGGCTCAAAGGGTCAATAAAGAGCTGTTGGCCACACCGCCAAAGTTGGGAAGAGCCTCCCAGGGAAAGACATCAACATAAGAAGTCCACAGGGTGCAAAGGAAGGGCAGTGTGGGAGGGGGCCAATGGGAATTGGTCAACGCGTCACGGGGGGGAAGCCAATTTGACAGGGTCAATGACGAAAAGTGACTTTGCAAATCGGGCATCGAAGAAAGAAGGTATCGAGGAGATAACTGTTCGCCAGAGATCCCGAAGGCGGGGGCCACAAAGCCTCATGAAGACGCGGAGAGCTCGGGGAGCTTCAGCCTGCTCGCGCTGGTTAAAAAAGCCACAAGAAAACAAAAAACCACGTCGGACCGAAATCAAAAAGAGGGGTTCAGTTGGGCGAGATAATAAAAGGCCCTACAAAACGGGCAAACAGAAAGAAAGCTGCCTGGACTGATCTCAAAAAAAAACCGTCTGAGGGGCACAGGGTGTAAACAATAAAGTCGTCTGTAGAAGGAAGCCTTCAAGCGCGCGCGAGAAAAAAAACACCCAACGCCTGGCTCTGCCTGCAGAATACAGGGTGACTAAATGCATCTAAAAAATAAAGCTACTAGATAAGGCGGCGCGAAACAGACTATGAAAAAAGGATCAGAGCCGGAGCAGCAGTAGAAAAGGGAAACTTGATAGCGGGCGCGACCCAAGGGGTTCCGAACCGAGCAGAAATTAACCGTATTTCGCCAGAACTTGGGGAAAGCTCCAGCGGGGGAGGAGGGTAGAACGGACCTCATTGAACTCGGGTGGGGGGGGAGGGTAATTTTCGAAAGAAGAGTGCGATCGGGAAGAAGAGCTGCGGTTGAAAGACTGTCTGCCAAAGAAACCAAAGGTGTTTCGAGAAAACTTAGGATGGAGTACTAGGGGGGTCTTGCAGACACGATCGAACTCACGGAAGACATTAAGAAATCACTTAAAGGGAGGGACGAACATTCAACCAAACGCCCAGCCCGCAAGCATGGTACGTATAAAGACACCTTCCACCGGCCCCACGCAAAAATCGCTTAAGGACAAACTGGCACGGGATCAGGGAGGATGGCTAAATGGGTTACCTGCGCAATCAGCAAGGGGGGGGGGACATACAGCGCAGGAGCGGAGAGAGGGACAGTTAAAATGAAAAAAGACACGCTCTTTAGGAGGAATGGAATGGCCAAGCGGAAACCTTTTCGCATTAACAGACAACTCGTTGTGTGGGGACTATGCGCGAGGGAGTCGCTATCCCTGAGACTACAAACAAAGTGCAGTCGGGTCTGGGCGAAAACAAGGAACCATAAAACGGTTAAACTCGTGGACTTGTGGAGTCAACACCTACAAAACGGCGAGGCGCGGGGTGAAAAAGGGCATCGGATGGAGAGCGTACACGACCTTAGGGGGGGGGAAAAACCGCGAAGAAAGGGAGGGCGGGGTGAGCTGTGGCTAGAGCGCCAAGCACGCCGGGGTGGGGTGGAAAAAGAGTGGCAAGAAACCGACGCATATAAGAAGGTATTAGCTTGGTGCCCAAGCAAAGGGGATCTGCGAAAAGGAAGATAAATATGCAAGGTGAGTTTCAAACCAAAAAGCGCCGGTCAAAACTAAAGGGATAAAGCGGCAGGACTCAGAATTCACGGACAATTGACGTCCCAAAAAATGAAAAGAAAAAAAAACCTTTTCGCGCGGGGAGGGAAAGGGACAAGCCTATGCACCACCGGAAGAAGAGGGACACGGAGAACTCATGGCCTATTTCCTGCTTAGTTCATCCAGAAGGTCCACACCTGAAGGCCACTACGCCTGGCGAATGAAACTGCCCGTGCCTGGGCGCGGATCGCCGAAGCAAGGGAATGCCCGCGGGACGGAGAGCGGGTTCAAGTGAAACAAGGGGGAGGAGAAAAACACATGCAAACAGGGGGTTCACATATACTTCACGAACACAAAGCAGGTACAACAGGCGGCAGAAGACCAGTTCAAAATTTAGCGAGAGGGTGAAGTACCCATGCTACACAAAGGGCCCACGACGCACAAAAACAACGGGAGGGGAGGTAAAGAGAAAGTCGTGGAATGGAAGGTCTGACATCTCGCAAAGCAAGTGTTTTCAAAGGTGAACGGGGCGGGGGCAAAAAAAAGATTTCTGCGGAAACGCTATGAGGTTGGGAACGTCTCAAACGATGTCCACACACGTGATCAACATGAAAGGAGACTCACATACAAGTCTGAATGCAAAACGCCAGGTCAGGGAAGCTCACCGATCGGAACGAAAAGGTCAAAAATGTGCGCAAATGTACTCCCAGTGTGATCCGTCTGGACCAAAGGATCATGCGAGGAAATAGGGCAGGGCTAAAGGTCACTAGAAAAACCGCGCCAGTTGGTTCGTCCCGCAAAATCGAAAGCCAAAGGTTTGCGGAGGGCAAGGAGGGTTGTGGGGGGCCAGCAATGGGGCCCTGACGACTTCCGAAGTAACCGGAAAGGGAAGGTACCAAGAGCTAGGAGGGCGCAATAAAAATTTTCTTGAAAGGACGTGGAGCCTTCTCCCTCGGGTAACCAAAAAGAGGAATATCCGTAATGAAAACGCATCTTCCTGCGCCAGGCAAGAGCTGGCAAAGCAGCAAGAGCACATAGAAACAGCCCCGCAGAGGGCCTGACGTCAGAACGGAACGCTCATGGGCGTGGGGGACGGTCTCAAAGATAAGCAGGCAAAACGTTCAGCCCTGTTTGGGGAAACATCGACACACAGAAGGGGGGAGAATAGTCACTGGCCGGTGGGTAAACAGCTCAAACAAATTCAGGAGGGAAAGGAGCAGCCATACAAAGAGCGCATAGAAACACAGTCAGTGCGCGCATCCATGAAAGGTGGAAAAGGGACATTGAGACGAAAATATCTACCGCAGGAGTTAACGAGGCAGGAAAGAATCAGAGAACACGCGGAGGGAAAGTCTAAGACGATGAAACATATGGCGTTGTCCACAAGCCGAAAGGAGTTTCAAGCCGTGTGTCAGGCACAAAAACGACCTGGCAAGATAAGGGAAGGGGGGACAGTAGGTTACGTGGAAACCGGGGAAATCGACATGCTTGTCTGGAAGTCCCATGAGGAGATGGGGGGCACCCATCTGCCGATAGATCGGACTTTAGAGGAAAAAAAAAGGTGCGTATCTACTCAACAACAAGGAAAAGAGGATACGCAAGGGTGTACTCTCCTAAAACCAAAAAGGCGACGAGAGAAGGTTGAGTGAAAACAAGGACGCCAACAAGAAAACTCCAGACACGGCGTCAGGCTAAAAAGCAATTCCACTCCAAAAAAAATAAAACCATCGTCGTTCGCAAGAGCCTGATTCAGGGGGTCAGGAAACGCTCATATGGGTGGAACTGGGCGCCCAGTATACGAGGGGGAAAGAAGAACGTCGCATTATCATTCAACGGTCAGCAAGTGTAAGGCGGAGTGGGAAAGATGTCCCGGGGGGGTGGTCCCCAAACACAGAAAGCATATGGAACGCGGGGGGGGGGGGGTGAAGACTCTTGTCTTCCAGAACTACAGAAAGGGGAAGTTATGCTCACAAAATTCACCAAGGGGAGAAAATCTTGGGGAGAATTGGGGAAGGCCCGATCGAGGGAGAGGCTGAACTCTGGGTGCAGCGGTCGGGGGGTCTGGAGAGCGGGTCGCCTCCGATACGAAATCGGAAAGGGGGCAAGACTGGCTGTATCTAGGCAGCAGAATAGAACTGCTGCATACAAAGAGAGAATGGCTTTGCCAGGGGGTACCCACATAGAAAACAGGGAGCTTTTTGCCAGGTCAAGAGGGAATCTTGCAAAGTTACTGCACACCAGATTCCGTGGAGGTGATCAGACACGAAGCACCGTCCTTCAAAATGAAAGGATCAAAGAGCCGTAATGAGGCACGGACCGGCCAAGAGGCCGCACCTGCTTACGCGGCTCTAACCTGAGGAGGCGCCCCGACTGAAAAGTGCCCCAACGTGCCTGTTGGGAAAGGGGGGAGGTCGTGACAAGGAGGAGAAAAGGGGGGTTGTCCTTCACTATGCAAGGAATCAAAGGTAAAAGCCATACGCCAAACTGGAGAAATTATGGACTGTCGTAGGAGTGCAAGGCCGTAAAAGTGGACCGTAGCGTATTGCTATAGATAATGAAGGGGGGATGAACACCTGGTGACACGGGTGGAGCAGGCACTAGCGAAGGAAAGAAACAGAGGCTCTTGGAAAACCAAATCAACAGGCGGGCAAGGCAAAAAAAAAAAACTCAAAAAACACAGCTTTAGCAGGTTCATTACCTCCATGCGAAAACCTTCACTACTATCTAGGAAAAAAAAAAAAAAGAGGAAGAAAAAAAAAAAGGGATCGTAGTGGGTCAGAATGAGGTAATGGAAACCTCAGAATCTGACTGTGAGGTCTGGAACCAACCGCTGTCAGAGGAAAAACTGGGCCTGGAAAACAAGATGGGGGAAAAAAAAAAGGTCATACATGAAAAGGAGCTAACCACATAGGGCGGAGGCACCTGCGGCAAAAAGCCCTGCCTTCGCTCGAGCCTTCCTAATAAAAAAAGGGCGGATGGAAGAACAGTTGTCCCTGGCTCTAGCGTAGACTCGGCGGCACGAGTGTCACAAGAAAAGAGCTGCACCCTTGGGCATCGGCGGGCACGGGGTGGGGGGGGGGGGGGGGTCTGGGACACCCATAAAAGACCCGCACAGGTGGAGAGAGGGGCAGAATTGTGGGCTCGGAAAAAGGGGGACCTAAGAACCTGAAGCCGGATTCAGCAAGTGACTCGGCGTCAGATTGACGGAACCTCAGAATTGCGGGAAAAAACCTTTTCGGGAAGAAAGGAGAAACGAACCACAAGAGAAAGAGTCTAGGTGCGCGGTCGTCCATTCCACAAAAAGCAGGTATTCAGAAGAACGCCAAGGAACGACAGAAAACACGGCCCTCGGGGGGGTCCAGAGGCAAGCGGTGTAGACGACCATCTACAATCCTCTCACCGCGGGTTGACCTCGCAAGAGCGCGAGGTTGAATAAACAAAACCAAAGAAGTCATCCATCGGACGGCCGTGGTAGCCCAGCGACCCACCGTTCCACGAGGTGGAAGCCGCAGGGAAGCAAGGGGCTGGGAGGACAAAACACCCACAAAGAAGTTTACTGCCAATCCAGGATGTTGGAAGGGGAAAATTTTAAAGTCATACCATAAAAGCTACCGAGTGTACGGGGAACTTCCGGGTCCAGGAAAAGCCGCGGGAAGGCAGTTGAGGCTCTCAAGGCCCCATAGTGGGCCGGGGCCCTGGGCACGCCGAGTCTATTCAATGTCCCTAGTCCAAGCAAGAAAGAGAGGGGGACCAGCGCGTTCGAATTACCTTAGACAGAAACGCGGACGGTTGCGGGGGGTCTTTTGTTGAAGGGGGGGGAAGGTTGAGTAAAGAAAAATAAGCTATACAAGCATCAATCAGAGACAGTCTGCAAGAAAACACATTGGGCTCACCAAAAACGGGCGGAGGAAGGAGAAATATCGAGGGGGGGTGTTCGCATCCATTCTAAGCCATCAAGAAAAGTCTGCGACGCTACTCACTTATGTATGGGAAAAAGTACGAAAAAAAAGGAACGACGGGTGCAACATCCTACACCTGAAAACGCCGGGATGGCACGGGACGTGGGAGACGACCGGCGCAAATACTCTCGAATTGGAAAAGGACACCGAAACTTTGGGTCCTTGACAGCCCTCGAGAGGAAAAACGGTCCAAATAAAGGAGAAGAGGCCATCTGTCTTGAAGGGAAGGAGAAACAAGATAGGGAAAGCGTAGGTAAATGTCAGGAAACCCACAACATCCACGGAGGCACAGAGAAATGGGGGGGGGGTGACTATCATCACGCGTTCACCTGTTCAAGAAGAATACACTAAGGGGGGGAAGATGCCTAACGCAAAAAATACGACTGGGACCACTCGGGGGGAGGTGGACCACCCGGACGCGAACTGTACGGGGGATGTCGGGTATGGATTCGTTAACCCACGCCCAATCTTGGTGGACCGAAAGCGGGCCAATTTTTCCCTGTGAAGGGGAAAGACTGTGGGAAAGAAAAGGGAGAGCAGTTGTTGCAATAAGGGAACCTCATATCAGGAACGAGTATAATTTTGGCCGGGAGAAAGGTTGAGCAGCAAAGTGAGTCAGAACGCAGAGCGCATCGTCCAATGAAACGGGAGAAAGACGGACCGTCGAAGTGAGGGTGGGGACCCACAACTTCCTCTACGCAAAACGGGAGGTCATAATGCAAAATGGAGCAGCCCGATGAAACACTTGGGGGGGGTGTGGCAGAGGCTTGTTAAAAAGCGGGTTAAGAGTGTCCAGCTATATTGGCCCACAGGCAGAAAGGAACTGTGGCCATCCTCCTAACGCCTTGAGGGTTGAAGGGGAGAGAAGGCAAGGGGGAAGGGAGCCCCATGTGCCGAGTTATTTAAGGAGAGGGGCAGGGTTCAAACCCTGGTGGGGGACTCGTGAAAAAAATTGAACAGGAACTGACCTTAGCGCACCAGCACGGGGCGGCCTCAAAACATCCCAGGAGTCGAGAGGGACATCCTAAAATGCCAAACGAAGCTATAAAAAAAACAAAAAAAAAAGGTAGGAAAGGAGAAAAAAGATAGGAAGGCGTTGAGGGTAATTGAGAAAAAAATGGGAACTGTCTGGTTCCGTCCTGTGGTGGGCCCCGGGCTGAAGATAACATTCTTTGGAAGAAAACTAATGAAAGTCTGGCTCACCACGCATGGGGTCCCACCAACGGGGGGGGAAAGCAAACCGGTCTGGATGATCCATCAAAATACGCTAAAAAAGAAGGCGCATCACCTGCCTTAGCGCTCCGAGCAGGAAAAGGTCAACATGGACTACCATGTGAAGTGACTGAAGGGGAAAATCTACCAGGGGGAGGGATCTAGCTCGCCTTGTTCCAAAGCTGGCCCCCACCCAGTTTTTCGGCGAAGATTGCACATTCCAAAATGGGAGACACACTAACATGGTGTTGGAAAGGGAAATTCGTGGGGGGGGGGGTCTTATTTGCAATCACTGCAGTAGTCTTTGAAAAGATACATGTGGAAAAAACCGTCGGGGGGGAGGGGCTGAAACGCACTGTAATCTGGCTGTAAACTTGTGGAGGGAATAGAGCCTGAGCGGAATATTTGCCCTCGATTGACAACGGAAGTTCCATAAGGAATAATTGCAGGCGCTTCTCCGCCAAAAGAACCGTCAACCAAGGAGTACCCGATACACAGTCAAAAGAAGTGGGTACGCGAACATTAAAAAATCGAAAAACATCGGGAGAGCGCAGAAGCGCGGGTGGGAACTCAAGTCAAAGAAAGTTGAGAAATTAAATTTTATGGTGGGAGCCCAGCTCAAAAATGTCGGTCTGTAGGACGAGTGACACTAAGGGCACCGCATAGGCCAAAACACCAAGGGGCTGACCTCTAAAAAGGGGAAGTGGGAGGTGGAAAAGACCATACATAAAAATAAAAGAAACCTAGGGGGGGGCGCAACTCCCATGACAAATCGGCATATACAGTCGTATTTAGGGAAGAGGGTTTTCTGAGCGAGGCGGAGGGCCCACAAAAAAGGTGACGGTGTCCCCCTGACAAAGAGAAAGGCCTACGGAAGAAAAAAAAGAAGGACCCTCGCGGGGGGATGTGTTTTATCACCAAAGGGTTCAGCGTTGGGGGTTGGTTCTTATGTGGGATGACCATACATTGGGAGGGTCCACGACTGCCGGAAAGGTAGGATCGAAGTAATTGCAGGGAGT
>Ga0179593_1400728_pt1 | contig 14489 bp, 14 predicted proteins | sample CZODoug2_1_08_16_FD_185931 | JGI IMG/M metagenome (GOLD analysis project Ga0179593, IMG submission 185931) | Vadose zone soil fungal communities from Angelo Coast Range Reserve, California, USA - CZODoug2_1_08_16fungal (PacBio error correction) | ecosystem: Environmental > Terrestrial > Soil >...
CGAGGGGGAAAGACTCAAAGACGATGGAGGGGGCTCTTAGACATATAGACGCGACATTCAAAAAATAAGGGACGTCAAATCGCGGCGAGAGGAAGCGCACCCTGAAAATGGAGGATTCAGGATAGAAACGAAAAGAAAATGGTGGCCAAAAAGGTAGAACCTCACCGGCGGCCGAACCGTAGGACAAATTGAGAAGGCTAGGAAGGGAACTGGGCAAAGGAACGCCAAATCAGTCCAAGACGACTTGACCGAGAGTAAATTATTCACGAGGGCGATGAATTATATGAAAGGCAGTGCTTATGCAAGGGGCTCGAGTCGCAGAGGGGGAGTGAGCCCAGAATACCGGAAGCTATTCTTCAGCGTCCTCGATCGCAAAACCGACCGCCATGCCTACTAGAGGAGCGAGGGAATGCTATCGGACCGGATGAGCCGGATCAAAAAACTTCAACGGGGAGAGCGCCATAGGACGATCCTGGGGATCAACTAATTCCCGGGGCCGGGTCTTTGAGGATGAGGGGAAGAGGAGGGGAGCCGGGAAAAACATCAGGGAGAAAAAGTCGGCGGGATTGAGAGGGAAGAATGACCACCAAAGACGCGAGCATCGCCCATAGGAACGTCTTCTGCGACTATGCCTTGAGGAGGGAGGAGAGGAGAGGTATAATTTTCCGAAAGCAAAACGATCGAAGGATACCGCTACCGAGCCGCCAGAAGAGCCGAAACAGCGGACGATGTCAACGACGGCGGTCTGGCGGGAAAGAGACAACAATCGACGAAAGCTCGAAACCCATGGGTCTGTGGCAGAAACATCACCCTTCGTCCGGAGAAACGCGGGAAAGGGGGTCCAATTATGCTTTAAAAAGGGAGGGGATAGAAAACGCGGGTGACACACTGGTGCAAGAAGAGATCCTGGGGGGGAGGGAGAGCGTCAGACTTAAATTTCCAGAGCGAAAGCAAAGGAAGCGGATTCGTGAGGCTGAGAATGGCGTGAAAGAGGCCTTGAGGGACGCCCGCCCGCTGAACGAAGCAAGGAGGGAAAGAGGAGTCCGATTCTAAGGGGGGCTTGCAACAAAGCTGCGCGCATCGGCCTTTCGATAGGAGAGCCGCCCCATGAAAACAAGCACCCGCTCAAAGAAAGACGACCTTTTGTCCGAAAGCAAGGGGAAGACGTTGGGGAGTTGTTGCCAAGTTCAACTAGGACGTCGCTCGGCAGCGTCATGGGAGAAGCGCGCCATGGGACCCCTGATGTGCTAGTCGGAGAGAGAAGATCACGGAAGGAGAAAAGAGCGTCCCGCCAAGAGACCCAATGTATCGCAGTTTGATGCAGCCAAGCGTGGCGATATACGACCACGGTGGCCTTGTCCAAGCCATTTATAGGACTGAAAAAGATAGCTCGGCAAACCGGAAGTTGCCAGAAAAAGTCGCAGAAAGAAGAGGGCGCCTGAATGTAAAACGTCTTCGGCACCAAGACGATAGGCCAGCCCTCGCGCACCAAGAGAAATCAGGAAGCCTTAGAAAATACGCGGCCGACATCCGATCTTCGCAACGGAGTCAGGCTCCGAGCAGGGGGCCGCCGGGCTCCGTGACCTTCCTACAGCTCGAGGGAGGGGGAAAGGAGGGGAAAAGAGGGAAGATGGTCACAAGATAAATCGAAGAAAAGCACTCGATTAGCGAGGCTACGAACGAAGAAAGGAGGAAAGCAGAGGAAAAATATCAGCGAACTCATCTCAGAGAAAACTGGGCTGTTCCTGACGCCATCCTCCAGGGAGACTCTTCTGAACGCTGCCGCCCGCAAGACGTTAAGAAAGGGACAGGGAAGAATATAAAAAGTAAAAACGTCGGTAAGGAGGCATACCTGGCTGGCGGATGGTCGCCGGGGCAGCCGAATATCTAGTCACAAACAACAACTGGGATCAGTATCAGAGGTGGGAAGAGGAAGCCCAAAGTAAAAACAAACATCCGCAAACCAAAGCAGACGCGCGGCTGCGGAGGCTCTGCATAGAGGCCGGCCTCTTGTACGAGGGCTTGGCGGCGGGTCGAAGTCCAAGAGGGAAGGGGGAAGAAAAAAGAGTCGAGGAAATAAGGGAATTTAGGAAAAAGAGTCGGAACAAAACTTGCTCGACTAAGAGATCATGGACAGGCTTGCACCGCGGCCTCAGCTAGGCCGGGGGGAGAAGAGAGAAATTATTGTCGGGGCGCATGGGGGGGCGCATAAAAAGCCCCTATCCTAATCGGGAGGAAGATAAAGCCCGTCGACCACTGCTAGCTACGTAGCTATCTCCCGAAGAGGTTGCGGAAAAGGGGAGAGGTAAGAGGAATTCTACGAGAAAAGTCCGACGTATGGGGAGAAGACTTGCCGATAAGTGCGCAAAGATAGAGCGCAAAGGCGGGCCAAGGTTCAGAAAGAAGAGGGGAGGGGCAGTACAGATGCTAGCTTACTGCGCAGATATACCTAGAAACTTCTGTGGACCAAAACCGGGGAGGGGAGAGAGGAAAAGCTGTCAAAAAACCAAAGAATCATCATGAGAGGAGGAAAGTCGAACCTCCTTCTGGGTCAGCCATATGAGCCGAGATCCACATTTTGTTCTAGCCCTGAGGCAGATCCACAAGGAGGATGGCACAGGAGGATAGGGGCCCTCAAAAAAGGAGGCGCGAGACGAAAACAACTAGGCGCGGTAAATTCTTCCCGGCAAAAACAAGTAGTCGATAGACGCCGGGCATGTTTGTCGATCACAAACCGGGCAGGGGAAGAGAGGGGTGGTTTAAAAGAAACGTAGGCAGGGGAGAAACAGCGAGCTGGCAGGACAAAGCGCCGCGACAAGAGCCCCGGAGTCCATGCCTACCCCCAAAACCCTAGCTAAGGGAAGTCGGAAGAAGAAATACGTGAAAACTGAAAATAGGCGAGAAAGGAAGTTCGACTCTTCAAAGGGTGGTGGGGGGGAAAACTCCGGCTCGCACATCTCGACTATCCTCCCGGAAAGGCAATAGGAAGGGACCGGGGAGGGAAAAAAGTGGGGGGAAGCTAAAAAATTGGACGATTTCCGGGAAAATCTCAGAAACTGTCCGGGCCGCCGGCATCCTAGCTTCTCCAAGAGCGTGGGAAGGGAGGCCTAGTAAGATGCCTTAAAAAGGAGCAGAGATCACTCAAAATGACGATATGGCGATCACCGACAGCCAACGGGACTTCAAGCTGGCATCGTCTAGGGAAAGCCTACATACAGTCATCTCGGGGAGAAATGAGAATACTAGCCTACCTGACCGGAAAGTGAATCGAGTCTAAACCTCAAAAGCAATGTCCGGGGCAGGAAAAAGGGACGGGGTACAAGACGAAGAGTCCAACGTAACCAATATTCTCACTTCTCACATCAAAAAAAAAGAGGAAAGAGCTAATAACAGAAAGTATGGTGCTGGATCTCGGAAACTCAAGTGGGTCCCGGCGGAGGGGGCCGAAACCAGAGAGATTGAAGCCTTACAACGTCAGAAAAGATTATAGAAAAAGAAGATCAACCAGACGAAAAGTCAAAACGATATGAAAGTTCTAGTCGACTTGAAATTGCCACGAGAAGGTACCAGTGACACGCGCCCGCAGTGTGATTTTGGAGGGACTCATCAAGGGGGGAAAGAAGGGGGTCAAGGACTCTTACAAAAAAATTAATCATGAGGGGAGAGCCATCCCGATAGGGAGTTAAGGAGCCAGGACAGAAGGCATCCTGACGCCAAGGCGAAAACGACCGCGTGACGGAAATAAGATCCATCAAAAAGGGAGAGAAGAAAGTCGGAAAATGTCCTGAGAAAAAAGCCTGACTCAACGGCATACGGGGTCCTCGGTCCCATCCACGGTGGGGGGGGGGGGGGAAAACGCCGCTAGGACTAAAGGTGATAGACAGCGCCTTCCATCTCTCCAAAAAACCCCCCGAAAAAGAGCGAGGGGGAAGGAGCGGAGGGAGAATGTAAAAAGATTCAAGGAAAAAAGCAACTAGGCCGGGGGAGAAACGATAAAAAACCGGGAATTCACTAAACTAACAGGAAGACTAATTTAGGGAAGGGGGCGAATCGGATCAAGTGAGTCCTCTCTCAGGAAGGCGGTGAGAGGGAAGAGATCAGAGAAACATTAGACTCTCTGGAAAAAAAAAAACCTCACGCGGGATGCAAGATTCGCTTGCGGGGAATAGAGTCGAAGCCGGCCGACAGCACGAAGTACCAACAACAGGAACAAGGGGGAAAAAACTAAAACGAAAGAAGTGGTAAACATCTAGAGAATAACTTGTCGCCTAAGAAGAAGCAACGACCTTAAAAAAAAGATCGAGGGCCAAACGGAGGGGGGAAAGGGAAGGAGAGTCGCAGTATGGGGGTAATTGACAGATGATTCGACGGGTCTGGGCCAACCCAACCAAGGCCAACCCCATCATGTAGAAGAGAGACGAAGCTCTGAGGCCGTAGCGCAGGATTCGAGCGTGAGTCATGATGTTCGCAAGGGGGGTGAGCGGCCGCCCTAATAGGACTTCCCAGGAAAAAGAGGCAAGAAGGGGTGAGAAATCAGGGTCAGGCCATTCAGGAGGGGAATGATCGACGGGCCGTAGCACCTGTAACTCTACGGTACTGGTCAGATGAGGATGCAAGTACTGGGTCCCAAGGAGAAAAAAAAGAAGAGGGGAACATAGGTTCCTCAAAAGAAAAAAAACTCTATGCCGCGAAGGTATCTACCACGTATCGTGGAAGTTGCGTCTAAAAGCAGGAAAGAAGAGACCCCAGCAGAAAAGAAACCGCCCGGAACATATTGTCGGGGAGGACGTCTCAAAAAGGGAGGGCGCGGGTCGCAAAATAATAGTCTTCGTCGGCTAGACCGAGGCGAGAGGAATGGGGGGTCCCGTGCAAGCCCACCCGAAACCTGAACATAAGGGGCGCAGTGTACCAGAGTCATAGTCGTGATGTAAATCCTTCCATGTGAAAAAAAGGGGGGGAAAAGAAACACTTGATCAATTGAAAATGGAAGCGCATTGAAAAGACGAGCGGCCGGGGAAGTCGCCGCAGCCTGATTGAAGTCGGGAGGGGAGAGAGAGGGGAAGGGGGGTGGGGACTAGGAAGGGCCAGACCTCCTGACAGGGCGGAGAAGAGAGACCGTAGCCAGCCAAGCGTGAGAAGAATCGACCTGGGCACAACCGCCGAAGCAAAAGGGGAAATATAGGGGAAAGGCCGCCGAAACCGAGCTACGGTGGAACGGTAAAGAAGCCAATGCACGAGACCCGCCAAGCTTTCTATTATTAAAAAAAGTCAAGCCGGGGGGACAGAGAATACGATCGTGAAGAAAAGGTCGGTCTAAGCACGATACCTGCTCTCACTGCGGCGAGCTCAAGACGACGAGAGTAAAACTCAGAAAGAGAGAGAAAGCCATCAACTATGGCCTAGACGAGAGAGTAAGTTTTGATGCGACAGCGTTATCTTGGGAAAGTACCAACGAAAGGAGGGGTGGTTTATCTCCTCTCAATTCCTCTGGGGCTCCTCCTGAGAAAATCCCGAGAAGGGAAAGACCCGGGGCGAAGCACGGGAGAAGGACACGATCTCGGCAAAAAAAAAAGGAACTCAGAGGGGCCAAAGACGCGGCGGAGACCAATCAGAGTCGTTCGAGACAAAAATCCGCGTCTGATCCGAAAGGAGGGAGAGGGATAAAGGAGAGGGGGAACACCTTCGCGCGGGCTCTTCGGCAAAAAAATATTCAGCTCTTCCAGGCAAAAAAAAAGGCCGACCTCAACCTCTCGCTATGATACACAACCGAGAGAATGAGGGGGGAAAAGACGCTGGAAACGATTGTGAAAGCGATCGATGCACCCGGATCTCAAAGCCCAAGGCGACGGGAAAGAACGCCGACATCCTCCCAGCAGGACCGAGACTTCCGGCAATCTTCAAGATTCTCAGGAGCAAGGAAGGGAAAAAGGAAGAGGAAAGACCTGGGGGCCATATAGGGGGAACGAAAAAGAAGTTGAGGCGAGGGAAGAGGTGCGTATGTCTAAGGGGAGCCGAAACAAGAAGGAGTCTCAAACAAACATATATATACTCTGGCGCACCACAAAAAAAGGGATAAAGAGAGACGGGAAAGGCGGACGCGTCGGAAAAAAAAAAAAAGAAGATAAGTTGGTTTCCCTTAAATGAACGGCGGCGTGGCAGGGGCAGTCAGCGGGAAAGAGGGAGATGCCGAGTCTAAGTGCGTTCTAAAAGAGAGGAGAGGAGATACGCGTGAAAAAGAGAGAAACCCTCTGGGACAACTGGTCCCTGTCGAAACTCTACAGTCCCAGAAGGGAAGGCGTTATTTCTGTTGGATTAGCGGTTGGGAGGAAAGGAAAGGGGAAGCGCGAAATCCTGCCATCAAAGAATTGATGCCTATGAAGAATCATACCCCAGTAGAAAAACGAGGAGGGGAGGGGAAGACGACAGGATAGGCCGCGAAGCGGAGCGGAGATCTTCTAAGTCTACTCTTTCAAAGAAGGAGGGGAGGAGGAAGGAGGTAGGTGGGAATATGCTAGGAAAAAGGAACAGATCCGTGAGAATTGGAAAATCCTGGATTTGTGGTGACAAGTAACAGAAGAGTACGAGGCAGGAGATACTACTCATGCCGTTGGACAAGGGGTTCTAAGAGCTCAAAATGAAGGAGAGACGATAGGAGGGGGAAGCTTGATCATCGAAAGCATGACCATTTCTATGACTAAAAAAGGGGTCGAAAAAGAGAGAGGTACAGCACGCCATCGAGCCGAGTTCCTATTTCCTAAAACGGACGAAAAGAAGAGACAGACTCATCAAACGCAAAAAATCAGGGCGCATTGGGGATTCCGTTCTCTTTATGAGGAGTGGATAAGAAACGATCTGAAAGACGGGGAGTCCGTTGGGAAAAAATCTTCTGGCGAAAAGAGGGAGAAAGTGAGCAAAGGAACAATGAAGCTTAACTTCCAAAAAAAAGAGGGGGGGGGGGGGGGGGGGGGGGGGTTATCTCAGTAGAGATCAAACCCAGTCTGAAGGGGATAAGGCTTCTCGCAACCGCCAATTAATAGAGGGGAAAATGGGGAGCCCAAAATAAAGGAGCATCCCTGACACAAGGGGACATTGACCACCGTCCGTCCGGCATCTATCCTAGAATCAGGCCTCATAAAATAAAAAAGAAAAGGGGGTAGGAGCACTAACTGGCAGGAAAGAGGTGATATAAAAAAAACATGTACTGCGAATTTGGCTAGGCCGAAGACGACGAAAATATTACGGGCACGAAAGAAACCTTCCTCCGTCGTAAAGATGGGAAGGTAAGGCTCTTAAAAAAGGCTCGCGGGGCAGAAACAAGATTCGCAAAGGCAACCGGATACAGGGGTGAGCGAGCAGACCATCCCTGAAGGGAACAGCGATAAACCTAGAACCTAGGGGCGCGCAAGAGGAGGGGCGCGGTAGGAAAAAAAATTCTCCCCATTTTTTTTTTTGGTGTTTTTCCCAAACCCCCCCCCACCCCACCCACCCCCCACCCCCAAAAACCCCCCCCCAAACCCCCCCCCAAACCCCCCCCCCACCCAAACCCCCCACCCCCCCCCCCCCCCCCACCCCCCCCCCCCCAACCCATCTTGTAAAAATTTCTTGAAAAGGAGACAAACCAAGACTTCTAGAAAATCCAGCAGGTAATTATGAAAGGTGTCTAATCGCGCCAGGGAATCAAAGGTGCCGGATTCGATGCTCATTAAAGTACGATTGCAAAGGAGGGCAAAGGGACCCAACCGGCGGTCGGGAGGGGTGGCTATTTTAGCGCGTGAGGGATGGTTGACCTTTATTCCGAAAACTTCCGAAATCATACTTCAAAAGGATTACCTTGCAGGTAAAAAGATCAAGAGAACGACTATATCTCGAAACCTCGCGAGGATATCGTTGCGATTACAGCCAACATAGCTAAGAAGGGACGAAGAGAAAACCAAGCCGAAGTCTTCGATACGTTTTGCGGGACTGTAAATCAATCGGCACGAGGGATGGCACTGGCTAATGCCTAGAATAGTACCTCAAGGCGCAGACGTGGGTGGGGAATCCTAGCGCCAAACGCTATGGGTGGTAAGAGGAGACTGCAAGACCTACGAAAAAATCCAGACTGAAATTGTAGCTAGCGACGAACGAGGGAAAGGAGAAAAGGACGTTTCAAGGGGTCAAGGGGATCAAATGAAGGACTTCCGGGCGTGAGGCAGCCTAGCCACACGCGGACGTGGGGCTTCAAATCAAAGGGAGTAAACGTACGCGCCGTCGGGACAACTAGGAGAAAAAAAAACAACGGAGGGAGGAGGAAAAGAATTCTCGGCAAACATGGAGACGAGGGAGGGATTCCTCCAGCTGATCCTGCCAGGAACCGAGAGCTGAGGTCCTGGCTGTCGTCAACGTGAAGAAAGACAAATTGAGGGAATACATGGCGGAGGATCTTCCCTCCCCTGACAAGGAGGTAGAAGGGGAGCTGTCGAGGAGGTCCCCAGCTCCGAAAAGGCCACCGACTTAGAAATCGGAGGTGCTATTATTGCTGAATAAACAAAGAGAAAAAGGAGTCCTTGAAGGGAGAGCCGTCTTAATCGGTCAAGAAGGAAGGAGGACGCATCCGTCCCACCTATGGCAAGGAAGCCGGAGGGGAGATGGGTAACAGCCTGACATCCTAGAACTCGAAAGCATGCAGAAAGCACCCGCAGTCAGGGAGGCGTCTTTCTCTTGGGGGAGGCGAGGAAAGTGAAATTGGTGCAAAAGAATATGCCCACAAATGCAGGGAAACTAATCGACGGGTGAGACCCCAACCTTTTTTACAAAGCGAGGAAGCGCTTGGGCCAATCCCTCAGATCTAGGACTACATGAACTAGACTCTCTAGATGGGTTAGAAACTTTAAATTTAGACCCGGTTGGAGAAATAAAATCAGTGACTCGTCTCCTCGAAAGCAGGGGTATCTGGCCGCCATTGCGAGGGGGGAAAAAAAAAAGGGGGGACAAAAAATCGCCGGAGACGCGAAAAGACATCTTCTTAACTTAAAAGAGGCGAGGAGGCCAGCAAAGCCCCAGAAGGACCATAGTCATCTTCCAAGTCCTAAAATGACCAGAGGAAGGCTGGGCGCTAATCTAGTTATCAATTGAGCGAAGAGGAAGGGTGCAGCGCCGATCGAAGCAAAACGTGAGCCCGCCTGGCTACCAAGTATTGAGACAAGAAAAGTCGGACACGGAGTCTCGGGAGGGCCCGAATAGCCTTCGAAGTAAATCTCGAAATCGTAAGGGGTATTGCCTGAAGGAACAGCCCCGGGGGCCACTTCGTCCCGTGGCGAGGTAAGCAAAAAAAAATAGGAGGGACTTGAAGAAGTCGATATGACGAGCATGCGGTTTCATTAAACCCCGGTCGAGAAGAATAAGGGGAAAAGTCAACGCAGACCTCGAGCCGTCAGGGACAGCCGAGGGCGAGCCTCTCATAGTAGGTAGGAAGAAGGTAGATCGGAATTCGGAGTTGAGATAGGACCTTGGAAGGGGAAGCGACCTAAACTAGGACGTCGAAGATGCGTCCAGCGTTCCTGGGAAACGGGGGGACCAAAATAGAGCGACCTCCCAGGGAAAGATCTTACAACGCACAGAAAGACCAAAGAAAATCAGAACCTTGGGAACTGGAAGTCGCGCCGAAGTCTTTGAGCGGAATGTCCTCGGAGGGAGGTCGATGACGGATCCCTCAACTTCAGACAGGCACCGAGGAAGGGAGCACACCTGATTCGAGCAAAAAAAGATGCGCGACCTAGGTAAAGGGGAGCTCGCCCATCATGAAGGATAGCCAGAATACGGGCAGTTTGGATGGAAGCAAGCGGGGCTCGAGCCGGAAGGACCGCAGAGGGGGGGGGAAAAGGAATCTGCAATCCGGGAGGCTATCTAGTGCCAAAGCTGGAATAGCCGACCTCAAAAAATCAGGAGGAGAAAAAAAAGAAAAGGGGAGCTTAAGGGAATACGATCTCGCACGCAAGACGAAGAAACTCATAGGAGGAGAAATGGGAAAGGGAGGAGCGAAAGATCGCGGAAAGACCGCCTGAGTCTGGGGAAGACCGGCAATCGACCGGGCTCAAAATTGGCGGAGGAAGGAAAAGGGTAGCGAAGGGGGGACAGCGGGGGCCGCGAGGGGGAAAGGAAGCCCGCAAACTCGCTGAATCAATATGGGGGACGAGCAGGAGGGTCTCGTCCCTAAAAAGAGAAAGTAAAGACCCCGCCGGATCAAAAAGGCATGGATCTGGGAGGGAAAAGCCTACAGAAGCAGGATCCCACTGAATCTCCTATTAATAGGCCGCCACAAAGAAAAGTGAGAGGAAAGGACCGGAGGAGAAACACAAAGGGAACTACCCGCGAAATGGATCATTGCGTATGTTTCCACTCAGGGGAGGACGAGGGCGGATCGATCACAACAAAAGAAGGAAAAGAAGATATGGGACCGAGGAAAGACCAAAAGGGGGATCAGAGAGAGGGAACCTCGTCGCGAAGAAAAAAAATAGAGCTGCAGCCATAGTCACTGCCGGACGAGAGATATTGGGCATATTTCAGAAAGGGAGGGAGCCCTGTGGGGGGACGTCGGCCGGGAGTCCCGAGATGAGAGGTCAGGGGATGAGATCGGAAGACGGAGGACGCGTTGACACGAAAAGTAGTACACCGAAAAGAAAAGATCGGAAGGGTTGCGGTAGTGCGCACCGGGGAAATCGTCGGGACCCTCGCTGGGCAAGACAAGAGACAATCCTCAGAACAATTCTCGCGACCAGAAGGAAATGATCCCACACGAAAGAGGAAAAACGAGGCGGATAGTCGGTAAAATGTGGCGTAATCGGAAGTTATCGAAGATTAGGGGGTGCCGGAATCGAGGCCCATCAGCTCCCGCCGCGGGGGACTCCAAAAATCAGTTAAATCAAACCGAGGAAGAGTAAGTCGGACAGAATAACCTAAGCATGGGGTTGACAAGTCGGCATCAAGTCAGGCCATAAAAAAAAAAAAAAGGGGGGCCCTCAGGAAAAGCAGAGCAGATAGGATAGGGCTCACATAAACCCTAGAAAAAAGATCTAACCGAACCAGAAAGGGGGTGGGGGGCAGAGACAATGGAAGGAAAAGGAATAGCTGCACCGATGCCCGTGAACGTCAAAGGCGAACGGAAGGAGAGGAAACAGTAACTCGACACTAGCACGAGGAGCAGCTGTCCCGTTACCCCGGAGGAGGAGGTATCAGCGGGAGGGGTTAAGGGAGGGTAAATCAGTAGAAAGGCACCTAGCTCTGTGGCGAGGGCGAGCTCGCAAGGAGGCGACGTCGCATAAGCGCAGAGGGGGGCGGAGCGTACCCTCAATTCCGAAAATCACCGAAAGCGGAAGAGCCAAAGAGTCGAATCCGATGCCAGAGGCTACTACCGCTGTCTCTTCAAGAATCAGAAAAATCAGGGGGGAGAGAGTAGACCAATGGTGTAGCACTCTCAAAACTGAATTCAGGAATATGAAAGAAGGAAGAGAATAGAGGGGCACCGGGGCGGTGAGGCTCTACATGTCCCTGAAGGGCGGAGACGAAAATAAGCACACCTATGCCGTTCAACGACGAAGAAAGTGGCGCGGCCTGCGAACAAGGCCCTTGAGGGCGGCTCGTAAGGGAGGAGAGGCGGGAATCCGAAGGCAGCTCCTTCGTCTCCCTTCACCTAAGGGGAGAGGAAGGAAACAACCAACTAGAAAAACAGCACAATGAAAGACGAAAAGATAAATTTATCAAATGGGCAGGAGGAAGGAGATCCGAGACAGAAGACCGATGTCGAGGAGTTCCGCTGTCAAACTCGGGGAACGGATGATAAAGGGGGGAGCATACCGATCAACCGTAAAAACACACGGGTTAGTATGCTTAACCGGCTAAAGAGGGGACTCAAGATCGCATCAAAGGGAATAAGACACGCGTATATGTCCGTGCTTCAGAAAGACAGGAGAATTTGTGCGAAGACGTATGTGGGCGCGGTGGTCTATGCCTTCCAGAGGGGGAACAGATAAACCACAGACCCGGACCGATTACATCAAAAAATAATAGTCCTCAGTCTCGCAATATCTTCTTTCAGCAGGAGAGGAAGGAAAGGAACTGACAGTATTTCGGAGACGCAAGCCTTAAAGGTTCAGGAGCGGGAGAACAGGGGAGTGTATGAAAAGGGATAATTACGAAGACTATGAAAGAAATTCTCTCATCCTAATACTCCCAAGAGACGAGTGGAAAAGGGCGGTAGAATGACATCCTGAAGACTACCTCAAAAAAAAAGTCAGGTCCCAGCGGAGAGAAGAAGAGAATATCCTTTCAGGATTCAACGTGCATAAGAAAGAAGAAAGATCGAAGTTAGAGAAGGGCCAAGAAGAGGACGAATGCACCTCGATATTCGTGCCTCAGGAACACACGAAGAGGAGAAAGGGGAATAAGATGGGATTAGGGAAAATAAAAATGGATCAAGATCTTCAAGGAAGGACATTCTGGCGCTTCAAGAAAAAGGGAGAAGAAATTAAGATAAATGTCGATTCGGGGGATGATCCTTCCTCTCAATAAGGGAATGGGGGGAGACTGGAGGCGGACAAGATTCAGAAAATACGCTCGGGAAAAAAAACCAAGGAAGTACAGGAAAAATCGAGTGCGAGTGGCGCCGGTGGATGGGGGGCGTCGTTAGGGGAAGGACGACAGAAAATAATGTTATATTCCAGCTTCACGAATCGCTTAAGGGGTCCCATCTAGGACAATAAGTAGAGGGAGCGGTGCACCCTCCATCAGACTCGCACGGCCCCCGGGAGAACGAATATAAGGGGGATGTCCTACGAAGTCTAGGAACTAAAGGTTCATAGGGGCAGGAGGAGAGACGTTTCTGGACACCGCCCAGACCTTCCACCAAAAGCGCACGGAAACAGCGAACATCTAAAGGAAAAACAAAGTGCCCTCCTTTAAGGCGAGGGATAAAAGATTGAAAAAAAGACCTGAGGGTACAGCCTTTATCGCCAGAATCTCACTACAAAAAGAAGGGAAGGGAGGGAAAAAGACCAAATGGTGGAAAACCGGAACCTTGCCGGGGCGACCGCGCCCCGGACAGGGAAAGAAGGGGAAGCTTTTCAAGAGGAAGGATGGCCAAAAAAGAGGAGATCAAAGGAAATAAGAAAAGGGGCACTTCATGAAGTCAGGGATGGCGGTTCGACGGATGTAACACCTTTAAATTCCGGGGGCGACAGAGATCACGCAAAGGGAGCCGCGAGCCGTCCGGATGAAGTGAAAACAAGAAAGGGAAAAAACCGCCGTTGGAGAAATGACGGCGGAAAACGTCTATTCACAAGTAAAGGAAGGCGCTCACTGGGCTTTCTAAAGAACATCGCGAACCATGTGTTAGGGGCAGGAGAAGTACAAAAAACAGGACCCCTGCACTCAACCTAGGACTAAAAGGGGCCTAAAAGAATTGGGGAACCGGTAATTATCGCCGGGGGAAGAAAACAAGGGGGGAGAAGATATTCCTTGATGAAATCCGGCCCCTTACTAAGGGGGCTTGCAAATAGCACGCTATCCTGAGAGGGAGTACGGCGCTGGTGCGCCTTGGCAGGTGTATAGGGGTGTACGGTACGACCGACTCAACTGGCGCTTAGTATAAGAAACGTCCCCCTTTCAGAAGATCCACCCTAGAGCGAATACCAGGGCAGAAATGGTTTAATCTCTCCGACCGGCGACGCGAAAGGAAAGTGGAACTTTGTAATAAAAGAAACTTAACCTGCCAACGGAAGAGGTTTGACAGTATTAGTGTCAAGGGTGAGTGCGGGGAAAAATCATCGCGCAGCGCATGAAGCATGATCTACAAGAACACATGTTAGATAGGGGAAGTGAGAGAACCCATGCTAACCTACGAAGAAGAAGAGAGTTCAGGGAATGGGGTTGGGATGAACTCCAGATAACCTGGAAAGACAGTAGTTATCCATAACACTCCAGAAGCGCATCGGATATGACGAAGGAAAGAAAGGGGAGGAACGAGAGGGGGCGACTGGATGGGCCGGTACCTCTTCCAAGGCTCGAAATAAGGAGAGTCAGCTAAAAAGACCGAAAGGGGGCCAAGTCCAGCCCCCGCTATTCAAGGGGAGACAGGCGTCTCGTAGGAATAGCATGGGTCCCGGGATAGGTTCATTTCCTCTCTGGTCCTAGGGGGGGAAAGGATTGCCCAGTCCGGGGCCAATTATCAAGCAAAAAAAAGAAATAACGATCTTCCCGGATCGATGTAGGAGAAGAGGTGAAAGGAGAGAATCTAAAATATAAACTGCAGAACCAGAAAAAAATTCTCGGGGGGGGGCGTCTCGCCGCCTACATGACACCAAGGGATGTAATCGACGAGAGACGGTAAAATCTGAACAATATCCTGATGTACCGACAGAAGACAAGACGATTTAGAAAAAAACAAGCGATGAGCACGAGGCGGTTAAACTGGCGCGCTGGATCCAGTGCTTTCTTATTTCTCTGACGAGAGGACA
>Ga0179593_1526165_pt1 | contig 14489 bp, 24 predicted proteins | sample CZODoug2_1_08_16_FD_185931 | JGI IMG/M metagenome (GOLD analysis project Ga0179593, IMG submission 185931) | Vadose zone soil fungal communities from Angelo Coast Range Reserve, California, USA - CZODoug2_1_08_16fungal (PacBio error correction) | ecosystem: Environmental > Terrestrial > Soil >...
GGAAGTTTGTGGTTAGATGGGAGAAGAGACAATCTCGCTTCAAATTTGTGTGGGGGGGGGGGAAGGGGGGGGGTCGAGAAACCTGAGGAAATATATGGGTAATGTTGAGGGAGTTGTCCAAACAAGGACTCGGGAAAGGGACTCTCTCTTTCACGGGGTGGATCAAGGGGAATAGGAGAGAGAACAAGGTAAGGAAAAGGAGAAAGGAACAGAGCTTCATGCAATGTATTAGAGTAGGTTCCGCGAAGGAACAGATGTGGGGCCAGACGAGGACGGGGCATTAAGAAAGGTTCGGGGTGAGGGGCGGAGGAGGAAATAAGAGGTGAATCACCCTCGGAGAGAAAGAACAGAGAGAAAGTCAAAGACTTTTAATGGAAAGAAAAAGGGAGAAACACAGGCAGCTCATTGGTCTCCAGGGGGAAAAACTCGATAGGGATCAGAAGCGAGGGAAAAACAAAGGTGGATCGGAAAGCGAGGGCGTGGTACATGAAAACGAGAAATTGCTTGTCCAGGGGATATGCGGGATCAGGATTTAAGAAAATGGGGTTGAAGTGAGCACGCAGGGAGTGCACGAGGAGGGTTCAGGAATTCTCTTTCCGATAAGAATAGTCGACAAAAAGATTGGTCGCAGGGGCCGGGGAGGAGACTGTTTTGAAGAGTGGAAATTGATCGAGGATTACTTCCGAAAGTGGGGGTCAGGGGGATAGTGAGAGCCTGGTGGACAAGATGTACGAGGGAATGGCAAATTTCGGTCAGGGGAAGCGTATCTAATAATGTGAAGTGGTTGTAACTGCATGAGAGAATATCAGGTGGAAGTGGCCGCGTTCTGTTCATTCAAGGTTAGAGGTAAACAAAGGGGTGGGACATGAAAGAGGGGGGTTTGAACGGGATAGGAAATACATACAGTCCAAAGAAGAAAGAAGGGCTGGTCTCCAAGTACCAGTTAAAGCTAACCATGTTCATTTGGGGCGTGCGAAATAGGTATTGGGGGAGGCGGGAAAAAAAGAATTTGTTAGGGGGCAAAGGACGAAGGAGGGGGAGTAACTGAGGGGAGGTGAAAGACGCAACGGAGGACAAAAAAATAATCGAGACAGGGAGTAAAGCCATCATTATGCCACAAAAATGTAAGAAGACGTAACTTTCGAGGAAAGGTGCAGTCTGTGGTATTGGATTGAGTCAAAAGATGTTGTAGAATACTGTGAGTTTCGATAAGGGACAGAAAGTTTGGGGGTCTGAACCTTGAAGGGGGGAAAATTCAGAAATCCCAAAGCAGAAATAGTTCTATCTCCTAGCAAACAGAGAAAGGGGAGGGAACAAATGAAAAGGGGGGAAAAAGACCATCGAAAAGGAAAGGGGGACTCCTCGGATTACCGGAAAGACTGGAGTGAGGGAATAATTAGCCGTTGGAAGGCAACGGTAGAAGGAAGGTATTAATTTTGCTTGGATAATTCGATTAAGGGATGGTAGAGAAGGGGTGAAGGTTGGGTGTTTTTTGGTGTGAGTGCTTGATACAGGAGAGGCGAGAGAATGGACCTGGCGAAGATAAGAAGGGGAATCCTCTCAGCCAGGTAAGGGAGAGGTGGGAGGAGTGGTGGGGCTTTAATTAGAAGCTAGGGTATCATAGGAAGAATAGTCAGGAGGAAAGGGACGGTTTCATAAGGACCCCGGAGAGGGCGCGCCATGGACGCCGGGTCACGTTCCTGCAGAGCTCCTTGTACTTTTTCGTTTTTTTTTTCGCTGTCCGCACGGCGCCGGCGGTCAAGATGGCCGCCTATTCCGTCGTACATCCACCCCTTAGGGCGGGGGGGAGTAACTGGTGGTAAACGGGGAGAATCCACTTACCTCATCGGGGAAGAAGTCTGGAGGGAAGCAACACCACAAGGACAGAAGACCTATTTGTTGTAAGGACATAGCAACTTGTGGATGAGTAGGAGAAACCAATGACGCTAATAGATGGTGAGAAATGATTTAAGTCACTCCTTTTTCGGGTGGAAGGGAAAGTAGCAGAGGGTAATGGAAGTAAGTGAAGGAAAGGGCTCGACTGAAAGCGGAAAAAAAAAGGGAGGGCGATAATCAGCGAATAATAGGGATCAAGAGGAATGTGGGTAAGAAAAAGCTCTTACGTGGCCCATTTAAAATATCAAGGAACTCCGGAATGAATCAGCTAATAGTCGATTTATTGATGTAAAAAGGGAAAGGGGAATTTGCGGGGGACAGGATAGTTAGAGGTGGAAAAAGGAGACATTATCGCGGAATGTCTTAGCCAACCCCAAAGAAGCCGGTAGCTGGGATTTGAGGGTAAGGCATCATATAAGAGTGCATGGATCGGGGATACTTTTGAGAACTCAGAGGGAGGAAAAAAAAGACAGACAATAGGTCAGATTGTAGGTTAGTGCTAGTTGGTATCGAGAGGGAGGAAGAGGAGTCCCAAATGGGAAATCAGCCAGGTATTGTCGCCGGAAAAGATAGGGTCCACGATCGGGGGGACTGAAAGATGTGATAGTGACTCAAAGGCGGAATATCGTCCGAAATCCACGAAGAGAAAAGACACCATCAAGAGAGATAAACAAAACACGGATATCAGTATCAGGGAGAGGGTATTTTGCTGTTTGGAATGAAAGTGGGAGCTTCTGTGTATTGACGTTGACGTCTGGTAAGTTTTGCCATCTGGTAGAAGGGTGAAGAGTGGTAAATTGGTGGAGTAAGTTTTTCCCGATTATGAGGTCCGATCGGCTTGGATATATTCCTGAAAAAGTCTTTGGGGGAGAGATTGTAAAGAGGCGAGATGAGGATTACAGGATGAATGGGCTGTTTAAGAAGGTATATTCGACAGGGGCCATTGGGTAGAAGGGAAGAAAGAGGTGAAAAAAAGCGTAACCGGGGATCTTGGTACGATAAGGGGATGAAAGGCTGCAATGCTCTCTCGTTCCAAGGATACATCTTTAACGATCTGCCAAGACCTGTAAGGACTGAAAACTACGATGCGAACAATTGGATTATGCCTTAAAGACTATTGGCATTTGGCACACGATGACGGCAGGGTGATACGCCACTTCATGGAAGTTGAGATTGGGGGGAGATAAGACGAACGGCAGATGTTTGTGGGGGATACAATTCCATCTGCTGGGCAGAATTGGGCTCGGGAGGAAAATAGTTGGTGTGAAGAAAGAAGAGAAGCGTAATTTACTCCTCAAGAGTTTAAGTGTGGTGTGTTGAGTTGAAGCTGAAACCAGGAGATCCAGCCGGAAAGGGAAGCAGCGGATGGGGCTGGAAAGACGTGGCCGGTGTCCAAAAAGTGCGGAGTCGGTTTATTGATGTCTCAATCTGCCACCAAGTGGGGAAAACACTAAAAAAAGAAATCGTGGAGGGGCGTTAATAAACCTTGCCATTGTTTCAAAACTAAACCGGGGCGGTGAAGGTTATCTGGATGGAAGAGGGACAAGGATATTTCTAGAGTCTAAGATGATTGGTATTGCTATATACTGAGTACAGAGGAATTGGAAAGGGGGAGGTGTGTTCACCAAACTGGAAGAAAAAAGGGGGGGAAACTGTCCTCAAATGAAAGAGAAGTGCGTTTTGATATTTTACCCACGGCGATCTAAGAGGGCACAAAGGCACTAAAAGGGTCTGGGAAGGTGCAGCAAACTGAAAGGGCTAGAGGGTAAAATCAGTACAGGACTATCCATAAAAGAATAACCAGGGGAAGAAACTTTTCCGGAAAGCCGATGAGTGGAAACAAGAGAGAGTCCGGTCGGACTGCTCTTTACAAGGGATTAGGGGGGTCTTTTCTTCACTGCATTTCAACAGTAAGAGAAAGGGGATTGGGAAATAGAAGGATCGCAATTCCATTCTGATATGGGTGGTGGAGTGACTCCAACATTTGTATAGAATAATAAGTGGCTGGCAAACTAAGAAAGTGGTCACTGTTACGCTCAGGTGTAGAAAAATGTTAGGGTATCTCTAAGACAAAATAATCAAGGGATAGAGAAATGGAAGGTCCTCTACATTTTGTGAAGCGGAAAAACGATGGGAGTCCTGAGTAGAGCGGGGATTGGGGGTATATAAGGGGGGGGTCTTTTGCACCGCACGGGGGACCGCATCTTATAAATGGGAAGAACACCAGGACCGTTTGTTTTTTCAAAGCATCTTATATCACAAATGACCTTGGGGGGGAAGAGTGCCAAATTAGGGGAAAAGGGGGGGGCGGATTGTGTTAGGGGTAAAGTGTGAAACAGAGCCAAAAGGATTGCTCTTCTAAAAACCGTTTGTGGCGCCAATCCACTGTGACGGAAAAGAAAAAACCCTTTGAAGGTCGAGCCTCGAACACGGATAGTAAGGAGAAGCGGACCCTTTCCCGGTGAACATACAGGGGAAAGGAGGAAAAAAATGTGAGACTCGAATTGTCAAACACGACGAGAACTAGGTAGGGAAGGGAGACTCAAAATGGAAGGAAAAAGAGGAGAGAACCGCCTCAGGAGAGAAAAAGAAGCAGGGGAGAGCCTGAGGAAGGTGTCAGCAGGGGAAAAGAGAAATGTCACCAAAGGGAGCAGAATCAGAGGACTAACTTTTGTGGGTGTGAGGAAAAGAAAGGAGAAGGGGAGGAAAGGGTGTTCGGAGAGGGGGGGGCAAAAGAAACTCGCTTGGACACAAAAATGATGGTAAATCGGAAAAAAGAAAAAGATAGGGGGTGCCAAAGGCATACAAAAAAAGGCGGAAAGGGTCAGCATCACGAGACATGCGACTTCGTCGAAGTGTCTCTAGGGATGCGTTTCAGCAGCGCGAGTTAGAAAGAGGCGGATCGCGAACAACCCTAATAGTCTCGAATAATAACAACACAAGACAGGGAGGGGGGGGGAGCCCTGCGTAGGCTGTGCCTCAGAGGAACCGGAAAAGATGAATCCATATGGCACCAGTACGAGGATAGAAAGGTAAGATTTTCAGCTCTACTTATTACGAGCCACCAAAAAGGTATGGGAGCAAGCGCTAGAAAAACTCCCTCGTAAACAGTTCGGGGGGGCAGAGATCTAGGATAGATTTTGAGCCTATGGAACTATGAGAAAAGAGATGGAAGACTCTCGATTCTCAACAATTGTAAAAAAACGGAGTGTATTGAAAGAGATATGACAGTTGTGTGTATGTTAAGAGACTTCAGAGGTAAAATCGCGCGTCAAAAGAAAACGGGTGCGAAAAACCGGGGATAGGGAGCTGGTGTCGCGGCGCGGAAGTAAAGTGAGATTATGCATTTTTTTGGTGAAGGGACTTTCGTAAGGGGAAACAATTTTAAAAGAAAGAAGTGCACAAGAGTTTTCAAGCAGGGTAGTCGCGGGGTAATTGGGGGGGGGGAATCCTCGAGGAATTCAAGGTTTCTAAAGACGAGGGGACTTGCGATTTTCCTATCCGGAGGATGGGAGAGAGTCAAGAAGAGGATCCGCAGGTGTGATAAAGAACCCTTCTATACGTTACGACGACCGCTGGAGGAACATGGATAGAATAAATGAAAGCATTTAGGAAACGCGGGGAAACGAGAGGGGGGCTTCAGAAAAGATTTTTGTTTTGTTGTGTGGGGTGGAGGTATCTATATGTTGAAAAATATGCCAGCTTCATTCCCGGTCAATCACGAACCCGCGTGGATGCCAGCGACCGTATCTAATACGTAGTGAAGATGCACTTCCTACTGGTATTGAAATGACGAGGGGAGGTGAGTACTAGTGATAGTTACATCCTTATGGAAGTCAGGGGAAGAAAACATCGAGGGAGGGACTGGTAGAAGCTAGGAACGGTAAGAAGGAAAGTGACATTATTAATACTTACCTCCACTTGTCATGAGCGGGGTTTCCCTTTTAGCAAATTTTTTAAGATAATTTAATAGTAGGGCAAAAGCGTCAATGGAGGATCTAAGGGAGGTTTACACATTCCACAATGAGAAGCAAGTAGCCATGTCCATTGTAGATGTGCTGTTTTCAGAAAGAGGTCGGGCAGGGGGGACGGGGGTGGGGCCCACACAGAGGGGAAGAATACGGAAGGAAACTCGACAAACAGAAATATTGGGGGGGGGTCCTGAATAAACAGTGGAATTCTACAATTACATTTTCAGTGGGGGAGGAAGAGCTATAAGTATGGAGGAATATTTAGTAGCAAAACAAAAAAGGGAAGGGCTGCGGAAAGGAAGATTATTGCAGGGCAACGCAGGTCAGTGACATCCCATCAAAAGGAAGGGAAATACGTCGCTCGGCTATGGAAAAAAGAGTATCCCCAGACGGAAAACAAAAAGGTAGAGAACGGTCCTTTCAGGGTTGGCTGCGGAGGAGGAAAGAGGAAAGAAGGGGAAAAAGCAAGAAAGGAAACCGCCATGGGGGGGGGGTTGTCGGACACGGTGGTGGGAAAAAAAGGGTAAGCTCCAAAAACGGACAGACGATCTTTTGCGTAGATTACATGCGCAAATATTCAGTGAGAGAGGGGAACAATGGACACAAAGAATTCGCTTAAAACTGTTCAATATAACGCCAAGGAGGTAACCGGAAAAAGCGGGGTAGTGGTTCCAATTAATCTGATTGCCAGTGCGATGCCAGGGGGACCTGAGGATAGTTAATCGTGATTGGGAATGATGTACGTAACGGGTCAACACTTTCCTGGCGGAGGAAAAGAGGAGGCGCACGGGAAGTTGTAATCACTATACCTATAGCCGATTTGTGGGATGTGGGAGAGGGATGGTTTGGTGAGCTTTGATGGGAAAAGCTATGTTAAAAACAGCTCCGCCGGAACATAGTCCTTCTGGAAAGGGCTTTGGGGGGCATACCGGAAAACTATATTTCTCATGAAACCATGGAAAAGCGAAGGGGCAGCGGACTTGGATAAAGAAACGTGACGTAATGGCTGGAAAACAGGGAATCCTCGTGAAAGTGAAGGCTTAGCGTGTTGTCGCTGGGGGTGGAATTATGATATTTGCGAAATTAAAAACTATACCATGCTATTCGGGAGAGGATGGTTTTGAGGGACTGCCAGTCCACGCTCTTAAACGAATACCCCTATTGGGGGGGGATTCTGGAAAATCTAAGAGGGGATTTCTTAATAACATTCTTGTAGAGAATGATTCAGAGGCACGCCTTGAAGTGTAGAAAACGGGGGGGACTGCCGACGCAGGGGAACAGGGGTAGAAAGAGCGAAACGCCTGGGGGGGAAAAAAAAAGGGGAAGGGTCTTTGACTTAATCACGAGCACATATCAGTCAAATCCGTCAAGTGTCGGTAAGGAAAGAAGGGTACTGAGGAAAAGGGAAATGTAGTACGGGTATAAGCGCATCGACATCGACTCCGAATGAGAAGGAAAGGTACATTTAGGGGGAGGAAAAGTTATTTGAAGGAACAGACAAGATGGGAACTCGGACAAGGGCACACGAGGAGAACAGGGAACTGTAGAGGGGAAGTAGAGAGGTACCGAGGAAGATGGGTACGGAAATGCCGAGAGAAAAATACGCAAAACGTAGGAATTAAATGGATGTCCTTCTATGGTGTTTTTTAGTATAAGAGAAATGGTAGCAACAAGATGTAGAGAAAGTCCAAGATGAAAATATAATCCCGGAGAGGGGGATAGATAAAATAGAGGTCTCCTGAGGCGTCACACATCAAAGCCGAAAAATGAGGAAAAGAAAGAAGAGATCAACAGAGAAAAATAATTGGGGTGAGGTTTCATGACTGAGCTGCGGGGATTTCCCTGAAGAAAAAGGGGAGGGGGTCACGCTATTGATTGAGACCTCTGATGACGAGAGAGGAGGAGTTCCATAGGGCAGGATATCGATGGCAATTGGGCTAGAAGACCTCTCTTGAAATTTAATGGGAAATAGTTTCAGAGGATAGCTTCTAAGATGAAAAAGAGTCGTATCTGCATCAATACACGACAAAACTCTGGGGGGAGAATAGGGGGGGGGAGGGGGAGACTGAAAATCCGAAAGACGAATGAAAGAAAAGAAGATAAAGAGGAGCAAGATTTCTCAAAAGAAGAGGGAGGCGAGGTACTTCTGAAATGGGATCTCGGGCCTTTTTGGAGGATAGAAAAAATGGGCGGCTTGGTTGATTAGGTGGGATGCATCTTGGAAAGGAAATGTTGGGGGAACCACCCGGAGATTGCTACAGGAAGGAAGGAGGAGCATTAAGGGATGTAAGAATTTCACCTATGCCAAAAGGGACGAGCATTAAACACCGAGGCGAGTAAGTGTGAGGAAGTCAAACGGACCAAGGGGGAAAGTTTTCACGCCCATTTTCCAAACGAGTGGAATACGGGGACTGGCGTAAGCGCCTAATGATTCGTGGAGGGCAGAGGGACCTTTGCCAGCTACGAAAAGGAAGAAAAAGAATCGGGGGGAGTGAACTCGAAAGGCCCCAGGGGGGAGAAAATTATTGGGACGCAAGGGAAGATGAAACAATAAGGTCAAGAGATCTAGGGTCTGCAAAAGGGGAAATGGTCTTCACTCTAGGCGAGATGGGGAAATAGAAATATCAAAAGAGGAACTCACTCAAGGAGGAGGACAAAAGGCGGAGCAGAACCCAAGTCGTAGGGAGAAAATTCTCGAAGAATTGGAAAGAGCGGACATGACCTTCTCGACATAGTACAATACTCAGAACAGGGCAATAGAAAGGGGAAGCATCCGAGAGATGCCAGCACGCAGGCTTGAGGGCTCTGTCCTCAGGAAATGAAGGGTGCCAAGTGTGTGTCTTCAAACGTGGGGGGGGGGCTGAAGAGCACCTCAGGGAAGCATAGCAAAGGACTACCCGTTGTCGTGGTGACTGCAACAAAACCACCTTGTCTCACAACATCATAAATGTCGGGACAGAGGGGAGGGAGGTATGGTAAAGAATCAAATCCGAAAAGCAACATGGCCAGAAAAAACGGCCAGAGGAGGGGGTCCTAGGACACCAGGGCACTGGAGTCAGAAAGAGAAGGATGAGAGGAATCAGGGGAGTTTATGTCAAGAAAGGAGGTTTGCAAAGCAAGAGATCTTTTCATCCGCAAGTGGACCTTTGGGTTTGGAATCTACGAATGGGCGGCAGCACCCTTCCCTGGTGTAGAGAAATGTGAAGGGAGAAAGTATGGACGGGGCTTGGGGAGGTGAGGGAGTAATGACAAAACGATTGTACGGTTGTGAAACCGTGATGGACCCGACACCCAAAGGCATAAAAAGCGACAAAGATTTCATTGAGAGGCTAAAGGAGGGGATGGGGGGAAACAAGATTATATAGATCAACAGGGTAAAGTGGCAGGGACATACCTAGGAAATGATTTGACATTGACTAGCAAAAGGCAAAAAAGAGAATTAAGGGGGAGGAGAACTCGTCTGGAAATGTCCTACTTCCAGAGTAGTGATATTCAGAGAGCGCAACGGATAGGGTTGGTTGAGAGGCAAAGTTCTCCGCAGTAAAGGAGAGGCCTCTCTCCGAATGTCACAGACTTTAGAGAAAGGGGAAAACGTCAGGTTTTTTTGGGAGGAGTAGCGAGATGAATCAATGGGAGATATGGATTTGCAAGAGATCGATGGTCACCAGAGAACAGAAGGGGACCGAGAGGGAGTAGAAGAGGGGACAAAGGGGCAAGAAAAATCTTAGTGGTCGAGCAGACTGTTGTAGGCAAAGACTGGGTCAGACGAAAAATGGGTAGGATGTTGCTAAAATATCGTCCAGAGGAAGTGACAATCCTATCTGAGAATGGACAAAAACTTCTCTTCATCCTTAGTCAAAAAAATAAGTAGGGCGGCAACCTCTGAGAACAGAACGGAACTCAAAAGCTAAGAAAAAAAGAGGAAAAGCTCAGTCTCCCCACGAAAAAGGGGTCAGAAAGAAACTTGAACAAAAAGGGGGAATATCAGAAATGGACGTTCGAAAATAACAAGCTCCTCAAGCGGAGAGGACTAAGAGTGATGAGGGTGAAGAAAAGGGACGAGGAAACAAGAGGGTTTCAAGCCCCTCAGAGCTCGATCAAAAAAAAAAACGAGAAGGGGGGGATATATAGATTGAGGGGGGGTAAGCAACTGTCCTCTCCTCTCTGAGGAAAAAGCGAACGAAGAGGGGACCCAGGGAAGGAGCTGGGGGAAGGAGCTGGGAAAGGAGAGAGAAGGGGGTGGGAAAGGTCGAGTAAGGGAAAAAAGGCAGGAGTTTACAAGAAAGGAATGCTTAAGTAAGAGGTGTTTTTTAAAGAAAGGCAAGCCTCATGTCGACAAATAGGAGGGGCTGGGGGAATGCAGGTCGGTATTGGAGGCAGATAAAAAGATAGGTAAGGGAACCTGCATGTCGGAGGAGTAATCAAAAGACCAGGAGACCTTTCAAAGGAAGAAAGGTCTAAAAAAGCTGAGAGATGAGGGAATTTTTTAAAATACACGTGGGTATAGAAAAGGCGTTAAGAAAAGGGGAGATGACCACGAGGGTCTTTCCAGTGCACAAACTGAACACATTGCTGCATCGGAACTACTGAGAGAAAGGTATTAAGCAGGAGAGGCAGAAACGCTGGAAAAGTGCAACTCCCCTTCTGGAAGAACGATGAGGTCCCGCGAGCTAGGAATTCGAAAAAAACACTAGTTGGGATCAGCTCTCCGGATGAGATCTAATCAATTAAGGGAAGAGGGAGAGGCGAGGAGAGGAACCTCCACGGGTAAGAGGAGTTTTCAAGGAGAAATTGTTGTCAATACTATAGGGATGGCCAGAAGGTAAAAGAAGACATAGAGAAGGGGAGTGGGGGGGACCATCAGCAAGAGAATTTACACTCCTGGGGAAGGTTGACTGGAGACGGGGGGATCCAGAAAGGGTTCTGGTGTAAAACAAGGGAAAAGAGTACTGGGCGAAGGGTCCGGTTGAAACGAACCTACCAAGCCAAGAGGGCAGGAAAAAGTCAAAAAAATATTACATCTACAACCGAAACATGGGGGGGATGCCTAAGAAAAGAGATTGAATGCACCCACCCGTAAAGGGGATTGTCGAAAGATGAGGGGGGGATGGGGGAAAAGAGGGGGAAGTGACAAATCCCCTCAACAAAAAGAGGAACAAGCCTCGTCTCGGCTGAGAAGCAGATGGGTAGGGAAAACAAAGGAAAATACCTTCGAAGATAAGGCCAGGGATTCGGTGAGGAAACTGCACCATGTCAGAGCAGACGAAGACAAGCGAGGGGGGGGAGGGGCCGTGGAGGAAGAAGGTCAGGAACTCAGCACACACGGAAGACTCTTTCTATCAGGGATCACGAGACCCGTGAGTTGAAAAAAAGTGTCATCCAGAGACAGGGAAAAAAGCGGAAAATGAGTGAAAATGGGAGCGAGGTCTTTTAGGCAAATGAGGCTTTTGACGGCAACGTTAATAATTACTTTCATGGGTAGGCCCAGATGAATAGGGACGCAAAGGGGCATGTACGCTCGAAAAGAGGCTTGCTCAGGAGGTTTAAGTTTCCTCACTTTGGGGGCCATCCTATGCAACCGTGCAGAAAGGGGGGGAGATGTTCAGGTCGGCGTAGGGGAAATTTTCGCAGCTAGGGGAAAAAAACTCTCCTTAAAAGGTCCTGAGTAAAAAGGAAGTGGGGAAGGATGAAAAAAAAGTGGAGTATTATGAACAAATAAAACATCCCCTTGCAGACTTGAATAAAATTGTTAGACGAAAATGAGGGGGCAGGTTCACGAAAGGGTGTCGTAGGGCAGTTAGTATGGAAAATGTAGGTTGAGGAGAATTTTGGACGTGCATCTTAAAAGCCCGTCATCGTAGTGAGGACAAGTCACTCCGAAAGATATCTGATGTTGAAATTGGGGGAGGGGGGGCATATGCCGGTAAGAGAAGTTGAAAAAAAAAGTAAAGCAAATTCATTAGTTTTCCTCATTGGGTCTGTTGTAAAACCCATATAGGTTTTCACTGGTAGTAGTTTTTATTGGGAAGGGTAGCGAAAATCAGGCGAAAACCAGGAAGTGCACGGTCTTAATAATAATCAAGAATAGCAGATGGTCACGTCAATCCACTCAAAGTGGACGGTGAAATTCATAGGGGGGAAGATGCCGACCCATCACATCCAAGGATATCAGGGGATCCGCCGGACATGAGGTGATAAGAGAGTAAGGTTAATGAATCTGGGCGTCCTTGCAAAAAGAGAAAAAACTGTAAGATATAGGAGGCGTTGTGGACTACGGGTTACTATAATGACACAGAGGAAAGGGGGGGGCGTCTTATGTGAGAAAAGGTCAGACAGCCCGAGATTATAGATTTAGCAGAAGTCAAGCCCCAGAAACAGCAGCACTGGAAAAAAGGACAAGATGTCCAATACTTGATAGGAAAGTCTTTCTCTGAGACATTGTTTTCCAGTAGGGCTGAAATCCACTTCCGGGCGAACCGGAAATACAAGGACTAAAAGGAAAGGGAAAACACCAGATCCAACACAACACCAGAGGAGGAAAGAGAGGGAAAAGGAAGGGTCTGGAATGGAAGGGGAGGGGGGCTCAGTGAAGGAATTGACTTCATCTATTTTATCGACCTAAGAGGGCGATCAAGAATTCGGGGAAAGAGTCCTTTAGAGAAAGGAATGATTACCATGGGGAGGGGAGCGAACACCTAGGGAGAATCTAAGGGAACGAGAGTTGCGGGGAGCGGAGGAGAGTCAAAAGGAAAAAGGAATATTTCTTATCGTCATAATAGGGGCAGCCCGACAACGGCGGAAAGTTTGATAGGGAAGGACGCGCTCAATTGAGTTGCACGACCTCGTAACGGCCGCAACTCCCTGGTACGGGCGTCGGAAAAAAAGAGAAAATGTCCGATTTTGGATGAAGACGGATTTGATACTGGGTTTAAGACCACTTTGGTGTCTCGGAGTTAATACAGAGAAGGTCCTTGGAATTTTTTGGGTAGATGATTAGACCAGAACGAGTTGGGGTGGGGTTTCCTTCTCGTGGCAGAAAAAGGGGACTCGAGGTCGGAATGTACAAATGGTGGGGTATGTCTGATCTTAATAGTGTAAAGGTCCTCAGGAATTAAAGCCGAGTGATAGAAGGGGGGTTGGTCCTCTTGAACACAGGGATTGCCCTCCAGGAAACCTTCATGTCGGGATTGACGATTTCTTGGAGGAACTTAAAACTTATAAATTCTGTTTGAATTGTAGTAGGGCAAGTTGTTTTCTTCTTCCAAAGGATAAGGACTCAAGCTCAAGAAAAAAAAATAGGGGGTGTTTTTTTTATTGCTGGAAAAGAAGTATGTGGAAAGAGGACTAGAGTGTGTGTATAGGGGGGTTGGATCGAGCGACTTATTTAAATTCGTCTTTTAAGAAATGCAAGCTCTGGGTATTAGGACAAAGGAAAGGGGCGTATTTGTCAATATGGTTTGCAAGTGAGATGGACAAACACTAGCATGCAGGAAAGGGGAAAAAAGTACGAAAAATAACCGAGGAAAAAAGCACTTCGATGAAAATATCCTGGTGAGAAGGGGGCCATGAGCTCAAAGCCGAGGAAAAAGGAACGTACAAAAAAAGATAGACCAGACATTCTTCCTGAAAAGCATAAGAAAAAAAACGGAAAGGAAACGGTGGAAAAGCAGGGGTAAAAAAAGTTAGGATAGGGGAACTGTCATAGAGTTTAGAATGGGCTTCTGTGTGGGGACTTTGTCAGAAGCTCACTTGAGAGGTGCAGGACACTCTTGCCTTTTGTGAGTGCTGCATTACGGTGGTGAATAGGATAATCATGAAAAAAACAGTAAGAAAGGTCGGTTTCTGGAGGCTAAGAGGGGAAACGCAGAACCGAAAAATAACAACATTTCCAAGATCAGTGGGGACGGTAAGAAGGTACTAAAGCCCTAGGATATCTAGTTCGTTTACAACAGAGGGGGAGCATTCAAGAAAGGTTCACAAGCAAGAATCTTCTAATTTCCAAAAAATGACAAGGTGGGTGGGCATCTAAGAAGTCATGCGGCAGCACCCAACTGACCTGGTGGGGGGAAGCCTCCCTGTGGGTGAAAGGAATAGGAGAGGGGAGATGAGGGAAGGAAAAGTGAGAAACCATACTGTTGGAAAAAATTGGGGGGAAACTCTCTATCCGGATGGTGCACTGAAGGGGGGGGGGTGAAGAAAAAACATGGAAGATAAAGGTGGAAAGAAAATTTTAAATACGGATCGAGTATCAGCGGAAACGCTTGGCACAAGGAGAAAGGAAAGGGAAAAAGGGCTTCAAGGTTCAGAACCGAAAAAGGGAATGGGGGAAGTAGCTCTACTTCTAGGAACTTACCGCGGAAGGGGCGGGTAAATAGAGAAGAAGAGAGTTTGGGCAGCAGAAAATGACGAGAATGAAAACCGGGCAAAAAAAGTACCCAAGCGGACGGCCAGAGAAGTTATTACTACGTATTTTTGATTTTAGGCCGGCCAAGTGCTGGATTTGAAAAGGGAAGTATGAAAGGGGGACAAGGCATTGGAAAAAAAGAGGTACGGGGAAGAATCCTAGAAATTGTAGAAACGGGTGGCCCGAGGGAAAAGATCGTCTACGGAAAGGGGCGGAGC
>Ga0179593_1544608_pt1 | contig 14488 bp, 14 predicted proteins | sample CZODoug2_1_08_16_FD_185931 | JGI IMG/M metagenome (GOLD analysis project Ga0179593, IMG submission 185931) | Vadose zone soil fungal communities from Angelo Coast Range Reserve, California, USA - CZODoug2_1_08_16fungal (PacBio error correction) | ecosystem: Environmental > Terrestrial > Soil >...
CTCCTCAAGAAAAAGAGGGAGGGGGGAAGACAGTTTTCATCCGAAGGGAGAGGTCATCTAAAAAGAAAAGAGAAGAGACCTTGCCCATGTCTTCAAAAAAAGGCTGCTTCAGGAGGAGGAACCACTCCCAAGATAATGGGGAGAAAGCTGTTCACTCACCAGAGAGGAAGAACCACGAGGAAGAGGGGGACGAGTTGATTATCGGCGGAGTAAGGGGGGAAGGAAAACCCCTCCCAAACCGATTAAAGGAAGGGTGTGGGGGGTATGGGGAAGAGCACAGCCTAGTGGCTCCTCTCACAAAGAAGCTTATCATTGTAAGGGAGTATTGTAAAGGAAGGGGGAGGTACCGAAGAACATTTTGGGGAGGACCCTCCTCTATCTGGATAGGGGAATTATGTTTTCACTATCCTTGAGGGAAAAAGTGCTTCGACTATTCCGAAGGAGAAACATCTTCTACCAAGAATAGGACTCCACGGAAAATGAGAGGTACTTCATCCTCCGGGAAGTCGCAGGAGAACTTCACCACTTTCAAAGGGAAAAGAATGACTGAGAAAAGACAATCTCCCTCAAGCTTTTCACCGGAAAAAAGAGGCGGAGGAAGGGCTCGCCCAGAGGAAATGAAAGGGGGGGGAATACCTTCGGGCCGCGGGAAACAGGTTCCCTAGAAGGTGACGCGCGGTGAAAAAAGTAGAAGAAAAGGAACTCCACTTACAAAACGCTCGACCCCCAGAAAAACGAGGCATAGAGAAGTTAGACGAAATAGGTAAGGGAGATCCGGAGAATTCAGGGGAAAGGGGGGTTTCCGCGGACTGGCGCGTGGGAGATGAATCTCTGCGACACACTCCGTCTCGAAGAAATGCGGCAGAGGATGTTCCGTCGGAGAGGCCGAATAAAAAGTCATTCCACTCTTCACGCAAGGGAAAGAGAGGGATCTAACAGGGCGTCGGAGGGGCTGGAAAAAGCGATATCCTGGCCTGAGAAGGGGAAAAGTCCAAGGGAAGGGTTCCGGGTGTTTGTAGAGTAAAAGGTATCTTCTCTCGTAAGGCAAAAACAAGCATGCACCTAGTCGTGAAAAAGAGGGGAGTCGTAATCTCCTTTGTAGGGGGAGAGACCAGAAGGAGCACGTAATTTCCTCACTCAGGGGCCACCGGGGGGGCGGCTTCATCATCACACTGGTGAAAAAAAATGGAAACGGGGAGGAAGGCTGAGAAAGGGGGAGCTCAGAATACATCATTATCTCTGCAGGGGGTAGAAATCTCTATCTTCTCAACGTCTGTATCGGGATAGAAAAACGGCATTCGTATGATGGGTACATTTTGGCATCGGGGAAAAAGGGATGATCTCCGGGGAATTTAAAAGGGGAGAAAAGTATTGGGAAAAAGTGGTTCCAAAAATGATCGTACAAAAAAAAAACATTCTGAAGGGGTCAGTATCTCAAAACACTTATTTGAGGAGGAAAGATCTCCAAACTTAACTAAGGAAAAAAGGGGGTAATACATGGGGTAATAGGGTCTGTTTTTGCCCATTGGGGGGGAAGAGGCTATAAGCCCTTTTTCCAAAGATTAACCCTAAGAGGACCGTAGGGGGAGAACTATCCATAGGGAGGGCAGCCTATAGAAAGAGGCATCCTTCGCGGTAGGAGGCTTTTTAGTAAAAGGAAGGGAAGAAAGAGACCCGTCCCAGAAAGAACCCATTTGATGAGAGTGTGATCATGGGGACAAATATCTTCAAGAATTGCAAAAGGAAGACTGTTCTGTTAGAGAAGCTAAAGTGACCCTCTAAGTTTACCTTAGGGCAGGGTTTCTCAAAAACACGGGAAGATTATCCTCTACCTTTTCAGGGATTACCCCAAGAAGAAAAAATCATCTATCCGTGAGGGGGACTGGAATCTCAGGGAAGGAGGACTACTGAAGTGAAGAATTTGCTAGAAGGGGGGAGGGAAGCGGGGGGGGGGGCCTACTGTTCCTAGGACCATGGGAAAAAAACCGTCATTGAAGAGGAAAAAGCGGAGAAGAGAATCTACAACCAGAGAAAATAAGGGGCGGACGCGCGGACAAATTCTTCTTAGAGAAGCCCGGGGAAAAGAAGTTCGCCTTCCAGAGGATGTGCACAGGACTTTGTTTGAAGGAAAGTTTCTTGAGGAGAAAGCTTCAGGAGGTGGGGAGTGCAATCCGCTTGAATGGGAAGAGTGGAAGGAAGGTAGGTGCTTTCTACACAAGAAGAGAGGGGAACATTACTTGGCATATAGGAGAACATTCACTGGAAAGAGCTTTGGGGAAGCACGGGGATGGGGGATTCTCCTTATTCTCCTGAGGGAGTATTTCAAGTTTAAGCTTGCTACCTTCCTAGGGGGGGGTGAAAATACAGCTAGCATGTCCAGGTCTTGAGATCTGAAGGAAGGGTCCGTACTCGGAAGGCCCGGCAGGCAATCTCTCACATTCTATCAAGGAAAGGGTGGAAAATCACGCAGGAACTGATCGAGAAGTCTCGCCCAAAATTTCGTCTTCGGAAAAAGTATTGACAGGAGCCTCAGTGCCAAGGATACGGGGCGCGGTTCAAGTCTCAGAGGCGGGGGATGTTGCAGAACCCTCCGGTAAAAGAACAACGGAGGCGGGGAGGTGTAGGGGCTGCCCCTCACCTCACTCTACGAGCCGCAACCGCGATCACGCGTTTAAGAGGTGCTGGTGCCGGGGGAAAAATAGACTTTCGGGAATCGGCGGGCCGAAATCGGAAAGGGAGGCGGCAATCCGAACGGCCGCGGTCAAGGGAAGCCGAGTATTGCCGAAAAAAGAATCCTTCGGCGGAAGGACGGAGCCTTCTGGTTTCTTCAGTCTCGTACTGGGAGGGCGCCGGGTAAAAGACCTCGATTAGCCAGAAAAAAAAGATCCATCGCGCGGCATGCGCAGCCTCCGGCGGGGGAACGTGCCGCCTTCAAAAAAACGCATCCCGCCTGCATCGAGCATTATGCTGTTGCAAAAGCGCGGTGGAACTATGCTGCCCTGGCTGACCAGCGGAGAAAGCATTCAGCGGCCATGAAAGGGAAAAAAAAAAAGGGAAAGAGAGATTGGCCTCGAATGCATTGGCAAAAAGCCATCGCGAAGGAGGAAAAGAAACCACTCGTATGTCCTCCGCGTAGTCTTTGACAGGAGGAGGGACGCGCATAGTGTCGCGAACACCTTGGGGGGAGGGGGAATGTTTTCATAAAGGCCGGTTATGTGAGTGGGGACGGTAAGGTGGTTATATAGAAATGTTCAAGAGGTAGGGAGAAACTAAGGTTTCCACCCGGGGGGAAAACCGATGGCAAAGGGAAAGTAGTCGGCCTTCGTTCCGGGTGAGAAAAAAAACTGAGAGGGGGAAAAAAAAGAAAAACTGAACGAGCGCGTCGGTAAGTGACCTGCGACACACGAGAGAACGGTGTTGCTCGAAAAGAACAACGCAGGCGAGGTATTCGTCGGAAACCGCCAGTCCGTCGATCAGAGTAGCCGATGAGACCACCTACTTGATCTCCCGTATCGGATAAGGGCAGCGGCCGGTAAAAAATGGTCCTAGGCGGAGATCGGATTTCTAAGAGAGAAAATCCGGAAAGAAGATCAGCAGTGGATGAAATCATCGCAATAAGAGAATAGGGAGGCGGCGGGCATTATTGAAAGGAAGTTTCCGGGAAAAAAAAGGTGGATTTGGCCTTAAAGGCTCCATAGGAAGAGGGAAAATCATAACGGGCTGGCGACCTGGCCAAGGGTTCTGCACCTTTGTAGGGGAAGAAAAAATTTCCTTCGCTTGCCTTGCGGAAAGGAAACGAGCCTGATGAGGAGAGAAGAAGTTGCCAGAAAAATTGCAGCGCGGAAGGGAGGAAAAAGACAATTGCAATCCTAATGCTAAAAGACACGTCGCCGAATAAAAGGGGAAGAAGAAGGGACCTGAACAACCCCACTTCGAAAAAGGCCAGCGGATCGCGTGAGGAAGGAGACCAGTCGGCCGGGTCGTATGAAGAACTGCCGTCCATGAAGAAAAAAAGGAACGGTTCAATCGTCCGGCGGTAAAGTCGTCTATCCTGACGAGAGGCAGAGGGGCCTCGATTCTCTCCAAAAGGAGAATCGAGGCAATACCGTGAACAGAGCCGCACGTCATGATCGAACTTAAAAAAAAAAAAAAGGATGCCTGCGGCAAAAGAAGATCGTAGTCACTGACACTCTTTAATCGCCTACGACAAGGAGAAACCGCCGGCGCAGCGTCGAATCCTCTAAGTGTTTGTTTCAGAAAAAGATGGGAGGGGACCGACCGTGATAAGCATCTCTCGAGAAGTTCATCAGCGGGGAGACGCTGCAGCCTACCCCGCGGGCCAGCCTCTCATTGCTCGAGAGAGAAGGAACTGAAAAAACCGGCAATGAATTGCATTTAAAAGGGGGAAGAAGCCCATTTCCAGGGACGACATAGGGGGCCGTGGGGCTTCTAATGGGGATCCTCACACTCTGCGGTAAAAGCCACAGTCGGGGGCAGCGGCCCAGGAGAAGGACGACGGTGGGATTTCATGGAAGAAATTCGGAGGGGACATGAAGGGCATAACCGCTCGCGCGACATCGTCCGCACAAGGGGGTATGTCGATCCGATACCCAGGGAGATCCGAGACCAGGAGCTTCGCGGCATAAGAGCGATGTAGATCAATTTAAGGGGTTGGTGTTCAGAAGCGGGGAAAGGGTGGAAATCTCCGGCCTGAAAGAGGCCGACAAAAAAGTTGTTCAAAGGAAATCACCACCAGTACCGCAGCCGGCTTGTTTCGAAAGAAAGGCTCTCGCGGAAGTTTGGGAACGACACCGATCAGTGTGCAAAGAGAGGCGAGAAACGTAGCACCCGGCAGAAAAGAAAGAGGTGACCTTCTTTCATCGGACCCTGAATACGGTCTGAGGTATTATTCCTACTATTAAAAGGGAAAGAAAACACCGCACAGAAAAAAAACCCGGCCCCACTCAAACAGGACGGAAGAAGCCAACCTCAAAAAAAGCCGAAAGCTATTTTTTCTCGAAACCGCGGAAGAAAAAGCCGCCGGGAAAAGGGAACGACGGAGAAAAGCTCCTCACTTACGAACTCGCGAGGGAAGACTGCCATGCTCTAAGAGGCCATCTCGCCGAAAGGGGGAAGGGCCTAACTCCCATTCTACTGAATAAAGTCCCGGCAGACAAAAGGAGTCCTCCGAAACATCATGCGCTAGAAAGGAGAATCGCGCGCTGGCAGCAAAAAAAATCCGAGGCAGGGGGGTAAGGATGAGACCGCCGAGATCGACGGCTACGGCTCATCGATGTATGGGGACCCGACCCGTGCAAAAAGCCCGACCCCCGAGCGGAGGAAAAAAAAAGGTTCAGCCGCAAGAAAATACTCTGTAATCCAGACCGTCTCCTGAGCGGCAGCCGGTCCCTGCCGCCATGCTATTTTAAAAAATCCCGACAAAGGCAAGGCACAAAGCCCTGTCCTGCGGGAGAAGAAAACCAACGTCTTGAAAGGGCGTGGGGGGCGGCGATTATCGGGGCGTGAGGAACCCCCTCCCCGACTCCCAAGACGAAGGAGGGGAGGGGGGGGGACAACATCACAGATGGAAAAAACGCAGCACCACCGGGGCCTTCGAGTATGTGGAGTGCTTCATTTGTCCGAACCTACTAACATGGTGGTCAGGGGGAAGAGGCTCATCGATCATTTCCAGAAAGAAAGGGGAAGAGCCTGGTCCTTGGGTCCGAAGAGGGCTCAGGCCGTGACAGTACCCCCTTCAACGGGAGACCCGGAAGATCATCCCGCACGGCACCTTCTAGTATGGAAAATCGCCACCAATAGGCCGAAGTCTCCAGCAAGGAAGGGGGACCTCGGATCAGGATAAAACATCGCCGACGCGGTGTTTAAAGGAAACACGCCGGGCTGGAGTGCAGGCAGGTATTCCTGTAAAAGGGAAATGAAGGAGTCCGACCGTAGAAAAAACCGTCGTCCCCGCGATTTTGCACAGGGGAAACCGCGTTGAAACAAAAGCTTACCAGTTTGTACTAAATCAAAACCGCGACCCCGCAGCTAAAAAAATCAGAAAAGGGGTGGGTTAAATATGTCCACGGGCTGGAAGTCAAAATCTATGTCAGGCATGGGGAGCCTGCACCTTACGAGTGGGGTACTTCGACTCCGGTCTCAGACTCCTCGTCAGGGGACCTCGGCAATGTAGGAAAAAACGCCATTCCAAAGAAAAGGCCGCTGGGACCGTTCCTCTAACAACGCTTAAGTACGTGAATCCATGTATCCGGCCCTGAGGCACACACCGTCCAAGAAGAAGAGGGGAGGGGAAGCGATGTTTACTCGGAAGCGGCTCTCGGACAGCCTTGGGGGGGGGCACCCAAAGAGCCCGGGGCACCTCGTGAGGTCACCTCGGAAAATGTTGGCGCCACGGAAAAGAAAATTGACTCACTAACGCTCTTTTTGGGGCAAAAGAAGCGTAAAGAAAGAGGTGACCTGTTACCGGGGGAAGGACGGACTGCGGAAAGAAGGGAAGTCTTGCTCCGTCACGTACAGCATGATCGCAGGATTACGAATAGGAGCTCGCCTCCTCCGGGAAGACCTTCAAATGAAAAAAGGTTCATCGGGAGGTACCCGGCTGTGACTGGAAAGGATGCCAATAAAGTTGTTATTTGAAAGAATTCTGTCCAAAAAGGTCAACCTTCTTGACGAAGGTGGCTACTCTCTAAAAAAAAAAGTAGGAAGGAATCGCCAGAAAAACGTAAACAGTGGACGATAAAAAGGGGAAGACTGGGGTGCCATTTACTATTGGGGGGGAGTCGATCAGTGGGGAAGAAATATACCAGAATCTCGCATAGTATTGGCGATACGATCAAGAGGCAGCCGTCGCGATGGAGGCTCGATAAGGCGGGGGCCAGTATCATAATTAAAAGGAAAAAAAGACCCTTACCAGGGGGGAAGAAACCATTGTCAAGGATCTGGCAGATGGAGCCAGGGGTTCCCAAGATCGGGGAAGCCCTGGGCCGACAAAAACGACAATATCTACGCTTTTAAAAGAGAAACCTCCGATGGAACCGGGGGAGGTTATTCTCAAAACGTCTGTACGAAGAGCCGCTAAAAAAGGGCACTAAGTACACCGGGAGAAGGGCTTGACGGGGAACTGGGAAGAGAAGGAGATCGGGAGTTCAAGTACTTAGGGGGCTCGATGACAAAGTCCGTTGCAGTCTTGGGGGGGAAGAAGGGAAGGGGAACAAAAGTCGAAAAAAGCGCGACCGGAGAAGAGCTCTCTAAAAGAACAATCCGGAAAAATGGCGGTAACCCATTCCTGACATCGATGCTCTTGAAAAACGTGGACCGAAGGAAACCACAACCTGCTGCGGAAAAGGGTTGGGGAAGGGGGTTGCGTGGGAGTCCCATACGGGGCGGACAAGTTTGCAACGCGTGAGTCTCGGAGAGGGGAAGTCTGCTACAACAAGAGTTCTAGCACTCCTGGGTAATCCTCATCACTACCGCACGATCGGGGAGGGGGAAACAGCTGGAATGTCGGATGGCTTTATCCCTATTGGGGACTTTCGCTCGGGGGAAGAACGGCAGCAAAAATTTGTCTATGACAATGACATCGGGGGCCGGTTCGGGGAAAAACTAATTCCTTTCTACATGGAGGCTGAAAGGGACTAAACCTCTCTTGCCATCAAAAGAGATCTGAGTCTTAAAGATCGCCCCCCATTTGGGAAAAAAAAACATTATTCAGAAAGGATAACTGATCTCGACGCGGGGCGGGAGCCGGGCGTGTTATGGGAGAAGTCCCCCACAGCTCAGGACGGAGCGTTTTATTGATTGGAGAAGAGAAATACTCCGCAGCGCTCCTCCTCCACGACTCCCGCGAAGTTGGTCGAGCTCCCGGGTGACGTTGACCAGGTCTCGACGATTTCAAGTTCCGAATCGCAAGTCGCGGCAAGCCGCCATGGGCCCGGAATGCGCGCGGGGAAGGTCAGTGTATATAGGCCCGGCCAATAAGGAAGGGGAAAGGGGAAACTGTCGTCCTCAAGCGGAGGGTTCGTCCGAGCCTGGTGGGGGAACAAGACCAAGCTGGGAAAGCTCTCACATAGCGGGGGCGAAACATCGCCGAAGCGCTTTTCTCCCGGGCCGAAAAGCGCTGTCTCTCTCGCGCAAAAAAAGAGCGCATGATGGAGGGGGGCCCCCTGAGGCGCGGTGTCGGCGCTTCCCCGGGCGGGGACAGAAAAATGAAGTCGATGGTCGTCGGCCAATGATGACCTGGGCAGGCCGGACTCGAATGCATGGGACGCTCCATCGCTGAAAGGTGCTGCGCGTGCTCCAAGCTCCTGGAGGGGGGGGCTAATGGTCTCGAACACATCTAGGGAAGGGTGGATGGTGGGTCTGCAGGGCGGCAACGGAAGGGATGTGATTTTGTCCTTGAGGGGAGAGTAGGTATGAATAAATAAGAGTTCAAGACGAGAAAGGGCGGTCCCGAAAAGGTCACCTTCGGGAGACCTGGCAGGGGAGAAGGCGCGGGGTAATTAGGGTGGGGGGTGGTTGGGGTTGGGTTTGGGGGGGGGGGGGGGGGGGGGGGGGGGGGGGGGGGGGGGGGGGGGGGGTTGGGGGGGGGGGGGGGGGGTTGGGGTTTTTTGTGGGGGATGTGGAGTCTGAACCCTGACAGCGACAGCGGGAAGTGCTTGGACGACACCCCGCCGGAAGGGGCGGACGGTGTTTCGCTTCACAAGATTCGGTCAGGCAGCAGCCAGCCTTCGAATTCTCGCGTGCGGAGAAGCCACAGCCCTCCACGATCTCTTATGGGGAAAAAAGGGCAGGTCGACCTAAGGGGGGGATCGGCAGCTGGGATCGGGAGGGAAAAGAAACTACCCGAGACCTGGCAGGAAAAGGGGGATCGCAGAGGGGAATCCTTCATCGCAATACGAAGATAGTCGGCAGCGGTCCAGGAAGTCTGTCGCATGGGCAGAAGCACCACACCTACTGGGCCTCGTGGAGGACATCGCTTTCCACGAGTCCATCACATAATTGCGACCGGAAGGAAGGTTGTAGGGGAAACGAAGGCAAGGAAGAGGGAGGAACTTATCTCTAGCTGGGAGGGAGGGGGAGAAATGCCCTGCCTCTCCCTCCTTTAGGAAGGAGGGCCCCTCTGCCGGCTCCTTCGAAGGAGACTCACGACCAGCATCAGTGTTCTCAAACAGAAACACACCACTTCGCCCGCATCGGAGAGACCAGTCGCCGGGTCGTAGGAAAAACAAGAAGGACTTTTCCGCCTGTCCTCGAAAGAAAAAGGTCCCTTCTGAGAGGATTAGTCCGGTCCGGCCGTTCTATCCTGACGCTGCGGCCAGAACGATGCCCTCGATCTCTCTCCACAAGCAAAAGATCGATTTCCATCCCTTGCCAGCGGCAGCGAGGAGAAAGGCCTTACCCATAAAAAGCCTGTGCCAGGCGCGTCGATCCGGACATTGGCTGCACAATCTGAGAACGTGATCGCCTACGACCAATGGCCCAGAAGGGAGCCGGCGAAGTGTGTGTGAAAAGTTTGAAAGACAAACTGAAAGTCTGCGACCTTGAGTAAATCTCGACTAGCCGGCACGGAAGAAACGCGCTGCACGCCTGCCTGTTTAGAAGACAGCTCCGCCAGTGCTCGAGAAGAGGAAATGCCATACCCTTCAATTAATGCAAAGGACCCTACCAGGGGGCAGAAACCATGCCCGAGAAAAGTCTATTTGATGAGGCGTGGCAAGCTTCTATTGACAACCGCGGGCGGCCAATCCAAAGAGGCGCGGGCCCAGGGACGACGACAATTCATTGCCAAGAGAAGACAGTAATGCGGATTGCGATGCCTGTCATCCACTCGAGAGACATATTCCGACCTGGCGAAGAAAAAGATCCCGCTAGAAGGAATAGCCCTGGCTACGAAAGGGCCTCGCTAAAAGACTAGGACGGAGATCAAGGGCGTGTGTTCATCAGAGGGAGAAAAGGGGGCAGAATTGCGGCGCAAGCCTACCGAGGTGTTCACAGGGGGGGGGGTTGGAAGAAAAACAAACAAAGTCCGAAGCGACCCGGGGAAGCATCACTGAAATACGCGCTCGCTTTCATTTGTTCGACGCAAGAGGGGGCCCACGAGCGATCCCCTGAGCAACGGAACTGCTTGAAGCGGGGAAGAAAAGAGGGGCTTAACCTTATTTATTATGAAAAGTCTAAACCACCTAAAGCCCAAAAAAAACATCAAACAAGGGGCCGGTGCCGCCATGAGACCATGAGGAAACAACCATCCATCGCAAGTTCGCAGACAAGATGCTCTCCGCCCTCAGATCACGCAGGAGGAAGGCAACTTTAAAGGAACTCCTCGATGGCTTGAAAAAGCGCAAGTCCTGAAACGCCGCCCAGGTATCAAGGGCCCCATTCGAGAGTGCTTCCCGCCTCAGCATCATCCCGATCCCCCGAGGAGGTCCGAAAGAGATACATGGCAAAGAAAGACAGACGGGCTGCGCTCGCTGAAAAAGCCGTCAGGCGTCACTTGAAGCGCTGTCCAGCACGCGAGAGGTCCGCCGGAGATGCTAGCTAGGTCTTGGGAAAAAAACGACCCGCGCCCGCCAAAGGAAACGATTCGGGAGGACGACAGGTTTTCAGACTGACTAGTCCGAGAATCCCTGACCGAGCCGCGCAATCCGGCCCCATGGGGCCAGCCAGGCTATTCAGCCCAAAGATCCCTACATCTTCGAACGCACAAAAGGGAAGGGGCCTCGAACCAACTCGTGGCAGGTACGTGGGCTGAGGTAGCTTTGAGGTGCCAAAGCCCCTCCCAAGACTCTTTAAGGGGGGGTTATTAGGCAACACAAACTCCTCTGCGCCGCACCGGGGAAAATGCGTCAGGTGCCTAAATAACATTTACCCCTCCACGCAGGGAGCTAGCCGGAAGAATCCAGAGATCGTGTTCCTATGTGCAGGTCCTTTCCTTGGGAAAGTGGCTCGATGCCGAGGACTCGTCGAAGAAGACCTTCCTCGCAGAAAACCCCGAAGAAACCGGCCCCCTCGAGAGGTCCTTGGGGGCCCCAATAGGAAGAAGGTCGCAAACGGCACCATTCACTCGGGATCATCGGGCAGCATCTCGCGGAAAGAACGCTTGTTCCCGACCAAGCGGTCGGTTAGTGATGCGATCCGGATTGTCGCGAAAACAGGGTCCTGATTGTTGCCGACCCGGGACGGCCCTTTTGGGAAAAGATTGTGAGTGGGATTGTACCAAGAACGTCCGCCAAGTATGGTACGCCACAGAAAACCCCAGCGACTGCGAATCAAGGGTGGAAGTCGAAGGAGGGAAGGCCTATCAGTCGAAGAAGGGGAAGACATTGGTTAAGCCTGCACCGACGGTTGTATAGCATAGGGAGCTCCTCTCGATTCGAACTTTTCCTCGAAACCCACCTCCATGCCAAGCTCACCGCCTCGCGACACGGAACAGCTCTGTGAAGTAAGATGTACCTCCTCTCAAAAGCGCCATGCCATGGAAAGGATATCTGATCAGGGAGGGGTTACGAAAAAAGGTACGGCATCGAGGGGGAAGCGTGGTTAGCACTCCGAAAATCGTTCACCAGAACTGGTCAACGGGGAGAAAAAATTGTTGTCAGGCCCAGCCGGAAAATGGCCGCCCTATCGTCAGAGAGGTGGGGGACCCTTTTGTGCCATCTGGGATCAGCCACTCACTGGGGGGGGGTGGGCCGGGGGAAAATGCGTTAATAAGGGGGAATGATTCTCCGCAAATTACACATGATCCGCGACGGATTCGAAGGCGATCGGCTTCGGGGAAGCCGTCAGCGGATGTGAACAGAGGATTCTATGATGACTGGTTCAAAATTGAGGTGTAACCAGCTGTGAACTGATCGAACCCATAGTAAATGGAAAAAACCCGAGTTTCCAACAGGAGAAGTCTTTCCGTTTGGGGAGAAAAGGGCCACAACGAGGGGGAGGAGGAAAAAGGTACGCCACCGGAAAAGGTGACGATCCTGTGGGGGAAAAAACAGAAAAATAACAGGTCGTTCAGGGGGCAGCTGGCGAAAAGGGACCGGGTTCCTCAAGATTATAATCTCATGCAAGATTGGTCCATGGGCGGGAGAGGGGGGGGAAAAAAGCGCGATCTTCAGAAGAAGCTGATCAAGGAGGGCTTGGCGGGGAAAGTAAGGAAAAGGCCAAAGAGGCCGCCAGGATACCAGGTAAAACGAGTGCTTAGAAGGGGACCAAATAGCGGGACGAGTTCTGAAATGGTCCTCAGTTGGCGACACCATGTCGACCGAAGATCTAAGGACACGCTTCCACTGATCTTTTTTCGAAAAAACAAAGGGATTTACGAGAAAAACTTGAAGAAAGAGACACCCATCTCCGACATTATCAGAGTGGACGGTGAACAAGGAAATCGAGGCTTAGTACTTCAATCGGCTTTTGCTCGAGGGACCGGGGGGCGTGGCAGCGTGTCATTGCGTGGAAAAACCCTTGCCGGGAAAAAAAATCTGCCGCAGGGGGAGGACGAAAGGCTTTCTAAGACAGGAACTTCCTTTGCCGGAGGGAAGGGCCTACAGATGCTTCTGGCGACTGTCTCGAGCCCGTGAATTCCTTCCCCCAAAAAAGAAAGTGTTGTTCTAGGTTGCGTGGAACAAGCCTGTTCGTCTGGAGGTTAAGCTGGGAAGACACGTACACAATTCTGGAAAGCGGGAGCGAAGTTCGGCTACAAAAGGACTGGAGCCCATCTCAAAAGGACTACCGCCGAGTTTGTCCGGTGAACAGCGTGAGGGCGATGCGCGACACCTGCACTGGGCGCTGGTGGAAAAGCAGCTGTCGACCTGGGGTTGTCTATGAAGAGAATCCATGTTGGGCCGGTGCCTGCGTGGGCCGGGAAGAAGCTCATTTTACGGGAAGAGCCCATTCGAGCAAACCGCTCCGTTCCCATGAAGAAACTGATCTAGAGCAGGCTTATGGACAACCATGTTCTTGACTACCATGTATTTCGAAATGCGCATTCACTTATACGCGACGCGGGGAAAAGGTGGGTGGGGGGGGGGGGGGTCTAGTATTCGTGGAGTTTCCCCTCACACCCTCCTTCCAAAAGAAAAATCGTGTGGGGAACCCGACCCTAACTCCTTCACCGACCGCCAAAGTACCCTCGAGCCAGCTTTTTTCTATAGACCTCATGGGAGGGTGCCGTTTTATCTACTATTGAGGGAAGAGACAATCGGAGCCTGCGTCAAAACTCCATGGGGAATATTTCCTCGCTTGAGGAGGGATATTACCTCGTGAGGGAAAAGGCCTCTTCAGGCTGCTGAACCTGTAAGGATCAAAGGCTCACGTGGTTTCTTCTTCGCGGCAGGGGAAGGTCGGTTGACCAAGACCTCAGAGCTTAGCCGGCACTCCATCGCGGCGGGCAGAAGGACGCCTCGGCTTTCTCAAAAAAAGTCGCGCGCCAGAAAAAAAGAGACGCATTAGTCTTTTCCAAAACTCGTGTGGGGCGGGACCCGGGCTGAAGTGAGGAATCTCATTCCGTCCATGGGCGTCGGCCATGAGAAAAAAAACGGGCGAGCTTGGTGACGAAAGAAGCATGGCGGAGAAACATCTCAGGGATTCGCGTCCTACTGCGTAGAACGGCGTAAGTGAGTGCGGCGAGAGGGTCTCGAACACCTTCGCGGGCGAGGGTGTCAATACAGGGCGTCACCGGGGAAGGTTGAGGAGGGGGTCCGGTAGTTTTGTGAAAATCGATAGGAAGGAAAGAGATAAGGTTACCGATGCCGGGCGGATCCAGCAAGCGGGAACCCTCGTCGAAGGAGTCTCTCGGGGGGAACTGAGAGGGGGGTGAGGAACAACTGCATCAGCAACAAAAAAGGCTTCGCTGTTGCTCGTCAACGTTTAACAACTCCAGGCGGCGGTCGGCAGCTCCTCCAAAGGGAGACCCAGTAGACAGATGAGGAAAACTCCCTTTCCCGAGGGGATCATTCGCCGAAGAGGGGGAGTCAAATACGGGATCGGTTTCTACACGACCCTCCAGAAAACGGGCTAAAGATGTCGGAACTCTTCTCTCACTCAGAAAAAGAAGAAATCAGCGGTTTCAATTAATGGAAAGGGAGTCTCCTGGGCCGGCAAACAACCGGGTTTATGGCCCACCGTCTTTTTTCGGCGCACGCTGCCACGGCCTCCATCACATAGATGACACCTGTAGGGGAAAAAAAAGAGAAAAGGGCCTTCCTTTCCTTTCTTGGGAAGAGACAATGGATCTCTGGCGCCTGGGGGAAAAAGGTGCCGTCCAAAGCATGTAGGCTGCAGCCGGAGGAGGTACCCCGCGGAAAGAGAATGCGCCCTCAACGGTCGGCAGAGCCTCAACAACACCACGTCGAAAGAAGGGGAGGCGCTTGCTCCGTATTGAAAAAGATGGTCCTTGCCGCTGAAAAAAAGAGGCCGGCCTGGCCCAGGAGCGGCGATCGTCGGGGTCCAGTAGATCCTGCCGCTGCGGAAGAGG
>Ga0179593_1284216_pt1 | contig 14487 bp, 18 predicted proteins | sample CZODoug2_1_08_16_FD_185931 | JGI IMG/M metagenome (GOLD analysis project Ga0179593, IMG submission 185931) | Vadose zone soil fungal communities from Angelo Coast Range Reserve, California, USA - CZODoug2_1_08_16fungal (PacBio error correction) | ecosystem: Environmental > Terrestrial > Soil >...
GTAATGGGAGTGACGAATGACATCGTCAGACAGGGGAGAATTACAAACGATCAGGGAAAAGCACGACTGGCCCAAACGCAAGATGGAAAAGGAAAAGAGATCGATGCCGAAAAAACGGAAGGCTGAACTGGTGGAGATCCGCGGCTGAAATGAAAAGGGAGACCCAGCTGGAGGGGCAATTAAGAAGGGGGGGCAACGAGGAATCCCCCGGGTGGGGGGAAGGGGGGGAAGAAAGAAAGCCTGCAGCAGGTCTCTTGAAGGGGTCCAAGAGTAAAAGGTGCTGATATACCTGTAAGATCCCGATTAAGGAAGACTGATTCTAGGAAAAAGGGAAGAGAAAAAGGAAAAGAATAAAAGGGGGTCCGCATTCGCTGGGGAGAGGACGTGCGAGTCGAAAACTCTGAGGGAGGGGAGAAGAGAGGGGTTTTGGACTCGAAAGAAAAAAAAAAAAACTGGGAGTCTCGTGCTTCGAAGCGAACCAGCAAAGTGAAAAAGGCTGTGATACGAGGAGAGACAAGAACCTGCTAGAGAAACGAAAAGGAAGTGAGATCTCCAACTGAAGGGTCGAGGAGGATCAACCCAGGGAAAGGTCGCAAATTATCGCCACCCGTTGAAATGGGGGGGCCGCGCTGAGGGGGAAATGTTGCTTCGGATAATTTAAGTTGAGGAGTAAAAAAGGGTCTACCGAAGAAAACCTAGTTCGGCATAATTCGCATGAAAGATCAAAGGTGAGAAGGAGAGAAAGGGCCAGAGGAGGGGGAAACATGTGGCAGACACCAGAGAAGGCGAAACGTCCAAGTGGTTAAAAAAACAAGTGCCGAAAAAAAAAGTAAGTGTGGGCGGTATCTTGGCGGACATCCGCGATCGTGGGTGGTGGGGGTTCTATACGCAGGGGGGGGTAACCAATGAAAATTCGCTGCAGAAAAAACGCGAGAATCAAATCTTGGGGAAGGAGACGGGGGGGAGAATTCAGTACACCAGGAGATCGCTCCAGGGGTTTCATATAAAAGTGCGCCTTACAATTGACAAATCCGGCGGTGAAACATGCCGCCATCGGCAGGGGAACAAACTGTGTCCACCGGGGAATCGCAAAACATGAAGTTGTTAACTTGGAATAAACCTTGAAACGGGAACAACAGGGAAGTGGAAAATCCTGATAAGACTCCATATTGGCAAGCAAAAAGAAACGACGGAGAAAGGGGGTTAAGTTACTCACCCTCCACCCAACCACAAGGAGAGGAAAAAAGAGAGGGGAAAACATCTAAGGCACGGTGCGACCTGACTCAAAAAAAGGAAAACGAAGATTCGAAAAGAAGGGGACAATGAAAGAAAAAAACAAATCCATATTCCACATTGTGCCAAAACGACTCGACATGGAAAACAAGGATGTTCGCGTAGCGCGGTGAAAACTCTGGTCCACCTTCCGGATGCGGCAGCGAGAACGGACGAAGGGATTGTCCGTAGTGCGAGCGCAACGTTGAAAAAAATTATCGTATCGGCCGCGGGTATCTGAAAAAGCACGTGACCAGTTTGTCGCGCGATTGGTGGGCATCTCATTTCAACAGGGGGGATAAAAAGGTAAAATGAAAAAGAAGAAAGGGGGGAAGAACTATTCTGAAAGTCGAAACCAGAAGGGAGGACAGGCACTTTGAACAAAAAAAAAAAACAGAGTGGACACGGGGAAGAGTTAAGACCGAACATGTTGCCGAGCTATCTCGGCAGTAGAATAAATGCCGCAAAGGGGGGGGGGAAAGAGCAAGCAGGGGGGCGAACAAAAAAGAATATAAATTCGGCGCAAAATTTCAACGGGAGACACGCAAAGGTGTTACGCAGCACTCAACTTCGCAAAATTCACGCTCGGGGAAACAAAAATTTCAAGGGTGGCGAACACTGAGATGAAAATTAGGTTTAATGATTCCTTAGCCGCCGGCAAAGAGCGGAACAGAAAAGTTTCAACGGCAGGGTGCTAGGGGGAGGGACTAAAACACTAACGGAGCAATAACTCGGCAGAGCCGCCAGTAGAGGACACACGCGTCGTCCTGCCACCAGACGGAATGCCGTGGAGAAAGCTTTCCAGATGACAAAGAGAAACGCCGGACCATCAATTTGAGATTCGCACAGAACCAGCCTGGGTCGCAACGACGGAGTCTGCACGAAAAAAGATTGGACTATGGGGCACTCGGCGCATCGACCGGGAGGAACAGCTCCCGCTGGAGGTACAGGTCAGCAATAAGGTGACACAATACCGAACTGGCGTAAAAAATGTACCCACACAGGAAACACCGTTAGAAGTTACGGCCAAGAAATCAAAAGCACAGCTGTGGACCATGGGGGCGTGGGGTGCCTAAAAAAAAGTATCAACAGGAGAATCAGAAGGGTAAGGGCGCAATGGTCTTGGCCGATGCGTGAAACCTGGCCTAATATCCTTGTAAAAGCGGAAAAGAAAACAGACGCGCGTTAAGGGTTGAGAAGGGCGGGTGGGCAAGCGCAAATCAATAAGGGGGCTCAAATTAGTCTAACGCAGCTTGTGCGAATAGGGCACGACACTGGCGCACGAGCAGGCGAAAGAGCGTAACCGCTGGCCGGGGTTGTTAAAAAACAGTAACACAAAGAGCGTACAGCAGTGTAGGAGGAGTGCAACGCAATCAAAGGAGAATCTTTGGAAACCCTCAAGGTTGCTCAACAGGAAGGGACCCGAGCCAGTAGTCAAAGAAGGAGAACAGTGTGGCGAAATCCATAAAAAGAAAAGCGGGAAGCAGAAAAGCCGAAAGGGTATTATTGCGGCATGTCTCAGGCCTGGATCTCGACCAAGTAAATCAAGGAAGAAAAACCTTGAGGGTCGGGGGGGCGCGTAAACCCTTCAATCCGCGGCAGGTTTCTAACGCACGCGATAAGTTCGCCAAAAGGCCTGGGATACGGAGGGAATGTGTGGGCGCCGGGCGCGCCGATGGCCTCTTTTCGGCGGAAGGTAGAGTTAGGTCGATTGAGGCAAGGGGGAAGAGGTCAAGGAAATAAGGATATGAGAAAGACGAAACATTCAATGAATGGGGCCTTGATGCCCGGAATAAAGATAGACCGGTTGAGCAGGTCAGAGAAGAGGGTGACGCAAAAATCCAGGGTGGGCCTTCCGCCGGGATCCAGTTATCAGCGATTTGGCGGAGTCAAAGAGTCTGGCTCAAGAGTGAAGAAAAGGAAGGAAGAGAAAGCCACTGGGGTTACTTGCCATTGCCCATAGCCAGTAACGTTCAGTCAGGAAGAAAAGAAAAGCGTAAGATCCGTCCGGTAGCTATCAGAATGTACGAAATCAGTCCGGGTGTCAAATTGAAAGATGGGAGAAAGAAGGTGCCAAGAAAAACCAGAGTACAGCTCAGAGAAAACGGGGCTGAGTAAAAACGAAGATTTAGGAAGGGGAAAAAAGGGGTACAAAGAAAAAAAAGGAAAAAAAGCGGATTCGGGAGAAAGGCAATCAGGGGGACTGGCTAAATGTTCAAAAAAAAAAGACCGGCGTAAAGGGAGGGGCTTTAACATCATGGCTGAATAGAGAGAGAAAAAAAAATGAGGGTGGGGAAAAAAAAAAAAAAGTATAAAAAGCCGAAGAATCTGGCGTGACAGCAGACACAATCTGGCAGGAGAGATTTGGCTGGAGACAAGCGCAAGGCCCCGAGAGTAGGGGGAGGCATGGGAGTGAAAGGGAAGAAGAGCGAACACACAGTGAACGGCGACCGGGAGCCAGGGCCAGAAGGGCAATGAGGCAACTTGTCACAGATAGCTCAAGCAATCAGGGAAACAGGGAATGATCAGAAAGAAGTTGTGGGGACTCAGCCTACGAGACGAAGCAGACTGGCCCTTGAAACAAAAGGTGTCAATTTTGGGGGGAAAAAAGGTGGGCAAGGGGGAGGGAGGAAAAGGGGGGGCGAATGAGGAAGAAAAGAAGGGGGAAATCAGGACCAGTTATTTTGCGGGGAAAGGGGGTCAACCACGAGTCCCACGTGGAAAAAGGAGGGCCAATGGATGCGTCAACCACCCTTTGCCCTTCTGAAAAAACGAAAGGATTGAAGGGATTAAAAAGGTAAATCATCCACCTAAGTCTCTATGACGGAGGAGAAGGGGAAAGGAGGGGTGAATGGAAGAAGGAAGAAAAAAAAGAAAGGTCATAACCTCAAAGAGCGAAACCACAAATCAGAAGGCACTTAAACGGGGGCTCGCTCATCTCTCAGCCAAAAAAAATTACAAAAAAAAAGAGAAAAGAATAGGGGGTGGGAGAAGGGAACAATGACAGATAGCGTGCGAGATCATTAAAAAAACAATCGGGATGGAAAGAAGGTCAGGAAAAAAGAACCAAGTGAGGTAAAGGACAAAGGGAAAAAATGTAGGGAGAAAGGCCTCACGTGAAAGGTGAAGACTGACGACTTGCGTCAGCCAAAAAAAAGAAGAGAGGTCTAGGGAAAACAAGGACTGGGGCAGACAGGAGGAAGCTTATTGGGAAATCAGGGTTAAAGAAAGGGAGCTGGTACGGAACCGCTGGCAAGAGCTGAAGTAAAACCAAAAGGGATTCGGTGGAAAGAGGAAAAAAGGGTGAAATAAAATACACCACGGCAAAGCAGACACGGCTCAGGCCACAGAGGAGAGGAAGGACCCATCAGGGGAAAAAGCGCGCAAGAACGAACGAGAACAGGAAAGGGAGGAAGGAGGGCGGCGTGGGGAAAAAAATAGAAATCAACAAAAGGGAACAAAGAAGATTTGAGACGGGGATCCTTAAAAGGGGGAAGATAAGGTGGAAGAACCTTACCGCATCAAATAGAGTGAACGAGAAGAAAGTTAATTACCTAAAGATTGGATAGAGGGTAAGAGGAACGGGAAAAAAAAAGGATCGGCGGTCGGGGACAAATTAAAAGCGATGTAGTTAGGTGGGGGCAAAAAAAGAAAGAGGTAATTAAAGGAGAAAGGGTATTCGGAACCACGGATGGGCGAGGATCAGGTACAAAAGGGGAAGCTGGAGAGTATGTGGGGGCGGATAGCAAAAAAAAGGCGGGGAAAGAAAGAGGACGGTACAGGGGAGAGCTTGGGTGGGACGCTCTCACGCTGTCGAAATTGCAGAGAGGAGGAGAAGGAAGGGATAGGAGAAAAAGGGGTCAACCGAATGCGGGTGCGAGCAGTAGGAGGGGCAGATCCTGCCTCCAAAAGGGAGGGGCGGGGAAGGAGGATGGCAAAGGAAGAAAGAAAAAAAAAAACGATAAGAAACGACAGAAGCATCGAAAAGAGAAAAAGCGGAGAGGAGAGGTAAAATAGATAACAAATTGAGCTAAGGGGACGAACCAAGGGGGGGGGGAACCACGGAAAGGGGGGCGAGGGTAAGGGAGGCTAAAAACTCATGGCGGTCTCCCGAAAGAGGGTTCGTAGTAGAATTGGAGGCATCAGAATGGGCAGGAAAATAGACGTGATATATCTGGGTACATCGGGAGGGAAAAGATACGAAGGAAATACAAGCTGGGGGACTCAATTTCAGACCATGATAAGGAGTCTGGAAGAGAAAAAGAAAGGGGGTAGGAAACGTAACCGGGAGTGTGGGGTCTATCAGAGCGGAAATGTGAGGGGGGCGGGGGAGAAAAAAAAAAGAGGGGGGAACGCAGAGAAGAAAAGGGGATCAAAAAATGAAGAACAAGGCGGCTATACGAAGACAGGTCAGATGAGAGGACCAGAAATGGACAACAGGCTGGCGAAAGAAGAAAGAGAGAGGATGAGAAAAAAGAAGAAAACTGTTGAAAACTAAGAATTGCACACTCGGGGTAAAACTGGGGGGGGGGTCGGCGCAAAAGGAAAAGTGGAGGGGACTGACAAGCAAGGATCGTAGGAAAAAAAGATGATGGGGTGACATCGAAACCGATCAGGAAACGGGACGGAAGCGAGCTAAAAAGGGGAAATATCAGCATTGGGTCGGAGAAAAGGGGAGAAATCCAAAAATCAAGGAAAAGGCAATTCTTGCTAAATAAACAATTCCACCTTGTTCCGGGAGAGGAAAAAGAAAAACAGAGTGAAAAAAAGGGGCGTCGCGAGGGGGGGGATCAGATGAAGAGGGGAGGGAAAGGAAGAAAAAAAAAAGGGACTTAAGGGCCAGGGGTATCGGGAGGTCGGAGAGGGGGGAATCAATGGGGAGAGAGAACGGCAATCTGGTTCGCGATGGGGGAGGGTCGCGAAAAAGGGGAAACGGGGTATAACCCAGAGGGAGAAAACAAAAAAACAAGAAATAGTTGCAGACAGAAAAAAGGAGGGCAATGGAAGGATGAGAGAGGGGGCGGTGAAAAAAAAATGGTGAAGGAAAAAGTTTTGCAAAGGGGAAGCAAGGGGGGAGGAAAAATAAGCATTCACACTGAAAGTCGGAGAAGACCTCAGAGGGGAAGCTCACCCTTAATAAAGGGAAAAAGTAACCATTTATGCAAAAGGATCTAAAAAAAGGGGACTTTAGTGTGCTGATAAAATAATAGAGCTGACGAGTACAGGGCAAGATGATAGGGGGCGTTAAAGCAGAACCATCTGGTATAGCAAAGAGAAAAACGAGCAGAAAAAAATAATTAAATTTGAAGATCTCTCTCAGGGGTTAAAACAGCATAAAGAAGAACACACCAAACAAAAAAAAAAAAGAGGAGAAAAAACCAACAGACTATGCGAGAAAACATTACCATCGAAACATCGGGGGGAACCGTCGCGGCTAAAAAGAAGGGGAGGGTCAGCAAAAGAGAAGTCGAGAAGAGAAGAGAGGAGACATCAAGCAATAGCGTAAAAAAAGGAAAACTGTCTCTTAAATGCGTAGACGAACAAAAAGAAGGAAAGTTTAGAAAGGGGAAATAACGATGTGGGAAAAGGGTGGGGCTATGGTGGTGCCAAGTGTCTAGGGAGGTGGACTAAGGTGGGGTGCGTGCGGGGGAAGGGCGGGGGCGGTACAGGAGGGGCAGGGGCTCCTTGAACTTAAAAAATACTCTAAGTCAAGACCAAAAGTTGGGGGGGGTCAGAGCGAATGTGAAAAAGCCCGCTTCAAAAAAACCTGTTCTCTAAGAGTGCTTGCGCGGGGGGAAACAGTTTCGACTGAAAAAAAAGAAGCATGTATAAAATCAGGCATAGGCTGAATTTTGAACTTGGGTCAGGTGAGGGGGGTTTCAAGAAAAAGTACGCAGCAAGCACAGAACGCGTTGCAACCAAAGGAAGAGAAAAGCAATCTTGCTTGACAACCCTTCTATAAGTGGTTGAAGTCTACATAGCAAAAAGGTCTTTGAGAACCGCCAGTGGCGCGGGGAGAGGGGGGAAAAGAAAATTGAGAAGGAGACATCGAAAAAAAAAAAAAAAATGGTAACCGTTGGGTGAAACGGGAAAGAAGAACGCCGATGGCGATTGCAAGCGCACCGCTGGGGGGGGGTCAGAAAAAAAGTCAGAAACGATTTACAAGCATCTAGGTGGGGCCCAGGAACGCAGAACGCAACACGAAGCTACAAGGAAAGGGGGGGTCAACTGATATCAGAGCGCTGCCGGTGGAAACCTGTGTAAATCGTAAAGAGGTTTAAGAAAAAAGGTTTTTGGGGCGTTTAGGGGGGGGCAATGGAACGTGCAAGGGCACAGAGCAATCACAATCAGAGTAACACCCATACGGGCGGAGGAAAAAAGGGGGGAACGCCCGACGGGTTAAAAGGGAGCAGCAGAAAGTGGTGAACCATCAGGGCCTTGAAGAGGGGAAGGGTGGAGCTCAGTGTCTGAAAAGTGGGGTGAAGAAGGAGGGGGGGCCGGATTGCTGGTCATACGATCCGCACCAAAATGCAGAAACAACTTGTAAAAGGGGCACCGAAGGGTCCAAGGGACAAAGCAGAAAAGACAGACCGTAGCCGGTAGCGGAAAGAGAAAACGCCCTGACTTAAAAAAAAAAACGCGAACGAGGGGGTTCCAGTCCCGAAGTGGAGAGAATAGCGGGTAAAAAAAATCGGAGAACATTGCGAAAGCTGAGAGGAAGGGGCGGGGGGCTAAAGGGGTCAGCCGTATGCCTTGGAAAATAACTAACCGCAGCATTAACGGGGCATCAGAGGGGAGGAGAAATTCAAAAACCCAAATCTAGAATGGAGGCTTGTCAAAAGTACGAAAAATTCACTAGCTCGGCAAAACAAAGAACAAAGATTATGGGCCACTTCGTTAATGGAAACTATGGGGACAATGCAAAACGATCTAAAGCGCGAGTTTCAGAAGTTACACTAGGAAAGGGGAAATGAGTACGCCACTGAAAACTACCAATGGGAAAAGAATAAATCGACAAACTGTTGGCGGATACCAAACCGGGCAGCCCATTGAACCTGGGGACTGGGCAACAAACGAAATACGGGGTCCGCATAGTGTGAAGGGTCCCGCGCGAAAAAGTCGAGGGAAAAGCAGATAAAATCGAAAAACGGAAAGTCCTCTTGGGGTGCTGAAACTATGAAAGGAAGCTTGGAAAAAACAAAATTGAGGGAGGGAAACGCGGTGGAGGAAGAGGTAATAAAAAAACAAAAACTGCCAATCCATCGAAAAAACACTCTTGCGGACTCTGCCTTTTGAAGGAGAACGGAACTAAAAAACTACCCCCGCCAAAAACCGGTGCGGCGCACATCCGTAAGCGCGCAAAAAAGACCGACACGAAAAGAGCTGTATGCCACTGAGGGAAGAAAACTCGCGTCAAGTTTTCGAAGAAAAAGCCGGAGTGCAGGGAAAAAGAAAAGAGGACCTCTCCTAATCAAAAACGGGAAGGGCCCGACAAAAACTCGGTGACCAACTGCCATGCTCACTCACAAGAAAGAGTAAATGAACGTTTCGCAAGAGCCGCTGGGAAGCATTCTAGAGCGACCTGCAAACAAGGGCTATGGAGGGAACCTAAGAAAAAACCCAAAAGGCGTTGCCAGCTCAGGCGGAGAGCTGGGCGCGTAAGAATTCTAACCAAATTCCAAAAAACTACATTGAGAAGACGTGTAGAAAAAGAGTGGAAGACGACCCTGATCCGGATTCAAAGCAGGACAGAACCTGGGTCGAAACGCTAGTAATATTCTCATGGGAAAAGAAAAAAAGGGAAAAGCCGAGGAGGGAAAAGGCATAGATAATGAAAAGCTGGAAGCGGATTAAGTGCAAAATGGTCACAAAAAAAAAAAAAAAAAATCTAAAAAATCCTGATCATTCCACAAGATCCGCACAAGAATGTCTTGCAAACGAAATTTCCGGAAGAAAATAAAATTCAAGTTTCAAAAAAATAGAAAAAACTCGACGGAAACGCAGAGATAAAATAGAAAGACAGACAAAGTCAGTCCACCTCCTAAAAGCGAACAAATCAGAACAAATGGCCGAATAAAAAACGCGAGCGGGTGGGGAGAATGAAGAGCCACCAGGGAGAAAACAGAGGATCGCACGCTAAGGCACGGGGGAACACTAACGGGAGTTGTGTGGTCGGAAACGCTGCGGGCCATGAGTGGAAAGATATGAGGGTAAGCGGCGAAAAACAGGCTGCAAAAGACAAAGTACTCACTATTGGGTATCACCAAAACGAGGACAGGCGGGAAGTTCAAACAACTCGGCTTGTATTCAAAAATCAAAAAGCAGCCGAAGGGGCTGGAGAATCTTTCTGGAAAGACCTTTAGAGCTAGTGGCCACCGGTGCCTAGGTGGGCGAGGGCGATTGGGAGGAGCTTCTCTGTTCCCATCCAGGGGCTTCCGGTTAGTGACAGCACTACCTGGTAGAACACGAAGCCCTCGCGCGAGAAAATCGGACGGAAGCGGTGTCTTCAAGAAAATAAAAAAAGTACCAGTTTTCTCAGTCGATGGAAAAACTGGCTGGGGCAGCAAAGCGGGCAGGGAGGTCTGGGTAGCTGGATTGAGTTGGCTAGAAAACCATGGGCGAGAACGAAGAAAGCACGGATTCCGGGAACCGCATGGAGAATCAGCAGGGGGGTGGGAGGAAAGGGGAAAACCATGGCAAAAGAGTCCAAATTTCAAAAAATGTAAACTCGGACGAAAAAAAATACACCCGTTGAAACAGCCTTCATGACCAGTGCGCGGCTCAGGGAAAAAAGCTTGTCGAGAGAACGTCGAGTTGTTCAATTTGGTAACCAGAAGGGGTCGCTGACCAGAAAAAAAAGAAGAAGCCAGAAGATTTGGAGCACGTATGGGCAGCTTCAAAAACGCGGCAAGGAAAGACCCGGTCCTCGCCTGAGGAGGAAAAAAGGTCTCAGGATGAACCCCAGCGAAGAAAAAAAAAAGGTAGTCACCGCGCTAAGCGACAGGACAAATGTACTTTTCAGGAAAAACACTCTGTAAAAACAGGGAAGGGATACTGGATGCGAATCCAAAGAGCTTTCGAAAGGGGGGAGGAAAGCAAAACCAGGTCCGCCGAATTCGTCGAACGTCGAGAGAGAAACACACGGAGTAGGTATGGTGTCACGATCAAACAAAAGGGGGGGAGAAAAGATGCGAGGAGAGTAGCATCCAGATCTCACGTATGGTCAAAAACTCGACAACTGGAAAAAAAAGTGGAATGTTCCGTGTCCACCGGGAAAAACCAGGAAACGATGAAAGAAAGCCGCAAGGTTGGGGAAAGACGAAGGCGGAAAGGGAGATACATTCTGAGCGTTTAATCGACCAGGGCACTAGCCAATATTGGAGGAGACTGCGGATTGGTGTAGCGAACTCAAAAAACCGCGTATGAAAACAAGAGAGATCGCAAATGAGTAACGCACAACCAGCCGGGCCTGCCATTTTTTTCAAAAAAAGCGGGAAGAGAGATAACTAAGGGAAAACATTAAAGTCTCCTCTCAAAAACAAAGTGCGAAAAAGGAGAATTGCAAACCGAAGACTACTTCGTTCAGGGGGAGGGGAAACGACGCGACAGCACACGAGCCGGAACAATGCGGGAAAAAAGCCATTTCAGGGTGCGAGCATCAGAAAGAATCTGGGAAGTAATTAAGCAAAGACAAAAACGACTCTCGGCAAAAATCGGAAAAAGGTTCGTGATCGCTCTCACTCACAACTGGCTCTCGGGGGAGCCTCAAAACGACAAACGAAACGTGCGAAGCCAAAAACAATAGGATGTAAGGTAGTCAAAAAAAAGGGAAAGCAAGCTCCCGCCATTCCTCGAGGGAGGGAAAGCGCACAAAAAGATAATGCACGTTCTCTGCCAAACTCAGGTGAGAGTGTGTTCAAGAACGCAGCATCCGTAAACAAGCCTCGCGGGTACAGGATCATAACCATGCAATGGAGCGAAAGGGGGGGGGGGTGCTCCTTCTAAACCTCAAAAAAACCGAGAGGCGGAAGCAAAGAAAGTAGCACACTTTACCATGGGTGTGAAGCTGGAAAACGACTATACGTACGGGGAGAAAATGGGGGGTAGGCCGAAGGGGAGTGCGGGGCAGGTATGGAAGAAAAAAGGAAGCTGGACGATGAACAAGCTAAACGCCCTTGGAAAAAATGTGGAAAAAAAAAAGAAAAAAGGAAAGGGAGAAGTTAACAGAAAGGCAGGGGAGGGGGGACGTAAAGACGTTTTGAACGCCTAAGCGCTGTCAGCGGGGAGAAGAATTCCAAAGAGGGGAGTGGGTCGTCCAAGCGGGAAAAAAAAGAAAATGGTCACTGGGAGAATAGAAGGCAGAAGAACTTCTCGAGGACCAGTAAGTCGGGGTGGGGGGTAAAAGCCTTCGAAATTTGAAAGACATAAAAAAAGGGGCCTCGCGCCCATGGACGCCGTTGGGAAAAGGACCATCAGGCGGGTCGTGAGAAAACAGCACACTGGGGAAAAAAAAAACGCCGGTTAAAAAAATTTCCCCACGCTGAAAGAAAACTGGAGCGAATGACAAAAGAACCGCTTGATGGTTCTTGTGTCTGGGGGAAAGCACTTAAAGCACATCAGGTAAATCATAAAAAAAAGAACGGCCAAAGTGAGGCCATCGCCAAAACCAAAACAGCACACGCGAGTAGAGAAGAGGAAGTTGGAAAAGCAAAAGCGGCCGCTTGTGGAAAAAAGGTTGGCGTCCGCCGGGGGGATGCGCGGATGCGTCTTGGCCTAGGGCTCAGGAGGCACCGGTGCATAACACGGAAGAGGTGAAAAAAAAACAAAAAGGGGGCCAAGACGCACGGAGGGAAAATGGTAATCCAGTACTATTGGGACAGGACGGTCAGTATCGCAGATGTTGACCAAAAAAAAGCCGAATGAAGGGGAGAAAAGGCGACGAAAAGTAAAGGTCCAAAAAATATGCACAAGTTCCCGCTTGCAAAACAGTGAATGTCAGCCAAAGCCGAAGAGAAAAGGTTCTTCAAAAGGAATCAAAAAATGCAGTGGCAATCAAAAGAGCGGATCCAGTAGCCGACTGGAATAGGGAAGAAATATGCAAGGTACGCGTGTGCAAGGGGGGGGGGTTCCCTTAAGGCGAACTAGGATTGGAAAAAGAAAACGTAAGGACTCCGAAGGAGGAGAAACGGAGCAACGGTCATGAAAAAAGTTTAAGAAAAGCTAAACCAGAAATCGCGGGATGGAATTGCACCGCCCGTTGGACATAACTTTCCAAAATCGCGCGGGGTGCGAGGGGAGGGTAAAATAATGGGACGGAGGACAATATCAAAGAAAAAAAAACGAGGATAAAAAAAAGGAGATGAAAAGGGCGGTGAATACTGCGTTGGGCACCCTCGCCAACATCTTACGCTATTTGATAAAGTCTGATAAAGGCAGGCACGGGAAGATAACCGTAATCAAAAGGGGGGGACATTAGGGAGGGGACAGCATCAAATCGGCGGAAAAAAGGTTAGCATGTGCTACCGAAAAACAGACCCTCATAACGGGGGAGGGTAAAAGGAAACCGTTAAAGCGCAAAACCCAACGATCAGCAGTATTGGCGCCGGTCCAGATACCGGGGGGAGAATAAGAGAAAGGGGGTGAGCCCAATTACAAGGAAAGAAAAACAGGAAAGGAGATTCGCGAGAAGAGGGAGGACAGACAAAGCAGGGAAATCAAATGAGGCAACATATTGCCTGATCTATGGGGTGCTGACGAGCAAATAGGGAAGAAAAAAAAAAAAAAAACAGAGTCCACCGAAAATGGGGACGTGAAAACATAAGCTCTCTCCCTGACCCCTGAAGGAGGGTGCCTGGAAAAAAGAAAGGACGACGGGGCTACGATGCTCATTGGAAAGAATTGAAAACGAGGGAAGAAAAAGGGACCAAGAAAAGGAGAAAGGAAAATCACCTCCTCTTATACAAAGTCCGGGGGCAAATCTTCCTCTGATGAAAAGTAAAAATAAAGCATACGGGGGGGGGGAGGGGAAGGGGCTCAAGACCCTGGGTCCCTCTTGTGAGAAAAGAAACAGGCAATCGTTTCGGGAAGGGCTTCGGAGACCATAACAAGGGAGGGACACATGGCAATAAAGAAAGAGGAGAGCGTCAGAGGGGAAAAAAACCGAGCAAAAGGATCATTAGTCTTTGCTCTAAGACTAGAAGTAACCCCGGAAAGCAGACTGGGGGCGGAAAGAAATTGGGGCAGAGGAATTCTGACAAAGGGTACAGAATCAAGGGGGAACCCGATGATCTTGCAAAAAAGAACAGGAGGCATATGACGGACACATTTTTTCCCAAAAAACAAAAGGGGGGAAAAACTTAAGAGTAATGAGAGGCCAAACTGAAGGCCCTACAGAAAAGGGGAGCCTCGGAACGAAGGGGGGGAAATGAGCGACAAGAACTATTTCCGAGAGACAGATTGTCTGAGGGGAAAAAAGCGAGTAAGAAAAAGCTTGACACAGAGTCGTAAGATCAGAAAAGGGAAGGAGGGGACAGAAAAAAGAAGACGCATAATCCGGCCGAAAATGGTCGAATGAACGCCGGCTGACATTTTAGGAAAAATAAAAAAAAGGGGAACACAGAGAGGAAGGGGGGAGTTCGGGGAAAGTGAAAAAAAGTGACGCTAACGTGGGAGAGTGAGACACGCGGAAAGAAACGAAGCGGAATTGGGGGGGGGAACTCAAGAAAGTGCTGTGAATAAGGGGAAAAAAGAAGAGGAAGGGAAAAGAGCGCGAGGGACAAGATGAATATACCAGCTCAATGGGTAAAGGGGGGAAGCTAAAGGCAACTTGCCACAGTGTCAGGAGATGTTCAGAAGGGCCGACACGTAGCAGAACCCGGAAACTGGAGGGCAGCGTTAAGGAACAGACGGCTCGTCTCCCCTCCCCGTTTCAGGAAGGTGAGGGTATTCAGGGGAGGGAAACTCGAACAAAGGGGCAGGTCCGGCTCGATAGATAGATCTAAATTCAGAGAACCGAACATTGACAAAATCAGTTATACCACACGGGAGAGGGTGGACGAGAGACGGGGAAGGGGCTTTATAATAAGTTGTTGGAGGGAGGAACGACATGGCGGTACTCAAACGAAGAAGAAAGCCTAAGGAGATCGACTGGTGGAGGAAATCGCAGGGGGATTATCAACGGTGAGGGAGAGGCCGGATAGCTTGCGCACATGTGTT
>Ga0179593_1319909_pt1 | contig 14487 bp, 17 predicted proteins | sample CZODoug2_1_08_16_FD_185931 | JGI IMG/M metagenome (GOLD analysis project Ga0179593, IMG submission 185931) | Vadose zone soil fungal communities from Angelo Coast Range Reserve, California, USA - CZODoug2_1_08_16fungal (PacBio error correction) | ecosystem: Environmental > Terrestrial > Soil >...
TTGACAGAAGGAGAAAAAGTCGACCAAGGGAAAGGTTCGCGACCGTCCACGGCTCATCCGGCGAAGCGCAAAAAAAAACCCTCAGTTGAAATTGCAGGGAGAACAGTATAAAAAAGGAAAAGGGAGGGGGACGAGAACCACGCGAAAACCGACCGACCTGGAGAAAGGAAGAAGAAAAAGCGAGCATAAACTAAATAAAAATCTCTCTACGAATTCGAGTTGAAGCGTGAGGTGGGCAAGGGAAGGCACAAGCTGAGGCAGGGTGAGAAAAAGGGCCGATTCCGGCAGTGGCAGTTCGGGGGGGAAAAGGAAGAAGGAAAAATGGAACTTAAGGGGGAACTCAGTTTCCCTGCCCTTATATCATCGAAAAGCGGGGACACGACGACGGGGTGCCCGCCGAGGAGAGAGATAACAGGGAAGGGGGGGTCAAGTTTGGACAAACATTAACTATCTTAAAGTAAAGGGAAGCAGATCGGCTGCCTTTCGAGCGAGGGCAGCCTTTGACCGCTGGGGAAGAAAAAAGCGGGAAAAAAAGGACTGGTCACGGGAAAAAGGAGAAAGACCGAAAAAGAAAAGAGATGCTCAATAAAAGGAGAGATACTTCTAATGGGAAAACCAAGTGAACCAAAAGTCTTCCATAGAAGCTTGGTGGAAGACAAAGGGACGATATGAGCATGGAGAAAAGGATCGAAAGGGTCAGTCCTGGGCGGAGAGAATCCCGGCAGGGGAAAGGAGGGAAGGGTCGCCAAAAAAAGGGGAGGAGCATTCAATTAACGGCCAAAATCATTTGACAAAAAACCGATCAGAGAAGTTTATACGCGTCCAAAGCTCGGCAAGTCAGAGAAAGGGGGAGCCAAATGCTTGGGCGAGGGTTATCAAAATGAGGGGGGAAGGGGAGCAGATCGCCTGGGAGAACAGTAAGGCAAAGAAAAACAAAAGCGTGTCATAGAAGGTCTCGACATCGGATAAAAGGGATCAAAGAAAGCAGGAATTGGGATGAACAAGAAAAAATCGGTTGAAAAGAAAAAAAAAAAGCACGCATCAAAAAAACTCAAGAAAGGGGGAAACTCTTTTGGTCTCCAGGGACCTAGTACATGCACAACCATTCCGCTGGGGGAAAAGGGGAGAGAGAAAAGGTGGAATGGAGAGGAAAAGGATGCGGCAATTGGGTATATGTAGACCGACCATCCCGACCCGCAGGGTTAGCCGGGGGGGGAGGGGAGACGGGAGAACGTTTCGAATTAAAAGTCCTGGCATCCAAAATAGGGGCTCCGCGGCCAGGGAAAATACGAGGATTTAAACCGATTCGGCCTAAGAAAGATCGGGGGAAGGACTGATCCAAAACCGCCATCTACTATTCATCGGAAATTGCTCGCCATGAATCGGATCGGGGACAACAAAGTCAAAGAGGGGGGGTGAGAGCGCAGTACCGAAGGAGGGAAGTCCGGGAAGAAAGGGTTGGCCCCCCCCATCAGAGACTCTCTCGAACAGCGGACTGACCAAATACCCGGCGAAACCGGACTGCTCGGCGAAAGGATTAAAGGGGCAAGAGCATCGGAGGAAAAGAAAATAAAACTACATAGGGGGGGAAAGGAAGGGGGGGAGCAAAAGGCCAAAATGAAGAAGCCGTCAAAATTTTCCTCTGAAACTCTCGAGGGGGGGGGGCCGGGAAGCCCGCCTCGCTGGGGAACAGTGAAAAAGGGGGGAGTAACGCAAGCCGCCACGTCGAGGAAAGAAAGTTGAAGTCCGTAGAGGGAAAGAAGATTAATTAAAAACCCTTTGGGGTGAATTTCTCTTTGTCGCGCATTGGGAAAGGGAATAAAAAAATAAACGGGTAATAGAAAAAAAAAAAAGAAACGAGACAGATGAAAACATTCGGTCACGGCTTCCACCGGAAGACCCCAGCAGCATCAAAAGGGAGATTGAAATGGGTCGGTAAAGGGAAAGCATCGGAATAAGAGGAACCGAAACCCAGTTAGGGAGCTCCGCTCTGTATTATTGCCGAGTGGACTCGTGGGTCAGCCGGAAAGTGAGGCGATTGGGGGAAACGAAGAAAGAGCAGAACCGCAGGAGTGGAAAACGAAATTCGGAAAAAGGACCAGGTTGTGAACGGGCCCCAAGAAAAGGGTGTCAAAAACATCGCTCCAAGGCACAAGCGGCGACATCACTAGGAGTGGGCAGACCCGATTGTAAAGGGAGGGGGAGGAGGAAATCAGGACAGATCGCAGAGCTACAGGGAAGAGATCAAAGGAAATGTCAAAAAAAAAGAGACTGCGCGGTCGCGACTATCAGGATGAGCCGCGCAAAAGTAACCTCCAGGGGGAAAGGATGTGCGTTTGAACGGTCAACAGCAAAAGGGAAGAAAGAGGGCCGGCCGCAGACTATCTGCGCGTCACGGAAACACTGCCTTTCGCGCTAGGCCGCGCGTAAAGTACATCGGAAGAGAAGACTGGCGACTCAGGCATCGGGAAAAAAAAAAAGGGCGGAAAAGGAGCATAAGCCGTTCTTGTCGTAGAATGAGAAACTTACGCGAGGGGGGGGGAGAAAGGGCTGCAAAAGCATCTTGGGAAAGGGGAGGCGGTATAAGATGCCCGGCACCAAGACATTCGAGGATGCCTCTATTGGCTAGATGAGCAGTAAGTCGGGGAAGAAACAACCCAAAGGAACAAATAGACCTTCAAAAGTCGCGTAACGGAAAGAGGAAGCGACGTAATTCAGAGGAGAGAACAATTTAGAAAGGAGAAAAAAAAAAAACAAACGGCGGAATAGAGAGATATACGGCGTACGATGCGCTGAATTATGAGGAACAAAAACACGACGAAGTAAAACAGAACACTGAACAAGAAGTAGAAGAGACCCGGGGTATGTGTGGGGGAGGGGAGGGAGAAAACTTAAAATCCACGACAGCCCTCTAAAAGAGAAGAAGCACGGAACAGCGCGAATTTCACTCTTGCGAGGAGAACCAGCAACTGGACCTAAACCCTGGGGAAAATCAGCCCACCCCAAGAACGAGAAGAAAGAAGAACAGAACCGGCGGCGACTTTCTGGAGGTCGTCTCTCCAGTCGTCCGACGGGAACGGGAGGCAGGGGAGGGGGGGGGGGGGAGGGGGGGGGGGGGGGGGGGGGGGGGCGTGGGGGGGGGGGGGGGGGGGGGGGGGGGGGGGGGGGGGGTTGGGGGGGGGTTGGTTTTTTGGGGTGCTGCGGGGGGGGGGGGGGGGTGGGTGGGGGGGGGTGGGGGGTGGGGGGGGGTGGAATGAGCAATCGCGGGGGGGAGGGAAAAGTGGCGATGTAGATACAAAAAAGGTCCTCCTGTAAATTCGGTAACTCTTAAAAGGGAAGTACAGGAATTTCAGGACTCGAATGGAGACGTGCGGAGCAGCCGGGGGGGAGAAGGACGCTGGGGATTAATAGAAAAGCGGGCGACTACGAAATACGAACCAGAAACAATCGGGCCTGGACAACAAAAGGGATGGGGCAAGCCGTGAGGGGGTCACTGGGCGAAAATGGAAGGAATGCAGGAAAAAAAACAGCCGAAGGTGAGGGCGCAGAACCTGCGTGGGGCATCATTCCTTTGACGCACCGAAGAAGAGCCTGAAAAGGAAAAGTTGGGCGACTCACTTGAAGGGAAAGGGGGGAAAGTTTAAGAACGAGAGAATCTTGGGGTTCGGTTGCGCTATTATGCTTGACAAAGCACCGACCATGGAAGAGGAAGAAAAGAAGATGGAAAATTACTCTTCTGGGGGAGAGGTCGACAAGAGGCATCCCACTAACTGGGTGTGCTAGTTTAGGTGATCATTTACAAGTTAAGTGGTGGGCTCCAAGGAGGTGATCAAAAAGACGGCGCGGAAAAGCGAGGAATCGGAGGATGACGAGAGTAAAGGAGATGAGGGTGGCTGTGGAAGGGAGTCTTCGAGCCGGACTTGTTCGGGGGGCAGAGGCCGGTCTACGATTGCACGAGCAAAGGAAAAGGGGAACACGAGGCGGCGAGGGACAGAGGGGGGGGGGCCTGGGAAAGGCAACCATCTATAGGCCAGGGGGGGGCAGTTTTTTGGGGGGCAGTCAGGGGGGAGAGGGAGGGAGGCAATCAAGGAAAAAGATGCTGCAGGAAAAAAGAAAAAATGACTCGGAAAGAATTAAAAAAAGACCTGGCGCGGCGATTCGTTTTCGAAACCGCAGAAAAAAAAGGGAGTAAAAATGCCGTGGATTGTGGAAAAAGGAGAAAGGGAGTCAAGGCGAGGGAAGGGAGAAGCGCTACCTCCTATGGGGGAGATTCGATGGCGCGGGTGCCAGGCCGAAAAGTAGAGAGGAATTTTTGGTGGGGAGGGTCGAAAAGGGGGAAGAGATCAAGGAAGGCAAACTGGGAAAAAAATGAAAGAAGGAGCTGGCCTAAAGGATTTCTCCGCTGCCGGAAAGAGAAGGAGGGCGAAATCTTTGAAGGGAAAGGATGCCGGAAACCAGAAAAGGGGGAAAGAACGCAGGAGGGAAAGATCAAAAAGGGGGGAGGAAAAATCGGTGAAGGCAGCATTCAAACCGCATGCCCAACGGCATGCGGACAAAAAAAAAAAAAAAAAAAAAAAAAAAAAAAAAAAAAAAAAAAAAAAAAAAAAAAAAAAAAAAAAAAAAAAAAAAAAAAAAAAAAAAAAAAAAAAAAAAAATCCGAGGAGAAATGCGTCTAAGCATTCCGGGGTAGGGGAAAGAGAGGACCAGGGGGCGGAAAAAAAGTATGGGAAAGTGGCCGATGAGGGGAAGGAGAAGTTCATCGGGAGCAAACTCGGGTCACCCCTAGTTTTATATCGGGTTCATCAAGAAGAAAGTGATCGCATAGAGCCGGAGGAGACGGAAGGAGGCAACTGCAGGAGGGAAAAAGCGGGCTGGCAGGAAAAGGAATCTCTAAGACTAGAGAGTCCCTCCAACAGAGGGGCGAAGTGAAAACCAAAAGAACTGGGGGGTACGAAATCTACATCGAAGAGACTTTGAAAGAGAGACTATTTTTGGGGGGGGGGCGAGACCCGAACGATCTTGGCAGCCAAGAAAGGGAGAAGAGCGCCAGAGGGCGGGGAGCCGCCTCGCTCCCGACGACAGGGGGGGGAAGGAAGAGGTGTCGCCCAAGAAAACGCCTCCTACCCTGGATTACTTTTTGTGGGGCTCGCCATTGGAAGGCGAGGGCAATAACCAGCTGGGACCGTAGAAAGAAAAAGGGAAGGAAGATCTAGGTGTAAAAAAAGGAAAGGGAGAACAGCCGCATGCCCTAGTCGCTACTGACCAGAGGGGAAAAAGGGGCAACTGGGCTTTGAGGAGGATCAGAAAGCACTAAGTAAACGTGGAAGGGGGAAAGAAACTGCCGTTAAGAGGCACCACCAATCGACGTCTATGAGCATCTGAACCTCGGCATACACAGGTTGCGATGAAAAAAGGACAGGAGAAAAGGGGGGAAACAAAAAAGCACATGAGGGAAAGGGAAAAGCGGGGATGCGGAAAGTGTAGGTGGACGATTAACCAATTCGAAAGGAAACATCAGCTTGTCGCAGGGGACAATTGCCTCGACCGAAGAAAAGAGGGGGAAAAGGCAGGGAGTCACGCTTGTGGGCGGAAGGGGGAAGAGGGGGGGATAGGGGATCGAACGACATCCCGGAAGGAGTGTTGGTCTCGACGAAGCCTTGGTATAAGGCGAACAACTGAGGGGAAGAAGGAGGAAGAAGGGGGGCAGTTAAGCATGAAAAGTATCATGGCTTTTGAAGGGAGGGGGGGAGGGGCCGATCCGTTAACGGGAGTAAATTCAAGAGAAACAACCAACACGTCGAGGAAATAGTTTGCTCGAAGCGAATTCCGTAACGATGAAAGAAAATTCAAGGCCAAATAAATGGGCAAAGGGAGCAAATGCTCAACAAGAAAGGCAAAAACGCAGGGAAGGAGGAGCGACAACACAAGAGGGAAGTCGAGGGAAAATAAAAAAGAAGAACCTGCCCGCAAGTCGCCGGCGATCAATAACATACGTCAAAGGCAACAATCAAAAAAGGGGGAGGAAAAGGAACCTTACGGTAGACGGGGTTCAAGGATGAAAAAATGGGAGAAAAATGAGGAAGAGCACGCCTAATTCTTTGTGAATCAGGGGATAACGAAACTAAGAAACTGGACTAGGAAAGTAAAAAAAAAAACGAGGATGTTGTTCCAAGACCGGAGAGGCACATCCCAAAAAAATTTTTTGGGGGGTTGGTGCGCGGAAAAAAAAAGAACTTGGGGGACCCGCTCGATGCTCAGCCCTTTCTATGTCAGGGGTGAACAAGAACATGGGCTCTGAGGAAACAAAGTCAGACGAAAGGATAGGGAGACAAGGGAGTCTAACAAGAACCCCGAATTGACCGGGGCAGGCCTGCCTAGATTCAATCCGTAAAAACGGTGAAAAAACATCAAGAAAATGAAGGAACCAAAAAGAAACTGGCGCAATTAAGGGGGGCGCTAAGACGCAATTTGGGCCGATCTCAAGATCAAAAATTCATTCCATACTCAAAGGGGTTCCGCAAGTTGGGCCGATAAATGAGAATAGAAACGAGAGGCTCGGTCGGAAGGGGGGGGTAAACGAGCGGTCCGGAATGGCGCCGCACATGCCAGACTGGACAAGGAGTGTCTGGCAGGTCAAAAGAAGGGGGAGGGGGAAAAGCGGGAAAGGAGCAATAGGGATGCTTCAAAAATAGTCTCGGAAACGGGCTTGAAATTACTATGAGGGAGAGTAGTATCAAGGGAAAACGCAAGGGATGGATGGAGACGGGGGCAGCAGCAGCGTGGTCCCCAATAGACGGGATCGAAAGGAAAGGGGAGGGAAGGCTTCTAGACCTCTGCATTTCCCGATATCAACTACTTTTTACATCCAGCGGCGCAGAGGGCCTGAAAGGGAACGCAAGAAACTCAAGAAAAACACGTCAACCCTCTGTTTGTCAAGAAGGAAATCGATGGAGGAAAATAAGAAGGAAAAAGCGTCAAAGGGGGAGGTCGCGCCAATTTATGAAACTGACCGGGAATGAAAGGAAGAGTTAGAAGAAACCGATGGACGGGGACCCTACCTAGAGGGAAAAGAGGTCGAAGCAAGGGGTTTGTCGGGGGGGAGACGAGAAAGGAGAGCTTAAGACTTTCCTCCCTGAGATCAGGGGACTAGGCATCTTAGCCCTCGGGAGGTTCCCGGAGGGGCCGAGCACCCGGGAAGAGGCCATGCGACCTTATCCACCAAAAAGAAAAAGTCCAAAAGTTGCGAAAAAGTGGGACCTCAAGGGGAAGACTCGCAGGGTCATTGTCGCGAAGCCGGCGCTGATCTCGCGTCTGGTGAACGCCACACGGCACGCTACGAGGCTTGTTAAGAGGACGTGGAAAAAAAGACAAGAAAAAAGCAAAAGGCGACAGTTAAAAAAAGGAGAGACCGAAGAAGTCCTACTTGAGGCAAGATCTGCCCAGCCGAAGAAAACGGAGTCGGGGAGAAAAAAATGCGACCGGGAAACCGGCTTCTCTCACTTGACGAAAAGTGGGAAAGTAAACGCAAAGAGGAGGGACCTAGGAAGGGGGTTAACCAGGACGGTTGCTCGGCGGGGAGCGTCTGTGGGCAAGAACAATCTGGGACGTCAGGCGAAGTTTAGGAAAAGACCCGAAAGTCCAACAAAAAGAAAGGTATTCGGGGGGAGGCATAGAAAGAGAGGGGGTTCTGCTGAAGGTGGGCAGCAAGATCAAGGGGAAAGCATCTTATCCGGGGACAAAAAAAAACGAGGAAAAGAAACACACGCCTGAGGATCTTTTATGACAAAGAAGATGTCGTGCACCGATACCCCAAGGAAAGAAGGAGGGAAGGGGGCCAAGGGCTTGGGCATCGTCCAGCGGAAGAACCCCTACAAGAGGGAGAGCCGTAACTGAGGAGTTCAATTGCAGGGTGCTAGTGGGAATGGAGGGGGAAAGTGAGGTTCCGGGAAAACTCACAACTCCGCATTGGTCTAACTGTATCAAGAAAAGTGGTTTGGGAAGAAAGCTAATAACAATCGTCCCGGATGGGTCGAGTACGAAAACGTTAAGGAGCACAAGCCGCAGTCGACCAACGTTTTCCGCCCCGTGTGTGAGGGGCGCAGAGTCGAGCCGGGGAAGGGATCCTCTTTTAATCAAGGCAGGGGGGGGGGGGGACAAAAGCATCTGCAAACACGAGAGAAGAAGAAGGAACATTATCAGGGCCGCAATTTCATTCCATGGGCCTCCCGTGCCCATCGGGTCAGAAGGCGGCAGGGAATCTCCTCGTAGGGAAACTCAGTAAATCTGACAGCACCCAGGGGGGGAGCAAGCAATGAAAAGAGGAGCGATTAACAGACTCTACCGAATGTTCTCTACAAAAAAAAAGAGAATCAATGGGGAAAAAGGCGCCCAGCTAACAGAATCCTGCGGTTCGTACTGATCAGACGCGAGGGGGGGGCGTGAGGGACCCCCAAAAGGGGAGGAAAGGGGTTAAGGGGGCAGGACTCTCGTGAAAACCCGGTCGGGGTAGCAGATTGGCGAATTCGAGTAGGGGAATTACGACAATCCCACACAAAGGCCACATCGAGACGGCGAAACGTTCGACCGGCGGGAAAGCGAGTGGAATCATTCAAGAGGACACCTCTGGTCAAAGGGGGGAGTCTCCTCCACCAAAGAGGGAAAAGATTTCAAGCGGATCGAAGCGTTACGGCATGATGCACCGACGAAAGCGCGAAGAAGAACGATTGGGCCTATTTGGGGTCCTGGTGGGAGGTTCCGGAAAGTCAAAAGAAAGAGAATCTAGAGACCGCTGTCAAAACAAGCGAATGTCCCGCTGGGCCGGGAATCAAAAAACGAAAGCATAAAACGGGGGGAAACCCCTGGAAAAAACCGCGGTGGGGTAATCCTTCAACCGACAAAAAAAAAGAAGGGGGGAACTTAGCCATGTAACGACACCGGCTCTGGATGACGGTTAGGGGGGGGGGGAACTATATTACGAAGAAAGAGTTCGCGGGACGGAAACTTGGCTCGTAGCTCCTGAAGCAAAAGGAAGTAACTGGGGGAAAGGCGTTTTCAAAAAAGGGATAGGAGACCGTCGTCCGCAGTATGTAGGGCCAAAGAACGACAGAGGCCCAGGGAAGGAAAGCGGGCGAGAAAGAAGACCTTGAAAGGGGGAATAGGGGGGGTAAAACCGCTCGTCTAACTGCAATGCGGGATAAAAATTCTCTAGCCGGTATCAGACGGCGCGCAAGGTAAGAAAAGACAACGATCGGGGGGGGAGGCAAGGCGAAATGTATAGGAAAAGCTTGTCAGTGGCGAGGCCCGCGATGACCGACCCATCCTGGGACCGGATTGTTTCTCGGGGACGAACGAAAAACAGGGCGTTGGGGGACGACAGAGGGACCGTCAAGGGGGGAAGAGGGGAGTCCTTAAAACTCTCCCTGGATGCAAAGAGCTTCCCTCGCCCTTCCAGTGGGACGGCGAGCCGATAGTTAACTGGGTTGGGGATGCGATGAAGAAAGAGACGCAAAAAGGAAAAATATCTGAAAACGTTACGAAACAAAAAAAACGCCTACCAAGCGGAAATGGAACTGGGGGTGGGAATGGGGGTGATCTCGGGAATTGGTCATAAGGGAAAGGGTACTTCAACTTGAAAGGATTGTGCACCAATACTGAAGCGACAAAGGGGGGGCGAGAGAGAAAAATTTAGAAAGAAAGAGAGAACCAATGGAGGGGGAGGGTCGGAACGGTCCATCGTTAGGGGCGACGAACAAGGGGAATTGGGCTCTTCAACCGGCGGGCAGTCTACGAATGCCGAACACAAAAAAAAGGTTTGACTCAATTAAAGCAGGAAAGCATAGGGCGTTTTCCAGGCCACGTTTGACGGATGGAACAGTTTCCCGCGATGTGACGTCACTTGAAGGGTGGCGATGCAGGGGAGGCTGGAACCAAAGAGGGGAAAAAACAAAAAACAGTTTCAAAAAACCTTAAATTCAAGCATGATGCAGAGAAGAGTCCTTTTCTCCTGGGGGTCGAAGGTGGTTGAGGGAAGACTCGGGGCGAAGAAGGAAGGAAAAGAGATTAAATAGTGGGTCAAAACTCGAATATTCAGCGCCGTTGTGGAGCTACAATATAACCGCGAGGTTGGGGCTCCAGCGGAGAAAGGAACTGGCGGAAAAGGAAAGATCAAAAGACTTAGTAAAGGAAGGGGGGGTGTATCGGATCGACGAATGCTGGATAAGACGGAAATCCTCGACGAGAGGCTAAGATGCCTTTCTTCAGGCAAAGGAGTCAGGAACGTCTAAAGGGGACAGTCTGAAAGGCGATATGGCTCGATACCAACAAGCAAGAAAGACCAAGGCTTTGCGAATAGGAGGGGGCGAATCGGTGGGCTGAGAAACGGAAACACTCTAAAAAGGGGGGAAACTCAACGTCCTATCAGACATGCCGTCGAAGGGAGGTTCCTGTCAAAGAGAAAGAGGACAAACCGCGGTACAGTGTCTGGTGAGGGAGGGGAGGGCTGTGACAGAGATGCGCGCTGGGATAAAAAAAGAAAGGGGTGAGAGCGGGTTCACAAGCAATGACGGAGAGTGTCGAATCAAGAGGGCCGGGAAAGGGGATAAAACAAGGGAGGTTCAACGCAGGGGACTCGAAAAATCCCTGCGTCGAACAATCTAAAAAGGCTCAAAAAGAGAAGAAAAATCGGGTATTCCCGAAGCACAAAACATGCGAATTGATAGACCGAGCGGTAGGGCCGAAGTCGAAGAAGAGCGGGGACCCAGGTCCAAAAAGGAGGGATCTACCAACTACCTCTCTTCCCTTCTGAGAGATACCAAAACTAAAAGCTAACGGAAAGAAAGAACGAAAAAGGCAACCGAAGAAAGAATCAGGGAGGAACCAGATGGAGAAGTGGAACCCATCGACCAGAATCTAAGTGACGGTTGGGGTTTTGCATATCCCTTGGCTCGAGAGAAAAAACCAGCTGCCGTAGAGGGACGAAAGGTAAGTGCAAGAGTTCTTGGGGGGGGGGGGGGGGTCCAGATGGAAAGCTGAAGAATAGGGGCCCGTGAGGATAAAACAGAGTCAAAGCGGGGTTGAGGCGGCGCTCCTCAATAACGAGCATCTCGTCTTGAACAGGGGAAAAAGACTTGAGGGAACTGGCTTCGGTAACAAAGGAAAGGGAGCATCAGAAAAAGTCTCGGGGGGGAAAGCGGTGGGGGGCGGTATGAGCTCACGCTCAACGGGCGCAGGGGGAAAACCGTGCGTAAAAAAAAAAGAGGGAATCACGCGGAGTTTTCCTAGGAGGTTAAACGATCCGGAACACGCGGAGGAACAGTTTAGGAACAGGAAGGTTGTCGCAATTTTGAGTAAGGGCAAACGCTAAAAAAGAGAGGAAACAATCGACGTGGACAACATTTGGTGGGGCACTTCCGGGGACTGAAGTTGAGAGCCGGAGAAAAAAGAGGGACTGATGCGCGGGAAGCTTGTTTCAGGAAGATCTACGTAAAGGGTGGTATACTTCAGCCATGACAAGGTCAACGAGCCAGAAATTAAGGGTAGACGGGGGACCAGGCCATGAAAATGACTCCAGGATTGGTACCAAGCGGAAAGGGATAAGTGACTATAAAGAGGGAAGTCTAGCTCAACACAAACGGGGGGAAGAGAAAGCATTTTTGTCTAGAACGAAGTTACGGAAGGAGATCGGCTTCCAAGTTAACTTGGAGAAGAAGAAGGGTCAATGGAAGAAGAAAAGAGAGACCGCCAAACGGCGGCCCCCCTCATAAGGATGGCGCAGTATACCAGGACATTTTCGACCACAGCGCCGACCTCCCAGAAACGCAGCAGAAGTACTCCTTCTAAATCATCCAGATCAACGGAAGGGAAAAAACATGAAGGGAGCTGGGGGGGGTGGGGGGCAAGGAAAATGGCGGGCAAATCTGGTCATGTACTAACGGGCCTAGAAAAAGTGCGGGGTACAGGTGTGAAAACGTACCGAAGGAAAACCTAAAGAAGCGGTTCCGAAGAAGGGGCAAAACTCGGCTTTCAGGAAGCATTTGTATCATCCCAAACGGGGAGGGTAAAACGACGGCGGGGGGCCGCCGCTGATGCTACGACCGGATTTTTTCATGGGGAATCCAGAACTGGAACGGAGAACTTAAAATGAAAGAGAAGCTGGGGCGGCAGGGGATGTGACGAGCAGGAGGGAAAAAAAAGAGGGAAAAAAAAAGGAATTGCCAAAGGGAGAGGGGGCACATGCGGAATAAAAGGGCTACTCAAACACCAGAATTAATGGGCGCAAGTCTACAAATGTTCTAGGCCAGAGGCGAACAAGGGCGAGAAAAAAAAAGGGGAATTCCACGATCGGGAAAAGGTCATGAGTTGGAAAAAAGAGAGGGCGGCCACATCAAACGTCGTCCTTGCGAAGGAGCTCCTCTGTCGGCCGCGCAAGAGCCAAGAATGGCTGCCCTCGAGGTCGGGGGGGAGACAAAAAATCAATGGGAAAAAACCGATCATATTGAGGGAGGAAAAGAAATTCGGAGCCCATGCTTGGTCGGCGGTAAGGGAGTATAGAGAGGGTCGATCAGTTTCGACCGCCGGGATTCGTGCGCAGCGCCCAGCAGTCAGAGGTGTAAAGAGGAAAACACTTTCAGAAAAAAGAGGTAAGGCCGTTGAAGGCCGAGGCGGTGGAAACCGATATCAACGACGGGGACACCAGCTGCGACAGAGCCGAGGAGGGAAATAAAAGACACGTTAAAAAGCGGTTTGGGTCCAACCATGAAACTCAGGCGGAAAACCAAAGATGTCAAAAGAACCGGCCGGAAGAAGGGGAGGGGTTGCCGAGAAAAGTCAAAAACGGCGGCGTTGGAAGAAGCAACCTGCGAGAAAGCCGGCGCCAAAGAAGTGTTAGAGGAAGGGGGGGGGGAGGGTATCCGGAAAGAGTACGGCAGATGCAAGAGCCAGGGCGCCGCCGCGTCTAAAACTCGTCGAGGATTTCCCAGGAGTGTCCAAAAGAGAAAGTCCCATGCAACGTAGAAACAAAAAATCAACGACGCTGGTTCGGGCGGAGAATTTTTCAGGAATACGGCACGGCAACTGGTCAATTTCAGCTCAATGAAACCAGGCGACGGAAGAGGCTGGGAAATAGGGGAATACAACTCGGAAGGGGCTATCGGTTTGGCAAGAGCCACATCGACCCCGCGAACGCCCCGACTGCTCAAGCATCCTCAAGAAAATTTCCGGTGGTAGCCGCATCATCAGAGCAAAGAGTCAGAAATCCGCCAAAAGGGGGGGGGCAACCTGGGGGGGAGGGGGAGAAAAAGGCAAATACAAACTGCTGCGATCTAATGCCCTGAACCTTGGGGCAATAAAGACGAGGGGACTCGCAAGCAGAGAAAAAATTGTTAAAAAAAGGTGACGGTTCGTCCGGAAGGCGGGAAAACCGCAAGAAGCGGTCTCTAAGAGGGGGGAGGGGGAAGACCCCATCTAGGACCCCTTAGTCCAAGCAAACTTTGGATTGGTCTTCATCACATTTAGAGCAGAGGTGTCGCGCAACAGGGGGGGGGGGGTCAGCAATATCCAAAAGGGGACACAATACGGTAAATGATCAAGGAAAACGCTCTAACAGAATGAAAAAAAGAAAGGAAAGATCGGTAGAACTAGATTGGGAGGCACCCTCATCACCACAGCAAGTAAGATATTGGGCTCTGATGGGCCATGTTCGGTGAGAAAGGACAAAGGAGTACTCAAGAAAAAGGGGACAAACGAGAGGCGGCTGATCTGGATGCTATTAAGTCGGTGGGTGCTGGCGGAGGGAACTCAGTTGTGACCGGCCGAAGAGGAAGAGCCCCAGGAGGACAGCACTTGATAAAACGAAAAGTTTGCGGCGCCAAACGCCCAAAAAACAAACCAAAAGGTCGGGAACATCTAGGGCACTGAAGGCAAGGCCAGACAAAGGCGGGACACACTAGCCGTGTGAAGACACGAGGGGGGATAGGTGGAAAGAAGAGGAAGCCGCAGAGTGATCCCGCATTAGCGCGGCCGGCGATCGCGAGCAGGAGGGAGTTCCTCGCCGACCTGTCATTTCTCAGGGGAAGGAGGGAGTAAGGGGGGTCCTAAAGAAAGGGCATAGGGACGCGTTGTCCTGCGACCTTCTCGACATAGAAAAAACCATCCCCAGCTTAATTCAGCGCTCAGGAGGCGGAAAAAAGTTACAGCGGCAGCCGGAACGGACGGGCTAGAGACGGGCAGAGGGGCAAATCGGGAAAAAGAAAGGGAGGGTCCTTACCTGGGGCGCTCGGGGGGGTCAGGCTTACCCCAGCGGTTCTCAGGGCATTATTCTGGACGCGGAACAAAAGAGGAACATTCGCGTCGGATGAACGCGATTGGCAGAGAGAAGAGGAGTGTCGGGGGTCTTGGAAAGGAGCGGGAACTAACCAAAGGAAAGAGGACGCTTCGTGAGGGAAGGAACGCGCCATCAGTATTCGCAGGGGAAGAGGAATTTGAGTATTC
>Ga0179593_1385533_pt1 | contig 14487 bp, 20 predicted proteins | sample CZODoug2_1_08_16_FD_185931 | JGI IMG/M metagenome (GOLD analysis project Ga0179593, IMG submission 185931) | Vadose zone soil fungal communities from Angelo Coast Range Reserve, California, USA - CZODoug2_1_08_16fungal (PacBio error correction) | ecosystem: Environmental > Terrestrial > Soil >...
AAAAAAAAGGGAAGGTTCCAAGGCAAAAGAGAAAGAACGAATCACCAACGGGCAAGGACCGTTGGGGGAAGAAAAAGGCTGGGCAGGTCAAATGGAGAGGACTAAACTCAAAACTGGGAAAGGGGGGGGTGTTGGGGGTTTGTCCTCTGGAATTTGGAGAACTCCGCCCTTTTTGAATTTCCAAAAACCACAAAGACCTACAGGGAACGTTCAAGAAGAAAGACAAAATGTGATAAGTCAGTGGTTGTCAAAAGAAGGGATGGATGGTCAAAAAAATGAAAGTCCTTCCCAGCTCGGAAAAAACTGTGTCCGGTGGTCAACCCCAGGAAAAAAGGAACTTCAATAGCAATCCAAAAAACCATTCTGCGTCACGTTTTGGGGGACAGGGGGGGTGTGCGTTGCACACGAAGCAGGTGGCGACCTACCAAAGGCCGTTGACCGCTTCGCCGGCTTGGCCTGGGACACTCCTTGACAGGAATTGCAACTGCGCAAGAAGAAAAACCCGCCCAAACGCCGCAGACAAAGCACCCGAGACCACATAACTCCTGAGAAACCCAAAAGCTCCAAATCAGTGAGAGGAAGAAGCTCCTCTAAGTTAAAAAGGTGAAACACCGGGGGGGGGGGGGTAGATGGTACTAAGAGACCAGAAACATACCATTCCACTAAAAGTAAAGGAAAACTTCTGAAAATACGGAGGGAGGGGTTGCGTAGCCCCGCCTTGTTGAAAAACCAGGCTGGCAGCCTAGTAAAAGGACAAGGGAAAAAAAAGGGAGACAAACAGTCAAGCCTACATCAAATGATCCCCATCGATCAAATACTACCAAAAAAAATTTAATGTACTGGAGACATCATTTTGATGCGAAAAGTCCGCTACAAAAGAGGGGGAAAAGATCAAAAAGAGGAGGGGGTTCGACAAAAGACAAGGAAACACCGCCTGTAAACAACCGTGTTTACGTCTTTCTAAGCGATGCGGAAAATCAAAACGCAACAAAGACCCCAACCAAAACCGGCAGGAATCCATCAGCAGGCACAGAACAATAAGAGGTCGGCAATAAAAAAAAGAGCGGTGGCAAAAAAAGAAAGGGGGTCTACTGGGAAGACGAGGACTACCTCAACAAACATTAGTCGGGGGGGAGGGAAGAAAGTGAGGACACCTGACAAAAACGTCAAACACAGAACTTTGGAAGAAAACTCCCTACAAAGCCGACAAAAAGGAGCCATTCGCAGGAGAAAGGACATCTAACCCAGAGGATTTGGTGGACACAGGGGACAAGGGTCGTTCAACAGTAAGTAACGAGTTGTGTGAAAATTTTGAAGAAAAAACTCTGCAATAGATGGGAAACCGAAAAATGGGGGGCGGTAGGTAGTGTCGACAAAATGTAAATTCACAGTAACAGGGGTACATTGGGGAACGAATCAAAAGTCTAATTACCCGAAAATATTTACACAACAAAAGCGCCAACCCCGAAGAAACTTCACCCGAGGGGAAGTAAAGAAAAGTACTTAATCTAATGAACAGAAGGGGTGGGGAGGCACCTATGAAAAATTGGGGCACGTACCTTTTTGGAGGGTCACAAGTCCTTAAAGGTGGGACAAAACCGAAAAAATTCTCAGAGGTCCGAACTCCCCGAGGAAAGAAATCGTATCCGCAAAAAGGTCCACGAACAGGAGCGAATGTGAAAACATCGCCAAAAACGGGCATTACAACCCAATTTGGAAAATGGAGAACGAAAAAACAAATCAATGGACTTTGGAAAAAAGGGTGGGGGTACGAAAATTTACAATCCCTACACCGAAGATGTCAAAAAAAAAGGGACAAAACAACCAGCAAACTTTATGAGGGAGGAGCATAAAAACACCTTACTACACGAAAAAGTCTTTGTTCGCCGAATGCAGGGTCACAGAAAAAAATGGGAAAATGGAACCTGTAACCTGGGGGGGGGACCACCAGAAAAGGACGTAAGGGAGGGAGAACCAGCAAATGAAAAATGATTTTGCAATCAGGCACCGGAGGCGCCGTGGGGGGCAAAGCTGCGAGAGAAGGGGGGGGCAAAAATCTCAGCTGACCGGAAAAAACATAGTTCTACTCCAGGAAAAAAAAAACCGCCGGGATCTTCAACGACCCACGACTGGTATGAGGAAAAAAAAGAAGACGGGGTCCTTAGGCGGGGCACAAGGGTAATTCACCGGGGACCGAGAAAGATGCACAAAAAAAGGGAAAAAACATATGAAGAACAAATGGGGGGGGAGCCCTGGCGAAAGCCCACAGTAATCCAGACTCGTCACTGAGGAAGGGAAGGACCCTTATCACCGAGTTTGGTGGGCTCCGAATCTTATTGGGGGTGGGTAGAAAAAAAAAATTTCCGCCCCGTGGGAACGGGCAAAAAAAAAGTTTAGGGGGAAAACGGAACTAAACCCGTTACGCCAACGCAGGAAGTGGGTTGGGGTAAGACGACAAGAAGGCAAATAAGGGGGGCCGCAAAAAAAAAAAAAAAAGAGGCAAAAAAAAGGGGTTGGTGAGTCCGTCAGTTTGCGAATGAAGAAATAGGGGGGGGGGGAGCCGGAGTTTTCCAAACGGCGAACAACCGTTAGATCAAAACTGGACCACTAAACAATCCATGATGGATTCTTGGGGTAAAAAAGGGTGCAAGAAAGTTGACACAGGGATCGCCGGGAGAACCGGGGGGGCAGCTTTCGGAAAAACGGGGTCTTTGAAAAACTAACCAGCCTAACAGTGGGGGGCCAGGAAAGGGGGAGGGGGCGCCTACGCACTGAAGACCGCAATAGAAAGATTTGCTTGGGGGGGGGAAAAGCGGTTCCCCCACCCAAAATCAATGAACCCAACGGGCCCCATACTGTTAAAAATTCGCCACGGATGGGGTGTGTCCCGCGCAAGGAGACCTGAAATTGGAGCACAAACAAACAGCCCTTTAACGGGGTCAAGAGTTTGGGGGTCGTCCGAATCGGGTTGCGCCGGCAAACGCAAATCGAGTCAACGGGGAATAACAAACACACTGTTAATGAGCGGCCAGAGGGGACTGCCACAGGAAATAGGAGCACCAGAACGTCAGCCTCTGAAATCTAGATAGATCTGGGCAGGGTCACACCAGGGGGGGGGGGGGTGAGGAAGGAGGGAAAAAAGCACCAAAAAGTCGTCGTCTCAAAGTCGTACCGAAAAATAAAGGGAACCATAAAATGTAAAAGAGGAGAAGATGGTGTGAAATGGTAAACCGGACGTGGCAGGCGTGGTCAAAAAACACAAGCGATGCGGACACCAAGAATGTTTTGGTGACCCGGCGTGCAGGTGCCACGGCAAAAGGCGGCACACGGAGTTGCAAAAAGATAGGGAAAGGGAAGCGCGCAGAGAGGGGTGTTTCTACAAAACTACCCAGGACTGGATCAAGTTCTTCCACTGACCAGGTTGAAAAAAAACCAAGGGGGGGGGGGATGAACATCACTCAAACACACTTAAATCGTGAACGGCCAAAAGGGGAGAAAAAAGGGCTGGTTTTTCACTGGTGAAAAATTTTGAGACCCAAGACCCGCGCACCTGGACCGAGCCATAAGGAGCCAAAGTGAAACACCAATCCGGGGGAAAGGTGGGGGGCCAGTACGGGACAAATGTTGGCCTATACAAAAAACAAAGGAAAGAAATTATGCCGACCGTAACCATGCCAAAAGCCACAACCTTGTCGCTCCCCCGCCAGAAGGTTCGTAGGAGGGGTTGAGTGCCGATGGAAAACACAAATAAAACAGTCAGGGAATGGCAGCGAGGTAAAATGCCGGGCAAAACAAAATCCCCATCCTCACAAAAAACGGGGAAAACAAGCCGGCACGATATCATTGGGGAACCGCTAACTCGAATAAGGGAAAAGCGCTGAGGGGAAACACGAACGACACAAAAAAAGGTGGGAAAGCCCGGATTTAGGGAAAGGGTGGTGGTCCCTCCCGGCTCCTCAGGAGTTGGGGATCCCACTTGTTTCGTGTCCCCACCTTGACCCTGAGATGGACAAAAAGTGGACAAAACTCTGGGGAAAATTCCAGAGAGAAACCGGAGAAACTGATCGTCCCGCGCTGTTGAACGCCGGCAGCGGGCCAGTTGGGGAGATCAGTCAGTTAGCAATCTTTGGGGGGACTAAGCGTCGATGGAGAAACAAAGGGGGTTCAACAAAACAACGGGGACCGCAACCCTTCAGCAAACAGGGGTTGGAAGCCCCCCAACACCAAAAAGGAGATCGGAAGAATGTGGCGCAGGAGAGGTCAACAACAACCTTCGAAAAAATAAAAATAGATTGGAGGGCAGGGAGCTTGAGAAAAACACAAAAAAGGTATTCTTGAAAGGAAAAAAAAGGAAAGATTCGTACTGAAAATGAAATTATTTTTTCATCTCCGAAGTGGTCGAAGAGACGGAGAGGGAAGGCGACAAACAGAAATTCGAGCGGGGGAAGCGGGTGATGACGCAATTTAACACGAAATTCTCTAAAGACGAGCCCTGCCTCCCCCGAGAAGGAGAGAACAGTCAGCGGGCTCCGTTCGGCGGAGGGGAGATAATGCGGAGAAGCAAATAACAAAAACACTGTGATGTAAGAAATACACAACGGAGAAAGTACGGGACGAAGGAGCCATCCACCCTGAGTGTGACAAATAGGGAGGAATCAGAAGGAGAGTGGTTGGGGAGGAAAACAGAAAAAAAGAAGGGAGGCAACGAGCGATGTGGAAGAAAAAAAAGGGAGAAGGTTATATGCAACAGGGGGCGTAACAGAAACTATAGCCAATGCCATGAGGGCGCAGGAGTACAAAGCGAGGCTGGGTACTCTAAAAGAGGGTGACAGATCGTGGCGTTGGGCGAAGCGGGGGGGTCGGGCGATATGGTGGAAGGACGTGGTGGGGAACGCCTGGGGGGGCTAGGGAGAAAGGCCAGGGGGACCGGATGAGGGGAACTTTGCGAGCGGGGGTTGGGTGGTTTTTGGAACAACGGTTGGGTGTAGCAGAAGATAGGGGGGGAGGGGTTCAGGAAGGCGATGAAGAGTGTGGGAACAAGGGCGAGGGCACTGCTGGGGGGAAGCGAATTTGAGTAACACAACCTCGGGTTCCATGTTGACTTGAGCGGGGGTTGGGGCGATTCGACTCAAACGATAACAAAACGCATGGTGCGGAACGAACAGTGAGTTCGACGGTGGGGAAGATTGCGGGAAAGAACTGGTTTGTGTAATTCGCAGAAGGCTGATACGCGGGGGGGAACACAAAGTGACAAAAGGGGAAGTTAACCGGAGTGTCGACAGGAAAGCCAAGGGATTTAATCAAAGGAGTGACAAAAAAAACATCGATCAGCGGTGACGAACTTCACAGGGTGTTTTTTTGGGAAGAATGTAAAAGAAACACAAAAAAAGGGGGGGGGGGGCCGGGATTGGGAAATCAGCCATAAAAAACGAGAATCGAATGCTGAGGGAAGAAATACGGGACCAAGAGGCCTGTTTGAACTACCACAGGGGCAAGCCTGGGAAACGGGGAGAGGCAAGCGGAAAAAAAAAACATTTGACTGGGGGGGGGGTCCGCATCGACCCCCTGCGGCACTACCCGGACAAAAACGCGGAACATTTAAAAGGAACGGCAGCAGGGGGGGTGAAATGGGGGGGAACTGTTCTTGGAGGTTTTTCCAGTCCGAGCACAGAAGTTTGGGTTGAGCACCCACAATCCGGGACAAGGGGGGACAGCCGAAAGTCTAGTCCGTCGAGAGCGCTTGGGAGTCGGCTCACGAGGTTAGGCAAAACCGGCCAACGACGGGAACAGGGGGTGTTGTGAAGCCGTTGCGCGATCTTGCGTTTCAACAAGGGCAAAAGATCGAAAGACCCAAACAGGGGATGGGAATCTCCGTAAAGTGATGTTTTGGGGAGGTCAAGTCGCGGAAAAATCGGTTAGGGGGATGAAACTGTACGGGCGGTCCAGAAGGCAGAGACTGCGCGTCTATCGTGGCGTTTAGGGGCGTTTACATCACAAGGGTTCACAACCTTGTACTTATTTGGGGAAAGGAACCGGCAAGAAGGGGGACTGCAATCCTTTCGACCGAGGTAGAGGCAAAAAACATGGGGGAAAAGGTTTACGGAGCGAACCTTCTTTAGCAAATTGGGTCGGGGGGAGGCAAGGACAGGGTGGGTTGAAGGAACGCCTCCGCAACTCAAAATCGACGTTGAGAAAACGTGCTAATACGACGGACAACGAAGAGTGGAGGCAATACGTTCTTAGGGGGGGGCTACCCAATCCCAATCCAATGGGGGGCCGTGCGTAACAAAGGGGAATAAAGTCTGTGGGGACCAGAATGGGTGAGGGGGGGGCAGGTGGAGGAAAAAGGATTCTAAAAACACCTACCTTCGTAGGAAACAAGCGGATGCAATTTGGAAATCAGCACATTCGAGCTTTAATGCGGGGAAAGGTGCGGGGGAACAGGTTCCCTATGGGCAATTTTTGGTCCAGATGGGGGGCGGGCCAAAAGGACCGACCCTTTCGCCGAACTAGGAAGTGGAACTTCGTTTGACTCATAAATCGAGGGGGAGGCCCAATCGAAAGTGAAAGAAAAAAAACAGGGGGTCGGCAAATTGAGGTGAAAGTAGATGGGCGTCAAGAGGTCGCGGGGGGGACTCATTTGACAAACGGTCGCCTCACTTGGCTAAATGAAAATTGAGTCACATGCACGGAAAAACCCCATTGAAGTTAAACCAGGAGGAAAAAGGTTGAATAAGTGGTTTGGGGGGTGAGAGGGGGAGAAGAAATTCGGCGTGAACAGAGAGGATAGGGGGGGTACGGTTTTTGTGAAAAGTCACGCAAATACAAAGTGGGCCTGGGGTGAAATGTTTGGAAAATATAAGTCGGGGAGGATGGGAAACGGGGCGAAATCCCAGGAAGACATTGCGGGGTTCCTTTGTCTTCAGAAGGGGGGTGGTAGGCCGCCGTGGCCTCATGCCAGCACCGTAGAAGGATTGGAAGGGCGGGGAGGATGTGGAAAAACTGAACAAAATCTGTGAGTGTTACCTTTGACTGGGGAGAATTTCAAAGAAATGGGAGACTGCGGTAGAAAAACGAAAAAAAATGTGCAAATGTTCTAGGCCGAAAGTCAGGGGTCAATAGATGAACTTGAACTTGGAAAATGAGCTAACGGGGACGGGGGTGGAGGGGGTCTTGGGGGGGGTGGCTCTGTGAAAGGTTCGGGAAGACTGATTGGGGTCAGGGAACAGTCAGAACGTAAAGTTGGGGGGAAGGGGGGGGACGCCTACCCGACGAAAAAATTTCGCTGTGAGAACAGGGTAGGCCAAAGAGACACTGGAACAAAGACGTGGGGGCAAGAACCGGTGTGCCAAAATACACGTGATGCCTGGCGGCACGCGGAAATTGCTTTGCACGGAGGGCTGGGGGAGGAGGAAAGACAGTCAAAGGGGGGGGGAAAAGGCTCGGTGTCAATTGATTCCAAGAGGAGGACGAGAGGTTTTGGATGGTAGGAAGACTTCGTCCAAAAACAGAGGCTTGGGTTTGTTGCACGGGAGATGAGCCACGGGAAGTATACATGGGGAGTTGACCAGAAGGGCGTAGGTCTGAACGGTCTGTGTGGGTGGGGCTTGGTTTTATTAGATAGGGGCATCAGAAAAAAAAAAAAACCACAACACGAAGGGGTCGGCGGTTGGGGACATCGTACTGTCCTAAAAGAAAGAGGGGCGGCTTTTTTCCACTCTGGGTAAGAGGACCCTGGGAGAGAAAATACACACCAGGACACATCAAAAATCTGGGGAGAGTTGGAAAAGAGGGGGGGGGGTAAGTTAAAAGTGAAATCCCGAGTACCAGTTGCGTCCCCCTTGGGGGAGACTGGGTGGAAAGGCTATGAAATGGATATCAGTTTGGCAACAGGGGGGTAGAAGTGGAAAGAGGAAAAGAAGAAAGAGACGGCAATATAGGTAGGAGCATGCGGCATGCAGGGTAGGGGGGTGGGCGTGGGTAGTGAAGGAGTAATATGCTTATGCAGGAAGAGTAAGGGTGAAGGTGACAGGAAGTGACTGTTGTGGGGGGTGTAGGGGGTTCTGAGGGGGATGGTTGTAGGGGGTGGAAGGAGGATATTGAGGAAGAAAGGGGGGAGGAGGAGAGGTTGGAATGGGGGGAAGGTGGAGGTGTGGGTGGGAGATAGGAGGAAAAGAATAAAAGACAGAAGAAGGGAGAGAGGTAGAGGCGATTAAGAAGATGAAACGGAGGGGGGGGATAGTGAGTATGGGGAGGATATTGGGAAGAAGATAAAGATGAGGAAGGAAGAAGGGAATGAGGGAGGGGTAGAAACTGAGGTGGTCAATGGAGGGGGGTATGGGGCGGGGAGTGAGTACAGGGAGAGGGGGAGGGGAAGGAACGATAGGGGTGATGTTGAGGGAAGAGGAGGGAAGGATGATGGTACGGATGGGGTACGAGAAGAGGGTGGAGAGAGGGAGGTTGTGAGGGAGAGGGGAGGAGGGGGGGGGGAAAAAGCGGGGGGGAGGGATAAGGGGAGTAGTGCCGAGAAAAATCGAATGGAGAGAGGGAGGGGCTGCGGTGAAAGCAAATTAGAACAAAGGAACGAAGTGGGAAAGCAGTGGGACGGATGATACGGGGGGAAAGGGATGATGGGTGGGTACGAGGGTGGAATTTGTTGGTGGAGAAGGGAAGGTGGAATAATTGGGAGACGCGGAAGGTAGGGTAAAGAGTAAGTGGAGGGGAAGGGTTAGGAATGAGGAAAGGGGAGTGGAGGACGATTTAAGATGTGAGGTGGGATGGAAGGGGGATAAGGTGAAGTAGAGGGAGTACGGTTGAAGGAGGGAGGGTGGGTCCAAGGAGCGGAGGCCTAAAGCGGAGAGTAACTAGACAGGAGTGCGGTGGCGGGGGAGGAAGAAGGATCGGGGGGGATATACGAGTGGGGGGACGCTGAGAATCACATTGCGCGGGAGATAAAGGAGTATGGGGCGGGATGTAGGGGCGAAAGGAGGGGGAGTGTGGGTTAGGTGAGAAATCTTCAGGTCGCCAAAAACCCACATCTGTTACTCGTGTTTTCAAGAGCGAAGAAGAGCCAATGTTTCTCGCCATATAGTGATCTTGAGGGGCGGAGTCCAGCGCTTCCGATCGCTCAAAGTAGAGGGGGGGAGGGGTAGGAGGTGCGGATGGCGATGAATAGGGTGAAGTGGGAAGTTAAGTATAAAACTAAGAGGGATAGAGCCAAGGGGATGGCGAGGGTAGGAGAGGGGAAGGGAAGGGAAGGAGCGGTGGGATACATATAAGATAGAGCAGCAGCTGAGAGGAAGGCAATCCCGGTATTAGGGACAAACGCGGCGATGAGGGGTATCGGGGCGGGGTGAAACCAGCAGTAATTTGGGGAGCTAAAAGGGAAGTGAATGGAATCATGAGCGACGCGACAGGGGAGGCAGATCGGAAGAGTGGAACGAAAGGAGTAACCGCCTGTGTGTTTCCTGGTGGGAATGGTCCCGTTTCGGAGGGGTCGTACGGGGTGAAACGGGTTACAGGAAGAGAGGGCAGGAGTAAATCTAGGTTGATTCGGGGGTTTTTATCGTGCATACATTCAGGAGGGGCTGAAGGGAATTGGGTTCCGGTTGGATGCAGCACAGGGAGAGAAAGACGAGGCGGAACTCCGGCGAATCCTGGAAAAAGGGGGGGCAATTTTTCAAGGATGCAACTGACGGGGAAAGAAAAAGCACAAAAACATGGAAAGGGGGGGGGGGTGAGTGCGAAGGAAAACTGTTGGAATGGGGTTACACCGGGGGGGGGAAAAAATTCAAGAAAGACTTGAAGAGGAGGGGGATCATCGAGGGGGCAACTGAACTTATCACCATGGATTCAGGAACAGGGCTGGACGGGATGGAGAGACAAGGCCGAGCCGGAACAACAAAAAAGGACAAGCAGATAACGTAATAAAGACGTTGACGATATCAGGGGGGGGAACGCCAAAGAAAGGGAGCGCACGGTCCCGGCAAGTGGGGGGGTGCGGTTGATGACGGAAGTGTAAAAAAAATCTAGAGAAACAAACAACAACGATGAAAAAGAAAGGAGGGAACAAAAAGTTCCCGGTGAAAAGAACGACAAAAAAAGCTGCCGGAAAGTGGACCAAAGGAACTCAAGGTGACCTTGGCGAAAAAAACTAGTCCGAACGGTCGAGGCACTTCGGTATTTTCCAAAGGGGGGGGCGGACGGGGACTGCCTTTTGAAGTTTTCAGTCGAAGAGACCCGAAAGGTTTGCAAGGGGAAAGACAGGGGGGTATAAGGTCAACAGTGGCGCGGACGCCTAGTTATTCAAACTTTACCGTCATTTCCAAAAGTAAAGGAAATTGGTTGAAAAAGTTGTCAAACCCATTAAAAAAGCGGTCATCCGCGGCCACAAAACAATTTGGGGAGGGGGGGTGTGCCTGGGGGGGGGACGTTGGGCGGGCTCCGAAGGGGTTGTGGCTCCCCCCAAACGCAACCTTGCCTTAACAGACGACAAGAGGGGACCGTCACGCGCAGGAAAAAAAACTGCGAAGAGAGCTGCGCAGAAACCTCCCAACGGGAGATCTCCCCCTGAGTCCAGATGAAAGAAAGAGAAATGGAAAAAACCGAAAGACATCCGTAGTCAATAAAGCGGGGGGGTCTACTTTAACCCGTTGGAAAAAAGTTACTGACTCAAAGAACCGACAAAAACACAAGGTCACGGGGAAAAATGTCTGCAAATTTAAACTGGAAGTTCCATTAGCCCCTATGGATGGGTCCAGCCCTAGAAGGGGGGAAAGCCAAAGTGAGAAATAGACCCATAAAGGGGACCCCAAAGGACTCCACTCTCAAAAGCGTGGGGACTGGGAACGATTTGGGCCACGAAAAAATGGGGACGAGGAAGGAACGCCCACGAAAAAGGAAAGGGAAGCAGAAAAAAGATGAGTTGTCGGACCAGTAGGGATGGGGGCACAACGGAAAAGGGAAAACCCGGCCGTGGAAGAGGGGTCGTAAGCGAACCATCAAACCAACGGCACAACAGAACACAACGTACTGCCCCTACGGGGACAACTGTCGGGAAAGAAAAAAGAAGTAGGGGCTAGGGACAGAAAAACGCAAAAAACAATCCAGGCAAAAAAAAAGCAGCCTGGGGAAAAAAGCCACGGGAAAATAAGGACCGAACACGCGAACAAACACTTCCTCTGTTCTAGGAAAAGGCGAAGAATGCACACCAACCCAACGCCGGACCGGAAAACCCATAAACGGAAACATCGAACGAAAAGCCTCAAGAAGCAATGAGCAAAGAAAGTGCCCGCTCCCAACCCCGCCCCGCTGGATGTTGGGGGGGGGTGGGGGCCCCCTTCGGAGTGGGGGGGTCCAAAACACCGAGAGTGGGAAGTGTCTGCGGTGACCTAGTTGGCAGGAAAACCGCAATGGGCAAACACGTCCGGCGAGGAGAAAACAAGAGAAAAACCTTTCAAGGGAGAGGGGAGTGTGCCTGGGGGGAAGGAATACACATCGTCAACCTTCAGAACACCCAGAAGATGAAAGACGGGGCAAAACTCCCAAGCCACCGCCCCCAGGAAAAGTAGCACAGGTCCAAGGTATGCGAAAGAGTATAACGCGAAGTGGGTTGCGGCATAAAGAAAAAATTGGGGAACTGAGTGGATCAAGAAAAGGGACTGAAAACATGGACGGAAAAAAGGGACTCAACAAGCCCCTACAGTCCAAACCGATGAAAAAGACTAAAAGAAGACAATCAGGTCAAAAATCCATGGATGACGGCCCAGGGGACATCGCCAAGGGGGGGGCGCCCTTTAAAACACACCCATGGAATGAAACCCGGAAGACAAGGGGTAAACCGAAGAGTGGAAACCTGTTTTTGTGGAGGGGGAAAGAAAGTGGTGTTCAAATGCAAAAACGTAACTACTTATATATTAACAATAGTAACACCAAGCTCCAACAGGGAGGGGGAAAAGGGAGAAAAAAAACTTCCTAAGGAACGACTTGGGAGAAGTCAGAAAGGGAGTGATCTTTCTGCCCCATCGACAAGCGCACAGGGGAGTTTCCCGGCAGCGAAAAGGGGAAAAAGGGGGTCGCAAAGAAAAGGAAAATATTTTGCAATCTGGAACCGTAGTCTCACCCCGGGGGACAACCTGCCATACAGTATAAGTGGGAGGAAAATCGAATCTCCTCTTTGAACCTACCAAAGAGCCCAAATGGGGATAACCTCCGATGCGGCTTCCCGGGGGGGCCCCCACGAAACACCCATTCGAAGTTCTGGAAAACTGAAAGTTCGTGGAGGGCCAGAATTTAAAAGCCTAAAAAAGAAGGAACAAAAGGGACAAAAAAAAAAGGACATGTGAGACCTCCCTCACTTACTTACAATGTTGAGACTTGAAAATTGCCCCCTCCCTTCAGCCGGCCGGGGGAACTGCAAAAAAAGGTAAAGGCGATCCGAGGGGGGGTTTGGGCATAATCACAGGCCGTAGGTGAGCTGTTGCACGACCGGGGAAAATGAAAACATTGCGGGGGGGGCCACAGAGATGAACTTCCCCCCCCCCAGTGGGGAACTAAGGGATTGGGAATGGGGGGGTCCGACAACACTAAAAAGCCCGTATGGTTGGGGGACCGCATCGGCAGGGTAAAGTCGGATTCACGCAGGGCAAAGATTGGGGGGCGAGTCAGGTGTGGGGGGGGCAACACCGTGAAAAAAAACGGACTCCCGAAACGGCATCCACCAGAAGCGGTTAGGCCTGGGGGTAAAAAAAGGCCCATTTGACCGAAGCGCGTCATACAACTCCTGGGCACAACTTGACTGGGCGCTTGAGGGAAGGGGGGTTTCTCTGGTGGGACAAGAACACTCACGTTATCCATTAAAGACGACCGCCCGGGGAAAAAATGAGGGGTAAAGATACGGCACTTCAGCGTTTACAGCCAGAAGAGTGTGGGGTTTGCCCTTGGGAAAAAAAGACCCATGGGTAAACTGCATATGTAAGGACCCACGATGTTTGGTCCAGCGAAACCACGACTGGAATGCAAACAAATCCCAAAAAAAAGCCCTTCGGGGTGCAAACCAGAGGTGTTCGTCACTAAAGCTTGTGTGGGGGGCCCCACAACCGAACTGGACAGAATACGGGGGAGTGGAAAGGGGGGAAAAACACAACACTGTTCAGGCGGGCAACAATTTGCGGGCCAGAGAGAAAGGCACAGAAAGAAACCCGGAAGACCCGCGCACACGAACGAGAGAAGAAGACTGGAGTGCAAAAACCACGGGTGAAAGAACGGGAGAGTGGCCTTAACAAATGACGTCTAGCGGACTGAAAAAAACAGGGACAAAGGACCAAAAGGGACACAATCCAGCTCATTGATTTTTGGGGAAACAGGGGGCCAGCTTGGGGACTGGCCCGGACACAACAAAACAAGGAGGCAAGGCGGTAAAACATAAAAAAAAGGGTGTGACACGGGGGACGGGGTCCCAATCATTGTGAAGGCCAGCAAGTCCTGCGGTTGTTTCAAACAGGAAAAACCAGAGGGGGGGGGGGGGAAAGGGTAATCCGCGCAGTGAGAGGTTTTTGTGTCGAAAATAACACAGAGGGAGGCCCACACCGCCAGGGAACCAGGGGGTGGTTTGGGTGGGGCATGTTGAAAAAAAAAAAACGAAAAAAAAGGAAGCTGTTTCCCGGCACCAAACAGATGAGGCAGGGGTGTAAAACTTCCGGGGGAAATACCCCACCCTCAGACCAGGCGAAGACATCCGAGAAAAACGGACAACAAAAAGCGTAAAAAGTGGTCGTAAAAAAAACTGCAATTTTTCTAGCATCAAAAAAAAGGGTCCCCTTTGCGGCCGAACGGTGAACCTTGAGAATCAACACGGGGGGGGGGTTCTACAACAAGTGGGGGTGTTGTCGTGGGACGGTGGGGGCCTAGGGGAAAACAAACAGGCCGTTCACAAAATTTTCATCGGTTTCACGTGGCAAAATAGGACATCGAAATTGAAACAGCAGAAACTCCCCTCAGTTGTTGCCACAGACCAACAAAACAGACACTCCTCCGATCGGGGGGGAACGGGGAAAAACTTCACCGTTTGGACACAGGGAAAAAAATTGCCACCGTTCACAGATGGACCGCCAGCGCCCACCCCGAGGGTGGAAACCGGGTTTCTTCACAGTCAAAACAAGGATGACCAAGGCCCTTCCACTCCTCTCCAAAATGTCCAAGAATTCCCCCAGATACCTGGTAAAAGTATATACCCATCAGAGGGTTCACGACGCAGACATCTGCCTTCCACATGGGTGGTCTATGAGGAGTGGAAGAATCATAGTGTTACGAAAAAAAAGCGGCTATGGGGATCACAAAAGTGACCACAACTGCGAAAATCCCCTTCAAAACCCAACGTTTGTAGGGCCCAAACACCCCCCCGAAAAGTGAGGGAATCGACAACAGGGAAAAAAAAGAACTGGTGAAAAAAAAAATCGGAGAGAAAAAGAGGATTTGCTGCTCCAATAG